>ERZ857757.96-NODE-96-length-107375-cov-18.723807_pt1 | contig 107375 bp, 94 predicted proteins | sample MGYA00519764_ERZ857757 | MGnify/ENA primary metagenome ERZ857757 (study PRJEB31778, sample SAMEA3449359) | human gut metagenome | biome: human gut; feature: human-associated habitat; material: faeces | place: United Kingdom | collected 2010/2012 ...
ACCGTTGGCTGTAAGCCGGAATAGCGGAGGTATAACCCCGCCCGGAAATCCTCTGCATTTGGTAGAGAGGTGTTGGCGGTGACATTCAGACCGAAGAAGATCCCACTGCACGAGGCTGCGCCCAGAGTGTTGCTTAAAGGCGTATACAGGCGCTTTTCCAACTCCGCAATGGTATCCGGATCGTTGTTCAGCTCGTCAAAGGCGATGCCCTTGGCGGCAAGAAAAGCGTCCAGCTCTTTTCCCAGCTTTTCCGACATAGCCATGCTTTGCGCTGTCAGTGCATCCATCTGGGAGTCCAGAGCGGCGTAAGTGTTCCTCTGCTGAATATCCAGCGTTCCGGACAGCTGATGCGCGGGATGGGACAGTACGCCGGTGGCCATCAGGGTAGACAAAATCGCCGCCATCAGCAGCAGCACCATGGTGAACCAGTACAGCAGCAGCCGCAGCCCCATACTGGAACCGGCTGCACGCTTTTTTTGAATTGCTTCCCTGATTGGCCGCATTGGCGCTCCCTCTCTTATGTACCGTAATCTAACTTAAAGCTGTCCAGCGTGTCCCAAACCAACTCCTCCGCCGTACTGGAGCCCTTCTGATATTGGGCACGGCCAGCCATCAGCTTCAGCCGGGACAGATTTTCAAACCGTGTTTCCAGATCCAGATAGTTCTCCATCTGCGGCGCGTAATAGAAGGTGTAGGATTCCTGCATCTTGAGATAGGTCTCATACAGAGAGACATACATGGGGTTGCTGAGCTGCTCCACAGCGGCGGGAAGGTAGGCATCAAATGCCTCCTACGTCACCGGCATATAGCCGAGGCTGGTGACAAATTCCACGTTTCGCTCCGGCGACGTCAGCCATTTAAGAAAGGTAATACACGCTTTTTCCCGCTCCGGGGTGGATTTTGTCGTGCACATTCCCACGCCCCGCTGCATGACCAGTTTTTCGCCGCCGTCAAACACCGGGTAGGGCATGGAGGTGATAGACACCTGCTCCGAGGTGTTGTCGGGATAGGTCACCGTGTCGGAGTAATAGAGTACACTGGCAGAGGACGCTACGGAGACAATGGTATCGCCGGTGCGGAGAGATTCCGTGGCGTAGCCGTCCTGTAACCACACACCGCCCTCCAGCGCCGCGTGGGCGTAAGGCTCCCATGCCCGCTCAAAGGCTGGGCCGAAGCGGACACCGTCATTTTGGAAAAAGTTCTCTCCCAGCGACTCCGCACCTACCTGAAAGTAGTTGAAGTGATAGTCATTGACAAGAAAGCACTTCCCGGTGTCCGCGGCATACCGCTCCGCTAAGGCGTAAATGCCTTCCCAGGTTTTCAGATCATCATAACTGGCCCCGGAGGTGGCTGCCCAGCGGTCAAACAGTGTCCGGTTGACGAACAGTACCTCAGTGGATTTGGCCAGGGGCAGGATGGCCTGCCGTCCGCCGATCTGCCCCTCCTTCATAAAGGCGGGGATAAATGTTCCCAGTTCCTCCGGACTGAAATAGTCCCGGTAGTCCACGATCATGTCCTGATCCGGGAGAGCCAGCACCGTTTTGGGGTAGGACACGAACATATCCGGCAGGGAAGGAGCGCCGGGGTCACTGTTAGCGGCGGCCAGCACGCTTTTATGGATGCTGCCGCTGTTGCTGACCAGCTCTACCTTCACCCGGATGTTCTGTTCCGCGCCGATGGTGCTGTTGAACTGCTCAATCAAACCGTTCAGAGGGGAATCCACCTCGCCGCCGTAGACATGCCACAGCGTCACGGTCAGCGGGTCCGCGTCCTTTTTCTTTCCGCACCCTGTCATCACGGACAGCAGCGCCAGCGCCAGCAGACACAGAACGATCCTCTTTTTCATATCAGCCCCACCCCTTCCAAAAGAATACCGTGGCTGCGGATGTCTTATCCGATATGATATAATAATGTAGTATAGCATACTTTGCTGTCGCTCGCAACAGAAACAGATGCCTGCGAAAGAGAGACGGGGGATCGTGGACTGCGGCTGGTCCCTTCAAACAGTTTCGGTGCGCTAAAAGCTGTGACGCAAGTGTTTTTTCTGCTCTGCCTTATGGTGAAAATTATGTAAACTTAAAATTCGCGGAATACAGCGCTTCTCGTGGCAACTTTTGGCAACCAAACGCAGTCTGGGATAGCCGATGGCAGCCGAATGAAACGCTGTGTGTAATGCCCTCCACCTGCCCTATAAGCACGGATTATTGCTTCTCTGGCTGAATAATTCTTTCAAATATCACAAGAAATTGCCAACAAGTGCTTGACAATCAAGCCTTTCCGTGGTATCCTTACCAAGCTGACGATTTACTCGGAGGGCAATGCAGGTGTAGCACAATGGTCAGGGCACCAGCCTTCCAAGCTGGGGATGCGGGTTCGATTCCCGTCACCTGCTCCATCCATTTGCGCCAGTAGCTCAGCAGGATAGAGCAACTGCCTTCTAAGCAGTAGGCCGGGGGTTCGAATCCCTTCTGGCGTACCATTTCCCCCAAAGCGGCCTGCGGCGAGGCTTCCCTTGTGATACCAGATATGTGGTGGGTGTAGCTCAGTTGGTTAGAGCACCGGATTGTGGTTCCGGGTGTCGAGGGTTCGAGTCCCTTTACCCACCCCACAAAAAGAAATGAGGGATCGGGAGTGTCCCGGTCCCTCATCCCTTTCCACACAGGGGTGTCGCCAAGTGGTAAGGCAAGGGACTTTGACTCCCTCATCCGCTGGTTCGAGTCCAGCCATCCCTGCCAGCTCTTTCCGGACGACACCGTCCTTACGATAACTGCATACGCTTCGTTAGCTCAGTAGGTAGAGCACCTGCCTTTTAAGCAGGGTGTCCGGGGTTCGAATCCCCGACGGGGCACCAAAAAAAGTCCAGGAATCATTAAGATTCCTGGACTTTTTTATGCTTTATTAGAACCGGAACAGATTCAGCCCGATCTCCTCGCTGAAGCGCCGGTCCACCACGCCGTCGATAACGGTGATGACCATCTCGCACACCGCGCTGACCACGGCCCGATTCAGGTGCCCGCCGAATACCTGTCCCTTTTCATCGCCTGCGCTCATGTGCAGGTGGGTGTAGAACTCGCCGTCCATGGTGTTGATGGTGCCGGTGAGGGAGACGATCTCAAAATTCCCCTTAAAATCGTTGGCGTGGTACTGCTTCTCGTCCACGTTGTAAACGCCCACGGTGAAGTCGTTGGTGGCGCCCAAGGCGCTGACGCTGGCCAACTGAATGTGCTCGGCCCCGGCGATCTTCCTTACGGCCGCCAAAATCTCCTCGCCGCGGTCGATCCGCGCCACGATGGTATTGCCGAATCTTTTGTATTCCATGGTGTTCTCCTTTCTGCGCCCTCATTCCAGGGCGTCATGGCTTTCAAATACATCCCGGATGGTGCCGGCCCGGTCAAATTCCGGCTGGGCCTCGGCCTTGCCCATCTGCATCTCCTGCCACTTGGCCTTGTCAATGAGCAGCTGCCGGGGCTTGGAGCCCTCGAAGGGGCCCACGATGCCCCGCTCCTCCATCTGATCCACCAGCCGGGCAGCCCGGGAATAGCCCAGCTTCAACCGCCGCTGGAGCATAGACACGCTGGCCTGTCCCGTTTCCAGCACCACCTCCACGGCGGCAGGCAGCAGCTCGTCGGCGTCGTCCTCCGGGGTAGTGTCCGGAGCCGGGGCACCCTTCTTGTCCTTTTCCTGCACCACCTTCTCGATCTGTCGGATCACATCCTCGGAGTAGGACGCCTCGCCTGTCTCCTTGATGAATTCCACCACCCGCTCGATCTCTTCTGCGGTGATGAAGCAGCCCTGGACACGCCGGGGCTTGCCCTCCCCCAGGGGGGCGTAAAGCATGTCGCCCTTGCCCACCAGCTTCTCAGCGCCGGGGGTATCCAGGATGATCCGGGACTCCATGGAGGAGGCCACGGCGAAGGCGATGCGGCTGGGTATATTGGCCTTCATGAGGCCGGTGATCACATCGGCGGAGGGCCGCTGGGTGGCGATGACCAGATGCATACCGGCGGCGCGGCCCATCTGAGCTACCCGGCAGATGGAGTCCTCCACCTCCTTGGCGGCCACCAGCATCAGGTCGGCCAGCTCGTCGATGACCACCACCACCGTGGGCAGTTTTTTCATCTTCTCGCCGTTTTCGTCCGGCTGGGCCTGGTCTGCCAGGGCATTGTAGGCGCTGAGCTCCTTCACGCCGTTCTCAGAGAAGAGCTTGTAGCGCTTCATCATCTCAAATACCGCCCACTGCAGGGCGCCTGCGGCCTTTTTGGGGTCCGTGACCACAGGAATCAGCAGGTGGGGGATGCCGTTATAGGGGGCCAGCTCCACCATTTTCGGGTCCACCATGATGAACCGCACTTCCTCCGGGGTAGACTTATACAGCATGCTCACAATGAGAGAGTTTGTGCACACGGATTTGCCGGAGCCGGTGGTGCCGGCAATGAGCACATGGGGAAGCTTGGCGATGTCGCCGATGATGCGGTTGCCGCCGATGTCCTTGCCCACGGCGAAAGCCACGGCGGACTTGTGGCCGGTGAACTCCCGGGACTCGATGACCTCCCGGATGCGCACCGGGGTCACGGCCCGGTTGGGCACCTCAATGCCCACGGCGGAGATTTTTCCCGGCACCGGGGCCACTCGAACGCTGCCCACACCCAGGGCCAGGGCAATGTCATCGGAGAGATTGGTGATCTTAGACAGCTTCACCCCCTGGGGCTGGGCAAATTCATATCGGGTGACGCTGGGACCCCGTACCACCTCGCCGGGCCGGGCGTCCACACCGAAGCTGCGCAGGGTGTCCGCCAGACGCTTGGAGTTGCTGCGCATCTCCGCCCCGGCCTCGGTAAAGCTGCCGGCCGTCCCCTGGTCCAGCAGGGTGATGGGCGGATATTGATACTGCTCCTCGGGCTGGGAAAGCTCCTGCTCGATCTGGCGGCTCACCTCCTGGGCGGTCTTTTCCAGGTCTACGGGTTCGGCCATTGGCTCAGCCTTAACGGGCTCAGCCGGTTCCGGGTCATGCCGTTGAGCCGGAGCCGAAGCTGCTTCAGCCTCGGCGGGCTCGGCCGTTTCGACAGGCGCATCCTTGGCCGGCTGGAGCACCTCATCCGGGGTAGGCGTCCGGCGGCGGCTGAAGAAGGGCTTCTTCTCACTATGCAGGGGGGAGCTCTCCGGAATGGGCTCATGCTCACCATCCAGGGGGATGTCGATCTGCGGGCTGCGCCGCCGGGGGGAGGGCTTTTCGGCGGACTCGGCGGAGGCGCCCTCCGCCGGGCTCTCCGGCTGGCCTTCAGCCTCCTGAGCCCGCAGGGCGGCTCGCTGGCGGGCCTTTTCCGCCACCTGGGCCGGGGTGGTGCGCAGCATAACGAAAATGCACACCAGCAGGCCGATGGCGGCCAAGATGGCGTACACGATCTCGCTTATGTACGTCTTGCCCAGCTCTGCCAGGCCGCCGCACAGCACGCCGCCGCCGGTAAGGGCCTGCCCCTCCGTCCACAGGGCAGACAGGGACGCACCCGCCGCGGGCTTTGCCAGCAGCAGATGCAGCAGGCTGCCCCCCAGCAGGGGCGTGAGCAGGGCGCACAGTACCCGGCCGGCAGCCCTGCGCTCCCGGTGCAGCAGCAGGAACAGACCCGCTGCCAGCAGCATCACGGCCCACAGCCAGTAGCCGTAGCCGCACAGCCCCGTCAGGGCTGTGCGCAGAAGCTTCAGGAACACGGCCTCCGCATTAAAGTAACTCACGGCCACGCACAGGGCCAGCAACAGGCACACGATGCCTCCGGCTATGCGCGCCCCCGGTCCCTGCTCCCGGGGAGCGGGGGCGGGAGTGCGCTGTGCTGTGGATTTTTTCCCGGATGCCCGGTTTGTTTTTTTCTTGGTGGACTGAGCCATGTTTTCTCCCGTTCTGCCGCCGCAGGGGCGGCACACATATTGCAATTACTTCTTAATAATGGTCAGGATCAGGGTCAGCAGGCCCACGGCCCAGCAGTAGTAAGCGAAGAAGCCGAATCTTCCCTTATCGGCGATTATTTTCAGCAGCCGGATGCATAGATATCCCACCACGGCGGCAGTGATGACGCCCACCAGGTACACCGGCACCTGGCTCCAATCGATGCCCGCATCCATGGCGTCCTTCAGGCTTAGAATGTTGGCGCCCAGCACGGCCGGGATGCTCAGCAGGAAGGAAAATCGCACGGCAAACCGCCGCTCATAGCCCACAAAGCAGCCGGTGGTGATGGTCATACCGGAGCGGGAAATGCCGGGCATGGTGGCAATGGCCTGGCCCACACCCACAATGAGGGCCGAGAGGACCCCGGCGCTGGCTTCGGTCTTGCGGCCTTTTTTCACCCGGTCGCTGGCAAACAGCAGCAGGCCTGTGACAATGAGGGCTGCGCCGATAAAGACCATGTTGCTGCTGAGGGCCTGCACCTTATCTTTAATAGGCAGCACCGCAAACAGCGGGAGCGTACCCACGATGATGAGCAAAATCAGCCGCCGGGCCGGGGGCACCGGGGTGGGGGTAGAGTGATGGGCAATGTCCCGCACGCCGTAAATCAGCTCCCGCACCATATCCTTGATCTCCCCCCAGTAGGCCACGAATACGGCCACCAGGGTGCCCAGGTGCAGCAAAACATCAAAGAATTCCGGCACCACACCGGCGTCCTGCATGCCCAGCAGATTCTGTGCAATGGCCAAATGGCCGCTGCTGGAGATGGGCAGAAACTCGGCAATACCCTGGATCAGCCCCAGCAGAAAAGAAGAAAAGAATGACATAAGTATAGATCTCCTATCTAAAATGATTGTAAATAGTATAAAACTGTCGAAATATTACAGCCCGTATATATTTTGCCTGACCGGTTACTTATTATAGCATACTTCGCTGCGAATTACCACACTTTCTGCCCTGGCGAAAGGAGAAACCGTCCGCCCGTCACTGTCACCGTATGTTCACAAAAAAGCCTTGATTTGGATAGGGGACAGTGCTATAATTTTTCATATTTGATAGTATACCTCACTTTGCCCTTTTGGGCTTACCATGAGAAACGAGGGGATTTTATGCACAAAATACCGTTTAGCCCGCCGGATATTACGGAGGCTGAAATTCAGGAGGTTTGCGAGGCTCTGCGTTCCGGCTGGATCACTACCGGACCCAAGACCAAGGAGTTTGAGCGGCAGATCGCCGCCTACTGCGGGACGGATAAGGCCGTGTGCCTCAACTCCGCCACTGCCTGTCTGGAGATGACTCTGCGCATCCTGGGCATCGGACCCGGGGACGAGGTCATCACCTCCGCCTATACCTACACCGCCTCCGCCAGCCCCGTGTGCCATGTGGGTGCCAAGCTGGTGCTGGTGGACACTTTGCCGGGGTCCTATGAGATGGATCCGCAGCAGCTTTCCGCTGCTTTTACAGAGCGCACCAAGGCGGTGATCCCCGTGGACCTGGGCGGCATCCTGGCGGATTACGACACGATCTTTGCCATTGCGGAGGATAAGAAGGCCCTGTTCACCCCTGAGGGTGACCTGCAGCGGCAGATCGGCCGGGTGGCCGTGGTGGCTGACGGAGCCCACAGCTTCGGCGCCCAGCGCCACGGAAAGCGCTCCGGCAGCTTTGCGGACTTCACCACATTTTCGTTCCATGCGGTGAAGAACCTCACCACCGCCGAGGGCGGCGCCGCCACCTGGAATCCCGCTCTGGGCCTGGATGACGAGGCCATTTATAAGCAGTATATGCTCCTGAGCCTCCATGGCCAGAATAAGGACGCTCTGGCCAAGACCAAGCCCGGCGCCTGGGAATATGACATTGTGGCGCCCCTCTATAAGTGCAATATGACGGATATTATGGCGGGCATCGGCCTGGCCCAGCTGAAGCGCTATCCGGGGCTGCTGGAAAAGCGGTATAAGCTGGTGCGGCTTTATAATCAGCTGCTCTCCGATTGCGGCGTGGAGCACGCTCCCCACTTTAGGGAGGACGAGGTTTCCAGCTGCCATCTGTACCTGGCCCGGCTCACGGGCAAGACCATGGCCCAGCGTAACGAGATCATCGAGAAAATGGCCCAGCGGGGCGTTGCCACCAACGTGCACTATAAGCCCCTGCCCCTGCTGACGGCTTATAAGAATCTGGGCTTCGATATAAAGGACTATCCCAATGCCCTGGCCCAGTTTGAAAACGAGATCACCCTGCCCCTGTACTCCACCCTTACGGAGGAGGACGTGCGGTTTATCTGCCAGACTCTGAAGAATTGCCTGCAGGGCTGATAAAAAAGGAAAAGGATACCGATTTATGGACAATCAAAACGGCGCCCGGCAGCCCTTCACGCCCATCACGCCGCCCTCGTGGGGGGCCATGGCCTGCAAGCGGGCTTTTGACATCGTGTGCTCCCTGCTGGGGCTGGTGGTGCTGAGCCCGCTGCTGCTGGTGGTTTCCCTGCTGGTGGCAGTTACCTCCCCCGGCGGCGTGTTCTTCCGGCAGGAGCGCATCGGCAAGGGCGGCAAGCCCTTCCGCATCTTCAAGTTCCGCTCCATGCGCAAGGATAATGCGGGCCTGAAGATCACCACCGGCAACGACAGCCGCATCACCCCCGTGGGCCGCTTCCTGCGCAAGAGTAAAATAGACGAGCTGCCCCAGCTGATAAACGTCCTGGTGGGGGACATGAGCTTCGTAGGTCCCCGGCCGGAGGTGGCGGACTATGTGTCTTTGTACACCCCCTATCAGCGCCAGGTGCTGCTGGTGCGGCCCGGCATCACGGGCCTGGCGTCCATCCGCTTCCGCAATGAAAACGACCTGCTCACCGCCAGCACCGATCCCAACCGCACCTATATCGAGCAGATCATGCCCCGGAAGATCGACCTGGACCTGGAGTATATTCCCCACGCCTCGGTGCTTTATGACATCAAGCTGATTTTCCAGACCTTTGCGGTGGTAATAAAGGAGTAAAGAGTAGCTTTATGAGAATTTGGCTCATCAACCATTATGCGGTGCCGCCCCAGTATTACCCGCTGGCCCGGCAGAACTATTTTGCCAAGAACCTTATGGGTCTGGGCCACGAGGTGACCATCTTCGCCGCCAGCACCGTGCACAACTCAGATCAGAACCTCATCGAGGACGATACCCCTTATCGGGAGGACGTGGTGGACGGGGTCCACTATGTGCTTGTCCGCTGCAAGGGCTACCACGGCAACGGCCTCTCCCGCATCCTCAATATGCTGGAGTTTGCCCGAAAGCTGCCGTCCGTGTGCAATCAGTACCCCCGGCCCGATGCCATCGTGGCCACCTCTATGCCTCCCATGTCCTGTGCGGCGGGCATCAAGCTGGCCCGGAAATACGGCTGCCGGGGCATTGCCGAGATTGCGGACCTTTGGCCGGAGAGTGTTATTGCCTATGACGTTGCCGGCCCCCATAATCCGGCGGTGCTGTGGCTGCGCCGGCTGGAGAAGTGGATTTACACCCGGTCTGACGCCGTGGTGTTCACCATGGAGGGCGCTTACGACTATATTAAGGAGCAGCATTGGGAGCGGGCCGTGCCCCGGAGCAAGGTCCACTATATCAATAACGGCGTGGATCTGGAGCTGTTTGAGTATAATAAGGCGAATTTCCCGGTGGAGGATCCGGACCTGGACGATCCGGATACCTTCAAGGTGGTCTACACCGGGTCCATCCGCCAGGTGAATGGTCTGGGCCTGCTGTTGGATGCGGCCAAGGAGGTCCGGGACCCCCGGGTGCGCTTCCTTATTTGGGGCGATGGCGACGAGCGGCCCGCCCTGGAGCAGCGCGTAAAGGACGAGAACATCGGCAACGTGGTGTTTAAGGGCCGGGTGGAGAAAAAGCTCGTGCCCTCCATCGTCAGCCGGGCGGATGTGAATCTGGCCCACAACACGCCTTCCCCTTTGTTCCGCTTTGGCATCAGCTTTAACAAGCTGTTTGACTATTTGGCCGCCGGGAAGCCGGTGCTGTCGGATTTCCCCTGCCCATATAATCCCGCCGTGACCTATGGGGCCGGGCTGGATGTGCAGCATCCGGATGCCGCCTCGGTTGCCCGCCGGGTGGAGGAGATGGCCGCTATGGGTCCGGAGGAGCGGGACAAGCTCTCCCGCAATGCCCTGCGTGCGGCCCATGATTATGACTTTAAGAAACTGACCGAGAAGCTGCTGGATGTCATTGAACATCCCGTGACAGACAGGAAGGAGGATTAATATGCAATTTATAGATTTGAAAGCCCAGTATGCAGCCCTGAGGGGCGAGATCAATGCCAATATCCAGGCGGTGCTGGATTCCGCCCAGTTCATCGGCGGTCCCCAGGTAAAGCAGCTGGAGCAGGAGCTGGCGGACTTTGTGGGCCGCAAGCACTGTATTACCTGTGCCAACGGCACCGACGCCCTGCAGATCGCCTACATGGTGGCGGGCGTAGGGGAGGGGGACGCCGTATTCTGCCCGGACATGACCTTCATTTCCTCCACGGAGCCGGCTAAGATGTTCGGCGCCACCTCCGTGTTCTGCGACATTACCAAGGACACCTATACCCTCTGCCCGGAGAGCCTGGAAAAGCAGATAAAGGCTGTGCTGGCCCAGGGCAAGCTCAAGCCCAAGGCCGTGGTGGCCGTGGACATTTTGGGCAACCCCTGCGACTATGACACCATTGCGCCCATTTGCGAGAAGTACGGCCTCACCCTCATTGAGGATGCCGCCCAGGCCTTCGGCGCATCCAATAAGGGCCGCAAGTGCTGCTCCTTCGGCTATATTGCCACCACCTCCTTCTTCCCGGCCAAGCCCCTGGGCTGCTATGGCGATGGCGGCGCCATCTTCACCGATGACGATGCCGCGGCGGATATTATCCGCTCCCTGTGTGTCCACGGCAAGGGCCCCGGCGGCAAGTATGACAATATTCGTGTGGGCATGAACTCCCGGCTGGATACCATCCAGGCGGCTGTTTTGCTGCCCAAGCTGAAGGCCCTGAAGGACTATGAGATCGACCGCCGCCAGGAGGTGGCCGGCCGGTATAATGCCGCCTTCGGCAAGGATTTTACCGTGCCGTTCGTGGCGGAGGGGTGCGTCTCCGCTTGGGCCCAGTATGCCATTTTGGCTAAGGATACCCAGACCCGGGACAGGGTCATCGCCCATCTGAAGGAAAAGAATATCCCCAATATGATTTACTATCCCACCCCCCAGCACGCCTTGCCGGTGTTCAAGGCCGAGCCCCACTACGGCGAGACCTATGCAAATGCCAATGACTACTGCGCCAGGACCCTGTCCCTGCCCATGCACCCGTATATGGATGCCGCCCAGCAGCAGACGGTCATTGACGCGGTACGGGAGGCACTGTGATGGAGGAGAAGTATTTTGTGCATCCCTCCAGCTTTGTGGATGAGGATGTGGAGATCGGTGAGGGCACCAAGATCTGGCACTTCTGCCACATTCAGAAGGGGGCCCGTATCGGCAAGCGCTGCTCCCTGGGGCAAAACGTGAATGTCAGCAACCATGTAAAGGTGGGTGACGGCTGTAAGCTGCAGAATAATGTCTCCCTGTACGAGGGGGTGGAGCTGGAGGACTATGTGTTCTGCGGCCCCTCCTGTGTGTTCACCAACGACCTGACCCCCCGGGCCAAGTATCCCAAGGGCAGCGCCGGGTATCATAAGACTCTCATTAAGGAGGGTGCATCCATCGGTGCCAATGCTACCATTGTCTGCGGCCATACCGTGGGCCGCTGGGCCCTCATCGGGGCTGGCGCCGTGGTGGCCTGCAATGTGCCCGATCATGCGCTGATGCTGGGCGTCCCGGCGAAAATTCGCGGCTGGGCCTGCGAGTGCGGCGCACTGCTGCACTTTGACGGGGAAACGGCCACCTGTACTACCTGCGGCAGGAGCTATCGGATGAAAGCGGAAAACGAAGTGGAGGAGTGTAAATAATATGAAATTCGACACCATTTACGACGGCCTGATCAAGGGCACGGAAAAGCTGGCCCTGGTGGGTCTGGGCTATGTGGGCATGCCCATTGCTGTGGAGTTTGCTAAGCATATCTCCGTCATCGGCTTTGACATCAATGAAAAACGTGTAAACGAATACGCCAGCGGCATCGACGCCACCAACGAGGTGGGTGAGGCCATCAAGAACACCACCGTGGAATTCACCTCCGACCCCAAGCGGCTGAAGGAGGCCAAGTTCATCGTAGTGGCTGTTCCCACCCCTGTGAATCCCGATACCACCCCGGACCTGCGCCCGGTGGAGGGTGCCTCCCGCACTGTGGGCCAGAATCTGACTCCCGGTGCCATCGTGGTCTTTGAGTCCACGGTGTATCCCGGCGTTACCGAGGACATCTGCGTGCCCATTATCGAGAAGGAGTCCGGCCTCAAGTGCGGCGTGGATTGGAAGATCGGCTATAGCCCCGAGCGCATCAACCCCGGTGACCGGGTCCATACCCTCACCAACATCCGCAAGATCGTCTCCGGCATGGATGAGGAGTCCGCCCGGGAAATTAAAAAGGTGTACGACATCGTCATCAAGGTCGGCACCTTCCCCGTGTCCACCATCAAGACTGCCGAGGCCGTGAAGGTGGTGGAGAACAGCCAGCGGGATATCAATATCGCCTTCATGAACGAGGTGGCCATGATCTGTGACCGCATGGGCATCGACACCGATGAGGTCCTGGCGGGCATGAACACCAAGTGGAACGCCCTGGGCTTTAAGCCGGGCCTGGTGGGCGGCCACTGCATCGGCGTGGACCCCTACTATCTCACCAATGCCGCCGAGGCTCTGGGCTATCATAGCCAGATCATCCTCAACGGCCGTAAGGTCAACGACAGCATGGGCGGTTTTGTGGCCGATGCGGCCATCAAGCAGATGATCGAGGCGGGCATGGCTCCCAAGAAGGCCACCGTGGTTATCCTGGGCATTACCTTCAAGGAGAACTGCCCCGACACCCGCAACAGCAAGGTGGTGGACATCATCAACCGCCTGAAGGAGTATGACATCCACCCCGTGGTCACAGACCCCTGGGCCGATGCCGCCGTGGCAGAGCATGAGTACGGCGTCACCCTGACGGATTTTGATAAGATCCCCAAGGCTGACTGCGTCATCGTGGCCGTGGGCCACAATGAGTTCCGCTCCCTGTCCATGATGCAGCTGAAGGGCCTGTTTAAGAGCGATCTGCCCGACAGCGAAAAGGTCCTCATCGATGTAAAGAGCCTCTATCGTATGGACGAGCTGAAGGCCTCCGGAATGCGCTTTTGGAGATTGTAAGAGACGAGACCCGCCCTTTGGGCACAAATCTATAAAAAGGCGAGGAAATGATTATGAAATACGCGCTTATCGGTTGCGGACGCATCGCTGTGAACCACATGAAGGCCGCCATCAACAACAAGCTGGAGATTGTCGCCGTGTGTGACGTACTGCCGGAGAAGATGGAGGCACTGCTTGAAAAATATGATCTGCAAAATGACCCCTCCATCAAGCGCTACACCGACTATAAGCAGATGCTGGCGGAAAACGACATCACTCTGGCGTCCATCGCCACTGAAAGCGGCATCCACGCCCAGATCGCGCTCTATTGCATCGATCACGGCGTAAACGTCATCATCGAAAAGCCCATGGCCATGAGCATGGATGATGCCGAGGAGATCGTCCGCCGCAGCGAGGAAAAGCATGTGAAGGTCTCCGCCTGTCACCAAAACCGCTTCAACGTGGCCGTTCAGCAGATGCGCAAGGCTTTGGAGACCGGGCGTTTTGGAAAAATTTCCCACGGCTCCATCCACGTTCGCTGGAACCGGGACCACAGCTATTATGACCAGGCCCCCTGGCGGGGCACCTGGGCTCAGGATGGTGGCTGCCTCATGAACCAGTGCATCCACGGCATCGACCTGCTGCGTTGGATGATGGGCAACGAGGTGGAGGAGGTCTACGGCGTCACCAAGCAGCAGTTCCATGATTATCTGGAGTGCGAGGATATCGGTATGGCCGTGGTGAAGTTCAAAAACGGCGCCGTGGGTACTATCGAGGGCACCACCAACGTCTACCCCAAGAATCTGGAGGAGACTCTTTACCTGTTCGGTGAGACCGGCACCGTGAAGCTTGGCGGCACCTCCACCAATAATATTGATGTGTGGAACTTCGCCTATGAGACCGCCGACGACGAGAAAAACAAGGGCCTGCAGGAGGCTACCTCCAATGTCTACGGCAACGGCCACACCAGCCTCTTTGCCGACATGATGGACGCCATCGAGCATGACCGCAAGCCCTATGTGGACGCCGTGGCCGGCCGCAACGCACTGGAGATGATTTTGGCCATTTATCAATCCGCCGCCACCGGCCGGCCCGTGAAGCTGCCCCTTGCGCATGTGGCCAGTACGGACTTCACTGGCCGCTTCGGCAAGTAAGAGGGATCCCCCCTGCACAGAAGCGGCTCGCCCGGACGAGAACACAGAGCAAAGGAGATAGAATATGGATAAGCGGAGGGAGAGCTCCCAAACCAGACGCATCCGCCGCACAAAGGTGGATTGGTTTGGTATCATCATGATGTTTGTGCTTTTGGTGTGCAGCCTGGCCATTTTTGCCCGGCTCATGGCCACCAAGATGCTCACAACCACCAACCTGGTGCTGATTATGGCGGTGCTGCTGGTGGTGAACGGGCTGCATATTTTCGTACAGCTGCCCCTGCGGCGCAATAAGCTGGGCAAGCTGATCTGCGGTGTGCTGGCCGTGCTGCTGTCGGCGGGCATGATCTATGGCACCGTGGCCGCCGGTGCGGTGCAGTCCGCTCTGAGCAAGATCTCCGGCATCATGGTAGAAAAGCAGGTGACAGCGGTGATCGTCATGAAGGAGGACGAGGCTGCGGATTTGGGCGATACCAAGGGTTACCGCTTCGGTATTTTGGCTGATCGCGACACGGAGAACACCCGGCAGATCCTTGCCGCCATGGAAAAGAGCATGGGCACGGTAGAGACCACTGCCTATGATACCCCCGCTGAAATGGCGGATGCTCTGTATGATGATGAAGTCCAGGCGCTGATTCTCAACGAGGGATATATCCCACTTCTGACGGAGCAGGAGAATTATCAGGACTTCTCTGACCGCACCAAAATCATCTATGAGTACATCACTAAGCATGAGATTACTGCCATCAAGCCCACCGGCTCCATTACCAAGCAGCCCTTTGTGGTCTATTGCAGCGGCAGTGACGAGCGGGATTCCGACATCACAGCCAAGACCCGCAGCGATGTGAATATCCTGGCAGTGGTGAACCCCAAGACCCGGCAGATCTTGCTTATCAATACCCCCCGGGATTATTATCTGCCCCTGGCCTTCAACGGCGAGATGGATAAGCTGACCCACGCGGGGCTTTATGGCGTGCAGGAGAGCATGGCTGTGCTGGATAACCTCTACGGCACCAAGACCTCCTACTATGGCCGGGTCAATTTCTGGGGCCTTATCGACATTGTGGATGCTCTGGGCGGCATCGACGTGTACTCCGACTATTCCTTTACCACATCGGCGGGGGATGTAGCGGGCTACGGCTATAGGACCTATAGCTATACCGAGGGCTGGAACCATCTTGACGGGCTGGAGGCCCTGATGTTCGCCCGGGAGCGCCATTCCTTCTCTGATGGTGATAATCAGCGGGGCCGGAACCAGATGAAGGTCGTCCAGGCTATCATCGAAAAGGCCGCCTCCCCCAGCGTACTGGCCAATTATCAGGATCTGCTCAAGGCCCTGTCGGAAAACTTTGTCACCAATATTTCCTACGATCAGATCACCTCTCTGGTACAGATGATGCAGAAGGAGGGCTTTTCCTGGAACATTCAGGCCATGTCCGCCCGGGAGGGGAGCGGGGATACTTCCCAGTATTGCTACTCAGCCCCCGGTGATCCGCTGTATGTCATGCCGCCGGATTATGAGTATGTCAATACCATCAAGAGCGTGGTCGATCAGGTGATGAACGGTGAGAAGATTGTTATTCCCTCGGAGCCGACGGAATAAATAAGCAGGGAGCATCGCCCTCCGGTGGGCGGTGCTCCTGTAAGACGGAGAAAGAGAAGCAATGACGGAAATCGGATTTACACATCAACAAAAGCTCACAGGGCACCTGTTTGCCCTGTTCACGACCCTGGTGTGGGGCAGCTGCTTCGTGCTGACCAAGGTGATGCTTCAGGCCTTTACCCCCATCCAGATCATCCCCCTGCGCATGGGCCTGGCCTATCTGGCCCTGTGGGCTCTGCGCCCCAAAACCATGAAGCTGCCCTGGAGGGATGAGCTGATGTTCATCCTCATCGGCATCACCGGCGGCAGCGTTTATTTCTACCTGCAAAATACCGCCGCAGCCCATACCTCTGCTGCCAACGTCAGCATTTTGGTTTCCATGTCCCCCATCCTCACGGTGCTTTTGGCGCAGCTGTTCTCCCGCAAGGGCGAGAAGCTGGGCAAATGGGTGTATATCGGTGCGGTGGCGGCTATTGTGGGTGTGGTGCTGGTGGTGCTCAACGGAACACTGTCCTTCCACCTGAGCCCCTTGGGTGACCTGCTGGCCCTGGCCGCAGCCCTGGCCTGGGCGGTGTACTCTATCCTCATTAAGAAGTATACCGAGCGGTATGACAACTTCCTTGTCACTCGCCGGGTGTTTTTGTGGGCCTTTATCACCGCCGTTCCTCTGATGCTCATCACCGACGGCATGCCCAGCCTGACGCCCCTGTTCACCAAGCCCGGCATTCTTCTGAGCTGGCTGTTTTTGGGTGTGTTCGGCAATGCCGTGTGCTTTGCTCTTTGGAACATCGCCTTCAAGCGCCTGGGTGTGGTCATCACCAACAATTACCTCTATGCCACGCCCTTTGTCACCGTGGTGGTGGGCTGGCTGCTGCTGGATGAAAAGATCTCCTTCATGAGCATCATCGGTGCGGTGCTCATCACCTTGGGCGTGATCTTTGCCAATAAGCAGACGGAAAAGACGGCCTGAAAACGGCCATTATAGGACCCACGGGAGGAAAGGAAAGCAGTTCATGAACATTTTATTTTTGTCCTATGGCCGCTTCGAGTATGACGGCCGGCAGCGGGAGCTGATCAAGGTCTGCAAGCAATTGGGCAAGACCTATTACCTGACGTGCGCAGGGGAGGACTATGTCCCGGCGGAGCCGGAGCATATCTGCTTCCGCCCCGCCGGCCGGGGGGCGTATTTGGCGTTCATCCGTCGGGCCGCTCACCTGTTTGAGGAGCTGGGGAATATCGACGTGGTGTTTGCCGATAACCGCAAGGCCACCGTCCCGGCTCTGCGCATCAAGAAGAAGCACCCCGGCGTCCGGATCATACAGGATGCCCGGGAGCTGTATCTGCGCTCTGAGATGACCAGCTTCACCAGCCGTGTGGGCTGTATATTTGAGGAAAAGCTGTATAAAAAGGCGGATGTCATCATCGCCGCCAACGACTATCGCGCCCGGCGCATGCAGCAGGAGTATGCCCTGCAGGAAAAGCCCCTGGTCTATGAGAATCTGCGCCGCTTGACTTATAGTCCCGACGCGGACCCGGCGCAGCTGGCGCAGCGCTTTGGGGACCTGCTGACTGGGGACGGCTGGCGGATCATTTCCACCTCCGGCTGCTCGCTCCAGCGCACCAATGACAAGCTGGTGGAGGCCATGGCCAAGGTCAAGCGGCCCTGCACGCTGTTTCTCGTGGGCGGCAGCACCGCACAGGAGAAGGCAGCAATAGAGGCGCTCATCCGCGCAAACGATCTGCACTGCGTCCACATTCTGGGCCAGCTGGGCCAGAACGAGCTGAAGTATTTGATCGACCACTGCCATATCGGCATCGTGAATTACGGCCAGTATGACAGCAACAATATGTACTGCGCCTCGGGCAAGCTCTATGAGTTCCTGTATGAGGGCAAGCCCGTTGTTACCACCACCAATCCGCCGCTGCTGGATCTGTGCCGGGCCTGGGGTGTGGGGGAGGCCTCCGACACCTATGCTGATGCCATCGACAAGGTGACCGGCTCGTATGACGACTATTGCCGGCGTGTGCAGCAGGCGGTGCAGAGCATGTGTATTGAGGATAACAACCAAAAGCTGGTAGAGCAGCTGAAGCAGGCCCTGGGCCTGTCATGAGAGGGGAGAGGCGCATGGAAACGGAGATCCGGACGGAAGAGCTGAAGCAGCTGGAGCTGGGTGTGCTTTGCTATATCCGGGATAAATGCAGAGAAAACGGACTGAAATATTACCTGATGTACGGTACCCTCATCGGTGCTGTGCGCCACAAGGGCTTCATCCCCTGGGACGATGATGTGGATATCGCCATGTTCCGGGCGGATTTCATGAAGCTCCTTTCCGCCATCGGGGCCGATACAGGGAGCCATTATGCGGTTTTGTCCATGTATAACGTGCCCGATTATCCCTTTTCCCTGGCCAAGGTGGTGGACACGCGCACCCGTCTGGTGCAGCACGGCGTCATCGGTACCCACGAAAAGCTGGGCGCCTATGTGGACATCTTTCTCATTGATGCCGTCCCGGACGATGACCGGGCCTATGACCAACTGGTGCGCCGGGTCCGCACATGCAGCCGCAGGTGCTACCTGTCCCAAAGAAAGCTGGTCCTGCGAAAGGGGCAGCTGGTAAAGGATCTCTGCCTGGCGCTGGTCTCCCTGCCCTATAAGCTGTTTTGCCCGGCCCCCAAGGCCATCCGCAAGCTGGACCGGGTCAGCGCGTCCTATGAAAGCAACCCCACAAAGCGCGCGGGCATTTTCATGGATACCTTCAACCAAAAGGAGTCCACCCTGACCCGGGAGCAGTGGGCGGATACCGTGGAAATGGAGTTTGAAGGCGAGAAGTTCACGGCGCCGGCCTGCTATGACGAGCTGCTGCGCCGGACCTATGGAGACTATATGCAGCTCCCGCCCAAGGAGCAGCAGGTGACGCACCACGACTTTGACATCACCTGGCGGGCGCGGGAAGCGGAACGGGCCGGCCGGTGAGCCGGAAAAAGGAATTTAAGCAATGGTTGTCTTTCTAAGCGTCATCCAGTTTCTGTGCATCGTTGTGATCATGGTGCTGGAGTTCAATAAAAAATCACCGGCTGTGTTTTTGTGGGCCACGGTCTTTCTGATGTTCGGCGTCATGCACATGGTATCCTGCATCGCCGGGACCAATGCCTACTCGGGCGCAGTTTTGAATGAGGCGTCCCTGTTTGTCATCGGCTTTTGCGCTGTCTATGCCCTTACGCGCATCCTGCTGCTGAAGGGCCGCGTCACCACCGCCTACCCGTATCTGGAGGATGGCTACCTCACGCAGCTTTCCAGACAGGTGAGCCGGGCGGAGAGCACCTTCTTTTTCGTGGTGCTGTGCGTGGCAGTGGTGGCAGATATTGCAGACAAGGTCATCGCCATGGGCGGCCTGGGCAACACGTCCTGGGGCGCGTCCCGGGAGATGCAGCAGTCCTACCTGAATATTTCGCAGATCACGTCGGTGATTTTCCTGCTGCTGTCGGGCCTGCTGCTTTATGCGCTGATGCGCCGGCATTATACCTATGCTGGCATGGTGGCGCTGGTGATTTTGATAAAGGTAGTCATTTCCCGCAACCGGGTGGAGGTCATTCCCCTGTTTGCCTGTTTGCTGGGCTATTATCTTATCAAGCGTCGGCGCATCACCATCAAGATGGGGATCTTCTGCTTGATCTGCGCGTGCTTGGTGATCTATGTGGTCTACGCCCTGCGGGCCTACCGCTGGTACGGGACCATAGATAATTTCCTCCATACGGTCACCTTTCAGAATTTCAACGAGCAGATCCTGGAGTTTTTCCGGGAGGATAACGGCGAGCTGGGTCTGCGCAAGTGGTTTTACTACTATATCGATGGGGATAATCAGTTCAAGGACTTCGGTCAGGGGCACAGCTACCTGCGTGTGCTGATGACCTTTATCCCCACCCGGTTCTCTCTGGGTTTAAAACCGGCTGATTTTGCGCAGGCTATGGGCAGTGCCATCGGTATGATCCCTGGGGGCAGTATGCACCCCACCCTGTTTGGCGATGCCTATGCCAACTTCGGCATTTGGGGCATTTTTGCCGGCGCCTTCTGGGCGGGCTATGTGACCCTGGCCGACAAGATCATGGAGTTTTTGAGAAACGATATCTGCGTTTTCTTCGCGTATACCATCTGCGCCTACGCCTATGTGGTGGAGGGACGCGGAGCCATCTATAACGGCAATGTAATGATGGCCTACGGCCTGGTGGTGCTGATGGTGCTGTATGTGGCGAAAAGAAGAGTAGGGTACTATGTCCGAAAATAAATACACAAGGCTTGCAAAGGATACGGCGATTTTTGCTGCCGGCAATTTGCTGACAAAGCTGATATACTTTTTCATGGTGCCGCTGTACACCTCGGCAATGACCACGGCGCAGTATGGCCGGGCGGAGATGCTCAACACCCTGGTGGACATCGTCTACCCCATCGCCACCATGTATGTGGTGGACGCCATGTACCGTTTCACCATTGATGACGATGCAGACCTGCAGCAGACCTATGGCATCACCATGCGCATCACCGTTTGGTCCATCGTCCTTGTGACCCTTGGCTCGGTGGGTGTCAGTTTAATCCGCCGGGATATAGACGCGCTGCTGTTCGGGGCGCTGTATATCTCCTTCAGTATTTATAAGGTGGTGCTGCAGTTTGCCCGGGGCCTGGGCCGGAATGTACCCTTTGCCATTGCCGGTGTGCTCAACGCCCTGGTTCTCACGGGGATGAACGTGCTGCTGCTGGTGGTATTTCGCTGCGGCGTAGAGGGGTATATCCTCGCTATCATCGTGGCCAATGTAGCCGCCTCGGTCTATATTTTCCTGGCCACGGGGCAAAAGCACTACTGCACCCGGCACTTTAAGCCTGACCGCGCCCTGCGCCGGTCCATGCTGCGCTACTCCATCCCCTGCGTACCCAATATGCTGTGCTGGTGGGTGGTAAACGTTTCAGACCGCTACATGCTGCAGTATATGATCGGTGACGCCGTCTGCGGCGTTTATACGGCGGCCAGCAAGCTGCCGGCGGTCCTGTCCACCTTCTCCACTATATTCCAGCAGGCCTGGCAGTATTCTGCGGTCAAGGAGAGCGGCAGCGAGGATCGGGACACGTTCTATTCCGAAATATTCACATGCCTCTCCGCCTTTGTGCTGTGCCTGGCGTCGGTGGTGACGCTGGCAACGGACGTGCTGTGCCGCATTGTCCTGCAAAAGGAGTTTTATGAGGGCCGTTTTCTGCTGCCCATTCTGTTGGCGGCGGCAGTCTATAGCTGCTATGCGGCCTATTTCGGCACATTCTATTCGGTGGTCAAAAACAATTTCATGTCCATGATATCCACCATTGCGGCGGCTGTGTGCAACGTAGTGCTGAACCTGCTGCTGATCCCCCGGATGGAGGGCCTGGGCGCGGCCTATGCTACCCTGGCCAGCTATATCGTCATGGCCGTGATCCGGGTGATCGATACAAAGAAATATGTGCGCCACAAGGTCTGCCTGTGGAACATTCTGCTGCAGAATGTGCTGCTGCTGGCGGAGGCGGCGGTCATGACCGGCACCGCCGGCTATCGCTACCCTCTGGCCGCAGTGCTGACGGCGGCCATCCTGCTGCTGAACGGCAAAACCATTATGGTCATTTGCAAGAGATTGCTTTCGAAAATCAGAGAATACAGAGGTGGAACGAAATGAGCAAGAAGATACTCCTGGTATTTGGTACCAGACCCGAAGCCATCAAAATGTGCCCCCTGGTCAACGAGCTGAAAAGCCGGCCGGAGTTTACTACCGTGGTCTGCACCACCGGGCAGCATAAATCTATGCTGGAGCAGGTGATGCGCGCCTTCCGTGTGCAGGCGGATTATGACCTGTCTATTATGAAGCAGGGGCAGACGCTCTTTGACGTCACTCAGGCGATTTTGGAGAAGCTCCCCCCGGTGCTGGAGCGGGAAAAGCCGGATGTGGTCCTGGTCCACGGGGATACCTCCACCACCTTTTCCACGGCCCTGGCCTGCTTCTACCTGCGCATCCCCGTGGGGCATGTGGAGGCCGGCCTGCGGACCTACGACCTGTATTCCCCCTATCCGGAGGAGTTTAACCGCCAGGCGGTGGGCATCGTCGCCCGCTACCACTTTGCACCTACGGAGAACGCCCGGCAGAACCTGCTGCGGGAGGGGAAGGATCCCAGCCACATTTTTGTCACCGGTAACACCGCCATTGATGCTCTGCGCACCACGGTGACCGAGCACTATACCCAGGAAAATCTGGAGTGGGCGGCTGGCAGCCGTCTGATCCTGCTCACGGCTCACCGCCGGGAGAACCTGGGTCAGCCCATGCACGAGATGTTCCGCGCCATTCGCCGGATTATGGACGAGTATGCGGATGTTAAGCTCATTTATCCCATCCATATGAATCCCCAGGTGCGTCGGATCGCCTCTGAGGAGCTGACCGGCTGCGACCGCATCCGCCTTATTGAACCCCTGGATGTGCTGGACTTCCACAATTTCATGGCGGCCAGCTACCTGATCCTTACAGACAGCGGCGGCATCCAGGAGGAGGCCCCCTCCTTGGGCAAGCCCGTCCTGGTCATGCGCAACACCACCGAGCGCCCGGAGGGCATCGCCGCCGGTACGCTGAAGCTGGTGGGGACGGAGGAGGAGCCCATCTATCAGAATATCAAGCAGCTCTTGGACGATCCGGGGGCTTACAAGCGGATGAGCCAGGCGTCCAACCCCTACGGAGATGGCTATGCCAGTGCCCGCATTGCGGATATACTCAAAAAGGAACTGCTGTAAACGGCCATAAACCGTCAGTATTGGAAAGGAACAGCTATGAACAACTATACCAATGAAAAAGAGCGCAGACTATATTTTGACGATCTGTGGGTCCGTCTGAAGCGGAGCTGGGTGCTGGTGCTTGCCATCACCCTGGTATTCGGCATTTTGGTGGACCTGCTGGGTTATATGCGCAGCAAAAACGGGAATGATTTACATATCGAGCAGACGGCGGAGGAGCTGCGTGCGCAGCTCACCCAGGACGAGCTGCAGGATGTGGAGTCCGTCCTGGAGTATAAGAGGCAGATCCGCTCGACCCAGGCGTATTTGGATGATTCCGTCCTGGTCAATTTGGACGCCATGTCCATCCCCACGGAGAAGCTGACCTTCCGGATGTCCGCCGGTACCGGGGCTGCCCTGCGCAGCTGCTATGATGCGCTGACGGATCGTGCCTTTTTACAGAAGCTGGCGGGCAGCATCAGCTGGGAGAAGGAGCCTGCCTACCTGGGCGAGCTGATCGTGGTGGACCAGGTCAAGGCAGAGGAGGCCAGTCTCCTGCCGTACCTGAACTGGGATGGCTATGTCTATATCTCTGTCTACGGAAAAACGGAGGAGCAGGCCCGGCAGATTGCCGATTATATCCGGGATTATCTCTCCACGGCTACGCTTATGGAGAGTGAGACCTGCACCCTGGTCAGCCGCACCCAGACCGTGACCATAAATACCGCCCTCCTGGGGGAAAAGGATCGGCTGACGGAGTCTCTGAATACCATCACCTCCACCTGCAATACTAAGCAGGCAGAGCTGAGCCGTACCCAGAAGGATCTCTTGGTCAAGGAGATGGAGGCGGAAGGCTTCCCCACAGAGGATGTGTCCGGCGCAACAGCACAGGCGCAATCCGAGTCCATCCTCCAGCCTAAGTATCTTGCTTTGGGCCTGCTGTTTGGGCTGGTGCTGGGCGTACTGGTGGTGCTGCTGCGGTACCTGTTTTCCAAGAATATCCGCAGTGAAAAGGATCTGCGGGATCTGACGGGCCTGGATTATATCGTGCGCCTGGGGGACGACCCGCAGAACGCGGCCCTGCTTGCCATCTACCTGCAGGTGCAGTGCGAAAAGAGCGGCTTGCACCAGGTGACGCTCCTGGCCGCCCGTGATCTGCTGCCCAAGGGTCAGCAGGCGGTGCAGGCCCTTATGGAGACACTGGGGCAGAGCGGCCTTGACACCGCCTTCTGCACTTTGGACACCCAGGATCCCGCCATGCTGAAACGTATCCTCTCCTCCCGGTGCGTCGTGCCCGTGGCGGAGATCGACAGAACGGACTGCGCCTCGGTGCAGCAGGAGATGAATATGTGCCGGCGGGATGAAATCCCCGTCCCGGCGGGCATCGTACTGTAAGGGAGCCCCTATATTTTGTTGACACATCAAGCGCAGACCCGGCAAAGGCCGCCGGGCCTGCGCTTGCCAAAAAGCCTTATAATTATCACCATGAGAGGAGCAAACCTATGAATACCAACTGGAACGATCCCAATTTCCAGGGCTTCGGCGGCAAGAGCCCCTTTGGCGGCAGACCCAAGAAGGCAAAGGCGCCCCGCAAGGCCGTCGGCACGCCCCTGGGCCGTACGGCTCTGAACCTGGCGGTGACGTTGCTGGTGGGCGCAGTATACTACTATGCGGAGCTGCCGGCCCTGAACCTGCACTCCGGAACGCTGTATGTCTTTGTGATACTGCTGTGCGCCGTGTACTGCGGTATGGCCGTTCTCACCTCCGGCTTTCAGGGCTCCGGGGCCAAGGGCTATTTCGGCTTCGTGAAAAAGCAGTGCAAGATCCCCCTTATCCTGACCTTGGCCCTGCTTGTCACAGCCATTGTAGGCAGCATTGTCGGCTGGAAGCTGCTTCGCGCCGGCTCGTACCGGGACCTGCTGACCGTAGAGTCCGGCGATTTTGCCAGCGAGGTCCAGGAGATTTCTTTCGATCAGATCCCCATGCTGGACCGGGATTCCGCCTCCAAGCTGGGCAACCGCAAGCTGGGCGAGCTGGCGGATATGGTCTCCCAGTTCGAGGTGGACGATGACTATACCCAGATCAACTATAAGGGCCGCCCCGTCCGGGTCACGGCCCTGCGCTACGGCGATTGGATCAAGTGGCTGAATAACCGGCAGAGCGGCCTGCCCGCCTACCTCATCATCGACATGGTGACCCAGAATGTGGAGGTGGTGCGCCTGGAGCAGGGCATCCGCTATACCACGGCGGAGCATTTTGGCCGCAATCTCAACCGCCATCTCCGCTTCCGCTATCCCACCTATATCTTCGATTCCCCCGCCTTTGAGATCGACGAGGAGGGCAACCCCTACTGGGTCTGCCCCCGGATCACCAATACCATCGGCCTCTTTGGCGGCACGGATGTGCTGGGCGCGGTGCTGGTGAACGCCGTCACCGGCGAGACGGAGTACTATAAGGTGGGCGACATCCCCACCTGGGTAGACCATGTGTATAACGCCGACCTCATTATCAGCCAGTATGATAATCATGGCCGCTATATCCACGGATTCATCAACTCTCTGTTCGGCCAGCGGGACGTCACCGTCACCACCGAGGGCTATAACTATATTGCCCTCAATGACGATGTGTATATGTATACCGGCATTACCTCCGTGGTATCCGATGAGTCCAACGTGGGCTTCATCCTGTCCAACCAGCGCACAAAGGAGACCCGTTTTTACTCCGTAGCCGGGGCCGAGGAGTATTCTGCCATGGATTCTGCCCGGGGCCAGGTGCAGCAGATGAACTACACCGCCACCTTCCCCCTGCTTCTGAACATCGCCGATCAGCCCAGCTATTTCATGGCTCTGAAGGATGCAGCAGGCCTGGTGAAGATGTACGCCATGGTCAATGTCAGCCAGTATCAAATTGTAGCCACCGGTGCCACGGTGGCGGATTGCGAGAGCAATTACCGTCTCATGCTGGCCCGCAACGGCCTCATTGATCAGGGCGATGCCGATATTACCCCCTCCGGCCAGGGCCAGGTCACCGGCACCATTGCCGAGATCCGCTCCGCCGTGGTGGACGGCAATACCTGGTACTACCTGCGCCTGCAGGACGGCACGGTTTACTACGCTATTTCCGCCGCCGATGATAAAAATGCCGTCATCCTCTCCGTGGGCGATTCCGTCACCATCACCTTTACCGAGGGTGACGAGCGGATCCTCTCCGCCTATTCTGTGACGGCGGCCAAGGCCGGGTAAGGAGCGGCACTATGCTGGAGTTTATTCAAAGCGCGGATTGGTCCATCCTCCACTGGATTCAGGAGAACCTCCGCTGCGGCGCGCTGGACGCCCTCTTGCCCAAGCTTACCCTTTTGGGGGAGGCGGGGGCCATCTGGATCGCCGTCGCCATCGGGCTGCTGCTCACCAAGAAATACAGGAAATACGGCGTTTGCCTGAGCCTGGCGTTGGTGGCGGGGCTGCTGATCTGTAATGTGGGGCTGAAGAATATCGTGGCCCGTCCCCGGCCCTGCTGGCTGGAGAGTATCGATCTGCTGGTAAAAAATCCCAGGGACTATTCCTTCCCCTCGGGACATACCTGGTCCGCCGTGGCCGGGGCCTGGGTTGCCACGGCCGCCAACCGGAGGTTCGGCTATGCAGCCATCCCTCTGGCGGCAGCACTGGCCTTTTCCCGGCTGTACCTGTTTGTGCATTTCCCGTCGGATGTGCTGGCGGGGGCTCTTATGGGCGCGCTGCTGGGCCTTTTGGCTGCGGCGCTGCAAAAGCGCCTGCCCGGCAAACCTTGCCGGTGTGAAAGCTGAATCCAGCGCCCCTCCGGCATTGCCGGAGGGGTGCTGTTTTCGGGAAAACCTGTAATGATACATTTTTTTACAAAAAAAGTCCTATGCAACCGGAGAAAAATGCGATAAAATAGGAGTATAAGGCACAGCGGAGCGGCTGGGGCCGCCCGCAATTCCATCCTGCGGAGCAAAGGAGATTAATTATGGGGAAAAAACTGTATAAATCCAACAAGAATAAAATGCTGGACGGCGTGTGCGGCGGCATTGCAGAGTATTTTAATATCGACCCCACCCTCGTCCGTTTGGGCTGGGTGGTGTTCTGCGCCTTAGGCGGCAGCGGTGTGCTGGCTTATATTGTCGCTGCACTCATCATCCCCCGGGACCCGGAGTGCTGATCCGAGACAAAACCGAAAAAGGGGCGTGCCCACTGCGGCACGCCCCTTTTTGCGAATCTACCAAATGCAGGGGACATTTTTCTGTAAAAATTATAGATTATTCGCCTTTACATCAGCGGTTAAAAGTGCTAAAGTAAAAACGATCAGATTAGGAGCGATGACGGACACCCAGTAAGACGCTGCCGCAATCTTATGCAGAGAGCTGCCGGCCGGTGCAAGGCAGATAAGAGGCGGCGTCCCAATTACGGTCCCGAGCTGCACCCTGAACCCCCATGGGGCAGTAGGCGGTGCCGGGCGCGCCCGATACAGCGCTGCGGACATGATTGTGTCCCATAAGGCCGCGCAGGCGGCAAACTGAGGTGGTACCGCGGGTTTTTACTCGCCCTCTGTGTCTTAGGACATAGGGGGCGTTTTTGTTTTCCGGAGGAGAGAAATGAAAATGTATACTTTAAGCAGACGATACCCACCCGTGGTGGGATAAAGTGAGAAACATACAGAAAATGCGGCTTTTTTCAAACGCATCATTGAGCTTGCCGCCTGCAATTTACACATTTTTTTTAACAGCTTAAAAGGAGGGGCCCTACAATGCCTGCAATTACATTTTACAAACACGAACCCATCCCCATGGAAATGCACAAGGTAAAGATCGTCCAGCAGCTGCAGCTGCTGCCCACGGCCCAGCGCCTGCAAAAGATGCAGCAGGCGGGCTTCAATACCTTCCAGCTTCATAACGGGGATATCTTTCTGGATATGCTCACGGATTCCGGGGTCAACGCCATGTCCGATCTCCAACAATCCGCCATGCTCCGGGCCGATGATGCCTATGCCGGCTCTGAGACCTTTTTCCGTATGCGCGATAAGCTGGAGGAGCTGTTCGGCATGCCCTTCTGCCTGCCGGCCCATCAGGGCCGCGCCTGCGAGAATATCCTGGCCACCCGCTTTGTAAAGCCCGGCAGCTGCGTCATTATGAACTATCATTTCACCACCGCCAAGGCCCATATCACCCGCCTGGGCGGCCGGGTGGAGGAGCTGGTACGTGCCGAGGGCCTGGTGAGTAAGAGCAGCCTGCCCTTTAAGGGCAATATCGATCTGGACGCCCTGGAGGCATGCATTCAGCGGGAAACACCGGCAAACATCCCCTTTGTGCGTCTGGAGGCCGGTACCAACCTCATCGGCGGCCAACCCATATCCTTTGCCAATATGCAGGCCGCCACGGCCATCTGCCGCCGCCACGGTATCCTGACGGTGCTGGATGCCTCCCTGCTGCAGGACAATCTTTACTTTATCAAGACCCGCGAAGCGGAGATGAAGGATCTGTCCATCCGAGAGATCACCCGCAGGATTGCGGATCAGTTTGACATCATTTATTTCTCCGCCCGCAAGTTTGGCTTTGCCCGGGGCGGCGCCATCCTTGTGCGGGATGAGGAATTGTTCCGGTCTATGGAGGACCTGATCCCCATGTTTGAGGGCTTTCTCACCTATGGCGGCATGTCCGTAAAGGAGATGGAGGCCATGACCGTGGGCTTCGAGGAGAGTATGAATATGGATGTCATCTCCCAGGGCCCCCAGTTCATCGACTACTGCGTGGATAGGCTTTCGGAGTACGGCGTGCCCGTCATCACTCCCGGCGGCGGCTTGGGCGCGCACATTGATGTAAAGGAATTTCTGCCCCATGTTCCCCAAGCGGAGTATTCTGCCTGCGCCTTGGCCTGCGCCCTGTACATCTGCGGCGGCATCCGGGGCATGGAGCGGGGCACTCTGTCTGAGGAGCGGGAGCCGGACGGCACGGAGCGCATCGCCTCCATGGAGCTGCTGCGCCTGGCCTTCCCGAGACGGGTGTTTACTCTATCCCAGACGGAGTATGTCATTGACCGGGTGAAGTGGCTCTTTGATCACCGGGATCTGGTGGGCGGCCTGCGGTTCGTCCATGAGCCGGCCACTCTGCGCTTTTTCACCGGAGTGCTGGAGCCCACCACCGATTGGCCGGAAAAGCTGGCTGCTGCCTACCGGGCCGACTTCGGCGACGAGCAGTAAATCTATTTTCAAAAGCAGCACCGCCGCAGACCCTATGCAGGGTCTGCGGCGGTGTTTGGCTTTCAGTAGGAATACTTTTTCCGCTTTAGCAGCAGGAAGATGGCCGAGAGCACCACGGCCATAAACTCGGCCACCACAATGGACATCCATATGCCCGTCAGCTCCCAGAGCTTGGGCAGCAGCAGTACGGCAGCCACCTGGAACACCATCGTCCGCAAAAAAGCGATGAGGGCGGAGGTGAGCCCGTCGCTGAGGGCTGTAAAAAAGCCCGAGGCATAGATGGCGTAGCCCATGAATAAAAAAGACAGGCCGAAAATGCGAAAGCCCGAGGCGGTCATGTGCATCAGGTCCGGGTCGTAGCCCACAAAGATTTTCGACAGCGGCAGGGCCAGTGCCTGGGATGATAGCACCATGGCCGCACCGAACAGGCCGATCATCCGCAGGCTTTTGCGCAGCAGGCTTTGCAGCTCCCCATGGTTTCGGGCGCCGAAATGGAAGGATACAATGGGCGCTGCGCCGATGGAGTAGCCGATGAACGCAGCGGAGAAGATCATGCTCACATACATCATCACTCCATAGGCCGCCACGCCGTCCTCTCCGGCGAAATGCAGCAGCTGCAGATTATAGAGCATACTCACCAGGCTCATGGCGATGTTGCTCATAAACTCTGAGGAGCCGTTGGTGCAGGCCTGGAGGATCACCTTGCCATCCGGGCGGCACCGCCCCAGGTGCAGCAGGCTGCTGTTCTTCCGGCCAAAGTAGAGCAGCGGCACGCCGCCGCCCACCACTTGGCTCAAAGCCGAGGCGGCCGCTGCGCCGGCCAGCTTGTATTCCTGAGGCAGGGCCATCACCAGCACTGCATCCAGCACCATGTTTGTGATGCCCGAGGCCACCGTGACCAAAAGGCCCAGCCGGGGCTTTTCGGCGGTGGTACAAAAGGCCTGAAACAGCATCTGCAGCACGTTGAACGGTAGGGCCAGCAGGATGATGCGGGTATAGATCACGGCGTTTTCCAGCATAGCACCCTGGCCGCCCAGAAGCCCTATCACAGGCCGGGCAAACACAATACCCAACACCGCCAGCACCACGCCCACCGCCGCCGCCACGTATACGAACAGGGAAAAGCACCGGTTGGCCCGGTCCCTGTCCCCCTCGCCAAAGGACTTGGCCACGATGGCCGAGCCGCCGGTGCCGAACATAAGTCCCACTGTAGACAGGATCATGAGAAACGGCCAGGCCAGATTTACGGCGGCAAAGGGGGTCTTGCCGGCAAAGTTGGACACGAAGAATCCGTCCACTACCCCGTAGATGGAGGTGAAGATCATCATGCCGATGGACGGCAGGGTAAAGCGGATCAGCCGCCCATAGGTAAAGTGATCTGATAACTGAATTCTGTCTTTCATAGTTTCTCCTGTATCGGCAGTGGCTCTGGCCGCCGGATCATAGCTTTTCAATTTCCCGGCGAAAACATTCGGTGTATTTCTCCAGTAGTCGTATGTGGGTGCGGACCTCCTCCTCCGTCCAGGAGGCAAAGGCATCCTGCTCCGCCTGTCGGATCCGGGCGGCGGTCTGCTGGGCGAATCGGTTTCCCTTGTCCGTCAAAACCACTTTTTTTGCCCGGCCGTGATATTGCGCCAGGTAGAGCAGGCCCTCCTTTTCCAGGCCCCGGATGGCGGAGTTGATGGTCTGCTTGCTGATGCCGGAATTTTTGTAAATATCGGCCAAGGGACACTGGCCGCCTGCATCATAGAGAGCGTACAGCACCAGGGAGGCGCTGTCCGATATACCCAGGCGCAGATCGGCCAGATGGTACAGTGATTCCATCTCGCTGATGAGAAAATTGATCCGTCGAATTTCGCCGGTATACGTCTTTTCCATAGCACACCTCCATATGTCCGAAATCGTACAAAAGTCAGTATAGTATATGATAGAATATTTGTCAAATAAAAACCACATGTGCTATATCATTTTCCGGCGTATCAAACACGGAATACTACAAATCCTATGGGGTAAAAGCACAACGGAGGAAAAGGCATGAAGCGAAAAATTATTATTCCGCTGCTGGCGGCGGCAGCGATTCTGGCAGTGGCCCTGGCAGCCAGCAATGTCGGGCGGGGAGATGTCGGGCAGCGCCATATTCTGGTGGCCTACTTTTCTGCCACGGGGAACACCAAGGCCGTGGCGGAGACTACCGCCACGGTGCTCCATGGGGATCTGTTCCGCATTGCTGCGGAGGAGCCTTATACCGACGCGGACCTGGGCCACGGGGAGAGCGCCCGGGTCACCCGAGAGCAGGCCGATTCCAACAGCCGCCCAGCTATCAAAAATCGAGTGGAAAACTGGGAACAATACGACACAGTTGTTATCGGTTATCCCATCTGGAACGGCGATGCGCCCCGGATCGTCAGCACCTTTGTGCAGAGCTATGATTTTACCGGAAAAAAGGTGGCGGTGTTCTGCACCTCCGGCAGCAGCGGCGTGGAGGACAGCCAGAAAAAGCTCCGGGGGCTGCTGCCGGGCGCAGAATTCCGTCCCGGCATCCGGTTTGATGCGGCTGCCACCGTAGCCGATGTCCGGGCCTGGGCAGCGGAGGCGGACATCGGATAAGGCGTCATTTCCGGTTGCGAAAATGGCCCGACGGCGGTATAATGAGGGAGAATAAACCGCGAAAGGAGCCTGTATGATGCACGCAGACGCCCACCGAAGCTGGTCCGTACGCCCTCTGGCGGAGACGGATCTGGAAGCCTATCTGGACATTTATCTCAACTCCTACCCGGCCTACAAGGACCTGGACCGGGCCTGCCGGGACCACTATCGGGAAAAGCACCGCCGGGAGCTGCGGGAGGACACCCAAACGAAGACAGTGGGGCTTTTCGAGGGGGCTAACCTTATCGCCACCATGAAGCTGATTCTGTTTTCTATGAACTTCTTCGGGCAGATGCAGCCTGCCTGCGGCCTCATGGCCCTGGAGGTGCATCCGCTGCACAAAAAGAAGGGGGCGGCCCTTTTCATGGTGCGGTGCTTTGAGGACTATGCCCGGGAAAATGAGGCGCTGCTGACATTACTGCTGCCGTTTCGCATAGACTTCTACCGCCGCATGGGCTACGGCTTTGCCGGAAAAATCTACGAATACCACCTGCCCACATCGGCTCTGCCCAAGCCGGACCGGACGGCGCTGCCCCAAATGCGGCTATTGCAGCCGGAGGACTTTGATGCGGCCATGGATTGCCAGCGGCGCTTTGCGGCCCGGAACCACGGAATGGTGGAAAAGTTCGACGAGGAAATTCGCGGCTTGCGGGAGGATATCCAGGTGCGCCGGGTGGGCTATTACGGCCCGGAGGGCCAGCTCCGGGGCTATGCCGCATACCGCTTTCAGAGCGCCAGCGAAACCAACTACACCCAAAACTGCCTAAGCGTGGAGGAACTGGTGTATGAGGACGGGGCAGTGCTCCGGGCACTGCTGGGGGCGCTGAAAATGCAAGAGGATCTGGCACAAACGGTGATCCTGCGCACCGGGGAGGAGGACTTTCACCACCTGCTGGACGACCCCCAGGATGTGAGCCGGGGCTATATCGACTTTGGCTTTCTGCAAACTAATGTGTCCGCAGTGGGCACCATGTTCAAGCTGGTAGACGGGATGCGCTTTGTGAAAAAAACCGCCTACCGCACATTCCCGGCGGGGAAAATTACGGCGGCCTTCTGTTTCCGGGATGAGATGGCGGATACCGATTGCTGTCTGCGCGTGACCATTATAGATGGACATTGGATTTTAGCAGCGGCGGAGGCGGCTGTAGACGTCACCGTTAGCTGCCGGCAGGGGGACCTGGCATCCCTGCTCATGGGCTCATGCGAGCTTATGGCCATGGTGCGCCTGGGTGCCGTGCAGGTGAATAATATAGCCAAGGCCCGGGAGCTGGGACATCTGCTCCACTGTGAAAAAAAGCCCTGGCTGAACTCGGATTATTAAAATAAAGCGGCACGGCTCCCATCCATTGGATGGGAGCCGTGCCGCTTTTACCTGACGAAAAACTGCGTTTTTTCCGACAAAAGGCCCCAAGTCTGCTGCGGGCGGCAAACTCTGCGAGGCTTTTGGGGCGAGCTGACCTTATGAGTGATCCTCCGCCCAGAGCTTTTCGGCCTGGGGCTTCCAGTGGGCGGCGTATTCCTTACACTTTGCGCACAGATGCTCGGCAGATTCCGGGGCCTCCAGGTCAGTGGAGTGAGCGCCGCTGTCGGCCACCATCTTCGGCAGCAGCTCAGGATTTTCCAGCATGGGGCAGGGACGCAGGTGATTGCCGTTAAAGGGCTGTCCTTTGCGGTAGAGCTTGAACAGCGGCTGCTGCAGGCACTCCAGAAAGCTCTTTTCCCGGATATTTGCGCCGGAATAGTGAATGAACACGCAGGGCTCCACATCGCCTGCGGCGTTGATGTGGCAGTAAATTCTGCCGCCGGCCACACAGCCGCCGGCGAACTCACCGTCGTTCTGAAAGTCGATGCAGTACAGCTCCTTGCCACCGGTGATGCCGCGAATTTCCCGGACGCGGTCCTTCATGTACGCTCTCTGCTCCGGGGTCAGCAGCAGAGAGGTATCGGCGTTCAGGCCCACGGGCATATAGTGGAAATACCAGGCAAAAATGCAGCCCTTGGAGATCAGCAGGTCAAGGAATTCGTCGCTGGTGACCACCTTGTAGTTCCTGCTGGTGTAGCAGATGGAAACGCCGAAGGGGATGCGGTGGCTGTGCATCAGGTCCATGGCGTCCAGGGCCTTTTGGAAATGTCCCTGGCCCCGGCGGCCGTCATTGGCCGCCTCAAAGCCCTCCACGCTGATGGACACGAAGAAGTTGCCCACACGCAGCATTTCCTGACAGAACTCTTCATCGATAAGCGTGCCGTTGGTGAAGGCGTGGAAGGCCATGTCCCGGTGCTTTTCGCACAGACGGATGATGTCCTTTCTGCGCAGCAGCGGCTCGCCGCCGGTGAAGAGGCAGGCGTGGGTGCCCAGAGCCTTGGCCTCCGTCAGCACCCGGTCCATTTCCTCAAAGCTCAGGCTCTGCTTGTGGCCGTACTCCGCCGCCCAGCAGCCGGTGCAGTGCATATTGCAGGCGGAGGTGGGATCCATGAGAATGAGCCAGGGAACGTTGATGTCATACCTGGCGGCGTTGGCCTGGGCCGTCTGATAGCCGCGGAAGCCACCCTCGTAGGCGGCATTGGTCAGGAAGGTCTTGAGGATGTAGGGGTCGTTTTCCCGAATGAGCCGCTGGGCATAGTGAGCCCATTTGCCCTCCGGGTTTTCTGCAATGGCGCGCAGGGCGTCAAAGGAGTCGTCACTCCAGGTGCCCTTATGGATTTTTTGAATTATATCGATTAGCTGCTGGGCCAAGTCGCCTACATCCTGGGTTTGGCCCTTTTTCAGCATGGAGTCCAAAACTGTTTCAAAGGCCTTGCGCTCCGCTGCATGGGAGATTTTTTCGGTAATGCTCATAGTTCACTTGTCCTTTCTATGGTATTTTGTTTTCGTGGGCTGCGTGTTTCCTTCGATAGAAATGAAGGGTGACGCAAGAGATCAGCATCTCCGCCAGCTGAATACTGGCCGCGATAAGGAACTGGGGGGAACGGATGTCTGACAGACTCATGCCCATGATGGGGAACAGTGTGCAGGCGGACAGAAAGCCCAGCAGACACGCAGGGAGATATTCCTTGTATCTTACGCCCACTGCACCCATATAGCCGCTGACCACATCGGCGGACAGGATGCCCAGTAACCGCACAATCAGTACAAAAAAGAAATCACTGCCGCCCCGGAGGTCATGGAGCATGGCAGACTTCGCAAAGCGATGCAGAATATACTGCACGGCCTGACTACCCAGCTTTTTCCCCAACCAATAGGGAATACTGACCATGACCGCTGTGCCTGCGATGTTTACCGCAATGGCCACAGGCAACGGAAACAGAATGCCGCTGGCGGCATAGAGCAGGCCACTATACAAAAAGATGCTCAGGCTTTTTACCGCGAACAGAGCCCATAGCATTACAGCGGCTAAAACTGGCTGCCGGGGTGTATAGCTCAAAATGCCCTCCAGCGTAAACTCGTCCTTATGCAGCAGACATACGGCAATAATGGCGAGCCAAACCAAAGTGAGCAGGCACTTGGCTAAGCGCAGACGGAAAGCCTCCGGCGGGGTATGATCCTGCTTAGGCATGGGGAATTTATCGGCGCCTGTCAACGGCCACACCCGCATATGCCGGGCGTGGGACGACGGGGAAGCAGCTCGCTTGTCCATGGGCATGGGAACCACCTTTCTGATGTGCCTTCCCCGGAGGGGATAGCAGAGAAATATTCTGCGGCGGACGGCCAGCGCCCGCCGCAGCTCCAAACACCGGGACATCCTTGCCGGGGGCCTTGTGTGCCGAGAGGCCGTTCGTCACATCCGCTTACGGCGCAGGGTACACCGGCCGCACCAGGGGCAGTGTGCCCAATGCGTGGGGCGTCCAACAGGGGAGACGGAATAATATACCCTCAGCAGCCACGGAGAGGCGCCGGATATACAGGTTCATCGTAGCGGAAAAGGCCCGCCAACGCCATGGCGAAAAGAGGGGAACTCCGCAAATTTGCGCAGAATGGTATTTTTGCGCAAAAAACGCAGCGTGCCGAAAAATCACTTTGACACGCTGCATAAGATGATGAGGCAATAAAAAAGACTTTAGAAATTGTTGACCTAAATAGTGAGGGACGATCCTCTTGAGCTTTCCGGATAAGGCATGCTTTTGGAGAAAACGGAAGGAGGGGCCATAGACTGGGCCCCTCTTTTTTGACGTTATGCGGCGGGATTTGATTGGGGGGCGGGGGATGTGCCTGCCTCCGTCTGCACCGGGGATTGGCGGCCGGCGTGGTCAATGGTGTAGCTCTCGGTATAGATCAGGCTGCCGATAGGCACCACGGTGTAGCCGTTTTGATGCATGTACTCCAGGATGGAGGGCAGGGCCTCCGGCGTGTGCAGGGCGGCGTTGTGAAAGAGCACGATGCTCCCCGGCTGCAGATGCTCCGTGACCCGCTTGAAGATGGTATCGGCATCGTAATCCTTCCAATCCAGACTATCCCTATCGGCAAGGACTTGAAGACCGCGTGATCAGCGGCATTTTTGACGGGGGCGGCGCATACCATGAGGTGAGGTGAGAGCACTATGGAGATTAAGAACATTTATCCCGACTATCTGTCGGCCCGAGAGCGGCAGGAGCGGCTGGAGGAGGCATATCGACGGTGCCTGGAGGCTCTGGCGACATTGCAGGCCGGGAAAATGGAGGGCGGTACATGAACCGGCAGGATGCCATATATGCCCGGCAATCCGTGGAGAAAAAAGATAGCCTGTCTATTTCCGGGCAGGTGGACCTGTGCCGGCGGATGGCGGGGGAGAAGGAGCCGGCTGTTTACCGGGATGCGGGATACTCCGGGAAAAACACGGAACGCCCGGCCTTCCGGCAGCTGATGCAGGACGTGAAGGCAGGGCGGATAGCAACGCTCTATGTATATAGGCTGGACCGATTTTCTCGGTCGGTGGCGGATTTCGGCCAGCTGTGGCAGGTGCTGCAGGCGAATCGGGTGGAGTTTGTGTCGGTCAGTGAGAATTTTGATACCTCCACCCCCATGGGCAGGGCCATGCTGCACATCATCATGGTGTTTGCCCAGCTGGAGCGGGAGACCATCGCCCAGCGGGTGCGGGACAACTACTACCGGCGGGCAGCCTTGGGGACGTGGCCCGGCGGCCCGGCCCCCTTCGGATTCGACAACGGCCGGGCGGCCGGACGGGATGGACGCCGGGCGCCGGCGCTGGTACCCAACGGACGCGGGGAGCTGGTGCGGCGGATATTTGCGGAATACGCCGGGGAGGGGACATCCCTGTCGGGGCTGGCCAAAAAGCTGAGCCGGGAGGGTATCCCCGGGCCCAAGCGGGCGGTGTGGGACAGCGTGACCTTATCCCGGCTGCTGCACAACCCGGCCTATGTGAAGGCGGACGAGCAGGTGCGGCTGTATTATCTGGGCCAGGGCGTCACCGTCTCCGATCCGGCGGAGCATTTTGACGGGCAGCACGGCCTGCTGCTGGTGGGCAGGCGGGAGACAGACAGCCGCAGGCGCACAGATGCGGGGAGTCAGGTGCTGTCGGTGCTGAACAGCCCCGGCTTGGTGGAGGCGGAGCTGTTTCTCCGGTGCCAGGAAAAGCTGCGAAAAAACCGGCAGCTGGGCCGCAGCGGACAGGGAAAGCACACCTGGCTGTCGGGCCTGCTGAAATGCGCGGAGTGCGGATACAGCGTTTCTGTGACGGAAAACGGCGGAAGGCGGTACCTGCACTGCAGCGGGCGCTATAACCTGGCCCACTGCCGCTCGGCCATACGGGTCGATCTGGCAGAGCTGGAGGAGCGAGTGCAGGGGGATATAAGCAAGCTGCTGGCTGGTTGCCCGAAGCCCCGGGCGGAATCCGGCGAAAGCCGGTATGCCGCGTCTATGACGGAGCTGGACCGGCAAGCGGAGCGGCTGACAGATGCATTTGCACAGAGCGAATCCATGCCCGCCGACTATCTGCGCAGAGCTCTGGGGAAGATCCAGCGGCAGCGGCAGACCCTGCAGCAGGAGAGGGACCGGGCGCACAGACGGGGAGAGGAAACTCGGGAGATGGAATTTGCAGCCCTAACCTTTGCCGAAAAGAAGGCCGTGGCCGCACAGCTCATTGCATGCATCCGACTGGCGGGAGATACAGTGGAAATTCGGTGGGCGGTGTGAGGGAAAAACGGATAGAAAGCTTCCCGTAATGGCTCCGAGCTGCGAAAATGCACAAAATGCCGGCGAATGAAGTCTTTTACAGTATTTTCGAATGGCCGGAAGGGGGTGAGAAAATGGCACATTCCCGTTCTCTGCTATGCTTTTACATAAAAAAGATCCCGGGCAATAGCTCGGGATCTTTTTTGAGGAAAACCCTCAGTATGGAAAAGAAATGGGAAATAGCAAGGTTATCAGAGCTGCAGGCGGTCTTCCTTGCTCCAGGTGGGCAGGTCCAGGCGGGGATAGCGGCGGCGGAGCTCGTCCATCTCACCATTGGCATCGCCCAGAACGGCGATGCGGTTCACAGCCGTCAGGTCTGCCTGGGGCATAGGCTCGGCGCTGTCCTTGCCGCACACGGGGCAATGGTACAGACCGGCAGCCTCGTTGTATACCACTTCGCTGCTGCCGCACACGGCACAGCGGTTCATCTTAGAAATCAATGCCATAACTTTTGTCCTCCAATCTTTAAGCTGGATTTATCATAGCACAGAAGATTATATTTGTGAAGCGCATGTTTGTTCTTGAAATCATGAGAAGTTGTATGGTATAATAAAAGCAGAACGGCGAGAATACACAGCTTGTCAAAAAGCCCTGCAGAGTTTGCGCCCGCAGACGCAAGGAATTCAAATCATTTTTCACCGTGACATGTGCGCGGGGGAAAATGCCGCTCAGACTGCAAGTGCATGATTTTACGCTTGCGCATAAATCCTGCGTGGGGCAGGCTGTGAGCCTTTTGCCGGGAAATTTCAAGGGATTTTTCGACAGTATCAGGTAGGAGGTGTCTCATGAGCATTACAAAATATCAGATTTTTCTGAAAACTGCGGCCTGCGGCAGCTTTTCTAAAGCGGCGGAGGCTATGAATTTCACCCAATCCGGCATCAGCCACGCCATCAACTCCCTGGAGGGCGAGTTGGGCGTCACCCTTCTCAGCCGCAACCGGGGCGGGGTGGTGCTGACAGCGGACGGACGGGCCCTGCTGCCCCAGATCGAAAAGCTTTGTGCCGCCCACCACACCATGATGCAGACGGTGGAAAGCCTCAAGGGAATGGACAGCGGCCTGGTAAAGGTGGCAACCTTTTCCAGCGTTTCCTTCCTGTGGCTGCCCCGCATCCTCAAGAGCTTTGGTCAGATCTACCCCAACATTGAGTTTGAGGTGATTACAGGGGATTATTACGAGCAGATCGAAAGCTGGATCGTATCCGGGGCGGTGGATTGCGGATTCTTCCGCCTGCCGTCTACCAAGCATCTGCAAACCTATCCCCTGTACCGGGACGAGCTGCAGGTGGTGGTGCCCTGCGACCATGTCTATGCCCAAGAGGACCCGTTTCCGGCATCGGAGCTGGCCGAGGAGCCATTCATCCTGCTGGAGGAGGGGGAGGACTACGAGATCATGGCTGCCTTTGACAAGCTGGGCATCCGGCCCCATGTGAAGTACACTGCCCGGGAGGATCGAACCATCCTGGCTATGGTGTCCGAGGGCTTGGGCATCAGCCTGCTGCCTCGGCTTATGGTAAGCCACAGCCCCTTGCCCGTGCAGGTCTGCCGGGCACCCCTGCAGTTTGACCGGACCATCGGCATCGGTGTGAAGGACGAGAAGGCGCTGTCCAAGTCCACCAGGCTGTTCGTGGACTATGTGCGCACCTGGGTGGCGGAAAACGGAGATAAATAATCGGTAATCGAAAAACTGCATGACCGGAAGGGACGGGCCGGGCAAATATTTGTGTAGTATGCGGCGGCGAATTTGCTTGAGATTTTGCGCCTTTACCACTATAATAAGAGAACACACCGATGCAGGGCTGCCGGTTGGGCCCTGGGGAGGGAGTACTTTGGATAGGACGGAAAGGCCCGCGGGTCGGGCGCCTATGGCGCGGCTGCGGGAAATGGCAATATGAAAAGGATCCATCATTTCAGACTTGGCGGCTCCATCGACATGCTGACGGGGCCGCTGCTGAAGAAGCTGCTGCTGTTTAGCCTGCCGCTTATGGCCTCCAGCGTGCTGCAGCTGCTGTTTAACGCCGCGGATGTTGTGGTGGTGGGGCGCTATGCAAGCTACGCCAGCCTGGCCGCCGTGGGCAGCACCACTGCCATCGTGAATCTGGTGGTGAACCTGCTCATCGGCATGGCCGTGGGCGTGAATGTGGTTGTTGCCCGGTACATCGGTGAGGGGGACAAGAGCAGGGAGATCTCTGCGGCTATCCACACGGCGGTGGCTATGGCCCTGGTGGGCGGACTGATCCTGGGCGGCGTCGGCTGCGCCATGGCAGAGTGGATTTTGCGCATGATCTCGACACCCGATGATATTTTTGACCTGGCGCTGACGTACCTGTACATCTATTTCGCCGGGACACCGGCCATTATGCTGTATAACTACGGCGCGGCTGCCCTGCGCGCCCGGGGCGACACCCAGCGGCCGCTGCTGTTCCTCACTATCAGCGGCGTGACCAATGTGGCACTGAACCTGCTGTTTGTTATCTCGTTTCAGATGGACGTGGCGGGGGTGGCCTTGGCCACGGTTATCAGCGAGACGCTCAGCGCTGTGCTGGTGGTGGTATGCCTTATGCGCACCCAGGATGAGCTGCACTTTTCCTGGCGGAAGCTGCGCTTTGACCGCCGGAGCCTGGGCCTTATGGCCAAGGTGGGTATCCCTGCCGGAGTGCAGGGCTGCCTGTTCAGCGTGGCTAACGTGGTCATACAGGGCGCCATCAACGCCTATGGCAGCGTGGTGGTGGCCGGGTGCAGCGCTGCCGGCAGCATTGACGGATTCATCTATGTGGCTATGAACACCTTCCACCAATCGGCGCAGACCTTCCTGAGCCAGAACATCGGCGCAGGAAAGTATGAGCGGGTGAAGGAGATCCTGAAAAAATGTATCCTGTGTACCGTGGTCACCGGGGCTACCCTCAGCGCCGTGGCCTGCATCTGGAGCGAACCGCTGCTGGCCATCTACAACCAGGATCCGGCGGTGCTGGCTGCCGGTGCGGTGCGGCTGCGGATGGTGGTGATGCCGTATGTGATCTTCGGCATTGCAGATGTGCTTACGGGCGCCATCCGAGGCTGCGGCAGCCCGATGCGGCCGGTGGTTATCAACCTGCTGTGTACCTGTGTCTTCCGCCTGGCCTGGATTGCTGCCATCGACACAGACACTATGGCACCCACATGGGTGTATGCGTCCTATCCGGCCTCTTGGCTGCTGCTGCTTGTGGTGCTGCTGGTGTGCTGGTGCAGGCTCTACCGCAGAAAAATCAAGCCGAATATCACACGAAACGGAGCGGCTGCATAAAGGCGCGCCATATGTGAAAATAAAGTCCGCAGGTTCTTGAAGCCTGCGGACTTTTATGCTGATTTTGATGGGGCTACCGATAGCACAGGCATTGCTCGGGGAGCAGGTCGAAGGCCACGGCTGCACCCTCGACGGGGGCGGCAGCCTTGGGCGCAGACACACGCAGCAGCGGTCCGGCGGCATCCCACGTCGGGCGGAGCAGGACGGAGACTTCGTTCAGATCGAGGATGGTTCGGAATACTTGCGCCCGGTAGGGGCCGGCCCCCAGGGGAACTGCGCTGCCCGGAATGGCCACGGTGCATGTGCCATCTCCGGTGGATAGGGGCAGGGTGATGTCCCAGCCGTCCAGGCGCACGCCGCCCTCACAGCTCCGGGCGGACAGAAAGCTGCGGCAGCCGGTGAGCCGGGCCGCACTTTGGGTGGCGGGACGGCGCACCAGGGATTCCATATCCGTTACCGCACCGGCCAGAACGCCTTGGCGGCAGTAGGACATACGGATGTGCCAAAAAATGTAGGTATTGGACAGGCCCAGGGTCTGTCCGGCGTAGGCCAGCGTCTCGTCAAAGGCCTCAAAGGCACCACGGACCGTGCGGTACATCAGCGGGAATATCACTACCGCGGTGGCGAAGATGGCGGCTTCATCAATGCTGTAGAAATTAAAAATCTTCTGGGTGTACTGGCCCACGGGCACGTCGCTGTTGCCGATGGCCAGCTTTACATCACCGTTTTTCAGCAGATCGGCCAGCTTGTCAAAGCTGTCGACGCCCTTGGGATTACCCTCTGTCACGGCCAAGGCCACCTTGTTCTCCAGCAGGTCAATGCGGCTGCCGGCCACCAGCAGATCCTGGCCCTTGGGGTTCTTCTCGGAATTATCCTTCAGAGAACCATCCAGAGCGTTCATCTGCTTGGGAGCGGCGGAAATGAACAGGTCACATACGGCACCCTCCTCGATTTGGGTCAGCAGCTTGCCGGAGGAATCAAAGTTGAAGCTGATCCTTACGTTTTTGCTTTCAGCCATGTACTTGTCACCGATGGCGGTGAGGGACTCCGTGAGGGAGGCTGCGGCAAACACCGTCAGCTCTACGGATTCATCATTCTTTTTGCCGTTTTTGCTGCCGCAGGCCACCAGGCTCAGAGCCATGACCAGCGCCAGGAGCAGGGAAATAAGCTTTTTCATCGTGGTTTTTCCTTTCTGACTTTTGTTTATATAACGGCGCAATTCTTTTACGAGGATAACGGTGGGCGAGGATCATGCGCCTAAACGGCGCACGGTATATACTGCCAAAAAACCCGACGGGTTTTTTGGCAAAAGGCCCCCAATCTGCTGCGCGCATAATTTCGGCGCAAAACGCCGAAATTCCACACCGGCAGCCTGAGCGGTATTTTCTCTCATGCACAGGTCGCGAGAGAAAATGACCGCAATTTTTCGCATCTGCGGACGCGAACTCTGCGAGGCTTTTTGAAACGCGGAATTATTTGCCGAAGGGGCAGATGGGGTAATGGCATTCCTTACAGCCCAGGCACAGACCGCCCTCACCCAGGGCGGCGATGTCACTGCGTGTTACGGGTATATCTGCCGCTACCTTGGGCAGGATCAGGTCAAAAATCGTGGCACCGGCGTACATGACGCAGCCGGGGAGACCCATGACGGGCAGGCCGTCCTCAAAATAGCCCAGAAGGAACATGGCGCCGGGGAGCACCGGGGCTCCGTAGCAGACAATATCCGCGCCGGCCGCCTTGATGCCGCCGGGGGTGTTGTCGTCAGGGTCCACACTCATGCCGCCGGTGCAGAGGATCATATCCGGGCTCCTTTGCCGCATGGCAAGCACCGCATCCCGGACGTTCTCCACACCGTCACCGGAGTAGACCACCTCCAGCGTCTCGATACAAGATCGGCCTGCGATCCATTTCGGCACCCATCTACAACGTGGGGGGGAAAAGTGCAGTACACCGTGGGGATCATCGGCATGCTGCGCAGTACACACTCCGATGAATTTCGCGCGGCGGTGCAGCGGGTCTGCGCTACGGCGACTATGATCTCCGCTGCCTTGGGCTACAGAAATCAGGAGGATTCATTATGAAGTACACAGCTGCTGTGATTACCGTAAGCGACATGGGCAGCAGGGGGCTGCGGCAGGACACCAGCGGCCCTGCGGTCCGGGCCATGCTGGAGGAGGCGGGGTTTTCCGTTGCGCACACTGCCATCCTGCCGGATGAAATGGAGCAGATCAGCGCGGAGCTGCGGGATTGCGCCGACCGGAGGAGGATTGACCTCATTGTGACCACCGGCGGCACGGGGCTGTCTCCCCGGGATGTGACGCCGGAGGCGACCCGGGCCGTGCTGGAGCGGGAGATCCCTGCCATCCCTGTGGCTATGTGGGTGGAGGGGCTGAAGGTCATCCCCCGGGCTATGCTGTCCCGGGCTGTGGCCGGGATCAGGGGCAGCAGCCTGCTGCTGAATCTTCCGGGGTCTGAAAAGGAGGCCCGGGAGAATCTGGCTGCCGTGATCGGAGCCCTGGAGCACGGATTGCACATGATTGCCGCCGAGGGGCATGAATGAGGGTAAAGAACAGGGAAAAATGAGAGGTCCGCAAGCCCCATTGGGGACTTGCGGACCTCTTGAAGCTTTATGCCGCAGTTATGCCGTGTCCTTCAGCGCCCGACCCGGAGGGAGCTGCTGGATTCGCCGGAAGTCCAGAAGCAGCACAGGCGGATAGCCGAGGAGCATAAAGACGAATATCTTCACATAACCTGCGGGCTCCTTGCGGAAGATAGCACCGGTCTGAGAGGATAGCATTTGAAAAGGCACCCAAGGGAAGAATCTGAAAAAATATTGGATCGGTGATGCACCTGATTGGACAGGCGTGATACATAAACAGGCAACCAGGAAGTCCCTTTTTTGAACAGGGCCAGATTGTGCAGGCAGCATGATCTAAACGGGATGGCCCCCCTACGCACTCATCGGAAACAGTTGTATATCCGGCTCGGCTGGGATGTTTTTGTAGAATAAGCCAATAACACAGCAGCCCTCACGGCATAACCGTGAGGGCTGCTGTGCAGCTATATGTCCTCGGGCTTGGAAATGACCGCAAAGGGCTTTTCTTCATTTTGTTCATCCAGGGAGAGGATGCGCACCTCCAGGCCGGTAATATAATTATCCGGGTGTCCCTCGCAGCACTGATCCACGATATTTGGGGTGATAACACAGTCATCCACCGGCAGCTTACGTCGGTAAGCTTCGCCAAACAGGCGGTCGATAGAGTCCTGAATGGTGAGATACGGTCCGTAGTGATAGCCGCAGAGATAGTCCCCGGCAGGAATATAGGAAACAGGCTGATCGGCCATCAAATCCGGCAGACGGTGGGCCTCGGTCGGAGTATCTTCATAGAGATAGGCACCGAACCATTTTCGCTGTCCCTGATAAAAGCCTACGGTGGGATAGAAGTAAAACAGCTCATGGGTAAAAAGGTTGATTTCCTCGCCGATGTGCAGAAAGGCGCGACGCGGGAAGGTGCGGACATAGAATTTATCCCGCTGGCTGACCGCCTGTTCCCTCTCGATAAACTCCACCTTCTGCTGGATGATTTGGATGGTGGCATTCAGCTCATCGCATTGACGGCGCAGCTGCTGCGCCTGCCGGGAGAGCATTTGCAGGTTATCACGAAGACCGTTGCTGTGGAGAAAAGCCTTGATCTGGGCAAGGGAGTAGTCCAGTCGCCGCAGGTATCGGATTGTGGCCAAGGGATAGACCTGATCGAAGTGGTAAAAGCGGCGGTTGTTTTCGCTGTTGCGCACCTGCGGCACCAGCAGACCCTTGGCATCATAATGGCGCAGCAGTTGGACATCCATGTTGAATATGTTGGCAAGCTCCCCAATGGTCAAGAATTCTTTCATAAAAACCTCCCATTTTCCCGCTATGTAACGCCAGGATTTTGTAAGAACACTAGAAAATCCAGAAAAATCAAAATTAGGCTTGAACCTATAACCGTTATAGGTTGTAAGGTAAGTATATCATTTACGAAGCAACTTGACAAGTATCTGGATGGAGGGATCTCATGCAAACCTATTTGAAGAACGGTTACATCGTCTCCATGGATCAGCGGGACACCGTTTTTGACGGTGGCGGCGTGCTGGTGGAGGATGACTGCATTACGGCGGTGGGTAATGTAGACCCCAGGCTGGTGAAGCCCAACGCGGAGGTCATTGACCTGCAGGGCAAGTATGTACTGCCCGGGTTTGTGAACACTCACGTACACACCTCCCAGCAGATTTCCCGCGGAGTAGGCGATGATGTTGATTTCATCTGCTGGCTTCATGACCGGATGTGGCCCTTTGAGAGCAACATGACGGAGGAGGACTCTTATGTATCCACGCTGATGACCAGTCTGGAGCTGATTCGCTCCGGCGTGACCTCCTTTGCAGAGCCGGGCGGACAGTTCGTCTCCGGCATGGCCCGCGGTACGGCGGAATCCGGTCTGCGCGGTAAGCTGGCCAAATCTGTGATGGACTGCGGCGAGGGACTGCCGGAAATCTGGCAGCGCACCATGGAGCAGGAACTGGAGCAGCAGGTGGTGGATCTGGAGAAATTCCACAATACCGCCGACGGAAGGGTACAGGTTTGGTTTGGCCTGCGCACCATTTTCAACAACACCGATGAGTTGTGCGTCCGCACCAAGGAACTGGCGGATAAATACGGCGTCGGCATCCACATGCATGTGGCTGAGGCCAAGGAGGAAAAAGAATATACCTACGCCCGCTGGGGTGAGGGCACGGTAAAGCATCTGGAGCGGCTGGGCGTGCTGGATAAGAATTTGCTGGCCGTTCACACAGTATGGCTGACGGACGAGGAACTGGAACTATTTAAGAAGCGGGAGGTAAAGATTTCTCACAACCCGGCTTCCGCCATGCGTGTGCTGGGCTTTGCACGAATCCCAAAGATGCTGGCTATGGGACTGCGGCCCTCCATCGGTACGGATGGCGCTTCTTCCTCCAATCACATGGATATGGTGGACGAGATGTGGCTGACCAGCCTGATTCACAAGGGCTGGCGTCTGGACCCTACGGTTGTTCCCTCACAGGATATTCTGCGGATGGCCACCAAGTGGGGTTCCCGTGCGCTGCTGGACGAAGACCTGTATGGCAGTCTGGAATGCGGCAAGAAGGCGGATCTGATTGTCATTGACCCCCATGGCCCATCTATGATGCCGGTGAATGACAAAATCGCCGCACTGGTGACGGCCATGCACTCGGCCAATATCCAATCCACCATGTGTGACGGCAAGTGGCTGATGCGGGACCGGAAGATCCTGACGCTGGACGAGGAGGCCATTCTGAAGGAGGCCTGCGACCGGGCCAAGGCCATCTATAAGCGGGCAGGCATTGAGCTGCCGGATCGTTTCCCGGTGGTGAAGATTTAAAGCGTTTCCAACGGTGCGAGGCACCAGAACATAGAAAAAACAGCAGTAAGCGGAATTTTGTGTTTAGTAAGGAGGTACAGCATGAATCAGAAACTACTGTCCGTTGCGAAGGGGGAGACTCCGGCTGATCTGGTGATTCGGAACGGCAAGGTGGTCAATGTCTATTCCGGTGAGATTTATGACGGTGGTGTGGCAATCTGCGGCGACACCATCGCCGCCGTGGGCGATGTGGAATACTGCATCGGCGAAGCCACCCGGGTGGTGGATGCGGAAGGAAAGTATCTGACCCCTGGCTTTCTGGACGGGCATATCCATCCAGAAAGCTCCTCGCTGGCAATCCGGTCCTTTGCCGAGGCGGTGCTGGCACACGGCACCACCGGCATTATGACAGACCTGCATGAGGTGGGCGTGGTGTCCGGGCTGGAGGGCATCGAGGCCATCCTGAAGGAGGCCGAGGCCACAGACCTGAAAATTTATTTCGTGGTGCCGTCCCACGTGCCGTTTTCCCCCAATCTGGAGACCAGCGGCGGGCGCTTTAATCCGGAGATCATCCGCAAGGCCCTGAAGCGTCCGGACGCGGTGGGCCTGTCCGAGTGTGTCGGCCCCTATATCACAGCCGGGTTCCCCGATCTGCTGGAGTCCTTTGACACCACGCTGTCCATGCCCGGCAAGACCCTGCAGGGCCATCTGCCGGATATGTACGGCCCGGCCATGAGCGCCTGCATCGCCGCCGGTGTATCCACCGACCATGAGTCCTTCTGCGAGAAGGATGTGTTTGAGCGGCTGCGCAACGGCTGCCACCTAATGATGCGCGAGGGCAGCGCTGCGCGGAATATGCCGGTACTGCTGAAGACCGTGATGGAAAATCATCTGGACACCGCCATGGTCAGCATCGTTACCGACGACCTGCACACGGTGGACCTGCAGGAGCGGGGCCATCTAGACGATTCTCTGCACACGGCGCTGTGCATGGGACTGGACTTTGTCAAGGCTATTCAGATGGTTACCGTCAACTGCGCACGGGCGTTCAATCTGGATCGGGAGATTGGCGGACTGGCGCCCGGACGTCGAGCGGACATCAATATCACCACCGGTCCGCAGGATTTCCGTGTGCTGACCACCTTCGCCGGCGGCCGCCAGATTACGGACAACGGCAAGTTGCTGGTTCACTATGAGACGGCAGAGCATGAGCCCTGTGTGCTGAACACCATGCATCTGAAGAACCCCATCACGGCAGACAGCTTCAAGATTCATGCCCCTGCAGGCGCCAAGAAGGTGAAGGCGCTGGTGATGGATACGCTGTCCTACATGCCCTTCACCAATCGCCGGGATGTGGAGCTGCCGGTGGTAGACGGCGTGGTGCAGTGCGATGTGGAGCAGGATGTGCTGTACATTGCGCAGGTAGAGCGCCATGGCAAGAACGGAAATGTGGGCAAGGCCTTTATGGGCGGCTTCCATATCCGGGGCGGCGCAATGGCTTCCTCCGTGGGCCACGACAACCACAACATCATTGTCATGGGCGACAGCTTTGAGGACATGGCGCTGGCGGTGAACCGTTGCGTGGAACTGGGCGGCGGACAGGTGATCGTCCGGGAAGGCAAGGTGGCCGCCGAGGTGGCGTATCCCATCTGCGGCTTGCTGAGCGACCTGCCGCTGGGGGAACTGGCGGAGAAGAAAAAGGAACTGAACCGGGTGGCTCACGAAATGGGCACGGAAATTGCCATTCCCTTCATGTTCCTCAGCTTTATCTGTCTAGCGGCTATCCCCGCTTACGCCATTACCGACTGCGGATTTATTGATGTGGCGCAGCAGAAGGTTATCGATCCCGTTCTGGAGGTCGTGGAATAAAACCGAATTCCCTGAAAAACCGATTTACAAAAGAGCACAGAGAGGAGCAACATGAAGAACGATTTTTTTAAGCTGAAGGATCACGGTACCACCGTCCGGCGGGAAGTGCTGGCAGGTATCACCACCTTTATGACCATGGCCTATGTGTTGGCAGTGCAGCCTTCAGCCGTCTGTGGCTTCGGCCCCGATCCCTACATCACGGATATAAACGGCGTTGTTATCAGCAAGTCGGCGTTGCTGGTGATGTGTGCGCTGGTCAGCGGTATCATCACCCTGTTTATGGGCCTGTATGCCAATTTACCGCTGGCACTGTCTACCGCTATGGGCAGCAACTTCATTCTTGGCGGGCTGGTCAACAGCGGCACGGTATCCTTCGGCTGGGCCATGGCGCTGCTGCTGTGCTCCGGTATCCTGTTCATTCTGGTGACGGTTCTGGGTGTGCGGAAAATGGTGGTGGATTTGCTGCCGAAAAACCTGAAGATCGCCATACCAACCGCCGTGGGCTTCTTTATTGCCTATCTGGGCTTTAAAAACACCGGTCTTGCCACTTTCAGCGACAGCGGTCTGGCTTTGGGCGATTTTACCCAGCCTGCGGTGCTGCTGGCCTTGATTACCCTGGCAGTGATGGGCGTGCTGACGGCCTACAAGGTGCGCGGCGCTATTCTGATCGGCATCATTGTCGGCACCATCATCAGCATTCCTATGGGCGTGTCTACGCTGCCTGCTGCGCTGGTGTCCCTGCCGGATATGAGCGAAATCGGCAATCTGGTGCTGTGCTACGACTTCAAGTCCGTGTTAGCTGACATCCCCGGCGCACTGGTGTGGATCTTCATCCTGTTTACCAGCGACTTCTTTGCTACCTTCGGCGCACTGATCGCCGTGGGCGCCCAGACCAATATGCTGGATGAGAATGGCAACTTCCCCCAGATTGAAAAGCCTTTTCTGGTGGATGCCGTTGGTACGGTGGTCGGTTCTGGCACCGGATGCACCACCATCTCCACCTTCATTGAATCCACCATCGGCGTGGAAGCTGGCGGTCGCACGGGCCTGACGGCGATTGTCTCCGGAGTGCTGTTCCTAGTGTGCATTTTCCTGTCCCCACTGTTTTTGATGATTCCCACTGCCGTGACCGGCGTGGCGCTGATCTTCGTGGGCTTCTCCATGCTGTCGGGCTTTACGAAGCTGGACTTCTCTGACTTCAAGAGTTGCTTCGGCCCCTTCGTGATGATCCTGTTCGGCACCTTTACCGGCGACATTGCTGCGGCAATCTGCCTGGGCGTGCTGACGGACGTGCTGATCAAGGTGCTGACAGGCGATGCAAAGAAGGTACACCCGGTGCTGTATGTGTTGTGTATCCCGCTGGTACTGTATTTCATCGTGTAAAAACCGGATAACAACGCAACTTCCCGGCATACCCGGATGAGCAGGTCTGATTGTGCGGAGTAGCGCAGCGTAAGCTGCGCTACTCCGGTTTTTATTGGGATACGTACGTGGTTATAAAAATGGATGCATCGGTCAATCACGCCGTTCGTTCTTTAGAATGCCTCAGGTTTATGTGTAGATTACTGCCAATTGCGTTTCAATATCCCACTTTTGAGATACAGCGTTGAGCCTTATTTGTATAGTTAACAACTTGTGCCGGCCATTCTGCTACCCCCGGCCAATGTTTTTGAACACATTCAATAACCATTCGTAGTTTGGAATTTTACGTTTCAAATTATTAGAAAATTCTTGCAGTAATTCGTCAGAATAGGAATCTTCCAACATGCGAGCATACTTGAATACGACATCTTCCAACTTATTCGACTTTTCTTCGCTGATGATAGTATCTCCGATATTGACATCTAACGCAACGCAGATCCGATTGAGCACGGACAGCGTGACTTCCTCATCCCGCCGCAGCCGGGTCATGGTGTTTGGCGCGATACCTGCCGCTTTGCGCAGATCGGCCTTGCTCATCTTCTTATCGACAAGCAGCTTCCAGAGCTTGTTATACGAAATAGCCATTTCCGTTCGACCTCCGGCTACAAATATCGTTCTTATTATTCCTTGACCGCATTGTCTTCGCTGTCCGGAACATAGACCGCGCTGTAGGTGTGGAAAGCCAGACATCGGGCAATGTTAGCGGCATCCTTTCTGTCGGTCTTGACCCGGTTTGTATTGGTAATGCCCATGGTGGTCGGCGCGAGGATGATGCATTTGACACCGTGGTCGGTGAGCTGATGATAGAGCGAATAACCGAGACACCCGGCCTCGTATCCGCAGATGAATTCCACTTCTTCCGGATATTTCCTGCGTACCTGCTCCAGATATTTCAATATAAGCCTGTAGTCGGAGGGTGCCGTCTGCCGGTATTCGACCTTATCCCTGTCAAAGCTGTAGCAGTAAAGTGTGTAGTTTTCTTTATGGACATCCATTCCCACATAAAGTATACTGTTCATCGTGGCCTCCCATTGTATGCGGTAATCCCTGTTGCTCTGCCTTCCATTGTCAGTATACAGGTAAATCCGCGTCCCTACAATGGTGAGGTCACTTCATATTATCTACTCTCTCAAATCTCATATCCGCAGATCATGGTGTCCCCGCTTTTTCGAAAGCGGGGACATTTTTTCTTCTCCGATACTTAAAAAACGGCAGAGAAATGTCCGTTGTATCCAGAAGCTGCCCTGCTCCACGGAGCAGAAGCTGGAGCTGGTAGACGCCGCCGTGAAGCATCTGAAAGCGCAGCAATAATACATAGCAAACGAGCAGGCCTGCATTGAACGCCGGTCTGCTCGTTTACTGCTATGGTTATGTCTGCTTGAAATACCTTTCCCAAGTTGATTTGAAAATCTGCTTCCGATTCTGCTCCCACTGTTTCAGGCTGCCAAGGCTGACGCCCAGCTTGTCCGCATATTGTCTCTGCGTCAGCCCCAGTTTCGTTCGGATTGCCTTGATCTGGTTGCCTTGACCATTCCTCAAAAATAGATTGTAGTCATCCAGAAGCATATCGACCGGCACTTCAAAAAGCTGCGCGATTTTCTCCATGTGCTCCGGCGGATAGAGGTCTTTTCCGTATTCTTCGTAGTGGACATAGGTGCTCCGATCTATCCCGGCGTAGTCTGCAACATCTCTCTGGCGCAGGCCTTTCTGGTATCGAAGCCAGCGCAGCTTGTCCGCTGTTTCGGTGATTTCTGAGAAGTCCGGGAACTGCAAATTGAACTTTTCCGCGTCCTGAAACTTGTGCGGCAGCACCACTGGAAACTGAAGAATTTGCAGCGGGGCTACTTTTACTGCACCCGATACATTGGAAATCAGAATATAGCAGCGGACTCCCACTTGCGCCAGCAGACGCCATTTTGCCTCAAAAGGCGTCCGTTCCGCCACCTGCAAGGCCGTTTCTTCCGTTAGGTTAGTATAGCATTTTCACTATGTATGTACCTCGAAAGGCAAATGCGAGAAGTTTTCCGTTTTTTTATAGGGCTGTAGGAAGAAGGTATCGAAAAAGCTGCCGCAGGGGGACTTTACTCTGCTGCCGGCGGTTCCACATCCCACTGGATGGGTTCCATGCCCATGGAGCGGATGGCGGAGATGACGTGGTCATCGTATTCGCCGTAGGGACAGCGGATCAGGGTGGGGGCGACGCCCGTTATGGCCTTTACCTTATCGTTGCAGGCGGTGACATCGGCGATGATTTGGTCGGCAGAGAGGGCGTTGTAGTGGTCGTGGTGGTTAGAGTGGTTCATGACCTCCATACCTGCCTCATGCAGCGCCTGGACGGACTCGGGATATTTATCCACCCAATCCCCCACCAGGAAGAAGGTGGCCTTGACCTGGTACTGATGCAGGATATCGATGAGAATTTGGGTGTCCTCGTTGCCCCAGGCGGCATCGAAGGAGATGGCGCAGTATTTTTTGCCGTCCTCGGCAGGGCGGTCCACGCTGTAAATGGGAAGCTGGCGGGCGGCTGTGGCGGCGGTGATGGCGGCGGGCACATGGACGACGCCGAAAATGGCGGCAGCGGCCAGCAGCGCACAGGCGGCTAAGGCGATGCCCTTGGGGATGAGGAAGACCCGGGCGGGCTTGCGGGACATATGAATTCCACCTTTCCTTTTTTTGCTACCCTATGCATCCCCGGGTGGGGATATACCCCGGGATCGGGGTGAAAAAGGACTGTTAATTCCGGGGTCTGGGAGGTATAATAAAAGAGAGAAGTAAAAATTTGACCGAAAATGAGGTGTGAGTATGTGTACAGCGGCAACCTACCAAACGAAGGACTTTTACATGGGCAGAAATCTGGACTATGAGTTCTCCTACGGGGAGGAGGTCACCGTAACGCCCAGGAATTACCCCTTTGCCTTTCTCCATGGGGGCACTATGGAATCCCACTATGCTATGATCGGTATGGCCTTTGTGGCGGAGGGGTATCCCCTTTACTATGACGCAGTGAATGAAAAGGGGCTGGGCATGGCGGGGCTCAACTTTGTGGGAAACGCGGTTTACAGAGACGCCGTGTGCGGAAAGGATGCGGCGTATGTGGCGCAGTTTGAGCTGATCCCGTGGATCCTGGGCCGGTGCGGATCAGTGCGGGAGGCAAAAGCGGCTTTATCCGGCATGGTCATCACGGGGACGCCCTTTTCCCCACAGCTCCCGACGGCGCAGCTGCACTGGATGATCGCGGACAGGGAGGCATGCATAGTGGTGGAATCCACGGAGGATGGGCTGCACATATATGATAACCCCGTGGGTGTGCTGACCAATAACCCGCCGTTTCCTATGCAGCTTTTTGCTCTGAACAACTACGCCGGTGTATCCAGCAGCCAGCCGGAGAGTGTATTTGCCGGGGTGCTGGGGCTGGATCTATACAGCCGGGGCATGGGCGGCATGGGCCTCCCCGGGGATTTGTCCAGCCAATCCCGATTTGTCCGGGCTGCGTTTACCCGGCTGAACGCCCTGTCCGGGCCGGGAGAGCGGGAGAGCGTGAGCCAGATGTTTCACATCCTGGGCTCCGTGGAGCAGCAGCGCGGCTGCTGCCAGGTGGCGGACGGGGCCTATGAGATGACCCTGTACTCCGCCTGCTGGAACGCGGACCGGGGGATCTACTACTACACCACCTACGATAACCGGCAGATCACCGCCGTGGACATGCACCGGGAGGACATGGACGGGGACAGACTCATCCGCTATCCCACTGTGACGGAGGGGGAGATCCGGCGGCAGAACTGAAACAATTTGATGAAAAAACACTGAGGAGCCGCGGCAACGCCGCGGCTCCTCAGTGTTTTGGTATGCGTAAAATTTACGCGGAGGGTAACGATGGATTACAGCAGGGAATAGTTCACGATCAGCCCTGCGAACACGATGGAAACCATGCTCAGGAGCTTGATAAGGATGTTGATGGCCGGGCCGGCGGTATCCTTGAAGGGATCGCCCACGGTGTCGCCCACCACGCCGGCCTTGTGGCTGTCACTGCCCTTGCCGCCGTAATTGCCGGCCTCGATATACTTCTTGGCATTGTCCCACGCACCGCCGGCGTTGGCCATGTAGATGGCCATGAGGAAGCCTGTGACGGTGGCGCCGGCCAGCAGGCCCACAACGCCCTTGAAGCCCAGGATCATACCCACCACGATGGGGGTGACCACGGCGATGACCGTGGGCAGGACCATCTCCTTCAGGCTGGCCCGGGTACATAGGTCCACGCACTTGGCGTACTCGGGATCCGCCTTGCCCTCCATAAGGCCGGCGATCTCCCGGAACTGGCGGCGAACCTCCAGCACCACACTTTGGGCAGCGCGGCCCACGGAGTTCATGGTCAGTGCCGCGAAGATAAAGGGCAGGCACGCGCCGATGAACAGGCCCACCAGCACCACGGGATTCATCAGGGAGAAATCCTCAAAGGTGACGGAGACACCCACCTCCTTGACCTTCTCAATATAAGAGGCCATGAGGGCCAGGGCGGTGAGGGCGGCGGAGCCGATGGCGAAGCCCTTGCCGGTGGCGGCGGTGGTGTTGCCCAGGGAATCCAGGGCGTCGGTGCGGGTACGTACCTCCGGCTCCAGGCCGGCCATTTCGGCGATACCGCCGGCGTTATCAGCCACGGGGCCGTAGGCGTCGGTGGCCAGGGTGATGCCCAGGGTAGATAGCATACCCACGGCGGCCAGGGCGATGCCGTACAGACCCATGCTCGTGCTGGCCGCACCACCGGACAGGAAGAAGGCCAGCAGAATACAGACGGCCACGATGATGATGGGAATGGCTGTGGACAGCATGCCCAGGCCCAGGCCGCCGATGATGATGGTGGCGGAGCCGGTCTGGCTCTTGCTGCTCAGCTCCTGGGTGGGCTTATAGGTATCGGAGGTATAGTATTCGGTAGCCTTGCCGATGAGCACGCCGGCCAACAGACCGGAGAGAATAGCAACATACAGACCCCAATGCTCAATGCCCAGCAGCGCCCAGACCAGGAAAAAGGAGATGACGGCGATGAGGATGGCGGCCAGGTTGGTGCCCCGGGACAGGGCCTTGAGCAGAGTGCGCTGGTCGGCATTTTCATCGGTCTTGACGAAGAAGGAGCCGATGATGGAGCAGAGAATACCCACGGCTGCCATGACCATGGGAATGGCCATGGCCTTGAAGGCCTGACCGGAGAAGGAGGCTACGCCCAGGGCGGAGGCGGAGATGATGGAGCCAACATAGGACTCATACAGGTCTGCGCCCATACCGGCTACGTCTCCCACGTTGTCGCCCACGTTATCGGCGATAACGGCGGGGTTGCGGGGGTCATCCTCGGGGATGCCCGCTTCCACCTTGCCCACAAGGTCCGCGCCCACATCGGCGGCCTTGGTGAAGATGCCGCCGCCTACACGAGCAAACAGGGCCATGGAGCTGGCGCCCATGCCGAAGGTCAGCATGGCACTGGTGATGTCCGCCGCCTCCAGCTTGAAGACAAAGCGCAGCAGCAGGAACCACACGGAGATGTCCAGCAGGCCCAGACCTACCACGGTGAAGCCCATAACGCTGCCGGCGGAGAACGCCACACGCAGGCCCTTATTCAGCCCATCGCGGCAGGCATTGGCGGTGCGGCAGTTGGCCTTTGTGGCAATGCGCATGCCCACAAAGCCGCTGAGACCGGAGAAAAAGCCGCCGGTCAGGAATGCAAAGGGTACGAACCAGGTCAGCAGCTTGCACCCTGCCATGACGCACAGCACCACGACCATGCAGGCAAAGAAAATGCCCACCACGGTATACTGCCGGCGCAGATAGGCGTTGGCACCCTCGCGGATGGAGCGGGAGATTTTGCTCATCAGAGGAGTGCCCTCCTCGTAGCTCAGAACCCGCTTGCCGGTGATGAGGGCAAACAGCAGCGCTACGATTGACCCGACAAAGGTTGCTAAAACAAGATATTTTTCCATTTAGTCTTCCTCTTTTCATCTCGGCACTTGCCGAATTTTCTCGCCTCACGAGACGACTCATTATAAGAAGGATTGACGGAATCCGTCAAATTTTCTCTTTTTTTTTGGGAGGGACTAAAAAAATGTAGATATTCGTTCGTTATTTTGCCCATAACTTTTTTAGGCAAAAAGTTACATTTTTCTATGGCTATTTTTTTCATTTTCACCTGAACACAGAAATGTACCATATATGTGGTACATATTTTTGCACAGGTATTTTGCGAAAACTACAATCAAAAAAATTTTTTTAGATAACTTTTTGAAGTGGAAACAAAAGGAATTCCGGGAAAAGTAACGGAATATTCCTGATACAACTTTTTGTTCCGTAATTTGTTTTTCCAGTGGCACGATTTAGGATATAAATAGCATTTTGCACAACGGCATTTGCGGGGGAGGAAACACCTGCGCCAGCAGAAAAAGCACCCCTGGGGGTGCTTTTTCTCATATTGCAGGACTGCGTATAGCCGGGACAGACTCAGCCTTCCTTCCGGTAGGGGACACCCAGCTTAGCGGGTACACGGAAATTGCTGCGGAAGATGGTGAGCACGATGGTGAGAATATAGGGCAGAGCGATGATAAGCTCTGTGGGGACAGCGGTGGTGCCGGTGCGGAAATAGATGGACAGGGCATCCGCCAGGCCGAAGGCCAGGGTGCCCAGCACCGCGCCCTTGGGCGACCAGTTGCCCAAAAAGCAGATGGCGAAGGCGATCCAGCCCCGGCCGCCAATGATGTTGCTGCTGAACATACCCAAGTAGCCCACCGTGTAGAACGAGCCCGCCAGGCCGCCGATGCAGCCGGCCACCAGCACCGTAAGGAAACGGATGCGGTTCACCGGCAGGCCCGCCACATCCACGGCCACGGGATTTTCACCGGTGGAGCGGATGGCCAGGCCCAGGGAGGTCTTATACAGCACGAAGATGGACACGGGGATGAGGATATAGGCCATGTAGGTGAGGATATTCTGCTGGAAGAAAATCTCCCCGATGAAGGGGATCTTGCTCAGCAGAGGAATGGACAGCTTCGGCAGAGTGTCGATCTGCAGGGGGGTGGTGGGGACACCAAAGAGCACACGCTGGAAGTAGGAGCAGATGCCCACGGCCAGGATGTTCATGGCAGTGCCGGTGACCACCTGCTGCTGCCCCAGGGTCACGGTGACAAAGGCATACAGCAGAGCCATCAGGCCGCCCAAGGCAATGGCCAGCAGCAGGCCCACCAGGAGACTGCCGGACAGATACGTGCCCACAAAGCCGCCCCAGGCGCCGATGAGGAATATGCCCTCAATGGCGCAGATCATCATGCCTGTACGCTCAGCGTAAACCTCCGCCAGGGCGCCCAGCAGCAGGGGCGTGCTCATCATAATGGCGCGGGTGAGAATATTGACCATAGATCATACACCTGCCTTTCTCATCATGGCCTTTTTCTTCTTGACGTCCATGGCGTAGCGGACGGCGTAGGAGATGATCACGCAGATCATCACAATGCCCTCAATAAGCTCGATGATGCTGGCGGGGATATTCAGCCCCGGCAGGCGGCCCATGGTAGTGCCCATTACGTTCAGAAAGCCGAAAAGAATAGAGGCGAAAATGCAGCCCAGGGGGTTGCCGTTGGCAAGAATGGCGATGCCGATGCCGTAGGAGCCGATGGAAGCATTGAAATCCCGCAGCAGCATGTGCTGCACGCCGTTGATCTCCGTAAGACCCGCCATACCGGCCAGACCGCCGGCAATCATGAAGCTGATGACGTAGATCTTGCCGGAGCTGATACCGCCCAGACGGGAGGCATCGGCATTCTTGCCCACAGCACGGATCTGGAAGCCCAGCTGCGTCTTGTTCAGCAGAATCCACGCGGCCACGGCGGCGGCCACGGCGATGAGAAAGCCCAGGTGGACCCGGGTGCCGGGGATGATATTGGGGAGATAGGCAGAGGAGGAGATGGCATCCGTCTGCATATACTCCGCCTTGGTCTCCTGCAGCGAGGTGCGCAGCAGATAGTCCATAAAGTTGGTGATGACATAGGTGCTCATCATACTCACCAGGAACTCATTGGCATGGAATTTTGCCTTGGCTCCGCCGATGAGGCCGCCTACGGCCGCACCGCCGGCAAAGGAGCCCAGCAGCACCAGCAGGAGCAACAGCCAGGTGGGCAGACTATCCTGCAGGCCCAGAGACAGGGCCACGGCGATGATGGCGCCCATGGTGAACTGGCCCTGGGCACCGATATTAAAGAGATTGGCGTTGTAGGTAAAGGCAAAGGCCAGGGAGGTGAAGATAAGAGGGGTGGCCTTCACCAAAATCTCGCCCAGGTTATATTGATCGGTGACGATTTTCCCCAGGGCCTGGCCGCACACGTCCAGGGGGTTCACCTTCATGAACAGCAGCAGAAGGCCGCTGATGACCAGGCCGATGACCACGGCGGTGATATTATACAGAAGAACATTGCTTTTCGACCTCATGCGTTTTGCACCTCCTCCTCCAGCGGGACACCGGCCATCAGCAGGCCGATCTGCTGGGTGGTGAGTTGACCGTTACGGTAAATGCCCATGAATCTGCCGCCGTGCATGACGGCGATGCGGTCGCACAGCTCAAAAATCTCCGACAGCTCCGTGGAGATCAGGAGCACTGCCTTTTGGTTGGCCTTTTCCTCCAGGATCACATGGTGGATGCGGTCCACCGCACCCATATCCAGGCCCCGGGTGGGCTGATTCAGGATCAGCAGCCGGGAGGCCAGGTCTACCTCCCGGCCCAGGACCACCTTCTGCTGGTTGCCGCCGGAGAGACTGCCGGCGGTATCGTGGCAGTCGTTGGCCTTGACCCGGTGATTTTCAATAAGCCGGTTGGTATAGCTGTCCAGCTTTTCCCGGCGAATAAAGCCATGGTTGAACCAACCCTTGTCGAAGCAGCGCTTGAGCAGAATATTCTCCGAAAGGGTCATATCCATGACCATGCCGTCCCGGTACCGGTCCACGGGGACATAGCCGATGCCGCAGGCGTTGCGGCGGCGGATGCTGGCGCCGGTGATGTCCTGTCCGGACAGGAGGATCTGTCCGACGGTGGGCTTTTTCAGACCGCAGATGACATCGCACAGGTCATCCTGGCCATTGCCGCTGACACCGGCGATGCCGAAGATCTCCCCCTGGCGGATGGTAAAGGAAATGCCGCTGAGCAGGGGGGCGGCGTGCTTTTCCTGCAGGGAGACGTCCCGGAGCGTCAGCACCGGATCGCCGGTGCAATCCTTCTGGTCACGGGCAGGGGGCACGATCTCCTGGCCGATCATCAGGCGGGCCAGTTGCTGCTCGTCGGTGTCTGCCCGGCGGACCTCATCCACCACCACGCCGTTGCGCATGACTACGATGCGGTCGGCCACCTCCATGACCTCCTTCATCTTATGGGTGATGAAGACCACACTGCTACCCTTGGCGGTGAAGTCCTTGATAAACTGCATGAGATGTTCGGACTCCTGAGGGGTCAGGACGGCGGTGGGCTCGTCCATGATGAGGACACCGGCGTTGATATAAAGAGCCTTCAGAATCTCGACCTTTTGCTGCTGCCCCACGGCCAGCTCGCCCACCGGGCGGTCCATGGGCACGTCAAAGCCGTATTCCTTGGCAATTTTTTCCAATTTTTTATTGTGGTCCTTCAGAGAGATGTATCCGTGGACACTGCCCAGGATAATATTTTCCGCAGCGGTGTGGGTGGGTACCAAAGAGAAGTGCTGCTGGATCATGGCGATGCCCCGGGCCATGGCATCGGCGGGATTCTTGATCTGCACCTGCTGGCCGCGGATGAAAATTTCACCCTCATCCAGGCCATATAGGCCGTACAGGATCTTCATAATGGTGCTTTTTCCGGCGCCGTTTTCGCCCAGCAGCGCCAGCACCTCCCCCTCGCCTACGGTGAGGGATACATCTTTGTTGGCAATGACCTTTGCAAAGTATTTGGTCACATGCCGCATTTCTACAACGGGAATAGCCATATATTTCCTCCAGCTTCCTTGGATAGCCTGCTGGCCTGCTTTTTTTGAGCAGGCCAGCAGGCAGGACGAAACCTTATATGTAAGGATACCATCGATTAACAAGGGCAAACACGCCTGCCAGCGCGCCTTTGCGGCGCTTTTTGTCCTTCTCACCTTGGCGGGCACCAGCCCGCCTGCGGCTCGAAAACCAAAAATCGCTCGGAAATCCATCGCTGGCAGGTGCGAAGCAGTTTTGCCGCGCAGAAATGCGTCCAGACAAGGAAAGGACCGCAGGGAATACTTGTCGTATTTCCAAGGGGCTTGACGCGGTATGGGCGCATTTCTGCGCGGCAAAACCGTGTCTGCTCATGTCAATCGATGGTAATGAGAGAGCTTAGTCAAACAGAGCCTTCAAATCCACCTTGCCGGCCTTCAGATCAGCGACAGCCTGGTCGCAGGCGGTCTTGGCCTCGGCGGGGCAGTTATCGGTGTAGACGGGGAAGTAAACATTCTCGGGCACGCCCACTTCTACGATCTGGTGACCGGCCAGCTTGCCGGCCAGGAACTGATCGATGGCCCAGACGTACATGGTGGCATAGTCAAAGTCGATGGAGGCCACAACGGTCTTGGGGTCGATAGTGGTCTGGTCGGAGGAGTAACCCACGACCTTGGCGCCCTTCTCCACGGCACCGTTGATGACACCCAGGCCCAGCTCATTGGCGTACACGAACATCACGTCCGCACCGTTATCGATCATATTCTCGGACATCTGCTTGCCCAGGGCCACGTCGGTCCAGCTGTTGGAATAGGCCAGGTTGTAGCTGGCATTGGCGATGCCGCGGTCCTTGGCGGTGGAAACGGCGGTCTTGCCGTATACGGCCATCAGGTCCTTCATAGCCTGGTTGGGGTCGCCGCCGATGAGGCCGAACTGGCCGTTGGTGGTGATGTGGCCGGCGATGACGGCGGCCAGGTAGGAGGCCTCATATTCCTTGGGGAACAGGGGGCAGAGGTTATCGGCGTCGCACTTGGAGCCGTTGACGACCATGAAGCGGGTGTTGGGATAGTTGGCGGCTACGCTGGCGGCAGCCTCGTCAAACTGGGAGCCGGCGGCCATGATGATGTCATAGCCACGCTCGGCATACTCGCGGAAGGTGGACTCAAAATCGGCTTCCTTCACGGACTCCACATACTCCATCTTGGTGCCCAGCTTCTCGTTGCAGGCCACAACGCCGGCGTAGTTAGATGCGTTCCAGCCCTGATCATTGATCTCGCCGGGCAGCAGCAGAACGATCTTCAAATCGGCAGCGGTCTTGGCGCCGCCCTTCTTTTCATCGTTTCCTTTGCTGCCGCAGGCAGTGAGGGTGGCCATCAGCATTACAGTGGCCAGGATGAAAGCGATAATCTTTTTCATGTCAATCCTCCTTTAAATTTCCACACTGGTTTTAGACAGAATGGTATAATCCTATTGTAAAAAAATTAAAGAAATTGGTCAATGCGACAATTTTTCTATTTTGTTGAAAATGTTACGATACCGAAATGAAACACACGGGAATATGCCCGGGTGGCCGGCGGCGCTTTTTCGCTGGCAGAGAAATGATACAATTCTGTTCGCTCTCTGCGCGAGAATGAGAAAAAATCGCGCAGACAGATTTTTTTTGCGAAAACGGGCGTTTCTTGGCAAAAACTTTATGGGCTGCAGGTGTATAATACGGCATCATGAAAAAGTGGGGAGGCGCAGATATGGATATTTTTAAGGAGCTGCAGGAGGAAGGCGTGGATGCGGCACTGCTGGAGGAGATCCAGCGGTTTCGCCAGGCACATCCGGCGCCCCGGGAGGCGGCGGAGCGTGTTCCCCAGCCACGCTATCTTTACTATGGACGGGAGATTTGGGAGAGCGCGGCGGCGGCTCTGCTGTGTGGGGAGCATCTGCTGCTGGCGGGACCTAAGGCCACGGGCAAAAACGTCCTGGCGGAGAACCTGGCAGCGGTGTTCGGCCGGCCGGTTTGGGATGTGTCCATGTATGTGAATGTGGATGCGGCGGCACTCATCGGCGCCGATACCCTCCGGGGCGGACAGGTGGAGTTCCGGGAGGGGCCGGTGAGCAAGTGCGCCCGGCTGGGCGGCTTTGGCGTGCTGGACGAGGTGAACATGGCGAAAAACGAGGCCCTGGCGGTGCTGCATGCCACGCTGGATCACCGGCGGGTCATTGACGTGCCGGGCTATGAACGGATCCATCTGGATGAAGCTACCCGCTTTATCGGCACCATGAACTACGGCTATGCCGGCACCCGGGAGCTTAATGAGGCACTGGTGTCCCGGTTTGTGGTGCTGGATATGCCCGTCATCTCCGACGAGAATCTGAAAAAGCTCCTGCGCCGCAGCTTTCCTACCTTGAAGGATCAGTGGGCGGAGCAATTCACGGCTCTATTTCGGGATTTGCGGCAGAAGTGTGACAGCGGCGAAATCTCCACCAAGGCACTGGATCTGCGGGGCTTGCTGTCAGCCCTGCACCTGATGGAAAAGGGCATCTGCGCCGGGCAGGCCCTGCGTCTGGGCGTTATCAACAAGGCCTTTGAGCCCTTTGAGCAGCAGCTGGCGGCAGACACGGTCTGGGCAAGGATCCCGGAGAAGGCGGATCGGGCCCAGCTGTTTGGGGACTGACTATGGATCGGGAAGAACTGCAAAGCCGCCGGGCCTATAACCAAATCTGGAATGGCGCCGGGCGCTACGACCTGCACCCGGAGGAGGCGGCATTCGACGACCAGGGAGATGCCGAGCTCTACATAAATACGATCATGGGCCTGGCCTATGGCCTGTATGATTTTTCACGCTTTCAGCCTATGCTGCACAGCTTTCAGCTGCAGCAAAAGGGCGGGCTATATACGGACGTATTCTGGCTGGGCATGGAGCATGCGGTGTTTGCCCGGGCCGGGAAAACGCGGCCTGCCCTGGCGGGTCTGCGACGGGAATATGCCCAAAGGACTTTGGCACGGCCCCATCCCCAGGACCCTCGGGAAAGTGCTGAGAGCCTCCGGGCCGCCTGGGCCCGCTGCGTCCTCGCAGGAGAGGAGCCCCAGGACCCGTGGCTGCGGCAGGTGCTGGCGGCCCTGGAATTTGACCCGGGGTGGAACGAGCAGAAAATCATAGATCGAACAGAGGAGCTGCTGTTTACATTCTTTCGCCGGGCCCGCCGCAGCGTTACCGACCGCCAGTGGGCGGCCTTCGCCGGGCGGAGCATCGTCGGCAAGGGCGGCGGCGTCCGCCTGATCCGTCCCAACGCCCTCCGGGCCCTGGGACGGGGCGACCCCAGCGAAAGCGGCGGGGTCGGCGCCGGAAAGACCATGCGCCTGCTGAGCTTCCTCCAGGGCAAAACGCCGGAGCCCATCCTGCGCCGCTATGTGGAGGACTGCTTCGGTACGTCCATGCTCACCCCCTCGCAGCTGGCGGAGGCAGAGCGGGAGCTGTGCACGGGGGTACACCGGAACTGCCGGCTGCACTTTACCAGAGGAACGCCGCCGGAGCATCCCATCAGTGCAGACGCCGCCTGGGATGCGGAAAGCTTTCGGCGGCAGAGGGAGAAAAACCGGGCGTACTATCAGAAAAACCTTCTGCAAAACCGCCTGACAATCGCTCAGCTCACCCAAAAACTGCAGAACACCCTGCTGCTGCAGCAGGACGAGGATACCTCCCTGGGCCGCGTGGGGCGGCTGCGGGGGGATGTGGCCTGGCGGGCGGCGGCATTGGGCGAGCAGCGGATCTTCACCCGCCGCAGCGACAGCCAGCCCGGGGAGCTGTCCGTGGATATTCTGCTGGACGGCTCTGCCTCCCAAAACCGCCAGCAGGAAAAGCTGGCCGCCCAGGCCTATATCATTGTGGAGAGCCTCAGCCGGTGCCGCATTCCGGTGCGGGTCACGGCGTTTTGCTCCGTCAGCGGGTGTACGGTTCTGCGGATTTTGCGGGACTATGACAAGCCGGAGGAGAATGACCGGGTCTTTGACTATGTGGCCGCCGGGTGGAACAGGGACGGCCTGGCGCTGCGGGCTATGGCCTGGCTTATGCGCAAGGCGGTGAGCCAAAACCGCCTGCTGCTGGTTTTGTCCGATGCCAGCCCCAATGACGACCAGCGTATTCCCGTGGGGGCGCTGCCTCTGGGGGGATACAGCTACAGCGGCAAGCGGGGCGTGGATGATACCGCCCAGGAGACGGGGATCCTGCGCCGCCGGGGCATCCGGCCTGTGTGCATCTTCACCGGCAGCGACCGGGAGCTGCCCGACGCCCGGAAAATTTACGGCCAGGCTATGGAGCGCATCCCATCCATCGGCTGGTTTGCCGATGCCGTGAGCCGGCTGCTGTGCAGGCAGCTGCGGCAGGGATGAAGGGCAGAATTAAATACAGAAAAACCGGTGCCCTCCGCATATTTGCGGAGGGCACCGAGGTTTACATGGCCTGTGCAAGGCCCCTGACGATAGACGCAGATTTTTCTTGAGAAAATAGAGCAGTCCCCCGGCTTTCACCGGGGGACTGCTCCTGTTAGGAAAATATTTGAGGAGAGAAATTCTTTAGCTGTTCATGGACAGCTTCTTAGCTGCACGCTTCTTGCCGTACACGCAGCAGGCGACCACATAGGCCACGCCGCAGGCAACGCCGATGATGTAGGCAATGGTCCAGGGGATGTTGAAGCCAATCTTCGCATTGGCGATATAGGTCACGCAGATGAATGCGTACCAGCCGCCGGGGATCATGGGCATCCAGGCCCACTTTGCCTTGCCGTTTTCAAACATCCACACGGCGATGCACATCAGGGCGAACAGAGCCAGGGTCTGGTTGGCCCAGGCGAAGTAGCGCCACAGGATCATGAAGCCGTTGGAGTTGACCTTGGCCCAAACCAGAATGGCAATGACCAGAGCAAAGATGGGCAGAGCCAATCTGATACGCTTGCCGTTGGTGGACTGGTCGATGTGCAGGGTCTCGGACAGGCTCAGACGCAGAGCACGCAGAGCCGTATCACCGGAGGTGATGGGCAGAACGATAACGCCGATCAGAGCGATGATGCCGCCCACATGGCCCAGCAGGTACTTACAAACAACACCCACAGTGCCGGTGGCCAAAGAGGCGTTGGGCTCCTGCAGAGCCAGGTTGTACACGCCCATAGCGCCGGCAGCCCAAACCATGGCGATGAAGCCTTCCAGCACCATCATGTTATAGAAGGTGTTGCGGCCCTGCTTCTCGCTCTTCATAGTGCGGGAGATGATGGCCGTCTGAGTGGAATGGAAGCCGGAAAGGATGCCGCAGGCCACCGTCACAAAGAAGATGGGCAGGAAGTGTCCCTTTTCGAAGTAGGAGGCATAGGTGAAAGTGCCCACAGCGCCGTCAGCGCCGGTCAGGCTCAGCACGGGAGCGGCCCAGCTGTCCCAGATGTTCAGCAGGGGGAAGCCCTTGACAAAGAGGCCGATGAACACGCCGATGGCGGAGAACAGCAGGATACCGCCGAAGATGGGGTAGATCTTGCCGATGATAGCGTCGATGGGGAACACGGTGGCGATCAGGTAGTACAGGAAGATGGCGCCATAGATGACCCACGTGGAAACAGAGGTGGCCTTGCCGTCAAAGCCGAACAGCTGCGTGGCGGCAATGTCGCCGGGGGTGTAGATGAACACGGCGCCCACCAGCAGCAGCATGATGCACACGAAGATATTATAGAACTTATAAATGCCCTTGGGGGAATAGCGGCGGATCATCTCGGGCATTTGGGTGCCGCCGTCACGCAGGCAGATCATGCCGGAGAAGTAGTCGTGCATAGCGCCGCCGATGATGTTGCCGATGGGAATGGTCAAAAATGCGATGGGCCCGAACAGAATGCCCTGGATGGGCCCGATGATGGGGCCGGTACCGGCAATGTTCAGCAGGTTAATCAGGCTGTTCTTCCAGCCCTTCATGGGGACAAAGTCCACGCCGTCTTCCTTGGTGTAGGCGGGGGTCTTGCGATCATCAGGACCGAACACCTTTTCACAGAAGCGACCGTACAGTGCGGCACCGCCGATCAAGATGACCAAGCCAATAATAAATGTTGCCACAAAAACACACTCCTTTGTAAAAGCGATTTCTCTTTTTTACATTTTTCGACATCCGGATCGTCAAAATTTGATGCTCAAACTATAGCACTATTTCCCGTAAAGTTGTCGTTAATGAAAGAAAATAAAAATAAAAATGTCATATATAAAGCGATGCACTTTGTTAATTTTTACCGCTAAAGGAAACTCTCACAAAGTGTTAGGACGGGCCAAAATCTAAAAGCGCAAAGATTTCTTAAAATAATTTAGAGCAATAATAAAAACTTTTAGGACATCTGCTTATGGGGGGCGGAAAAGCGGCTCGCGCTGAAAAAAGTGAATGCCACTGCAGGCTTTTGCGGAGAAAAAATCGCGCGCACAGAGACTGCACTGACGGCTTGAGGGGGCGCTGCCACGCATTATGGGTTGGGAAAGGGTGGCTGGGCGGTATGCACGGTTTTATAGCGCCGGGAGAGGGCCTCCCAGTTGATCAGCGGCAGCGCCGCCTCCACATAGGCTGTTCGGTCATTGCCATAGGTGAGGGCGTAGGCGTGGCGGTACAGGTCCAGGCACAGCAGGGGAAAAAGGGGCAGGGCCGTGGCCTGACCCGGGGTGAAGAGCAGCCGCAGCCGCCCACAGCGGTCCGACAGCAGCCAGGTATAGCCCTCCCGCTGGTCCGACAGGCTCAGGTGGCGTAGGGCGCGCAGAAAGTCCTCCATGGAGCCGAAGCAGCGGTCAATGGCCCCGGTGAGGGCGGCCCCGGGCCGGGTGGACCGGGCAGGGGCCAGGGAGGGAAAATACAGTGTGTGGGTATATACAGCCCCGCCGTGCTCCAGCACATCCTCCCGGATGGCGCAGGGCAACCGGTCCGGATGGAGCAGCAGCTGCGGGAGAGGCTGCTTCTGCAGGGCGGGATAGGGCTGCAGAGTACAGTTGAGGGCGTCTGTATGGCTGGCGAAGATCTTATCGTGGTGGGTCATGATGGTGGCCCGGTTCAGATTCGGCTCCAGGGCGCCGGTGGAATAGGGCAGACGGGGGAGCGTGTAGGGGAAGGTCATGGACAGCGCATCCTTTCCGAATAAAAATTTCGGTTTCAGTATATGCTCCCCTTGACAAAAGATGATGGGGAGGGCAAAATGGGCGGTGAAAAGGAGGCGCGGTATCATGCGCAGAAAGGATAAGGAGCGGGACGCTGCTTTTGCCTGGCAGGTGATGGCGGAGGCGCCCTATGCCACGCTGTCCCTGGTGGACGGGGAGGGCAGGCCCTACGCCGTTCCGGTGTCCCAGGCGGCCTGGCCGGAGGGGGAGTGCATTTACTTCCACTGCGCCATAGGGGGAAAGAAGTATGAGATATTCGAAAACGGATGCGAGGCGGTGATGAGCGCTGTGTCCCGGGCGGAGGTCGTGCCGGGTCAGTACACGGTGGCTTACGCATCTGCCATAGCCAGGGGGCGCTTGGAGATTATAGCGGATCCGGAGGAACGGATGCACGCCATGGCGGTGCTGTGCCGGCAGTATGACCCTGCCGCCGGGGAGAAGTATGTGGGCTGTATGCAGCGTATGGGCGCAAGAACCTGCCTGGTGCGCCTGGCTGTGGAGGAGATCACCGGAAAAGAGAGCATGGGCGAAGATTAAATAGAAAGAAAATGTGCTTTCCCGGGGGAAGACACATTTTCTTTCTATTAGTTACTATTAGTTATTGGTGAAGCTGCGGGGATGCTCTGCGGCCAGGACGGCTGAGGGATCGGCCTCCCACAGGCGCAGGAGCTTTTCTGCCAGGATCTTGGAAAAACCGGCCAGCAGCGCCGACTCCATCACCAGACACCGGGCCACCCCATCTGTCCCGGCATCCGGGACGCACAGATCCTGCCAGCTCTGCTGGATCTGCCGGTTGAAGAGCAGGGCAATGCCCCGGAATTTGCCGCTGTAGTCCTCATAGATCTGCCGCACGGACTCCGGCCCGTCCTGCCCGTCCGCCAGCTCCCAGGGGATGATCTTCTGCACCTGGCTGATGCCGATGGATTGCTTCAGGGTAAGGATCATGATAAGGTAGCAGATGTGAACCCGGTAATACTTCCGCTTTACCGGGGCGGGCATCAGCTTCAGACGCACGTAGTTATTGATGGCGGAGGCCGTGACGATGCGCTCCTTTTCCTCATTCACCGGAGGGATGAAGCTGAGATACCGCTCCAGCAGAAGCACCACCTGGTCCATGTACAGGCCAAAATCCGGGATGGACTCCCACTGGGGCAGGTGATAGTCGGTTATGTACTGATCCCACCGCTGCAGCTTGTGGGCAATGAGGGATTTATCGTAGGACATAATGCCACCTCCATAAAAGCACAATTATTATAACAGCAAATCTGCACGGATACAATAGGAAAAAGAGCGTTGACATGGCAGATGTAATATGCTATATTATTAAAAACGATATAGCCGGTAAAAAACGGCTGACAGAAAGGGGCGAAAGCCATGGCTTGTGCGTACATTTACGGGGACTCCCTGCTCAAGGCCACGGTGCCGGATGAGCAGTTTCGCTATCATTTTCACCTGCCGGAGGTGATGGAGCGGTACAGCGGGCGGCAGACGGAGGTGGTGAACCGCTCCAAAATGGGTGCGACCATCCGCAAGGGGCAGGCTCTGCTGGAGCACGACCTGCAGCGGGGCATGCAGGCGGATTACGCCCTCATTGCCTACGGCGGCAACGACAGCGATTTCGATTGGGACGCCGTGCAGGACAGCCCCCGGGAGAGCCATCTGCCCCGGACCACGCTGGCGGACTTCAAGCAGATTCTGCTGCAGATGCTGCGCCAGCTGAAGGACAAGGGCGTGCAGCCGGTGCTTATGACCCTGCCGCCCATTGACGCCCAGCGGTATCTGGACTTTCTATGCCGGAATGGGCGCAGCAAGGAGCGCATCATGGATTGGCTGGGGGACACCCAGCATATTTACCGGCACCAGGAGCTGTATTCGGACACCGTGGCGCGCCTGGCCTATGAGACCGGGACGCCGCTCATCGGGGTGCGGGAGATGTTTTTGGGCGAAAAGCGTCTGCCGGGACTTATTTCGGCCGACGGAATCCACCTGACAATGGACGGCTATACAAAACTGTTTGACACGCTGGCAGGCTGGCTGCGCAGCGCTGTGATATGAAAAGGAGACAAAATGGTACAGATATTTACGGATACGGCAGCTAATCTGCCCATGAAGCTGCTGGAGGAATACGGCATCCGCACGGTGCCCCTGAGCTATGAGGTGGACGGCGTGGAGCCGGACTACAGCATCGAATTCAATGGCCCTGCCTTTTATGAGGCGATGCGCAGAGGCGCATCGGTCAAGACCTCCATGGTCAATCCCGAGCAGGCTGCCCGGGCCATAGAGGAGAGCCTGCAGGCGGGGATGGACGTGCTGTATCTGGGCATCTCCGGCGGCATCAGCGGCAGCTGCTGGGGCGTGGGTGTGCAGTGCAGGGAGCTGGAGGAAAAGTACGGCTCCGGCCGCATCGCTGTGTTGGATACCCGGGGCGCCTCCCTGGGCGAGGGGCTGGTGGTCATTGAAACGGCCCGGCTTGCCAAAGAGGGCAGGAGCCTTGGGGAGCTGGAGGATTTTGCCAAGAGCCGCTGCGCAAGGATGCAGCAGTTCTTCGTGGTGGACGACCTGAAATACCTGCACAAGGGCGGGCGTATCTCCGGCGGCGCACGCTTGGCCGGTACACTGCTGCAGGTGAAGCCCATTCTCCGGGGCAACGAGGAGGGCAAGATCGTGGTGTACGACAAGGTCCGGGGTAAGAAAAAGGCCCTGGAGGCTCTGGCGGAGATATACGACAAGACCGTGGACGACCGGGGGACACCCATCGGTATCGCCCATGCCGATGCACCCGCCGATGCGCTGCACCTGCAGAATCTGCTGCGGGACAGGGGCGCCGAGGGGGAGATCACCCATGTGTGCTATGAGCCGGTTACCGGCGCCCATGTGGGCCCGGGGACGGTGGCCCTGTTCTTCTACGGCAAAGCGTGGAGATAAGAAACGGGCGAAAAGCTCCTTTGCTTTTTCTGCGCTCATGTCGCGGGGAAAATTGATTTGACTGCCTTGCCGCCTGCGGGCGGCAAACTCTGCGAGGCAAAAAAAGGATCCGCTCTTGTAAGAGCGGATCCCTTTTTTTAATTTGGTTCAGCCGGTGAGGCCGATGATGAAGATGGCCAGGATCATAAGGGGCAGCACGATCATAAACAGCCACCGCATCCAGCCGGCTACCTTCATGCCCTTGCCGGCATTGGCTTCGGCCTGGTAGTTCTTAAAGCCCCAGCCCCAGCGGGTCACACAGAAGAGCAGATATATCAGCGACCCAAGAGGCAGCAGAATACTGCTGACCAGGAAGTCCTCGCTGTCCAGCACATCCCGGCCGCCGATGGGGTGGAAGTCGCTGAGCACATTGTAGCCCAGCACACAGGGGACGCTGGCGATGAGGATGATAACGCCGTTTATCAGCGCAGCCTTCTTGCGACTCCAGCCGAACAGGTCCATACAGGAGGACATGATGTTCTCGATGACCGCAATGACCGTGGAGAAGGAGGCAAAGGTCATGAACAGGAAGAATAGCGATCCCCACACGCGGCCCCCGGCCATATTGGTGAACACATTGGGCAGGGTGACGAAGATCAGGCTTGGACCGGAGGTTACCTCCACGCCATAGCTGAAGCAGGCAGGGAAGATGATGATGCCCGCCATGACGGCCACAAAGGTGTCCAGCCCGCATATGCGGGCGCCCTCACTGAGCAGCGTGTGGTCCTTACTCATATAGCTGCCGAAAATCTCCATGGCAGCGATGCCCAGGCTCAGGGTGAAAAACGCCTGATTCATGGCCGCGGCAATGACATTGCCCAGGCCTACGGAACGCACATTGTCCATGTTGGGCACCAGATAGAAGGCGATGCCCTCCTTGGCCCCGGGGAGGGTGAAGCTGTGAATGGCCAGCACCAGGATCAGCACCAGCAGAGCGGTCATCATCACCTTGCTGACCCGCTCCAGACCCTTCTGCACGCCGATGCTGCACACCAGCACGCCGGCGGCCACTGTAATAACCATCCACAGTCCCATTTCGGTGGGGCTGGCCAGCATATCACTGAATACCTGGCCGCTGACCTCGGCAGCCATGCCGGGGGTAAAGACACCGGTGACGAACTTGAAGAAGTAGTCCAGCATCCAGCCGGACACAGTGGTATAGTACATCATCAGCAGGCAGCAGCCGATGATGGCGAACCAGCCGTGAATGTGCCACTTGCTGCCGGACTTTTCCAGGGTCTTATAGGCAAGCACCGCACTTTTGCGGCTGGCGCGGCCCACGGCCAGCTCCATGGTCAGCACCGGCAGGCCCAGCACCACCAGCATGACGAGGTAGACCAGCACAAAAAATCCACCGCCGTTCTGCCCCACCACAAAGGGAAAACGCCACACATTGCCGATGCCGATGGCGCACCCGGCACTCACCAGCAGGAAGCCCAGACGGGACTTGAAAGATTCGCGTTCCATGATTCTCTCCTCCAGTTTTGGGGGGCCAATAGGACCGCCCGTTAAAAAAGCGTTATGAATGTACTATAAGGGGCGGACGGACTTTTGTCAACCGTTGAGATGAACAAAAAGCGGCGCAGCGGGCATTCTTCGGGGAGAAAGGCGGAATCGGGGGAATTGCCGATGGGACGTCCGGCGGTGAGGACCCGACGGCGAAAAATCCCCCCTGCAGCCCGATGGCTGCAGGGGGTATGACGCTGCCAATGGAGCAGGGCTTCAGGTGCCGTTATCGGATCAATTCTGAAGTGCCAGGGCCCACTGGGAGTACTTTTCGATGTTCGCGTCCCGCTCCTCGGCGTCCTTGCCCAGAGTGAGGATATAGACCTTGATCTTGGGCTCTGTGCCGGAGGGGCGTACCAGGATTACGGTGCCATCAGCCAGGGTGTAGCGCAGAACATTGCTGCCCTTCAGCTCCGAGGCAGTAACCTGCCCGGTTGTACAATCGGTAATGGTACCGTCCTTATAATCTGTGCGCGCCGTGACGGCCACGCCCGCAATCTCCGTGGGAGGCACGTCCCGCAGGTTCTTCATCAGGGCAGCCATCTTTTCCAGACCGTCCAGGCCGGGCATCACCAGGTTGTGGGTCTTTTCACCATAGTAGCCGTACTTTTCGTACAAGGTCTGGAGGGCGTCAAACAGGGTCATGCCCTGGCTCTGGTACCAGGCGGCCATCTCCGTCAGCAGCAGGGAGGCGGTGACGGCATCCTTGTCCCGGACATAGTCACCCAGCATATAGCCGTAGCTCTCCTCATAAGAGAACACCACCTTGCCCAGGCCCTGGCTCTCCAGCTGCTGCTTCTTCTCGGCCATGAACTTAAAGCCCGTGAAGGTATCATAGCATTTGACGCCGTGGGCCTCCGCCACCCGGCGGGCCATCTCGGTGGTGACAATGGTCTTGAGCAGGACGGCGTTCTTGGGCAGCTTGCCGCTGCGGGCCATGGCACCCAGCAGATAATCTGCCAGCAGCACACCGGTCTGGTTACCGGACACGGGCACAAAGCGGCCACCCTTATTGCGCACCAGGATACCCACCCGGTCGCTGTCCGGATCGGTGCCGATGATGAAGTTGGCACCCACCCGGTCCGCCAGGGCAATGGCCAGGTAGAAGCCCTCCGGATTCTCCGGATTGGGGGAGACCACCGTGGGGAAGGAGCCGTCCAGCACCATCTGCTCAGGCACGCAGTGCAGGTGCTTCACACCCAGATCCCGCAGAGCCTGGGGAACCAGCTTCCAGCCGCAGCCGTGGAAGGGGGTGTAGACCACATGGAAGGTATCCGCCACCTTGGCAACACATTCCCGGTCGTTGACCATGGCCATGACGTTTTCCATGAAGGCGTTGTCGGTTTCCTCCCCCATGAGTTCAATGCGCCCGGCGGCCTTGGCTTCATCAAAGGGCATGGTCTTTACGCCGGTGAAGATGTCGATCTTCTCCAGCTCTCGGGCGATGGCATCGGCGTGCTGGGGGGGCAGCTGGGCGCCGTCGGACCAGTAGACCTTGTAGCCATTATACTCCTTGGGGTTGTGGCTGGCGGTGATGTTGATGCCCGCCTGGCAGCCGTAGTGCCGCACGGCAAAGCTAAGCTCCGGAGTGGGGCGCAGGGACTCAAAAATCCGCACATGGATGCCGTTAGCGGCGCAGACCTCGGCGGCGGCCCGGGCAAACTCCATGCTATGGTGGCGGCAATCCATGCAGATGGCAACGCCCTTGTCCATGGCGGCAGAGCCTTCAGCGCAGATGACATTGGCAAAGCCTTGGGTGGCCCAGCGGATGACATAGATATTCATCTGGTGCAGGCCCATCTTCATGGTGCCCCGCAGGCCGGCGGTGCCGAACTCCAGAGGGCCGTAGAATCGGCTCTCAATCTCCTTGTCGTCATCTGCAATGGCGGCCAGCTCTGCCCGCTCGTCTTCGGTGATGGCATCGCTGCGGAGCCATTTCAGATATTCTGCTTTGTAGTCGATCATGCTATAAAATCTCCTTTCCGTTTTGCTATGAAGGTTAAGAATTATCCTCGTCGAAAATGGGCTCGGCGTTGAGCAGGGCTCGGGCCTCCTCCAGCCGGGAGGCGGGGACATAGAGGTCGGCTCCATAGCCGGAAAAGCCGTTGATGACCTTGCCTGCGCCGCCCTCCTTGGCGTAATACTTAAAGCAGGGAATGCCGCAGGATATCAAAAAAGAAATGGTCACATCCGATTCGGCAGGGGAGTCAAAGGTGGATGTCAGCAGCACGGCCTTTTCCTTTTCGCCCTTTTCGTCCACCGGCCAGGCCAATTCCTCCTTACGAAAGCGCCAGCCGGAGGAGAGATCGTCCCAAAAATTCTGCGGGAGCTCGCCGCTTCGCGCGGTTTCCGCGGCAGCCAACATATCAAACTCGTTCATCACAAAACCTCCCATATGCTTCATTCGATTATTTGTGGTATTTCGTACCCTGTTGGATCTGAAAAGCGCGGTAGATCTGCTCCAGGAGCATGACCCGGGCCAGGTGATGGGGGAAGGTCATGGGGGACATGGACAGACGCCAATCTGCCCGGCGCTTCAGCTCCTCACTGAGGCCCACGCTGCCGCCGATGAGAAAGGTAACTTGGGTACTGCCGGAAACCGCCAGCTGCTGCATTTTGCGGCTCATTTCCTCACTGGAGCAGGGGCTGCCCTCGATGCACATGGCCACCAATGCGCCACCCCTGGGAAGCTTTGCACTTATGGCGGCGGCCTCCGTGTCCAGAGCCTGCTGGATCTGGGCGGGGGAGGGCTCCTCCGGCAGCTTGCTCTCCGGCAGCTCGATAACCTCTAATTTGCAGCAGCGCTGCAGGCGCTTGGTGTACTCTGCCACAGCGTCCAGGTAGAATTTTTCCTTCAGCTTGCCTACGCACAGGATAGTTATTTTCTGCATGGCGCACCCTCCGCTATATAGGCCTCACTGCACTCGCCTCGGGGGGCGGCGGTGAGCCGGACTCCCTCGAATCCGCCGCAGCGCAGGGCATAGCCTACAGTATCCAGGGCCCGGACCGGGGTATTATTCTCCCGGCTTAAATGCACCAGGACAAACTGCCGGGTGCCGCGGTCCGCCATGCGGCAGGCAAACTCCGCCGCTGCATCGTTGGACAGATGGCCGCGGTCGCCTAATATCCGCCGCTTCAGGGGATAGGGATAGGGCCCGCTTTGCAGCCACTGCACATCGTGGTTGCTCTCCAGCAGCAGCAGCTCCACCCCGGCCAGGGCTGCCTCGGCCTCCGGCGTTACACAGCCCGTGTCCGTTAGGATCCCGGCGGAGGCGCCGCCGCAATCAAAGCGATAGTCCATGCTGCCCGGGGTATCGTGGGATGTGGCGAAGGCCGTCACGGTCAGGGAACCGAAGGCCTGTGCATCCCCGGGGCATAGGGGCCGCAGCAGAGAGGCGCTGCCCGGTATCTGCCGCAGCAGGGCGGCGCACACGGCGGGGGAGGCGAATACGGGGGCGCCCGTATGCTTCAGCAGCACCCGAAGCCCGGCGGTGTGGTCGGAATGAGTGTGGGTGATGAAAACGGCAGACAGGGCCTGAGGCAGCCGGTTCAGAGACCGCAGGGCGGTCTCAATGCGCCGGGCGGAGATGCCCGCGTCCACCAAAATATGAACATCGCCGGCACAGACCAAGGCGGCGTTGCCCTCGGACCCGCTGGCCAGAGTGTGTATGGTGATCAAATGTCAGACCTCGCTTGTGATTTTGGGTATTACGGATTGCCATATTATAAATAGGAAGCGCGGTGAGGGAGCGCCGCCGGGTGATAAAAGCAGCGTCACCACGCCGGCCGCCCTTTGGCGGCCCTACGCGGCAGACGCTGCTTTGGCGGCATTGTATCAGCCGATATGTGCTTCCTTCTGCTCGGCGATGTCCGGCGCGTCCACCACACGGATGTCGGCCCCAACGGCCCGGAGCTTGCCCACCAGGTCCTCGTAGCCGCGCTCGATGAACTGCACCTGGCTCAGCTCCGTTACGCCCTCAGCGCACAGGCCGGCGATGACCATGGCGGCGCCTGCCCGCAGGTCGCAGGCCTGCACCGGCGCGCCCTGGAGATGCTCCACGCCCTCGATGACGGCCACATGGCCATCGGCCTGGATATTGGCGCCCATACGCTTTAATTCGTCGATATACTTAAAGCGGCTGTTCCACACGTTTTCGTTGACGATGCTGGTGCCCTGGGCTGTGGATAGCACCGCGGCGATCTGGGGCTGCATATCCGTGGGAAAGCCCGGATAGGGCATGGTCTTTACGTTAGTCTTCTGCAGCGGGCCGCTGCGGCGCACCAGCACGGCGTCACCCCGGTCCTCAATGTAAACGCCCATCTCCACCAGCTTGGCGCTGATGCAGTCCAAGTGCTTGGGGATCACATTTTTGATAAGCACCTGACCGCCTGCGGCGGCCACGGCAGCCATATAGGTGCCGGCCTCGATCTGGTCGGGAATGATGCCGTAGCTGCCGCCGGCCAGATGATCCACACCGCGAATCTTGATGGTGTCGGTGCCGGCTCCCTTGACGTCGGCACCCATGGAATTGAGGAAGTTGGCCAGGTCCACAATGTGCGGCTCCTTGGCGGCGTTTTCGATGACGGTGCTGCCCTTGGCCAGCACGGCGGCCATCATGATATTCATGGTGGCGCCTACGGATACTACGTCCAGATATACAGTGGTGCCGGTGAGACGGCCGGACTTGGCACAGGCCTGAATGAAGCCGCTCTCCACCTTCACCTCTGCGCCCATGGCACAGAAGCCCTTGATATGCTGGTCGATGGGCCGCACACCGAAGTCGCAGCCGCCGGGCATGGCCACGGCAGCCTCACCAAAGCGGCCCAACAGAGCGCCGATGAGATAGTAAGAGGCGCGGATACGGCGGGCCAGATCATAGGACGGATGGGTGGAACGGATGGCATGGCAATCCAGCTCCACGGCGTGGCGGTTCAGCACCCGGACCCTGGCGCCCAGCTCCTCCAAAATATTCAGCAGCAGCGTAACATCGCTGATCTGCGGGATGTTTTCAATGCGGCAGGTGCCGTCCACCAGCAGGGCGGCGGGGATGATGGCAACGGCGGCATTCTTCGCGCCGCTGATGGTAATTTCACCAAAAAGCGGCCGACCGCCGCGAATAAGATACTGATTCATAAGTGCCCCTTTCGTGAGGTGTTATAGGGAGAGGCAGAGCCTCTCCATCGTCAGCCGCTGCAAAAATATGCAGGGCACAGTTATTTATCTGCAGCGTATTGGGGAAGGAGCCTTCGTCCTGCTGCCTGCGTGCTTCGGAGAGCTTAAAAAAGCGTCCAAAACCATAGACTTTAATGGCGCAGAGAGCCCCCGATGGGGTTTCCCGCACACATTCGACCTTACTGTTATAGTAAATTTTTCATTTTTAAGACAATCTGCTACACATGATAGTATACCACATTATTTCTCAAAAGCAATCACCAATATTCCAAAACCGGTGGGAAACTTCTTTGGGAAATTAAGAGGGGCGTAAAAAATGTCCGAATAATTTACAAAAAGGGGTTGACACCGTTTGGGGAAGGGTGTAACATACAGACAACAAACGTATGAGCAATTATTCAAATGAACATTTGAGGAGGGCGGCATGGATCAAATGGAAAAGAATCCGGAGCAGGATTTTCTGTGTCTGGACGAGGCCGGCGTAGAGGCTGTGCGGCGGCAGATGCCCGACGAGGACGACCTATATGACCTGGCAGAATTGTACAAGGTGTTCGGCGACTCCACCCGCGTCAAAATTCTGTATGTGTTGTTCGGCGCGGAGCTGTGCGTGTATGACATTGCAAGGCTCCTGGGCATGACCCAGAGCGCCGTAAGCCATCAGCTGCGTATTCTGAAGAATAACAAGCTGGTGAAGTTCCGCCGGGAAGGCAAAACTGTTTTTTATGGACTGGATGATGACCATGTCCGCTCTATTTTGCAGCTGGGCATGGAGCACCTGGGCGATTGAGGAAAGGAGACTACTTACCATGAAAAAGACATATAAGATCGAAGTGGATTGCGCGGCCTGCGCCGACAAGATGGAGCAGGCTGCCCAGAAGACTCAGGGCGTGGCCGCTGCCACCGTCAGCTTTATGACCCAAAAGATGAAGGTGGAATTTGCCGAGGGTGCCGATGTGGACGCCGTGATGCAGCAGGTGCTGAAGAACTGCAAAAGGGTAGAGGACGACTGCGAGATATTCCTGTAAAAGCTATGCGCAGGACCGGGCGGCGGGGTGAGGGCACCCCGCCCTACGGATAAGCAGGGAAATCGGTGTAGCGGGCGGATAGGACCCCCGCTTCTACACAGAGGGGAAAATCATTTGATTATTTTGCCGCCTGCGGGCGGCAAATACTGCGAGGCTTTTTATGAGCCGGAAACGCTAAAGGAGGCATAAAGGTCGTGTCGAAGAAACAGAAAACCAATCTCATCCGGATCATCGTGTCGGCGGTGCTGGTGATCGGAGTATGGGTATCCCCCCTCACGGGATGGCTGGAGGGTGTGCTGTATCTCATCCCGTATTTCATCGTGGGCTACGATATCCTGCTCAAGGCTGTGAAGGGTATCTTCCGGGGCCAGATGTTCGATGAGAATTTCCTTATGGCTGTGGCCACTGTGGGCGCTATGGCCCTGGGTGATTGGCGGGAGGGCTGCGCCGTTATGGTGTTCTATCAGATCGGCGAGCTGTTCCAAAGCTACGCCGTGGGTAAGAGCCGCCGCAGCATCTCCGACCTGATGGACATCCGCCCGGACTACGCCAACATTGAGTCCGGCGGTGCCCTGGAGAAGGTGGACCCGGAGGATGTAGCCGTGGGCACCGTCATCGTGGTGCAGCCCGGGGAGCGCATCCCCATTGACGGCGTGGTGACGGAGGGCGAAGCCGCCGTGAACACCAGTGCCCTTACCGGCGAGAGCCTGCCCCGGCAGGTGAAGGCCGGGGATGAGGTGCTCTCCGGCTGTGTGAACCTCAGCGGTCTGCTGCATATCCGGACTACCAAGGAGTTCGGTGACTCCACCGTGGCCAAGATCCTGGATTTGGTGGAAAACTCCAGCATGAAAAAGGCCAAGGCGGAGAATTTTATCACCAAGTTCGCTCGCATCTATACCCCCGCCGTGTGTTATAGCGCCGTGGCCCTGGCGGTGCTGCCGCCGGTGGTGCGGCTCATCATGGGCAATGCGCCTATGTGGAGCGATTGGATTACGAGGGCGTTGACCTTCTTAGTTATCAGCTGCCCCTGCGCATTGGTTATCAGTATTCCCCTGAGCTTCTTCGGCGGCATCGGCGGCGCATCCGCCAAGGGAATTTTAGTCAAGGGCAGCAACTATCTGGAGGCTTTGGCTAAGACCGGCTGTGTGGTGTTCGACAAGACAGGCACCCTCACCAAAGGCGTTTTTCAGGTGCTGGAGACCGCTCCGGAGGGTATGGACGCACAGACCCTGCTGGGGTGGGCGGCTCAGGCAGAGTGCTACTCCAAGCATCCCATCAGCCAAAGCCTTAAATCCGCCTGGGGCGGCCAGGTGGATACCGACCGGGTGACGGACGTGGAGGAGCTGGGCGGCTTCGGCCTAACAGGCCGGGTAGACGGCCATGCCGTAGCCGTGGGCAACCGGCGGCTCATGGAGAAGCTGGGTATTCAGCCTATAGAGCCCCAAAGGGCCGGCACCGTGGTGTATGTGGCCGTGGATGGCGTATATGCCGGGTGGATCCTCCTGGGCGATGTAGTCAAGGAGCACGCGGCCCAGGCCATCCGGGGCCTGAAGGCAGAGGGCGTCGAAAAGACCGTTATGCTCACCGGCGATGCGGATGCGGCAGCCCGGCAGGTGGCATCCCAGCTGGGGGTGGACGAGGTCCACAGCCAGCTGCTGCCGGCGGATAAGGTCCGGCAGGTGGAGCGGCTGCTGAAAGAGCGCAGGGAGGGCCGGCTCCTGGCCTTCGTGGGCGACGGCATCAACGACGCCCCGGTGCTGGCCCGAGCCGACATCGGCATTGCCATGGGCGCTTTGGGCAGCGACGCAGCCATCGAGGCGGCGGATGTGGTCCTCATGGATGACGACCCGGCCAAGATCGCCCTGGCCATGCGCATTTCCCGGCGGACGCTGCGCATCGTGTACGAGAATATCGTGTTTGCCCTGGCAGTGAAGGCGGTGTGTCTGGTGCTGGGCGCCATCGGTATTGCCAATATGTGGCTGGCCATCGGCGCGGATGTGGGCGTGATGGTGCTGGCGGTGCTCAACGCCACCCGGGCCCTGTCGGCTGGAAAAGAGTAAAAAAAGAGGGACAGCCCAAACCGCGCAAAGGAGTTACCCCGCAGCATGAAAAAACTCCGCAAGAGTCATGGCATTGCGAAGCCGGCGCACACAGCAGGCGTGGGCCCTTTGCCGGAAAATCCAAAAGCTTTTTGATAGCTCCAAATCTATAAAAAAACCTATAAAGGCCGCCTTTTTCAAGGCGGCCTTTATAGGTTTGAGGATAGAAAGGAAAAGCAATTCATGTTTGAGAATCACTATGGACATACTATACCCCGGCGGGAATCAATTGTAAAGCGACAAGTGTTCATTTTTATATTATATTATGTCATGATTAAATGGAAAATGTTGCAAAAGTCATTGCGAATTCTGTAAAAATGCGGTATAACATAGACTATGACATAGTTTCATGATAAGGAGGGCGGCGTATGGACACCAAAAAGCTGGAGGCGTTGGCCACGGCGGTGCAGACCGGCAGCTTTACCCGGGCGGCGGAGGTGCTGGGCTACACGCAATCGGGCCTGACACACATGATGAACAGCCTGGAAAAGGATATTGGCTTTCCTCTGCTGGTGCGCAGCCGCACGGGGATTCGGCTCAGTGCCGCCGGACGGCGAGTTTTTCCCATGATACAGGATCTGCTCCGGGCGGACGAAACCTTGGAGCGGGAGATCCGCCTCATCAATACCCGCCGGGAGGAGACCATTCGGGTGGCCTCCTATGCCAGCATTGCCATGCACTGGCTGCCGGAGATCATTCAGCGCTTCCGGGATAACCACCCGGATGTGGCGGTGGATGTGCAGATGGGCAGCGTGGAGGAGGTGTATCACTGGGTGCAGGAGGATAAGGCGGATATGTGCTTTGCCTCCTGGCAGGAGTGGTTTACCCTGGATTGGACCCATCTGCGCAATGACCCGCTGCTGGTAATCCTGCCGCCGGATTACGATATGCAGGGCCGGGAGAGCCTGAAGGTACAATCCCTGCAGGGGATGGATTTTCTCATGCCGTCCCCGGGCTTTTATCTGGACATCATGCACGCCCTGGGGGATGTAAAGCCCAATATCCGCGAGACCCATGTCAGCGACAGCGTCATCATTTCTATGGTGGAGCATGGCCTGGGTGCCAGCATCCTGTCCGAGCTGGTGCTCAAGGGCCGCCGGGACAACGTGGTGGCGGTGCCGATGGATCCGCCGGCAGCGCGGGAGCTGGGCATCGCGGTGCGGTCCAAGAAGGAGCTGCGGCCCATGGCCCGGCGGTTTATATCGGAGACAAAAGAAATTCTGGAGAGCATTTGATATGATTTTTGAACCTGTCACGCCGCAGAACGCGGAAAAACTGAGACCCTATTATATAAATTGTAACTATCGCCTGTGCGAGTACTCTGTGGGCGTGAAGCTCATGTGGGGGAGTGTGCTGCACCCGGCCTTCTGTGAGGCGGCAAACTGCCTCATCGTCCGCAATCAGATTGACGGCCGCTATCAGTTTGATTTCCCTGTGCCCGGGCCGGAGGGGGATGTGGACGCGGCTCTGACCCTCATCGAGAAATACTGCACGGAGCAGGGGGTGCGCCCGGTGGTCTCCGTGGTGCCGGAGGGGGAGGCCGGACGGCTGTTTCTGCGCTACCCGGTAGTGCGGCTCATTAATGAGCGGCCCTGGAAGGACTATATCTACCGCCGGGAGGATCTGGCGGAGTTTGCCGGAAGGCATTACAGCGGCCAGCGCAACCACATCCATAAGTTCCGCAAGCTCTATCCCGATGCGGAATATGTGCCCCTGACGGCGGCAGACGAGCCCCTGTTGGAGCGGTTTTGGCAGGACTATGGGGCGGAGTTTTCCAAGGAGAGTGCCATTGCCAAAAATGAGCTGCGCCTGGCCAAGGAGATGCTGCGGCACCTGGCGGGAGATTGGTTCATGGCAGGGGGCCTGCTCCATGAGGGGCGGCTGGTGGCTATCAGCATGGGTGAGCAGTGCGGCAGTACCATGCAGGTGCATATTGAAAAGGCGCTGTACTCCTACCCCGGGGCGTATCCTACCATGGTGCAGGAATTTGCCCGGCACTGTGATGATTCCGTCCGGTGGATGAACCGGGAGGATGACGCCCGGGATAAGGGGCTGCGTATGTCCAAGATGCAGTACCTCCCGGCGGCCCTGGGGGGCAAGCTATGCTTTGAGGTGGGCAGCGAGCTGGACCGCCTTCATGAAATACCCACCCTGCACTCCGATCGCCTGACCCTGGATGCCCTGACGGAAAAGGACAAGCTGCCCTATAATGCCCTGTGCCTGGACGAGGAGCGTAACCGCCTGTGGGGCTATGATTGGCACAAGGACTACGACGGCAGCCCCATGGAGGAATATTTCCTCTCGGTGGCCCGGGAGGATTTCCGTCTGCGCCGCTGCGTGAATTTTGCCGTGCGCCTGGGGGAGGACTTCATCGGTGAGGCGGTGCTGTACAACCCCGATTGGCAGGGCGGCATGGAGCTGGGCTGCCGCATTGCCCCGGCCTATGCCGGCCGCGGCTACGGCACCGAGGCCTTTGCCGCAGCGGCGGATTGGGCCCTGTACGGCCTGGGTCTCGCCCGGGTGGTTGCCAAGTGCTTCAAGGAAAATGGGCCCTCCTATAAGATGCTCTCCTCCTGTATGCGGGAGACCGGCCAGGATGAGACCTATTTCTATTTTGAAAAAACCATCTGAGGAAATTTTTTAAAAGCCGGGCGGGGAAAACCCCGCCCGGTGCGTATTTTCGTGCGCCGGGCGTATGCCCGGTTCTTTTTTTACACATACTTCCGGTAAAGTATGAATAAGCGGAGGGGCAATATGAACCAACCCTTTGACACAAAATGCGCCCAGCTGGATGATCTTTTGGGTGTGGGCCGCAGCTTCGACATGGTGAGCCGGGAGCTGTATGTGGGCGGCCGCCGGGCCAAAATGTGGGTGGTGAACGGCTACGCCAAGGATATGCTCCTGGAGCGGGCCGTGGAAAAGCTGCAGGAGGTAGAGACGCTGGATGGTATCTCCGGCGTAGATGAGCTGCTGCGCCGGTATATCACCGTGTGCGACGCTGGGACCAGCCGGGATCGGATGCAGGCGGTGACGGACGTATTTGCGGGCAAGACTCTGCTGATAATAGACGGCTTTTCCGGCGGCATTCTCCTGGACGCCAAGACCTTTCCCACCCGGTCGGTGCAGGAGCCGGATGCAGGCAAGGTCCTCCGGGGCAGCCACGATGGCTTTGTGGAGAGCATTATGGAAAACGCCGCCCTTCTGCGCCGGCGCATCCGGGATCCGGCCCTGACATTGGAGCGGATCCGCCTGGGCGGCCGCTCCCAATGCGACGTGGCTCTATGCTATATGGAGGGGCGGGCGGATGCAAAGACCCTCTCCCAGCTCCGGGAAAAGCTGCGCCGGATCGATCTCCGGTCGGTGTCCATGAGCCAGGAGACCATTGCCGAGGCCATTGCGCCTAAGCAGTGGTACAATCCCTTTCCCAAGGTCCGCTATACCGAGCGGCCGGATGTGGCCACTGCCTCCGTCATGGAGGGGGACATCCTGGTGCTCATCGACAACACCCCCGTGGTGATGCTGCTGCCGGTGTCACTGCTGCGGTTTAATGAGGAGATCAACGACTACTATTTCCCGCCTCTGGTGGGCACCTATCTGCGCATCATCCGCTTTTTCGTCATGCTGCTGAATGTGGTCATTACGCCCCTATGGTATCTGCTGGCCACGGAGCCCGGCGGCCTGCGGGAGCCCTGGGACTTCCTGCTGGTGGAGGGGGAGTACGCCGTGCCGCTGGTTTTACAGCTGCTGCTGGTGGAGCTGATTATCGACGTGCTGAAGCTGGCGTCCCTGAATACGCCCGATGTGCTGGGCAACTCCTTCAGCATGCTGGGCGCGCTGATCCTGGGCGATTTCGCGGTGCAGTCCCGATGGCTGGTGCCGGAGGTGCTGGTATATATGGCCTTTGTAGCGGTGAGCAACTTTGCCCAGCACAGCTTTGAGATGGGCTACGCCTGCAAGCTCTGCCGTATGGCACTGGTGCTGCTTGCCTTTGCCCTGCGCTGGTGGGGCTTTGGCATCGGCCTTTTGGGTGTTCTGGCGCTTATGGCCACCACCAAGCCCGTTGCAGGCAGGGGCTACCTCTATCCGCTTATCCCCTGGAACGGAAAGGCCCTGCGCTCCCTGCTTCTGCGCCGCCCGGCCCATAAGGACAACACATAAGACAACCTGCCCCACCAACCGCACCAGCTCCCGTCAACCCCGTCCGTAGGGGACGATGATCACATCGTCCCGCCCCATCTTTTAACTTTCCACTTTCCTCTCCTCTCTGCCTCCCCACAATTTTTCTCTCCCCAAAGCCGTTTTGCTTGCCTGCAGGACGGCTTTGTGCTATGATACTATTGAATTTGTGTGGGAAGGGGAGACGCTATGGCTGCTCTGCGGGAAAAACGCCTATTTCTGCTGGATATGGACGGCACCATTTATCTGGATGACCGGCTCTTTGACGGGGTGATCCCCTTTTTGCAGTATATCCGCCGGGTGGGTGGCCGCTACCTGTTCCTCACCAACAACTCCTCCCGGGGCGTGGAGGGATACATCGAAAAAATGCGCCGCCTGGGCATTGAGACGGAAAGAAGCGATTACCTCACCTCCGTGGATGTCACCATCGCCGCCCTGCAGAGGGAACGCCCTGAGAAAAAGTGCTATGTTTTCGGCACTCGCTCCTTTTATTCCCAACTCCGGGACGCGGGCATCTCCGTCACAGCTCGGCCCGACCCGGATGTAGACATTCTCCTGTGCGGCTTTGACCGGGAGCTGACGTTTCAAAAGCTGGAGGATGCCTGCATCCTCCTAAATCGCGGGGCAGAGTTTTGGGCCACCAACCCGGATTGGGTCTGTCCCACGTGGTACGGCTCTGTGCCTGATTGCGGCAGCGTCTGCCGGATGCTTACCACCGCCACGGGCCGCACCCCCCGCTTTTTGGGAAAGCCCCAGCCGGATATGGCGGTTCTCGCCATGGCCCGCACGGGCTTTGCACCGGAGCAGACGGTGCTTTTGGGGGACCGGCTCTACACGGACATAGCCTGCGGCGCAGGCGCCGGCATCGACACGGTGTTTGTCCTTTCCGGAGAGGGGACGGAGGCGGATATAGAAAAATTCGGCGTACAGCCCACCTGGGTGCGCCGGGATATTGCGGCTTTGCTGCAGGAATTGGAGGATAATTGAAAAAATTCAATTATCATTTTATTTAAGCTGTTTTTCTCGCCGCTTTCGCGGCAACCGAAAAACATGGCGCTTTATGACCATTCCTTCTGTTGGTCATTTGTGCCTTGCAACATAGCGGAAAGGAATGGTCATAAAATATGAAACTAAACTATAAGCGGACGATTTTGGTGGGCTTTGCCTTTTTCCTGATCTGCGCCTTTTGGCAGGCCTATGACAACACCATCCCCTTGATCCTGACCAATAAGTTCGGCATGTCCCAGACCTGGTCGGGAGTTATCATGGCGCTGGATAATATCTTAGCTCTGTTTCTGCTGCCTCTGTTTGGCGCCATTTCCGACCGCAGCCACAGCAAAAAAGGGCGCCGCACTCCCTTCATTGTGGTGGGCACCCTCATTGCTGCCGTGGCCCTGGTGGCATTGAGCTTTGTGGACATGGCCCAGCTCAATAATATTAAAGATGTGTCCGCCATCGACGATCCCGCTGCCCTGGTGACCATCTATGAAAAGGAGAAGGACGAGACTCTCCTGACCCCCGACGGCGTGAGGTTTACCCTGGCGGATAAGTTCTCTCAGGAGGAGTTCGCCGCCATCCGCAGCCAGATCCAGGACGGCGGCAAGACCCACACCAACCCCGATTATACCGATTATGTTGTTCCCGCCCGACAGGCCTACGCCTGGCAGGTAACGGCGGAGAGCCCTGCCACGCTGGTGTTCTTCATCATTCTGCTGCTGGTGGTTCTGGTGAGTATGGCCACCTTCCGTTCCCCGGCGGTGGCGCTGATGCCGGATGTCACCGTAAAGCCCCTGCGAAGTAAAGCCAACGCCATCATCAACCTTATGGGCTCTGCCGGCGGCATATTGGTCCTGGTGCTGGGCATGGTGTTCGCCACGGCCTCCGTGCGCAACGCCCTTATGAGCTACACCGCCTATTTTGCCGTTATCGCCGCCATTATGCTCACGGCTCTGGTGATCTTCCTGCTCACCGTTCGGGAGCCGGAGTGGGCCGCCCAGATGGTGGAGGATTCCGTTCGCTATGGCCTGGAGGACAAGCCCGCCGAAGCGGAGCAGCTGGCGGAGAACGCGGACGTTGCAGAGCCTGCCGTAGTGGCAGAGCCTGCACAGCCGCAGAAGCAGGGCCTGTCTCCGGAGGAGAAGAAGTCTATGATCTTCATTCTTCTGTCCATCGTTCTGTGGTTTTTCGGCTATAACGCCGTCACCAGTAAATACTCTGTTTATGCCAGCAATATTCTCCATAAGGACTATAATCTCACCCTGATCATCGCCCAGGCGGCGGCCATTATCTCCTACCTGCCCGTGGGAATGATCGCCTCTAAGGTGGGCCGGAAAAAGACCATCCGTGCCGGCGTCATCATGCTGGCCGCGGCCTTTGGCGTGGCGGCCTTCCTGCGGGATAACAGCCCCTCCATGCTTATGAACGCTATGTTCGCCCTGGCGGGCATCGCCTGGGCCACCATCAACGTCAACTCCTTCCCCATGGTGGTGGAGATGTGCTCGGAGCAGGATGTGGGCCGTTACACGGGGCTTTACTACACCGCCTCCATGGCAGCCCAGGTGGCAACGCCCATGCTCTCGGGCCTGCTGATGGATAAGCTGGGCATGACGGTGCTGTTCCCCTACGCGGCGGTGTTCTCCGCGCTGGCCTTGGTGTCCCTGCACTTTGTCCACCACGGCGACAGCCGTCCCGAGGCTAAGAAGGGCCTGGATGCACTGGAGGATATGGATAACTGATATGTGGATCGCTATTTTAATTGTTATTATTCTGCTGCTCTTGGCAGAGATACTCGCCCTGCTGACTATGTGCCGCCGGGGCCATTCCTACTGGAAGCTGCTGCGGAAGTATCGCTATGCCCACCGGGGCTACCACGGAAAGGATTTGGCCCCGGAAAACTCGATCCTTGCCTACAAGGAGGCCATCCGCCGGGGCTTCGGCGTGGAGCTGGATGTGCATCTGATGCAGGACGGAAATTTGGCCGTTATCCACGATGCAAGCCTTTTGCGTACTGCCGGGGCCGATGTGCTGGTGGAGGACCTGACGGCCCGGGAGCTGAAAGCCTACCGCCTGGAGGGCACCGACGAGGAAATTCCCCTTTTGGAGGAGGTGCTGCCCCTGTTTGAGCAGAGTGGCCTGCCCCTGGTGGTGGAGCTGAAGGCGGAGCGGGGGAACCACGATGCCCTGGCCGCCGCCACCTGCGCCATGCTGGATAAGTATAAGGTGCTGTACTGCATCGAGTCCTTCGACCCCCGGTGCATCCGGTGGCTGAAAAAGAATCGCCCGGAGATCGTCCGGGGCCAACTCAGCGAAAACTTTCTCCGCCACGGTGACGGCGGCGATATGCCCAAGGCACTGCTGTGGGCCCTGGGAAACCTGCTGACCAATTGCCTGACCAAGCCTGATTTCATCGCCTATCGGTTTTCTGATCGGGATAATTTCTGCCTGCGCTGGTGCCGGTGGTTCTATCATGTCCAGGAGATCAACTGGACCATTATCACAAAAGAGGAGATGCGCGCGGCGGAGTCTGCCGGAAATCTGGTGATTTTCCAGGACTTCGATCCTCGCCTGTAAAGCTATGAGAGTTATCACAGGATCTGCCCGGGGCAGACGGCTAAGGGAGCTGGAGGGCCTGGAGACCCGCCCTACCACGGGGAAGGTCAAGGAGGCCCTGTTCTCCGTTATTCAGTTCGATATTGAGGGCCGCCGGGTGCTGGATCTATTTGCAGGTACCGGTCAGCTGGGCATCGAGGCCCTGAGCCGGGGCGCTGAAAGCGCCGTGTTCGTGGAGCGGCGCAAGGACGCCCTCCAGGCTGTCCGGGAAAACCTGGAGGCCTGCGGCTTTTCGGACCGGGCCCGGGTGGTAAACGGCGATGCCATGAGCTACCTGAAGTCCGGCGAGAAGTTCGACCTGATTTTCCTGGATCCCCCCTATGCCTCCGGCCTCTTAGAGCAGGCGCTGGAGGATATCGTAAGGTTTGACATTTGCCGCAGACATGGTATAATTGTGGCGGAAAGTGCGGCGGATAAGACCCTGCCTCCGCTCAGCAGCCCCTATTCGATATACAGAGAGTATCGCTACGGCAAAATAAAACTCACTGTATACCATAGAAACGAGGATTGACCCCATGAAAATAGCCATCTATCCCGGCAGCTTTGACCCCATTACGCTGGGACATCTGGACATCATTCGCCGCGCTGCCCTGTGCTTTGACAAGGTATTTGTGTGCGTGATGGATAACTGCGATAAGAAATCCCATATGTTTCCGGCGGAAAAGCGGCTGGAAATGCTGCGCCGGTCCGTGGAGGAGCTCCCCAATGTGGAGGCGGAGCTGTATCGCGGACTATTGGCGGACTATGCCCGGGAGAAAGGGGGACACGTCATTGTCAAGGGCCTGCGCAATGCCACGGATTTCGATCTGGAGTATCAGATGGCCGCCATCAACCGGGGCATTTGGGCAGAGCTGGAGACGGTGTTCCTGCCGGCCAGCGTTGAATATCAGCACTTCAGCTCCACCATGGTGCGGGAGATGATTCGCTACAGACAGCCATTGGAGAAATATGTTCCCCGGGCGGTAGCCGAGGAACTCAAACAAAAAACGGAGTAATTGAAACGGGGAGGATATACCATGGAAGAAAAAGATCTGCAGCGCCTGCTGGATATGCTCTACGGCATGATCGACGAAGCTAAGAGCGCCCCCTTCAGCGCCGAAAAATGCACCATCAACCGTGACGAGGCCCTGGACATTCTCACGGAGATCCGCAGCCGTATGCCCTTGGAGATTAAGAAGGCTCAGGAGCTGATTCGCGCCCGGGAGGAGTATATCGCCTCCGCCAAAAAGGAGGTGGAGAAGATGCTCCGGCAGGCCGAGCTGGACGCGAAAACCATCGTCTCCGAGAGCGAGACGCTGCAGCGGGCCCGGATGAAATCCGCTGAGATCATCCACCGAGCCGAGGAGCGCACGAATGAGTTGTATCGGGTGGCCAACTCCTATACCGAGGATGCCCTGCGCCGCACGGAGGAGGCTATTCAAATGGCCCTGGACGAGGTGCGCCAATCCCGCACCCGCTTCCGCGCTGCCTCCAATGAGCAGATGCAGCAGATCCGCAGCGGAAATGTCCCCTCCAGCGAAGAAAAGTCGGAGGAAAATGAGGAAAACTGACAAAATTCGACTTAAAAATTCGTTAAATCTCACAAAACAACCTGGAGCTTTTCGGAGAGACTTTTCTGTAGTCCCATATATCGTATTTGAAAAAAGCATCCGCTACTATATATAGTAGCGGATGCTTTTTTGTATTCCACAAAATAAGAACAAGCGTTCTATTTTGAGGGGAAAACTAAAAAAATCAACCGTTTTTTGCAGGAAATATGTTCCAATTATGGGGAAAAATATTCTTGCAATTTAGCGGCTGATTTACTATACTGTAAACATGAAGTGGGGAGATGTGGGGGTAGTGCCCATATTTGTGGGGTATAATCCCACAGTTTCCCATAAAAACCATGGAAGGAGGAGCAGCCGTGACCGGACAATATGCACATAATATTGACGCCAAGGGGCGGCTGTTCATCCCTGCCCGCCTGCGGGAGGAGCTGGGCCAGACCTTCCATGTGACCGTGGGCCTGGACCACTGCCTCTCCATCTATTCCGATGAGAGCTGGGCCACCTTTACGGATAAGGTCCGGGCCTTGCCCTATAGCAAGGCTAAGGCCCTGCGCCCCCTGTTTGCCAACGCCGTGGATTGCGAGCCCGATGCACAGGGCCGCATCCTCATCCCCACCAAGCTCCGGGAGTACGCCGGTTTGCAAAAGGAAGTGGTGGTCATCGGCAGCTTTGACCGGGCGGAGATCTGGAATGCTGAGCGCTGGGCCAGAGAGGAAGCTATGGCCTTCGACAGTGGCTCTTTGGAGCAGGCTATGGAAGAAATGGGGCTGTGAGCCATGGGATTTGACCGCAACGCCGCCGACGACCAGGCCTTCGGCCATAAGCCGGTCCTGCTGGACGAGTGCCTGGACGCGCTGGATATAAAGCCGGAGGGCATTTACTTGGACGGCACCCTGGGCCGTGCCGGCCACTCCCTGGAAATTGCCAAAAGGCTCACCACCGGCCGGCTTATCTGCCTGGACCGGGATGAGACCGCCATTGAGGCGGCGAAGATTCGCCTGGCGGATTATAAGGACCGGGTGACCCTGGTGCACAGCAACTTCAGCCGCATTGCCGATGTCCTTCGGGAGATGGATGTTGACGGCGTGGACGGGATGCTTTTCGACCTGGGTGTCTCCTCTCCGCAGCTGGATGAAGCGGACCGTGGCTTCTCCTATATGCACGACGCGCCCCTGGATATGCGCATGGACCGCACGGCGGCCCTCACCGCCCGGGACGTGGTGAATGATTGGAGCTATGAGAACCTGCGCCGCATCCTCTTTGAATATGGCGAGGAGCGCTATGCCCCGGCCATTGCCAAGGCTATTGTAAGCCGCCGCCAGGAGAGCCCCATTGAGACTACCGGCCAGCTGGTGAGCATCATTCGCGGCGCCATGCCCCCGGCAGCCTTGCGGGAAAAGCAGCACCCGGCCAAGCGTAGCTTTCAGGCTATCCGCATCGCTGTGAACGATGAGCTGGGGGAGCTGCCGCCTATGCTGAAAGCGGCGGCGGAGCTTTTGCATCCCGGCGGACGCCTGGCCGTCATCAGCTTTCATTCCCTGGAGGATCGCATCATCAAAAAGACCCTGCAGGAGCTGGCCACCGGCTGCACCTGTCCGCCGAATTTTCCGGTGTGCGTGTGCGGCAAGAAACCGAAAATGAAGCTCGTCAGCCGCAAGCCCATCGTGGCCGGTGAGGCAGAGCTGGTCTATAATCCCCGGGCCCGCAGCGCCAAGCTCCGCGTGGCGGAAAAGCTTTAAAGCCCGGCGAAAAAAATTTACTTTTTAGAAATTGACAAAATCACAAAAGAAAGGAAGCGGAAACCATGGCACAGAGCAATGATCGACGCAGATATGGATATACGGACGGTTCCCTGGCATACGATCTGGACGCCCTTGCCAGAGAGCGCGCACTGGATGATGCCGGTCGCATGGAGCCCCAGCGCCGGGAGCCGGTGGCGGCCCCCAGACGGCAGAGCGTCGCCCGTCCTGCGGCAAAGCTCTCCCCGCTGGTTTTGGCCTGCGCGGCGGTGCTGACGGGCCTGGTGGTGGTGCTGCTCATGGGCTACGTGCGCCTGACAGAGGTTTCTACGGATATTTCGCAGATCAAAACGGAGATGGGCCAGCTGGAGGAGCGCCATGTAGCGCTGCTGACCCAGTATGAAAAGACCTTTGACCTGGCCACTGTGAAGCGCGTGGCCGAGGAGGCCGGCATGACCAAGCCCACCGCCGGTCAGGTGGAGTACTTAGAGCTGCCCGCCGCTGACAGCACGGTGGTGTACCGCTCCGATGCGGGCACCGTCCTGGAGAATATCGCGGAAAGCATTTCCCGCGCTCTGGGGTCCGTGGTGGAATATTTCCGGTGAGCCGCCCCATATAGTAGGGATATACAACAAGGAGTAAGAAGGTGACTTCTTGCTCCTTCCTTTGGTATAATAGATAGGAAAAAATTTGCGAAAGGAGCTGAGACCATGGCCCAAAACGGCGGTGAGATCAATCGGAAAAGCGAAAAAGTGCGCCGCGCCAATCGGATTATTCAAAATCGCACCATGATCCTTATGGCGGTTTTGGGTGTGCTGGTTTTTTTGATCCTGGTCATCAAGCTCTTTTCTCTGCAGATCCTGCGCCATGACGAGCTGGAGGCCAAGGCCCTGGACCAGCAGACCCGCAGCACGGAGGTTGCTGCCACCCGGGGTACGATCTATGACCGCAACGGCAATATCATGGCCATTTCCGCCACGGCGGAAACGGTATTCCTCTCCCCGCTGGAAATGGACCGCGCTCTCAGCGACAAGGATAATCCCGTTGCCTGGACCAAGGACAGCGTGGCACAGAAGCTCTCGGAGATCCTGGAGATCAACAAGGAGGGCATCCTGAAAAAAATGGAGCGCACGGACTCCCAGTATGAGGTGCTCAAGCTTCGGGTGGAGGAGGATGTGGCTGATCAGATCCGCACCTTCATCAACGACGAGGGCGTTGTGGGCGTGTACATGGTCACCGATGCCAAGCGCTATTACCCCTATGCCACGCTGGCTTCCCAGATCATCGGCTTTGTGGGTACGGATAATTATGGCCTGTATGGGCTGGAGGCCCGGTATAACGACGTGTTGGACGGCGAGACGGGTCTGGTGGTGTCCACCAAGGATCCCACGGGCAGCGACATGCTCTACGGCTATGAGCAATACTATAAAGCACAGAACGGAAGCGACATTGTGCTGACGCTGGACGCAACAGTGCAGTACTATGTGGAGAAGGCCCTGAGCGAGATGGTGACCTCCACTGAGGCTCAGGGGGCTACGGGCATCGTCATGGATGTGGAGACCGGGGCGGTCTTGGCCATGGCCTCCAGCCCCACCTATGATTTGAACGATCCCTCCGCCGTCTATGAGAGCAGGCTTGCGTCCCTGGTGAAGGACGGCCAGCTGGATCTGGCGGATGCCCAGCTGCGCCAGTGGCGCAACCGGGCCATCAACGACACCTATGAGCCCGGCTCTACCTTCAAGGTGCTGACCCTGGCGGCAGCCCTGGAGGAGGGGGTCATTGACGAGAACACCACCTTTGACTGCACGGGCTCCATCCATGTGCTGGACGCCACCATCCATTGCAGCAATCGCGCCGGCCACGGACATCAGACCCTGGAGCAAACGGCGGGCAACTCCTGCAACCCGGCCTTCATCACCTACGGGCTGCGCCTGGGTACGGAGAAATTCTACCGCTATATGAAGGATTTCGGTCTGGTAAACGGCAGCGGCATCGACCTGGAGGGTGAGGCCCTGGGCATTTTTGCCCCTCAGGAAACGGCCTCGGAGCTGGATCTGGCCTGCTATGCCTTCGGCCAAAACTTCAACACGACCCCTGTGGCCCTGATTTCCGCCCAGGCCGCCTGTATCAACGGCGGCTATCTCCACACTCCCTATGTGGTGGAGCGGGTGGTGGACAGCGAGGGAAACGTCCTCTCCAGCCATGACTCCACCCCCGTGCGCCAGGTGGTCAGCGAGGAGACCTCCGCCATAGTGCGCCGGTGCCTGGAATATGTGGTCTCGTCCGGTACGGGCCGCAATGGTCAGGTCCACGGCTACCGCATCGGCGGCAAAACCGGCACGGCGGATAAGGGCAACACCGGCGAGGTGGTGCTGTCATTCATGTGCTTCGCACCGGCGGACGATCCCAAGTATATCATGCTTCTGACCCTGGATTCGCCCACCGGGGAGGGTCGGGGCGGCGGCGGTACGGTAGCTCCCTACGCCAGCCGGATCATGGGCGAGATACTGCCCTATCTGGGCGTGGAGCCCTCCTACTCGGCAGAGGAGCTGCTGGGCTCTGACACCACGGTGAACTACGTCATCGGTATGACCGTGGCGGACGCCGAGGAAAAGCTTAAATCCAAGGGCTTTTCAGTGAAGGTCGTCGGCGACGGTGACACCGTCACCGATCAGACTCCGGAAGGCGGCACAGTGATCCCCGGTAAATCCCGGGTGATCCTCTATGCCGGCTCCGAAAAGCCGGATACACTCTGCACAGTACCCTCCCTGGTGGGCCTGTCCCCCAGCGAGGCGAATATGGCGGTGAGCAGCGCGGGCCTCCTGCTGCGCTTCACCGGAACCACAGATAGCGGCTCGGGCAGCGTTCGGGTCATCAACCAATCGGAAGCCGCCGGCGCGCAGGTGGAGGCGGGGACAGTGATCTCCGTCCAGCTCAGCGACAGCGGCGTAACGGATTAGTCATGTGGTTTGCGGTGGAAAGGAGCGGGCTGAATGCGTTTGCGGGAGCTGCTGGAGGGAACGGAGATCACTGTACTGACGATATCACCGGATACGGAGATCACCCATGTGTGTGCGGATTCCCGCCGGGCCCGGAAAGGCAGCCTGTTTGCAGCGGTGCCGGGTACCCTGTGTGACGGCGCCCTGTACGCCCAACAGGCGGTGGACCGCGGCGCCGCGTGCGTGCTATGCCGGCAGGAGATGCCGGGCCTGCCCTGCGCGGCGGTGCCGGATGTGCGAGCTGCCCTGGGCAAAATTGCCTGCACCTGGTATGAAAACCCCGCCGCCCGGCTGACGGTCCTGGGCGTTACCGGCACCAACGGCAAAACCACCACCACCTATCTCCTGCGCCACATCCTGCGCAGTGCGGGAATAAAGACCGGCCTCATCGGCACGGTGCAGAACCTGGTGGAGGAGCAAATGCTCCCGGCTCGGCGCACCACGCCGGATGCGTTGGAGATCCAAAGCCTGCTGCGCCAAATGGCGGACGCGGGCTGCACCCACGCAGTGATGGAGGTCTCCTCCCATGCTCTAATGCAGCACCGGGTGGAGGGCATAACCTTTGCCGAGGGCATTTTCACCAACCTTACCGAGGACCATTTGGACTATCACGGCACTATGGAGCGCTACTGCGATGCCAAGGCGAAGCTGTTTCACGCCAGCCGTGGGGCGGTGTGCAATGCAGACGACCCCTGGACAGAGCGTATGCTCCGGGGTGTGACCTGCCCGGTGACGCGCTATGGTCTCCAAAACCCTGCCGACCTGTGGGCGGAGGGAATCACCCTGCAGGAGCGGGGCGTAACCTTCGCAGCCTGTACAGTGCGGGAATGTATTCCGGTGCGCTTGGGTGTGCCGGGGCGGTTTTCGGTGTATAATGCATTGGGGGCCATGGCTGCCTGCAGACAGCTGGGCATCCCATTGGCGGACAGCGCTGCCGCATTGGCCGCCTTCCCCGGCGTAAAGGGCCGCATGGAGGTGGTGGCAACCCCCGGAAAGCCCTATACCCTGCTTATTGATTATGCCCACACTCCTGACGCCCTGGAAAATGTGCTGAAAACCGTCCGGGGCTTTGCAAGCGGTCGGGTCATCGCCGTCTTTGGCTGCGGCGGCGACCGGGAAAAGGAAAAACGGCCCCGGATGGGCCGCATCGCCGGGGCTCTGGCGGATCTGGTGGTCGTCACCAGTGACAATCCCCGTTCCGAGGAGCCCATGGCCATCATCCGGGATATCCTCCCGGGTCTTGCCGGGGCGGAGGAGCGATATGTGGTGGAGCCGGACCGCCGGGCAGCCATCGCCCTGGCTATGGATTTGGCTGCGCCCGGGGATGTAGTCATCCTGTGCGGTAAAGGACATGAGACGTATCAGGAGATCGGCAGCAAAACGCTCCCCTTGGATGAGCGGGAGGTTGTGCGGTCCCTGCTGTAAATACACAACAAAAGAGGCCCCATGGGGGCGGAAAGAGGAACAAGAACTATGAGCCTTCAAGTGATTTTGGCCTGTGTGATTTGCTTTGCCATCACGGCTGTGGCCGGGAAGCTTTTGATCCCTGAGCTGGTGAAGCTCAAGGCCGGACAGAGCATCAAGGAGAATGGCCCCACCTGGCACATGACCAAGCAGGGTACCCCCACTATGGGCGGGCTGATGTTCATCATCGGCATCGGCATCACGGTGGTGATTGTGGGCTGGAAGGGCATGGTGCAGGGGGACTTTACCCATATCTATGTATACCTGTTTGCCCTGGTATTCGGCGTCATCGGCTATATTGATGACTATCAGAAGGTAAAGCATCACCGCAACACCGGCCTCACCGCCATTCAAAAGTTCCTGCTGCAGCTGGCGGCGGCGGTGGCGTTTCTGTGCCTGCTGCGGGCGGAGGGCCATCTGAGCCCCAACCTGTATATTCCGTTTTTTAACACCTACGTCGTGCTGAACTGGGTGGTCTACATGATCCTGGCTGCCTTTATCATCGTGGGTACGGTGAACGCCGTGAACATCACCGATGGATTGGACGGTCTGTCCACCAGCGTTACCATCCCGGTGGCGGCGTTCTTCGCGGTGCTGGGCGTGGTGTGGAAGGGCTTTCCCCAGCTGGGCATTTTCGCCGCCGCCATGGCAGGCGGCCTGCTGGCATTCCTGCTGTATAACCACTACCCCGCCAAGGTCTTTATGGGCGATACCGGCTCCCTGTTTTTGGGCGGTGCGGTGGCGGCTTTGGCCTTTGCCTATGACATGCCCTTGGTGCTGATCCCCGTGGGCATCGTGTATATCTGCGAGACTCTGTCGGATATCCTGCAGGTGGGCTATTTCAAGCTCACCCACGGCAAGCGTATTTTCAAGATGGCTCCGCTGCATCATCACTTTGAGATGTGCGGCTGGAAGGAGACCAAGATTGTGGCGGTGTTTACCACGGTGAGCGTGATTTTCTGTGCCCTGGCCTACCTGGGCGTTATGAGCCGCTTCGCATACTGAGCCGGCAGCAAAAACCAACGGAAGGGAGGGAAGATCTGTGCAGCAATCGGCCATTCATAAGCACCTGGCATTCAGGCGCAGGAGTACCCGGCGTCCGCCGCGTCAGGCTTCCCACCCGGAGAGTATTCCCCGGGCCCTGGTGGGCCGGATGGATCTCCCGTTTCTCCTTTTGACCATTTTGCTTACGGTGCTGGGACTGGTGATGCTGTTTTCCGCCAGCTTCCCCTCCGCCAGCTACAAGCAGGGCGACCCGGCCTATTTCTTAAAGCGGCAGGCCATATTTGCCCTGCTGGGCATGGCCGCCATGGTCGTTATGAGCCGCATGGACTATCATCGCCTGCGGGGCATGGCAAAGATATTGATGTATGTGTCCATCTTCCTGCTGGTCCTGGTGCTGGTGCCCGGTGTGGGCATCAAGGAAAACGGCGCCACCCGCTGGCTGGGCAAGGTGGGTGTGCTGACGTTCCAGCCCTCGGAAATCGCGAAGCTGGCCATCATCGTGTACTTTGCCGACAGTATTTCTAAAAAGAAAAACCTCATGGAGAGCTTCAAATACGGCGTCCGGCCTTACATCCTGACACTGGCATTTTTTTCGGGCCTGATGCTGCTGGAGCCACACCTATCCGGTACTATTTTGATCGTGGGCACAGGCGTTGTGCTGATGATTGTGGGCGGTATCGATAAGCGCTGGGCCATCGGCGGCATCGGCAGTGTGGCTGCGCTGGGCTTTACCTATGTGAAGCTGGTGGAGGCCGGGGTCATCTCCTACGGCGCGGACCGCATCCGCATGTGGGAGGACCCGTGGATCGACGCCCTGGACGAGGGCTATCAGATGTGCCAAAGCCTCATTGCCATTGGCTCTGGTGGACTTACGGGCGTGGGCTTGGGCAAGGGACGGCAGAAGTTTTTGTACCTGCCCGAGGAGCATAACGACTTCATTTTTGCCGTGGTGTGCGAGGAGCTGGGGCTCATCGGAGCCGCACTGGTGATGCTGATTTTTGCGCTGCTGATCCTGCGGGGCTTCTGGGTCGCTCTCCAGGCCCGGGATCGCTTCGGTGCGCTGCTGGTGGTGGGTATCATGACCCAAATCAGCCTGCAGACCTTTTTGAACATTGCGGTGGTGTCGGGCCTGGTCCCGGCCACGGGCATTTCCCTGCCCTTTTTCAGCTACGGCGGCACGGCTTTGGCCCTGCAGCTGTTTGAAATGGGCATTGTACTCAGTGTATCCCGGCAGATTCCGGCACCCCGGGGCGGATAAGAGGAGGACAGCTATGAAAGTGATTTTTACCTGTGGCGGCACGGCGGGCCATGTAAATCCGGCCCTGGCTCTGGCCGGCTATATGCGCAAGCAGGACCCCACGGTGGAGATTTTGTTTGTGGGGACCCCTAACGGCATTGAGTGCGGCCTGGTGGCCGAGGCGGGCTATGACTACCGGGGTATCGAGGTGGGCAGCTTTGAGCGGTCCATGGATCTGGACAGCCTGCGCCATAACGCCAAAAGCGCTGTGGAGCTTCTGACTCTGCGCCGCCGGGCCCAAGCAATTTTGCGGGAGTTCCCGGCGGACCTGGTGGTGGGCACCGGCGGCTACGCCAGCTATCCTATGGTAAAGTATGCCGCCCTGCAGGGCATCCCCACGGCGGTGCATGAGGCGAATATGATCCCGGGCCTTACAACCCGGATGCTGGAAAAGCATGCCGCCCGCATTATGGTGGGGTTTGAGGAGTGCCGCATACACTATAAGCATCCCGAGCGCATCGTGGTCACCGGCACACCGGTACGCGGCGACTTTTTTGACATGTCTCATGACGAGGCCAAGGCCTCGCTGGGTATCCCCGCGGAGCAGCCCCTGGTGGTGTCCTTCTGGGGCAGCCTGGGCGCCAGCACCATGAACCGGCAGATGCTGGATTTCTTTGAAAAAGAGCGCTCGGACGGCTACCCGTTCCGTCATATCCACGCCGCCGGCGACAGAAGCTGGACCTGGATGCAGCCGGAGCTGGAGCAGCGGGGGCTAACGGAGGATCCCCACCTGGATGTGCGCCCGTATATCCATAATATGGCGGTGGTGATGCGGGCGGCGGACCTGGTGATCTGCCGGGCCGGTGCATCTACCATCAGCGAGATCACCGCCCTGGCGTTGCCTACTATCATCGTGCCGTCCCCGTATGTGGCCAACGACCACCAGGTGAAAAACGCCCGGATCCTGGCTCAGCACGGCGGCGCCTGCCTCATCCGTGAGGAGGAGTCCAGCGGCGATAAGCTCTATCGTACCGCCCGGGATATTTTGACCAGCCCCACCCGCCGCGCCTCCATGAGCCGGGGCATGGCGGAGCTGGGCATTTTGGATGCCACAGAGCGTATCTATCAGACTGTGATGGAGCTGGTGAAGTAAAAGAGCAGTACGCACTTTGCTCATAGCACCTATAGGCTTCCTCCGGCATAGGATGGCGTACATTCTATGAAAAACGGGGGAGGAATATGAGCGTCATTTTGGTGGAGGGCGGCAGGAAACTCTCCGGTGCGGTGACGGTGCAGGGAGCCAAAAACAGTGTGCTGCCCATGCTGGCGGCCACGGTGCTCTGCCCCGGCGTCTGCTGCCTGCGGGGGTGTCCCGCCCTCAGCGATGTGGATACGGCCGTGCAGATCATCCGGCATCTGGGCGGCACCGTCCGTCGGGAGGGGCCGGATTTGGTGGTGGATACCCGCCAGATTACCGGCTGCGAGATTCCGGAGGAGCTGATGGGCCGCATGCGCTCGTCGGTGATGTTTTTGGGGGCGATTTTGGGCCGCTGCGGGGAGGCGGTGTGCTCGCAGCCCGGCGGCTGCGACCTGGGACCCCGTCCTATCGACCTGCATCTGTATGCGCTGCGCACCATGGGCGCGGAAATTGAGGAAAAAAGCGGCCGCCTGCGGTGCCGGGGCGCTGCCCTGCACGGGGCAGAAATATTCCTGCGTACACCCAGTGTGGGAGCTACGGAGAACGCCATTCTGGCGGCCTGCGCCGCCTCCGGCACGACGGTCATATCCAACGCCGCACGGGAACCGGAAATCATGGAACTGCAGGACTTTCTAAGGGCCATGGGTGCATGCGTCCAGGGAGCCGGCAGCGCCACCGTGGTGGTGGAGGGACGGAAAAAGCTCCACGGCTGTACCCATCGGGTGCGTCCGGACCGTATTGTGGCGGCTACATATCTGTGCGCAGCGGCCGGTGCGGGCGGCTGTGTATACCTGCACCGGGCGGATTATCGCCACCTGGCAGCGGTGCTGTGCATCCTGCAGAAAAGCGGCTGCGAGATCTGCAGCGACGGCGGGGGCATCTGCCTGAAAAGCGGCGGCCGATTGCGGGGAGTACCGCCGGTGCGAACCTCGCCCTATCCGGGCTTTCCCACCGATGACCAGGCCCTCCTGATGGCGGCGCTTACAAGGAGCCGCGGCTCCACGGTATTTGTGGAGAACCTGTTTGCCGACCGGTTCCGCCATGTGCCGCAGCTCATTAAAATGGGTGCGCAGATCCGTACCCGGGGCCAAACGGCCATCGTTACCGGGGTGCAGCGGCTGCAGGGCGCCACTGTGCAGGCCACAGACCTGCGTGGCGGCGCGGCCCTGGTGGTGGCGGGGCTGCAGGCACAGGGCATCACCCGGGTGGAGCAGATCCATCACATCGAGCGGGGCTACGCCGATATAGTGGGCGATCTATCGGGCCTGGGAGCCTGCATATACAGAGAAGACTAAACGAAAGCAGAGGTGTCATATGAGCGGCCGAAACAGACGCAGACGCAGAAAAAGAAAGGGAAGCTTTTCCTTTTTATATAAGCTGCTGGTGTTTTTTGTCATCTGCGGCGCCATTGTGGCTGCCCTGGCCGTATTTTTCAAGGTGGATACCATTGAGGTCACCGGCAACAGCCGCTATACCGCCCAGGAAATCGCCGACAGCGGCGGCATCCATGTGGGCGATAACCTGTTCCTTGTCAATAAATTCAGCGCTGCGGAGGCCATCACCCGCAGCCTGCCCTATATTTCCAGCGTACGCATTAGCCGCAAGCTGCCGGATACCCTCTGCATCCAGGTGGAGGAAAATGCTACCCTCTGCGCCATTGAGCAATCCGGCGGCGATTGGATTTTGAGCGGCAGCGGTAAGCTGGTGGAGCAGGCCGCGGCGGGGGAGGAGGTAACGCGCATCATCGGGCTGACGCCGGTGGACCCCCAGGTGGGCATGCCCCTGCAGGTACCCGATGAGCAGGAATCCGCCAAGGAGAGCCTATTGCAGCTGCTCCGGGCGCTGGAGCAGAGAGACGCCCTCGGCCGCTGCCAGCAGATCAGTGTGGCCGACGCTGCAATCATTACCCTGCGCTTTGACGGACGGTTTGACGTGCTCCTGTCCCCGGATGATGATTTCGAATATAAGCTGGACTGCCTTTTGGCCGTGGTGGATACCAAGCTGGAGCAAAATGAAAAAGGGACCATCGACCTGACGCGCAAGGAAGTGCGCTTTATCCCCGGATAATCTTTTCAGGAAAATACCGGGGAATACTTGACCCGCAGGGGAAACTGTAATAAAATAGTTTTGGTATAGCAGCAGCGAAACCATTCAGCTAACGGTGGGCAAATTCTTGCCGCCCGATGGTTAAACGGATGATAAAACTGCCATTTCACATAATCTGCAGCAGGAGGAAAAGACATGGCATTTGCAATGGATACAGGGGTAGAGAATGTCGTCAGCATCAAGGTCATCGGTGTTGGCGGCGGCGGAAATAATGTGGTCAACCGCATGGTTACGGACGGCATCAAGGGTGTCGATTTTGTGGCCGTGAATACGGATAAGCAGGCGCTGAATTCTTCTGCTGCCAGCTATAAGATTCAGATCGGCGAGAAGCTCACCGGCGGCAAGGGCGCCGGCTCCAATCCCGAGGTAGGCCGCAAGGCTGCCGAGGAGAGCCGCAATCAGCTGGCCAAGGCCCTGGAGAATACCGACATGGTCTTTGTCACCGCCGGTATGGGCGGCGGCACCGGCACCGGCGCTGCCCCTGTGGTGGCAGAGGCTGCCAAGGAGCAGGGCGTTTTGACCGTGGGCGTGGTGACAAAGCCCTTTGCCTTTGAGGGCCGCAAGCGCATGACGCAGGCTGAGCAGGGTATTGAGGAGCTGCGGGGGAAGGTGGATTCCCTGGTTATCATTCCCAACGAGCGGCTAAAATACGCCACCGATCAGAAGATCACCTTTGCCAATGCCTTTGAAATCGCAGACGATGTGCTCCGCCAGGCAGTGGTGAGCATTTCAGACCTGATCCGGGATACCGGCTTTATCAATCTGGATTTTGCCGATGTCACCGCCGTGATGAAGGATGCCGGCCTGGCCCATATGGGCGTAGGCCGCGCCGCCGGCAAGGGAAAGGCCGAGGAGGCTGCCCGTATGGCCATTTCCAGCCCCCTGCTGGAGACCAGCATCCAGGGTGCCAAGGGCGTTCTCATCAACGTCACCGGCTCCATGGACATCGGCCTGGAGGAAGTGGAGCAGGCTGCCACCCTGGTGCAGGAGGCGGTGCATCCTGATGCGCTGACCATCTTCGGCGCCACCTTTGACGAGAATCTGGATGACGAGATCCGCGTCACCGTCATCGCCACCGGCTTTGCCGAACCGGACGGGGCCGCTAAGCCTGCCGATTCCACCGCTGCCAAGGCAACCGAGGAAAAGCCCGCTGCAGAGCCGGAGGCTGAGTCCGAGGAGGAGGCCCGGCAGCTGCGGGAGGAGCAGACGCATTTTGACGACATCCTCAAGATATTTGAGCGGAGTTAAATTAAATCGCTTCCATAATAGCCAAGTGAAAAAACGACCGGCCTTGGTGCGCTGACCCCGAAAGGGTAGACAAATATTCTTAATAGAAATTATTTGAGCAGCTGAGAGGGCTTGCTGTCTGTGAATTGCAGGCGGCAAGCCCTTTAGCTTCGCCTTGATTCTGCGGCGGATGGAGAATTGGGGACAAATAGCGCTTTCCTCCGAGCGGGCTGAACGCCCTCACATCCGTGACCCATTTCCGGTTTGGCTTTTCGGCAAGGAATAGCAGAATGGGTGCGATTGAACCTGCATTATCCGTCTGTTAAATAGATTCGTTTCCATGATTTGATCTGGTCTCTGCTGTTAACATCAAATCGTCAGCATGGTTTCCGCAACCGGCTTCTTAAATTCCGGCGTATACCGTTTGCCCGGTACTCCCTTTGTCATAGAAAAACACCCCATTTGTTAGACAAGTATGATAGAATGCTTGTCTAACAGATGGGGTGCTGTTTAGTCCCTGGGGAACGCTATTTTTCCGCGATATGAATTTATTCCGCCTTCGGCACATACCGGATTACCTCACCTACAGCCCTTCAAACAGCAGATTTCGGTCTGCGGGCGTATCGATACCTGGCACAGTGCCGCTGTGGTCATACTGCCACAGGGCCGCATGGTAGTAAAAGGAGGGATACTTACCCGGCTCCGCTATCCAAAGTGTGTAGTCCTTGAGAGGGGAGAGATTATAGGTGTGGTAGCCCATTTGGAGGTTAAAGTATATGCCGGCTGTGTAGCCGGCCTGCTCTATAGCCCGGCAGAAGGCGGCGGCGCAGGCCGTGACGGTCTTGCCGTCCAGGCCGTTGGCGCGGCCCTCCTCGGCAGTGACAGTTTCCCAATCGTAAAAAATCGGCAGCTCCAAAGGCCGGCCGGCCAGCATTTGCAGCACAAAAGCGGCCTCCTCCTGAGCCTCCGCTACGGAGACGGCCTGGGAGAAGAAGTACACACCCCGGCGCAGCCCGGCTGTCCCGGCGGCGCTGTAGTTTTCCTCAAAAAAAGTGTCCTGCTCCAAGCTGCCGCTGACGTACCGGCGATAACCGCAGCGGATCACGGCGAAATCAATGCCGCCGTCGGCCACCTCCTGCCAGCGGATCTCCCGCTGCCATTCGGACACATCTACCCCCTGGCTGGCAGTGTACCGGCTGCCGGTGTAGAGCACGGCATCGCCCTGGCGGGTGAAGTCGCCGCTGTCCAGGGTGTTGGCGGGCAGGGCCGGATCCGGCACGATGTATATGGTGCCGACTCCGTCATTGACCGGGACGGTGCCGCTTTGGCGCAGAACCGGCCACAACAGCTCAAGTGCGGCCAAAGCAGCTAAAAACACCAACAGAGCGGGCCACAGGCGCCGAAGGATTTTTTTCTTGTTGCTTGCAGACATGCTTCGACACCTCCCGATGCGTCCCATTTTACCACATCAGACATTCCGGCACAAGCCGCCCCAAATGACTTTTCTGTCACCATTGGGCGCCATGGATTTTTTGAAAAGCAGAAAAGGCATGCCGCCGGCATCTGCCGGCGGCATGCTTTTATAGGTTGTTTTTTCGGACCGCAGATGGCGGCCTGTCGGATAGATTAAGCTGCGCGGTTATCTGTTGTGGTTTTTCTTTTTATTGGCAATCACCACACCGATGACTGCGCCGCCACTGACGACTGCCAGGCCTAGCCACAGGAACATATGACTGCTGTCGCCGGTATTGGGGGTATCAGCGGGCTTAGTGGGCTCTGGCTTGACAGGATCAGGCTTGATGGGATCAACGGTGTCCTTGGTGTAGACCACGGTGATGACCTTGTTACCGTCCAAGGTGCCGGTGAGGGGGTCACCGGTAGTAGCCTTATAGGTGTAGCCCTGGATGGCCGGTGCGGCCTGGGCGGTCACGTCATAGGCGGAGCCTTCCTTCAGGCTGCCGGAGGTGTAGGCGGGGGCCACGGTGTTGCCGTCCTCGTCCACGAAGTTAACGGTAACGGTGTAATAGTTGATCTGATAGGAGACGGTGGGCTTCAGGAAATCCTGACCGTCGCCCACTATTTCGGCGCCGGTAGCCTTGGGGTAGAGGGTGGTCCTGTTATTGATGCAAAGGCCGTCATGGCCCTGGCTGCCATTGGCGTCATAGGTGCCGTAGGTACCGGCTTCTGTCTTGGGGTTCATCAGCTTCACGGTGTAGTGCAGCTGCACATGGCGGAGGTTGGTGATGGGTACGTTGATGTTCCACAGGAAGTGCTCCTCACCGTCCGCTGCGGGGGTATAGGTCAGAACATAGTTATAAGAGTTATTCTCTTTGTCCCAGCCGAAGCCATAGGTATTCTCCTGAAGAGGCACGGCCTCCAGCGTCTCATCGCCTTCGGTGATATAGATCTTGGCGGGGTCATTGACCAGGTCGAAGTTGTAGTCGTTCTCCACATAGCCCATGTAGTGGGTGACGTAGGAGCCGGCGTCCACGGCGTAGAGGATCTCGTTCCGGATGGTGTTGAAGTCCAGGCTTCTGTCCCCGTTCAGATAGTTCATGAAGCAGTGGGAATCATCGGCATTCCCTTCACCGGCGGAGCCGTCCTTCGTGGCGATGGAGTATGCGTTATACCCGGCGCTCTTGATCTGCTGCCAGACCTGGTCGGCATAGTAGAAGGCCATGTCCCGGTTGTTGGCGCTCCGCTTCACAGCGGGCTGGGACTTGAAGTCGGGGCTGGGGATCCCCTGGTTGAAGTTCAGATCATAATCGATGTGGTAATCATACTGGTCGCCATTGCTCTCGGCGTTTCTTTTTGCCACATCAGCCAGGTATGCCTTCCAGGTGTCCACATCGGAGGTCGTCTTGGGCCGGGGAACGTTGACATCGTGATAGTTGTTCGGCTCATAGAGGCCGTTATCCCAAAAGCCGCCGGCAAAGCCGTTGTAGTTCTCCTTAGTGTAGTAAGAGCGGGAGAACGGCGTGTCGCTGGCCCAGTTGCCGTCCTTACTGTAGAGGTAGGTGGAGCCGTCGGACACAAAGACCAGGTGCTTTTTGTTGGGGGAGATTTTCGGGTGCTCCGCCAGAGCCGCCTTACCGGCCAGAAGACCGGCGTGGATGTTGGTGCCGCCGGAGTATTTGATCCCCATAGCGGCCTTTATGGCGTCATAGTTCGTGGAAAGATCGAACCAGTCGGACTTGTAAGCCTGGCGCTTGAACTTCACAACGCACACATTCACGGCGGCGCCGCTGTCCTCAGCGGCATCCTTCAGATCTCTCAAGAGGGAGAGGGAGGCATCCACCACGCCGGAATCGGCGGAAGAGGAGCCGTCCAGCACGAATACCACATCGGAGTCCAGCTTTTCCTCTGCGCTGGGCAGGGAAAGGGTCACGTCCGAGGTCCAGGTTGCGGTGTCCAGGGGCGTGGCGGTTTTGGATCTGGAGACACCGGTGGTGTAGCGGGGGTTGTCGGTGGGAATCTGATCTTCGGCCAGTGCGGCCGTGGGCAGAACGCCTGCCAGCAGCATAACGCACAGCAGGGATACTAACAGTGAACGGATTTTTCTTTTCACCTTCATAACTGTTCCTCCAATTTCTTCAAATTCTTTCGGGCACGGATTGTCTGCCCGGCCATCAGCGGCTGCCATATTTCGGAGCAATGCTTTTGGCTGATACCGGTCCTCTTAACAATTGAATTTGAATATAGAACCACCACCTTTCCCAAAGTACAAAAACTTATGGCAGGGTGCGGCGCACACTGTCATAGACGGCGATTATTGAAAGGCTGCCCGCCAGCAGCAGGGGTGTTTGCCATGTTTGCCCGGCGGCAAACGCCTTTATGTATAGTATAGCAATATTTTTCTATTTTGCAAGTGTTATTCCGAAAATTAAATACCCTAATTTTTGTTACTTTTTCTCACAAACACCCTTGACATATGGGAAGCCCGCCGCTATAATGGCCCGGAAAGCTCGGAGGGCGAGCTGTTCGGAGAAGCAGCAGCCGGATAAGAGACAAGCTGAGACGCTTGTTTCTTATCCGTTTTTTCTTGAAAAAGGAGGAGTGCAGCATGGAGCTTCTGAACGGGAAAATCAAGCCCATTTATTTTAAATATCTGTCGGCGTCCTTTGGCACCGCTCTGATCGCCTCCGTTTATTCCATCGTGGATGTGGCTATGGTGGGGCAGTATCAGGGGCCGGAGGGTACGGCGGCCCTGGCGGTGGTAGCACCGCTGTGGAACATTATCTACAGCCTGGGCCTGCTGGTGGGCATCGGCGGCAGCGTGCTGTTCAGCGCCCGGCGTGGCAGCGGCCGCGGGGACGGCAGCGAAAACCAGTATTTTACCGCAGCGGCCATCGGCGCGGTGATACTGGCTGCCTTGGCCTGGGCGGGGATATGGTGCTTTGAGGGGCCCATTCTCACCTTCTTCGGCGCGGATGAATCGCTGCTGGCCCTGGCCCAGCGGTATATGCAGCCCATCAAGCCGGTGTTCCCGCTGTTCCTGCTGAACCAATTGCTGGCGGGGTTTCTGCGCAATGACGGAAACCCGGGCCTGGCCACCATGAGCGTGCTGGCCGGGGGCATTTTTAATGTATTCGGCGATTATTTCTTCGTGTTCCCCTGTGATATGGGCGTTTTCGGCGCGGGCCTGGCCACGGCCATCGGCTCAGGCATATCCTTTCTGGTGATGCTCATCCACTTTGTGAGCCGGAAAAATACCCTGCGCCTGGTGCGCCCGGAGAGGCTGGGCGAAAAGCTCCGGGCTATCTCCGTTACCGGCTTTTCTACTTTCTTTGTGGACGTGGCCATGGGCATCCTGACGGTGCTGTTTAACCGGCAGATCATGCGCTGGCTGGGCAGCGATGCCATGGCCGTTTACGGCCCTATCATACAAATCAGCACCTTTGTCCAGTGCTGCGCCTACAGCGTGGGCCAGGCGTCGCAGCCTATTATTTCCATGAACTACGGTGCGGCCAAGGCCGGGCGTATCCGGCAGACCCTCCGACTTGCCCTGTATACGGTGGCCTTTTTCAGCATTTTCTGGACGGCCCTGAGCTTGGCCTGCCCCAATTTCTATATCCGTATTTTCATGTCACCTACCCCTGCCATTTTGGCTATAGCACCGGCCATCATCCGCACCTATGCGATGTCATTCCCTCTGCTGCCGCTGAATATCTTCTCCACCTATTATTTCCAGGCCATCATGAAGCCCGGGGCGGCGTTCATCGTGTCGGTGGCTCGGGGATTGGTGGTCAGCGGGGTGTTGATCCTGGCGCTGCCTGTGGTGCTGGGAGCGAACGCCCTGTGGCTGGCCATGCCTATTACCGAGCTGCTGGTGGCGATCTATACTGTCGCGGCCATGAAAAAATATACAAAAACCCTGCCTGCCGCCGGGGATCGGCTTTGAGACTGTCGATAAAGTGGCAGGATTTGCGATAACGGTAAGGAAGGGAGTGTGAGGGAAACCCAAGAAGGGTGTCCCTCACCA
>ERZ857757.109-NODE-109-length-100887-cov-7.311439_pt1 | contig 100887 bp, 85 predicted proteins | sample MGYA00519764_ERZ857757 | MGnify/ENA primary metagenome ERZ857757 (study PRJEB31778, sample SAMEA3449359) | human gut metagenome | biome: human gut; feature: human-associated habitat; material: faeces | place: United Kingdom | collected 2010/2012 ...
GGAAAGAGCGCTTTTCGTTTCACGAAAAGCATATAAGGGACGGTTTTAATGTTACTTTTTCGCTTGTACGAAAAAGCAACCAAAAAGTACCCCAGAGGGCGGCGAAGCGCCGCTGCAAAATAGCGCCCTCTGGACTCCGGAGAGCGGTTCAAAATTCCGAGCGGTGAATTTTTTGATTAGGCCGCAAGTCTTGTGCTATCAAGAAATTCTTGCAAAAACACCGTCTTGTGCCATGCAGCTCGGAGTATTTTGAATCGGTGCGAAAGGGTTATTTTACTGCAAAAGGATTCGGGATTTTTTATAAAAAGGCAAGGTTTGATTTGGGTAAACAGTAGGTTATGTGTTTCATGGAATGGGAAAGCTTGGTGAAAATTCATTTTTATGGACAACAAATGACAGCTTTTCAAAAAAAAGAAGGTTTGGTGGGAGAATGCAAAAATTCCGGTTTTCTGCACTCAAACGCGCCACAGTTTTTCACTAAACTTTCTTTACAGCCCACACCAATTTCCATTTCCGCCGCAACCAAGATAACGCGCAGTTTTCCTTTTAATAAACCACTTGCGGCGTCAAGCCCGCACTGCAACGTTGATTTTTCGCAAAACCCGATTCTGCGTTAGATGTACAGTTTCCCTTTCGCACCGGTTCAAAACATGACCGTGCGTTTAGCGGCACTAACAAATTTTTGCAAACTTTTTAATGTGCAGGACCTTTCAAGTTTCACCTGAAATCCTATCGCATGGGTTTTGAACCGAGGTCGCAGGGCGGAGCCGACTCCTTGAAACATGGTCGTCTTGTTCGCGTCCGCTCACAATACTCCCTGTTTCGGCGGTCTCCGACACGCCAAAACTTGCCACTGGCAACTTTTGACGCGTCCGAGCACGTGCTTTTTGGTTACTTTTTGCACGCCGCAAAAAGTAACACAAAAATCGTCCCTTTTATTACTTTTCGAGAAACGAAAAGTATCTATTATCGTCCCTTAGGGAAATTTTTAGAAAAAGGAAAATTTCCCTAAGAGCCTCTTCCCAACCTTTCATAAACCAAGGAGATATAACCCCTTATATCCCCTTTGCCGCCTCAGACGGAGTCATCCCCATGTGAGCCCGAAAGACGCGCCCGAAATAATTGGCATCGTCAAAGCCCACCGCTTGGGCCGCTTCTGCAACCGAATATTCGCCGGAAAGAAGCAGATCCTTGGCTTTCAATAAACGCTTCTGCAAACGGTATGCTACCGGCGAACAACCGAATAACCGCGCAAACAGCCGCCGGAAATGCGTTTCGCTTAACCGGCACATGTCCGCAAGCTCGCTTACCGATTGATTTTCCGCATAGTGCGCATCTATGAATGTCTTTGCCGGAAGAATTTTGCGGTAATCGTCGCCGGAACTGTTGAAACGCACCGCATCGGTAAAATACAGATACAGAATTTCATATAATACCGAGCGCGCCAGTACAGTAAACCCATATGTCTTGTTTTGCCATACCGAAAGCAAGCGTTCAAGAAGCTCTTCCGATACCGCGGCAACAGCTTCTGACGACATATAGCGAAACCGGTTGGAGAGGATCGCATCAAATGCCGTGTTTTCTTCCCCTTTCGCTCCGGCAAGCCGAAAATTGACGGTAATGTGGCAAAACGGCTCTGTTCCCTCGCTTGCCACAATATACCGGCTGTCGGCCGGAAGAAAGAGCATTCGTCCGGGAGCGAGAAACAGCTCCTCGGATTCCCGGCCGTTTGTCTCATCAAAAACATATTTTCCGAGTCCCGAAAGACAATAAACGATCCCGGCTACACCCCGGCCGGCACGGTAATCACTGCCGTGTATGCCATGCTCAAACACACAACGGTGAACAAGAACAATGGATTCAACGTCAAGGTCAAAATCGCCCATTTGAAAAGAATTCGGCATGACAGAGCTCCTTTATGTCAGATTCGGTACAAACTTGGTCTTACTCTTGAGGAAACAACTCAACCGTATCCGGCTTGATTTTTAAAAATGTCATATCCCCGGCATAGCCGTCAATACGCTTAAAGCCAACAAAAACAATTTCTTCTTCCCAAAGTGCCATTTTGGGCACACTTTCACAAGGGATATGCGGATTTTCCGGTGTTTTCCAATCGGAAAACGGTTTTTTTGAATACAGGTAACATCCGGATCCGAAATGACTGAACACGAGATAATAGTTATCGCGATAAACAAAATAGTCCGGACATTCCGGCTGGTCACCGTCCTTAGCAAGGTAAACCGGGTCTGGCTCCTCCGTCCAAACATCGGCATCCGGTGAAGTCAGGTGTGCAAGGCAGCCTTTTCCCTCGGAAAGAAGCGTTGTGGTTACAAACATGTGGAAAACGCCGTCGTCGCCTTTTACGATTTTCGGATCGCGTGCCGAAACCTTACAGTAATTGTCTCCAAGTTCAACCCAAAATCCACGGTCTTTTTGATAGTGGTATCCGTCGTCTGAAACACTGCGGCAAATGGGCGCAGGCGAACCGTCACATGTGCGAATGGTATAGTACAAATAATGTTTGCCGTTATGCTCAATATGCGAGCCGGTGCAGATAGAACCCTCCCATTGCTCGTCAATTGTCACGACATCCGGGTGAATCTGCCAGTTTACAAAATCGTCGGTGGATATATGTGACCATTGATGAGCGCCGAGACCGTATTTGCTGCGGTGATGACGCCGGTCTTTCAGGTAGATAACGTGAAAGCGTTCATTGTCGGAATATGGCATACAATCGCCGACAAAAACATCTTCTTCCGGACGCCAGCCTTCGGCATTCCGGAATGTTCCGAGAATAACCGGCGATACATTTTCGCTCTCTGTGTATGGTTTTACTCCAATCGGTACGTTCCATAGAGCCTCCGCCACACCAAATGACCCAATTGGCCATTCTTCATCGCACAAAACACCGTCGGCCCAAAGCTCAATACGGTAGGGGCGGACGCGAAGAAAGACATTATTTGCCGCAGGTTCAGCATGGAGAAGAAGAGGCGTATCACGAAAAGATGTGTAAAACTCGACATTTAAACCGTTTTCATTTTTATATGCATTAAACGCCGGTTTGCCGTCTGCTGTGACTGCTTTTACGGGATTCACATTTTCAAGGGAAAAAATCAAATCATATTTTTCAAAAAGAATTTTAGTTCTTGCGATATTCATATTTACTGTTTCCTTTCTCGTCGATACATGGATACGGAATGCTTTTCTTTACCTCGTTCAAAGGAATCTGCAAGGCAAAGTGTGCAGCCGCGAGAGCCGCGCCGAAAGCGGCTTCTTCCCGCAAAGCAGGTAAGACAAGCGGACGGGAAAATGTTTGAGACAGCACCCGGCATAACGACGGATTCTTTTGTACAGCATTGCCGGAGGCAACAAGTTTTCCGAACATTTTTACGCCGCTTTGAAGATACATCTCATAAAGTTCATTTGCCATGCCTTCCAAAACGCCGAGAGTCAATGCTTCCGGCGTAAAGTTATCTTCCCCGATATTTTCAATCAAACCTCGAATATCGGCATTTTGACGTGTTCCGCAAAAGGTCGTACGTACTTTTAGCCGTTTATCGGTTCCCAAAGCCTTTTGTGCAAATTCATTCAGCAGTTCATATTGTTCCGAGTCAGTCCTTAACGCGGCGCGAAAAAAACGTTCCAAAAGCGCGTAGGCACGGCCGCCGCACAAAGCTGATCCGGTTAACAGAAATCGTCCTTCAAAATAGGGACGCCGTTCAAGCGGTAAACGCGGTGTGGGAAAATCGGCATCCACGCACATTGAAATCTGACTGCCTGTACCGTAATTGACGGACAGATCGTTCTTTTCATCCCTTACTGAACCGAAAAAAGCAGCTTGACTGTCTCCGAATGCGACTGTTACCGGAATATTTTGATAGAACCCGGCTACTGTTTCTCCCGTGGCTACGTCAGGCAGAGAGAGCACGTTTAATTTGAGCTTTTCCAGTGCGGTGCGGTCAAATTTCCCGGTTGCGCAGTCAAAAAGCCCTAAGCTTGCCGCGTTGGACGCGTGCATAAGTGCACGCGTTCGGCCGGTTATACACATAACCGCATAGTCCCCGATGGTACAGAGGCTGGCAGCATTCTCCGGTACAAGTCCGTTTTGTACATTGTAATAATGGGTGGCAAAGCCATACCCCGGCATGACTGTATAGCCGGTTTGGTGTTTGATCTCCTCACTGTATGTTTTGCCGGTGCTCGTTTTAAGAGCCGCACGTGTATCCTGCCATGTATAAAGCGGCGAAACAGCCTTTCCGTTTTTATCTGCATAAAGAATACCATGCATTTGTCCGGTAATACCGATAGAAGCGATGCCCGGAAACGCACCGATAACCGATTTTATGAACTGCGTCAGTTTTTCGGCGATCCAGACCGCATCCTGTTCATGACGGAAAGGCTCGTTTGCCTTTATCATGCTTTGATTGGGCAAGGTGTAGCAGGCAATCTGACAATGTCCGTCCAAGTCGGCGACAGCGGCGCTGATGGTAGTTGTGCCGATATCGATGCCGAGGGACAAGCGGTGTCCGGCAGCCAAGGCCGGATTTAGCAGTTCAGGATCGTCAAACAATGAGTTGTCCGACGTTTTCTCACACGCAGGAACGTTGAAATTGGCATTTTTCAAATATTCTCTGCATAACTTTTCCTGTTCTTTGTTCTTTCCTTTTTCTTCGGATAATTCATACAGTCTTTTCTGAAAAAGTGCCGGCGCATCAAACAGACCGTCTGCCCAAAGACGGATATCCGCAAGCGAGATTCCCGATAGCCGGAAACGCCGTATCGCGCATAGACGTTCTATTTGTTCATCGGTATACTCTCTGTAAGCGTTTGCCGCCCGGTCAACCGAAATAAGACCTTTGGACTCATACAAACGAACCGCTTTGGCAGAAAGCCCGGTCAAGTGACATACTTCTTTTATCTGCAAGTGTTTTACCCCTCCTCGAATTAGGATAGCTACACTATAAACCATTCCCTTGGGGCAAAGTCAATACGTTTTTTAAAAATTTACAATTCTTCCGTCTGTTCTGTCAGAGCCTCCGTTTCCTCGGTCGGCAATTGTCCCAAGAGTTCAAGCTTGACGCGATAGGAGATCTGCCGCGCGGTAGGCATATCGTCAAATTGAATTTTGTTCATGCCCTTTTGTACATCCGTGTCCAAAATCGTGCCAAAACCGAAAATCGAGTGCCTGACGCGCATACCGCTCCGGTAGACCGTCTCTTTGTCGGTTAAAAGCTTTTCCCTCACCGAAATATACGCACGCGCATCTTCAATCAATCCCTCGCGCGGCGGCTCGGTGAAATCGAGAAGTTCTGAGTCGATATCGAGGAGAAACCGCGACGGATAACGCGGCGAACCGTCAAAATCACGGCCGGCCGCCTCCGAAAGATATAATTTCTTTTCGGCACGCGTCATGGCAACAAACGCAAGCCTGCGTTCTTCCTCCATTTCGGCTTTCGTGCGCAATCGTTTCGACGGAAAGATTCCCTCGTTCATTCCGCATAAAAATACATACGGAAATTCAAGGCCTTTGGCGGCGTGAACCGTCATAAAGCGCACCTTATCGCCACTTTCGGCAGCGTCCGCACCGGAATACAGCGCAGAGCTTATCAAAAACTGCTCAGCTGTGCTTTCCTCGCCGCAGGTCGTTTCATATTCATGCACGGCCTGTTTTAATTCCGCAAGATTATCCAACCGTTCCGAACTGCCCTCTGTACGGAGCATTTTTTCATAGCCGCTTTTGTCAAGCAGTTCGCTTAGCACCTCCGAAACCTGCCTTGCCGCATAATCGCGCGACAGCGTTTCAATTAACTCAATAAATTCTTTTGCGCCCGTGCCGGTCAACAACGGCTCTTCCGCTTCTGCCGCCGCTTTCAATGCCGCATATAATGAACAGCCGTGCTCTTCGGCATATGCCTTTAAAAAGGCTTTGCGGCGTTCACCGATATTCCGTTTCGGACGGTTGACAATGCGCAAGAACGACAGATCGTCCTTGTATACAAGCATGCGCAGATAGCTAAGCGCGTCTTTGATTTCTGCACGGCCGTAAAACGGCACACCGCTGTATAACACATACGGAATCTTCCGTTTCATAAAAACGGTTTCGGGCGTGCGCGTGACATAATGCGCCCGGTACATAACGGTTATATCTTTGTACGGCACACCGCTTTCGTGCAGTTTTTCCACCTCGTCTGCAATCCATTCGGCTTCTTGCTCTGAGTCGGCGGCATAATGACAAACAACTTTTTCGCCGTCCGGAAGCGTTGGAATCAAATCCTTTTCGGCACGGTTCTTGTTGTGCCGGATCAAGGAATTACACACGGATATAATCTGCGGCGTACTGCGGTAATTCTGCAAAAGATAAATGGTTTCGGTATCCGGAAATTCTTCGTGGAAATTCAGAATATAGCGAATGCTTGCGCCGCGCCAGGTGTAAATGGTCTGGTCGGGATCGCCGACGATAAACAGATTCTTATGATAGGCACATAACACTTTCATAAGCTTGTACTGCGGCTCATCAATATCCTGAAACTCGTCAACCATAATATATTCCAACCGTTCCTGCCATTTTAGGCGGATATCCGGATGATTTTCAAAAATATACAGCGACAGGGTGATAAGATCATTATAATCCAGCCCGAAACACTTTTTCTGTTCGTACAGATATCCGTAAAAAATGATGTCAGTCACGCTTTCAGCCTTTTCATACTTTTCTTTCAAGCCGGAAATCGACAGATGGATCAGATCTTTATAGTAATCGGTTTTTTCCTTTAATTTGAGCATTTCGATCTTGTCGCGCGCCGCCGAATAGGTCATATGCCGTAACGTCAGTCCGCGTTCCTCATAGACTGTTGCCAGCATGGCGTCGATATCGGAATTATCAAGCACCAAAAAGCTTTCGGGGTATTGGAGGATATGCGCGTCCTCATGGAGCACCGAAACGCAGAAACTGTGGAATGTACAGATATAACCAGTATCGTTGTCTCCGGTCAGATTATGAATACGGCTGCGCATTTCACCGGCAGCCTTATTGGTAAAGGTAACACAAAGGATATGTCCGGGCAAAATGCCGATTTCATTCACCAAAAAGGCAAAGCGATGCACCAAGGCGCGTGTTTTTCCCGTTCCTGCGCCTGCAATGACGCGCACAAAGCCTTCGGTGGCGGTAACGGCCTTTTTTTGTTCGTCATTCAGCTTGTCAAAATCATAGGTCATGGCGCATAACTCCTTTTTGTTTTTTTATATTGTACCATAGAACGTCTGTTTTTGCAAGTGGGTTTTACCGTCCGGAAAGGGCAGCCGCTATTGACTTTCCCGGAAAAATCCATTATAATAAAAAAAGAAACATGCCGGAAAGGACGATCGCTATGAGAAAACCGAGATTGTTAGTCATCGGAAATACCAATATGGATTTTGTCTGTGTTGCCGAACGTTTCCCAGCCGTCGGCGAAACGCTTTTTTCCGCAGGCGATTATTTTCTTTGTGCAGACGGAAAAGGCGCGAATGCCGCGCTGTGTGCCGCAAGACTCGGTGCGGATGCCGTTCTTTGCACCGGCGTCGGTGCAGACTCCAACGGCAGAAAGATAGCGGACAGCTTGGAAAAAGAGAAGATTGATACCCGGTTTGTCTTTTTTGATAACGAGCAAAAAACAGATTTTTCCATGATTTTCCGCGAGCCGGGCGAAAAAAAGCGCACGGTTCGGTTTCCCGGCGCCGGCGCCTCTTTGTCGGTCGATCATGCAGAAGAGGCTTTTACCTGCTATCCGGATGCGCTGTTATTGGCATGCGATGTTATTCCGGAAATCGTTTATTATGGCGTGCAAAAGGCGAAAGAACAGAAAATTCCGGCTATTTTGAATTTAGCGCCGGCTCAGACCGAGCTTGATCCGTCCTCAATCGACGCGTGCGAAATCATCACGTCCGGAGAGGATGAGATTGCCTACTATACCGATATCGCGCCGACCAGTGCGGAAAACGCTTTACGTGCCGCTATCAAGCTTTCGGCGCTGATACATACAAAGTATGTCGTGATCCGGCTGGGAAAGCGCGGGGCGTTTGTCTACGACGGACTGCACCAGGAGCTGATTCCGGCGCTGGATGTACGTGCTGTCGATACGACCGGTGCAGGAGAGGCGTTCACCTCTTCTCTTGCTGTACGGTACATGCAGAATGGCGGAAATATTTCCGATGCCGCGCGGTTTGCCGTTTGTGTCAGTGCGTACAGCGTGCTGAAATCCGGCGAGGCGTCTTTTCCGACGGTTAAGGAATTAGAGGAATTTATCAATCGGTACAACAATCGGTAAGGCTTTGGTTTTTCCGGAAAAGCCCGGAAAGAGGCTCTTAGAGAAATTTTCCTTTTTCTGAAAATTTCCCTGAGGGACGGTTTGGGGTGCTTTTCATTTCGCGAAAAGCATAAAAGGGACGATTTTTGTGTTACTTTTTCGCTTGTACGAAAAAGTAAACAAAAAGTACCCCAGAGGGTTGCGACCCTCTGGATACCCAAAGTGCGGTTCAAAACCCGTGCGGTAGGATTTTAAGTAAAATTTGAAACGTTCAGCGTATAAAGCTTTTTTGCAAAAGTTTGTTAGTGCCGCAAACACGCACGGCCATGTTTTGAACCGGTGCGAGACGCATGCTTTACTGCGCAAGGATTTGCAGGTGTTTATAAAAAGGCAAAGTTTGATTTGGGTGGACAGCAGGTTATGTGTTTCAGGAAATGGGGAAGTTTGGTGGGAGGTGTTATTTTGAGCAACAGACTTATAGCTTTACGGGAAAAAGAAAAGTTTGGCGGAAGTTGTTTTGTAGTGAGCAGAGAGTTTCTTTTGTGAGAACCGGTAAGTTTTGTAAGAAAATGCAAAAGCTCTGGTTTTCCTCAAACAAAGCATCTAATAAATCTCAAAGTTTCTATCAGTTCACACCATTTTGATGTCATGCCAAGCAACGGCTTTACGCTAATCTTTTACCAACCCACACCGATTTCCCATTTCCGCCGTGCCAAAAACAACGTGCAGTTTCCCTTTTTATCGACTGTCTGCGGCGGCAAGCACGCACTGCAACTTCAATTTTCCTCAAAACCCGATTCTGCGTCTTATCAAAAGTTTCCCTTTTGCACCGGTTCAAAACGTGGCCGTGCGTATCGCGGTTCTAACAAACTTTTGCAAAAAAACTTAATGCGCAGAACGTTTCAAATTTTACTTAAAATCTCACCGCACGGGTTTTGAACCGAGGTCGCAGGGCGTTAGCCCCGTCTGCTTTTTGGTTCTTTTTGCAGAAGCAAAAAGAACGTAAAAACGTCCCCTTTGGTTACTTTTTCGTACAAGCGAAAAAGTAACATTAAACCCGTCTCTTAGGGAAAATTTCCCTAAGAGACGGGTTTCCGAATTTTTAAAATTAAAAGAAAAATAACAAAACCAACACTTTTTCTATTGATTTCACTTCAAAAGAATGATATAATGTTATAATGTTAAGGGTATATCTTTGTTAAAATTCATACAATAGACTATCCCCCTTATTCATCAGGCTCATCGTGAGAGGACAGATATACAAATATGTGGTTGTTTCTTGACGTTATCATTGCCGTAATTTTTGTTTTGTTTGCCATAAGCGGCGCTAAACGCGGCCTTATCAAATCCGTCTGCGGTACGGTCGTAACGATCGCCGCGGTATTGATTGCCGTCAATTTTCATGCGTCCGTAGCAGAATATTTTCGCAGTACATTAGTCTATAAGCAGTTAACGGACAATTTAAACGAAAAAGTAGAAGAATACGTAGCCAATTCCTTGGATTCGGAAAAACTCGGCACTCTTCTTGACGACGCCCCTGCCGGCATTACCGCTCTTCTGTCCGGTTTCGGCACGGGTACGGATAAAGTCAAGGAAAAATATACCGAACTTGTCGAAAGCGGCGAAACGCAGATAGCGGCCAAATTATCCGATTATATCGTTGAACCTGCCGCCGAGACGTTATCCAACGCACTTGCGGTGCTTGCCGTATTCTTAGCGGCTATTGTACTTTTGAATCTTGCCGTGCTGTTGTTGGATCTCATTTTCAAATTGCCGGTATTACATTTTGCCAATAAATTAGGCGGCTTCGTCTTTGGCGCGGCAGCCGGACTTCTTGCCGTATTCGTTTTCTGCACGGTGGTAAACATCGCATTGCCGTATCTGCCGGGCGCAGGCATCGCCATAGATAAAGAAAGCGCAGCCAATGCTATCTTGTTCACCAAACTTTCCGGTATCAATCCGCTTGCGTTTCTCTATAAATAATCCTACGGCACAAAGTCCATTTACCGCACCGGGCGCAAAAGGCAAAGTGCGGTTCGGAGGTTTTTATGTCTGTTAAGTATCTACCCAACATTTTATCGGTCATACGGCTATGTATGGTGCCTGTTTTCGTAATTTTGTTCTTGAACGGAAACATTCCGGCGGCAGTCATCGTCTTTATACTTGCCGGAGCCACCGATGTGCTCGACGGCTACATTGCGCGCCGCTTCAACTGCACCTCCACTCTCGGTAAAGTGCTTGACCCGTTAGCCGATAAACTCTTGCAGCTTTCGGCGTTTCTCTGTCTGTGGTATCGGGATTATGTCCCATTCTGGATGCCGCTCATCTATTTTGCCAAGGAATTGGCAACGGCTATCGGAGCGCTTGTCATTTTCCGCAAAACAAAATTCGTTGTCAAATCCAACTTTTTCGGCAAACTTGCAACCGTGCTTGTATTCGGAGCGGTTTTCGTCATTTCCCTGTTTTCCGAACAGATCGGCGTATTCGGCGTGGATCTGATCTGCATTTTGGTTGCGCTGTACTTTGTCTTTTCCTGCGGCGTTTACTGCGGAGAGGATTTGATCAAAATGATTCGTTCGGTATCGGCCGGCAAAAAATCGTAGCCGTCAGATACAAACCAATTTTTTTAAATCTGTTCTGCGCCACCGAAAGCGCAGATATTAACGAGGAAAAAATGTCTGCTATTTGTTGTAAATGCAAAAAAAGACCGGCTGTGGTCTTTCTTCAAAAATTCGACCCGACCGGTAAGAAGCCGGCCGAATCCGAGGGCTATTGCTTGCTCTGTGCCAAGGAGCTCGGTATCGCGCCTGTCACCGATATGCTTGAAAAAATGGGCATCGATGACGAACAGCTCGAAAACATGAGCGAAGAGCTTTCCGGACTAATGGAAAATTCCGGACTTCTTTCCGGTATGCCCGGTATGGAAGGCGATCCGGAAAATCCCGATAATCCGGACAATCCGGATGACCCCGACGATCCCGATGAGAGCGAAACGCGCACACCGTCCGTCAATCTCGGCTCGATTTTCGGAAATCTCGGCAATTTCGGCGTCAACCGACAGAAAAACGGAAACGACGCCAAAAAGAAATCCGCCAAAGGACGAAAAAATTTAGATATGTTCTCTCTCAACCTGACCGAAAAGGCAAAACGCGGCGAACTTGACCGCGTTATCGGCCGCGACAGGGAGTTGGAACGCACCATTCAGATTCTCTGCCGCCGTCAGAAAAACAATCCTTGCCTGATCGGTGAGCCGGGCGTCGGAAAAACGGCCATTGCCGAAGCCTTGGCGCAGAAAATTGCGTCGGGAGACGTGCCGTTGAAGTTAAGGGGCTTTGAAGTCTGCCTTCTCGATATGACCGCCATGGTAGCAGGTACGCAATTCCGCGGTCAGTTTGAGAATCGTATGAAAGGTCTTATCGAAGAGGTCAAGAAACTCGGCAATATTCTTTTGGTTATCGATGAAGTGCACAACATCGTCGCGGCTGGCGATTCCGAGGGCGGTATGAACGCCGCCAACATTCTGAAACCGGCGCTTTCGCGCGGCGAAATTCATGTTATCGGTGCGACCACGCTTGCCGAATACCGCAAATATATTGAAAAAGATTCCGCATTGGAACGCCGTTTCCAGCCGATCGTCATTGCCGAACCGTCTGTGGCGGATACCGTGAAAATTTTGGAGGGTATCAAGCCGTATTATGAAAGTTTCCACGGCGTTGTCATTCCGGATGAGACGGTAAAAGCGGCTGTAACGCTTTCCGAACGCTATATTACCGACCGTTTCCTGCCCGACAAGGCCATTGATTTAATGGACGAGGCGGCGTCGCACCTTGCGCTTCACGACGAAACCGTCATCGAAGCAGAGAACGCCAAAGCCGCTCTTGACAAAGCAAAGGCGGAGGTGGCACGCTTGGAGGCCGCTCCCCCGAACGAGGAAAAACCGGAAGAATCGGAAGCCTACTATCGGGAGCTTGCCGACGCGAAAACACAAGAAGCCAAACAGCTTGCGCTTTATAACGATTGGGAAGAAAAGCGCGGGAACGTAAAATTGACCACTGAGGAGCTTGCCAAGGTCATTGAGATCTGGACCGGCATTCCGGCAAGCACAATCAACGAAAACGAATTCCTGCGTATCGACAAATTGGCTGAACGCTTAAAACGCCGCATTATCGGGCAGGATAAAGCAGTAGAGGCTGTCGCAAAGGCTATCAAACGTCAGCGTGCCGGGATCTATGCCAAAGAAAAGCCGGTTTCCTTTATTTTTGCCGGGCCTACCGGCGTCGGAAAGACTGAGCTTGTCAAGACGCTTGCGTCGGATCTGTTTGATTCTCCTGAGGCATTGATCCGACTCGACATGTCCGAATTTATGGAAAAGCATGCCGTCAGCCGGATTATCGGCTCGCCGCCCGGCTATGTCGGCTATGATGAAGCCGGACAGCTCACCGAAAAGATTCGCCGCCGTCCGTACAGCGTTGTTCTGTTTGATGAGATTGAAAAGGCGCACCCCGATGTTCTCAATGTGCTGTTACAGATTCTCGACGACGGCCGCATTACCGATGCGCACGGCAAAGAGGTCAATTTCAAGAACACGATCATTGTCATGACCACCAATGCCGGCTCGGTCGGCACAAGTGCGGCAGCCGGATTTTCCAAATCGCAGGCTGAGGTGAACGAGGACAAAACGCACAAGGCGCTTGCCGCTTTCTTACGTCCGGAGTTTATCAACCGTGTCGATGAGATCATCACCTTTAACAGTCTGAGCCGCGAAAACTTTGTTTCCATTGCACGTATCATGGTAAAAGAGCTTGCCGACACTCTGAAAGTCAAGAAGATTCTGTTGACCTGTACGGACGAGGTCTACACGCTGCTTGCCGACAAGGCCTATTCGGTCAAATACGGGGCGCGCAATTTGCGCCGTCTGATACAGACCGAAATCGAGGATCGCGCGGCGGAACTCATTATTGCAGGCTATGACTCCAAGATTACCGGTATTTCGGTATATGCTGAAAACGGTGAGATTCGGGTCATTGTCACCAAATAAATTTATGCCAATCAAATAACAAAAGGAGTAATACAACATGGACAACAAAATGACACTTCTTGTAATGGCGGCCGGTATGGGCAGTCGTTTCGGCGGTTTGAAGCAGATCGAACCGGTCGGCCCGCACGGCGAGGTAATTCTCGAATTTTCCGTTTACGATGCCCTTGAAGCCGGTTTTGACAAAGCGGTATTTGTCATCAAAAAGGCGATTGAGCATGATTTCCGTGAGATCATCGGCAAGAGAATCGAAAAGATGATCGACGTTGAATATGCTTTCCAGGAATTGGATGACATTCCTGCGCCCTATACGGTTCCCGAAAACCGTGTAAAGCCGTGGGGTACCGGTCAGGCGGTTCTCTGCGCGAAGAACTTCATCCATGGCCCGTTTGCTGTTATCAATGCCGACGATTTCTACGGAAAAGGCGGCTACAAGGTATTGAAGAAACATTTTGAGACCAGCACGGAGACCTGTATGGTCGGTTACAAGCTGCAGAACACAGTCAGCGAAAACGGCACGGTTGCGCGCGGTATCTGCGATATCGACGCGAACAACTATCTCACCGGCGTGACGGAGCATCTTTCGATTCCGAAGGACAACGATTTCCCGGCTGACACCATTGCGTCCATGAACATGTTCGGTTTTATGCCGAAGCTGTTTGATGAGCTGGAAAGCGGTTTTGTGAAATTCCTTGCCGAGCAGGGGACGGAATTGAAGAGCGAATATCTGCTTCCGCGCATTGTGGACAAAATGATCAAGGTTGACGGTGAAAAAGTCAAGGTTCTCTACACCGACGACAAGTGGTATGGAGTTACCTACAAGGAAGACAAGCAGTCGGTCGTGGATGCGATTGCCGCACTCTGTGCCAAGGGGTTATACGACAAGTTCAAGGCCTAAACGCATGTACAAGGGTTGCTCGCCCTTAAACTGAGCCCGCTTTTCTTAAAAGAAAAGTGGGGCAAAAGAATTTAAAATTTGACGCTCGATGGTTTGCCATCGAGCGTCTTTGGTTTTTCCGGTAAAACCGGAAACGCTCTTTCCCGGCTTTACATAAAAAGAAACCCCGACAAATACGCAAGTATTTGTCGGGGTTTGGTGCTCCTGCGGAGAATCGAACTCCGGACACCATGATTAAAAGTCATGTGCTCTACCGGCTGAGCTACAGGGGCAACAGAGAAAACGTTCTTTCGTTTCACAGCCTTAATATAATACCATAAAGAGTGCAACTTGTCAAGGGCTTTTCGCAAAAAACTTTGTTTTGTCGAAAAATACTGTTTGTGCCGTCCCAATTCCGTCGGGAAACAGAGATGTTTCCCGACGGAACAACACCCTATTTGGATTCTCTTTCTTCGATCTCCGTGATCATATTAACACGTTTTTGATGACGGCCGCCCTCGAACGGAGTTGTCAAAAAGGCTTCCACAATCATTTTCGCCGTTTCCGGCCCAATGACGCGCGCCCCGATACACACCATATTGGCATCGTTGTGCATGCGCGTTAATTTCGCACTGTATACTTCACTGACTGCCGCGGCGCGAATTCCATGTACCTTGTTTGCGGCAAGCGACATGCCGATACCGGTTCCGCAGATCAGAATGCCGAGCGAGCCCTCATCGGCAAGTACCGCCTTGGCCGCTTTTTCGGCATATTCCGGATAGTTGACGCTTGTTTTTTCGTCTGTACCTAAGTTGATGACATGGAAACCAAGGCTTTCGATATAAGGACAAAGCTCATTTTTCAAATCGACCGCCGCATGGTCGTTGGCAATATAAACGTTTTTCATTCTGCTTCTTCTTTCGTTTTTATTCCTCTTCGGGAACCGCATGGTGTTCCTCTTCATGACCGCCGCAGCAAGAGCAACAGCCGCCGCATTCTTTTTCCAATTCGGTTGTATCGCGTCCGGTCTTTTTGTAGTAGTCTAAAATGGCCGCTTTGACCGCTTCTTCGGCGAGCACCGAACAATGGATCTTGGCCGGCGGAAGTCCGTCGAGAGCCTCAACAACGGCGGCATTGGACAGTTCAAGCGCTTTGGAGATCGGCTGACCTTTGATAAGCTCGGTTGCCATGGAAGAGGTTGCAATTGCAGACGCACAGCCGAATGTTTCAAATTTAGCGTCGGTGATGATGTCGTTTTCGTCGATCTTCAAATAGATCTTCATGATATCGCCGCATTTGGCATTGCCGACTTCGCCGGTTGCCGTAGCGTCGGGCATTTCGCCGACATTGCGCGGATGTGTGAAATGATCCATGACCTTGGCTGAATATAACATGGGTAATCCTCCCTTATAATCGAAAATAACACGCGTTCGGTTAGTTTTGCTTTAATTCTTTCGGGCAGATCGGCGAGAAGTTGCGAAGCGTCTGCACCACATATTTGACTTTTTCGACGATATAATCCACATCTTCTTTGGTGGTTTCGTGAGAAAGCGTTAAGCGGAGAGAACCGTGAGCAATTTCATGCGGCAGTCCGATAGACAGCAATACGTGCGACGGTTCGAGCGACTTGGACGAGCAGGCAGAGCCTGTGGACGCACAAACGCCCTCTGCGTCAAGCAATAACAGCAAGGATTCACCCTCGATATATTTAAAGACAAAGCTTGCCGTTCCGGGAAGCCGCTTGGTGGGGTGTCCCGTCAACTGCGCTTCCGGGATTTCGGTCGTCAAACGGTAGATCAGCTCGTCGCGCAGCATGGCAAGACGCGCATTGTCATCTTTCATTTCGTCGCAGGCAATTTCAAGCGCTTTGGCAAGTCCCATGATCGACGCAACGTTTTCCGTGCCGCCGCGCTTGCCGCGTTCCTGGCCGCCGCCGTCGATCAAACTCTTGATGACAACGCCGCTCTTGATATACAGCGCACCTACGCCTTTGGGGGCGCGGAATTTATGTCCGGAAAGCGAAAGCATGTCCACGTTTAAACTCTTTATATCGACCGGAACATGTCCGACAGCCTGAACCGCATCAGAGAAAAACAGAACTTTTTTGTTGTTTGCGGCATTGTATTCCTTGATTTTCGCGCCGATTTCGGCAATCGGTTCAATCGTACCGATCTCGTTGTTGGCGTACATGACAGCGACGATACAGGTATCGTCACGCAAAGCGGTTATCACATCGTCGGGATTTACCTTGCCGTTGGAATCGACATCCAGATAGGTAACGGCAATGCCTTTCTTTTCCAGCGCTTTGCAGGTATTGAGAACGGCATGATGTTCAATCTTGGTGGTGACGACATGGCAAGCGGTTACTTTGTTTTTCTGCAAATAGGCGTCCACAGCGCCTTTAATGGCCCAGTTATCGCCCTCCGAGCCACAGCCGGTGAAATAGAGTTCACGCGCTTCACAGCCTAAAAGCGCCGCTATACGCGCACGTGCGCCTTCCAACAGTGTGAACACTTGTTGGCCTTTGGAATACAGGCTGGACGGATTTCCGTAAAACTCGCCGAGATACGGCAGCATTTCCGCAAGTACCCGCGGATGGACGCTTGTCGTAGCCGCATTATCGGCATAAACAAATCTTTTTTCGCTCATGGAATTGAAAATTCCTTTCTTTATATGTGCCGTTTACGGGCGCATATTTATCAAAAAAGCGTATTATACGCATAACAAACCGGGAGCATTACGCTCTTTGTTATTTTACAGCATAATGCTCCCGATTTATACCTTTAAATGTAAAAAATGTAAAATTTTGAAATGCGGTATCTGACGCAACGGTTGATGCGACTCCGCGTTCCTTACATTTTTTTCTCTTCGATAAAATCCGCAACGTCTTTTACGGTTTTCAGCGTAAGCGCTTCTTCATCGGAAACCGTTATGCCGAAATTTTCTTCGATTGCCATAAGCATATCGACGATTTCAAGCGAATCCGCGCCAAGATCCTCGACAATGTTGGTATCTGCGTCAATGGTGGCGGGGTCGATACGGAACTGCTTGGCAAGCAAGTCGATGATCGTTTCTACCATGGGTCAAACCTCTTTTCTGCGTGGAATTATCAAGTAAATCGGATTTTCTCCGATTCATCACACATAATTATATGCAAACATTGCCATCTTGTCAAGTATTATTTTTAAACGGAGCGTCAAGATACGCTGAAACCTGAAAAAATATGTTTTTTCTCATTCGCGGTTCTTTAAAATATCGGTAAGTTTGATCTTTTTCAAATACCGTACCAGAAACGCACGCGTGGCAAAAAAGCTGGCAAAGGCAATGAGCGCGATATACACATACTGCATCGGTGCGACGACGGCCGGAAAACCGCCGTTGACGTTGGAAACACAGTACGGATACATCACATTTACGACCAGTTTGCAGACCGGCATACCGAAAACGACTGACACGAGCGTCACATAGAACGAACTGCCGATATAAAAGCTGTTGACCGTCTTTTCCTTGTAGCCGAGCGCCTTTAAGAGCGAAACGGAAAAACTGCTTCGGTCAATCTCTAACTTCATCAGTAAATACATCACCGACACGAAAATGATCACCGATACCCCGATTAACAGATAGATCATATCGCCCATCAGCGTCATGAATTTGTCCGCGCCGCGCTGTAAATCGGTTTTGACGATCTGGGAGACCATCATATTGTGATGAAAGGTAAGAGGGACATCCGAATAAACCGTGTTGTAATAATAATCGCTTGCTTTTGGAATGCGTTCGCCTTTTTTGAGATCGTCCTTGTCGAAGTATTCAAGTCCGAACGCTTCGCGCATTGCGTCAAGATCCATAAAGAAATACAGGCCGCTGCCGAACGTGACTTCACCGGCAATCTTGAAGGCATATCGCTTGTCGGCGGCGCTGTCATGAAATACTACCGTGTCGCCGACCTTATAGCCGAATTTGATTCGGACGGAATTCGACATGAACACCTCGCCCGGGTCGTCGGAAAGCGTGCCGGAAAAATCAAAATATGGATTGTCGCGCCCGATACCTGAAAGCGTCACTTCCATTTCGCCGCCGGTCATGGCATAGTCCACATTGAACCCGGCTGTATAGCCGACTACCGCGTTTTTGGGCAGATCTTCCACCGGATTGCGCAAAACGTATAGATATTCGTAATGCACATCGTCTGCGACGCTTTTGATATACGACGATATACTTCCAAAGCAGGCAAACGAGAACATCATGAGAAGCACCGACAGAAGCACGCCGGCAAATAACGTTAAGTTCCCCTTTATCTCGCGGCAGAACTGACGGATGCGGTATTTCGCCGAAAAGCTCATGCCGTGCAGCTCAAAATTCAGCCGTCCGATGCCGGTCACTTTTTCGTGCATCATCTGCAACGGTGTTTCGTCGAGCTTTTTGCGCAGCACATGCCGGTTGATGACATAGGCAAGGAAAGCCGGCATACCGATGGCATATAATTCGACATACAGCGGATAAATATGCACAAGGTCCGGAAACGAATACATCGTACTGTATGTAACCGACAGAAAATCCACCAGTTTAAAACCGCAAAGCGTACCGACAACCGAACCGAAAAGCGTAATGAATATCGGTATCTTCATGTAGTGCGACAAAATTTCTTTTTTGCTGTACCCTAAGGCATACAGCGTTCCGATAATGGCGCGTTCCTTTTCGATCGTGCCGCCGGCGAAGATCGCAAGCATATACACAAGAAGCATCAGCAATATCACGCCGACCACAAGAGCCGCCTGCTTGCCGAGCTTGGAATCGTTCAACGGGTCGTTGATGCGGATGCTGTATTTTGCCTCGGCAAAGCCGGACAGATTGATAAATTCGACTTTTGTGTTTGCGGCAAGATAAGAGCCGTATTGCTCTTGAAAGGCAAGAGCCGCATCGGACAGCGACATGGCGCCGTTATATAATTCTTTGGTCGCGCGTTCGCCGTCATAGGCCGCATAGGCGCGTCCGACCGAATGAATGCCGCGCGCCAGACTTTCCGAACCGTAGCGGACAGCGTCGGTAAAAGCGTAGAACCCGGCGTTTAACGCGTCAGCCTGGGCAATCTGATGGCGGATGTAGGTATCCTTGACGGAGTTCGGGTCAAAATCCAACTTGACCAATTTCTTTTTTAAATCCTTGGCTGTACAGTTTTCTCCTAACCGATAGGCATAGTTGTAAACAACCTTGTTTGTCCCTTTCACGGCATTGAACGCGCCGGAGGTGACTAAGACTACCGAAAATTCGTCGTTCTGCGCTACGTCCGACGTGTTCTGCTTGACATAGCCGTAATCGGGAATACAGCCGATGCCGCACACCATGAACGGATACGAGCCGACATAAAACGTGTCGCCGACCGAAATAGAATGGTTTTTGGCATACAGCTTTTCCATGAAAATCTCATGATCGTTCTGCGGCGTTTTGCCCTGTTCGACAAACGCAAGGTCAATATTTTTGCGATTGACAAAAAAGCGCAACACCGATACGTCGTTTACCGGAACGTCGGTGTAGAACATTTTTTCAATCGTGACATCCAATTCGGATAGATCCAACAGATTCCGTTTGGACAGCGGCACATAGGTTTCAAAACTGCCGTCTTCAACTTTGCATTTTTCCCATTCGTCGTGAATGACATAGTTCAAGCATTCCGTGTTGGAGCAAAGCGCCACCACCAATGCCATGGAAAGCGCGACAATGAGAATCATGGCAAGATTGCGCACCAGATTGTCCTTGAAATCCCGGAATAAACGTCTGTTCAATACCATGGCGTCACCATTCCAAGTCAAGCGCATGGACGCGCTTTTGCGTGGCGTTGATCTTGCTCACCGCGCCGTCTTTTAAATATACGGTCTTATGCGTCATGGCACTGATGGTTTCGTTGTGCGTAACCATGAGAATGGTGGTGTTATAGGCGGCATTGATCCGTTCGATGAGCGAAAGAATGTCTTTGGATGTCTTGTAGTCGAGCGCGCCGGTAGGTTCATCACACAAAAGAAGTTTGGGGTTCTTAATGAGCGCACGGCCGATGGAACACCGTTGCTGTTGACCGCCCGAAAGTTCATGCGGAAAGCGGTTTTTCAGTTCCTCCAAGCCGAGTACCTGTAAAATTTCCTCCATATCCAACGGCTCGTCCGACAGGTATTCGCCCACTTCAATGTTTTCCAATACCGTTAAATTCGGCACCAAGTTATAAAACTGAAAAACAAAACCGAGGTAATCGCGCCGGAAAGCGGACAATTCTTCGGCGTCCAGACCGACCAGGTTCTTCCCGTCAATTAGGATCTTTCCACCGTCTGCACCGTCCAAACCGCCGATGACGTTCAAAAGCGTGGATTTTCCGCTTCCCGACGGGCCTAAGATCGTGCACATTTCGCCTTTTTCCACCGTCATATTGACGCCGCGCAAAACCTCCACTTTTCCGCCGCCCTCGCCGAAGCTTTTGGTTAGATCCGAAACCTCCAAGTATGCCATGACCGTCATCTGCCTTTCTGAAACGCAGTTAGTTAGATTAAACTAACTTCGCAGAAACTATTATACTCCAAAAAAGCGATTTGTCAAGAGGCATTCGACAAAAAGCACGTTATATGACGCCATAAGCCTGTAAAGAGGTTCTTAGGGAAATTTTCCTTTTCCTGAAAATTTCCCTAAGGGATGATAATACATACTTTTCGTTTCTCGAAAAGTAAAGGAAGAGATGTTTTTTCTGTTACTTTTTGCGGCGTGCAAAAAGTAACCAAAAACACGCCGAGGGCTGCGGCCCTCTGGACTCCCAGGGAACGGTTCAAAGCTCTGCACGGACATGCTTTTTATAGAAATTGAATCGGTTCGTCACTAAAACAGCTTTCATGCTTTGAACCGGTGCGAGACGGCGGTTTTACTGCGTAAGGATTTGTAGGTATTTTAAAAAAGACAAGCTCTGATTTGAGCGGACAGTAGGTTATGTGTTTCATAAAATGGGGGAGTTTGGTAGGAATTTGGTTTTGAGAGGACAGAAAGTCATTTTTGAGAAAATAAAAAACTTTGTGAGAGAATAAAAATTCCGGCTTTCTGCACACGTAAATATTTTGGATAAACCCCAAAGTTTCTATCAGCTCACATCAAATTCCCATTCCCACCGCAACAAAGATAACGTGCAGTTTCTCTTTTTATCGACCGTTTGCGGCGGCAAGCCCGCACTGCAACTTCGATTTTCCGCAAAACCCGATTCTGTGTCTGATGAAAATTCGCGGCTCGCACCGGTTCAAAACATGGCCGTGCGTTTTGTGGCACTAATAGACTTTCGCAAAAAATCTTAATGCGCTGAAACTTTCAAATTCTGCCTAAAATTCCACCGCACGGGTTTTGAACCGTTCCCCGGAGTCCAGAGGGTCGCAACCCTTTGGTGTACTTTTGGTACTTTTCGTACAAGCGAAAAGTACGTATATCGTCCCTAAGGAAAATTTTCCGAAAAAAGAAAATTTCCCTTAGAGCCTCTTCCTAAGGCCTTTGCAAAAAAATAAGGCGGCTCCCCGGCAGCCCCTGCCGGGTCTGCCACTCACGCTTCGCGTGAGAATAGGCAGGCGGCAAAGCCGCCTTTTTATGCAGATAAAAGCTTTTTTAACTCGCCCTTGATTCTCTTTTCCGCACGCGAAACCTTTACCTGCGTCATGCCTAACCGCAAGGCAACTTCATTCTGCGTCAACCCCTTGTAATACCGCATGAAAACGATCGCTTTGTCCCGTTCTTTCAAAGACTCCACTGCCTGTTCCAATGCTAATTTTTCCGTCAAGTCCCCCAAGGTGTTGTCCGCGCACATCTCCTCCACACTCAAACCGTCCTCGTCTCCGATCTTGTCCTGTAACGATACCGTACCGCCGCAGGCTTCCAACGCATACACAGCGTCGTCATACGCAATGCCGCACGCCTCGCATAGCTCATGCAGTTTCGGTTCGCGTCCGCTTTTCTTGCAGTACAGCTCTTTGGCCCTCATTAAAACCGTGTAATTCCGCTTGGCCTCCCGGCTCACCTTGATAAGACCGTCGTCCCGGAGAAACCGCTTGATCTCACCGCTTATGAGCGGCACGGCATACGTCGAGAACGCCGTCCCGTACGAAGCATCATATCCCCTGACCGCTTTCAACAGCCCCATACAGCCGATCTGGATCAGATCCTCCAAATCCTGCCCTCTGCCCATAAAACGAACCGCAATGCTCCGTACCAACGCAAGATTTGACCGGATTAGATCTTCTTCGGCACTTTTATCCCCACTCTTGACCCGTTCTAAAAGCAGCGCGTTTTCTGCCGCACGGTCGCTCATTCGTCTTTTCCTATGTATTTTTTCAAGGTGACTGTCGTGCCGCCGCCTTTCTTAGAGCGCACCGACACTTTATCCGTGAAACACTGCATGATCGAAAAGCCCATGCCGCTGCGTTCTTCGCTGTTGGCACCGGAATACATCGGCTGCATGGCAAGAGCCACATCATCGATGCCGCAGCCGTAATCACGCACGGTGACGCTTAAAAGTCCGTCGTCAAAATACTCGGCTTTCAAGAGAATCTTCTTTTTTCGCTCGTCCGGCTCGGTTGCATAGGCGTGGACAATGCAGTTGGTCACCGCCTCGGAAATGGCGGTTTTCATGTCGCATAATTCCTCCACGGTCGGGTCAAGCTGAGCGCAAAAACTTGAAACGATTCCGCGCGCCAATCCCTCATTGACCGATCTCGCCGGAAGCGTACAGGTGAAAAAATTCATTCTCTTTCTTTTTGCCGCCGTTTTTGTTTTTGATGATTCCGGCAGATCTGCCGTCAGTATCTCTTTTTCCGGCGCTCTTGCCGTCTGGATGCCTGTCATGTCTATCAGCCTTTCTTTTGATTTTGGTTTTCGTCGGGCGCGGTCCGGATAATCCGGATAAGCTTGTTTACTCCGGCCATGGCGAGAATTTTTTCGGTGCGTACCGATGGATTTTTGATGAACATTTTCGAGCCGATCTCCTGCAACCGGCGGTACCGTCCCAGTACCAGCCCCAAGCCGGAGCTATCCATAAAATCGATGTCGCTCAATTCCAGAACCAGCGATTTCGGGCGTGTTTCGGCAATCATACGGTCGAGATTTTCCCGTATTTCGGCGGCGCTGTGGTGGTCGATTTCCCCGTCAAGCCGGACAATTAACCCCTCCGGCGCACAATAAGCCTGCATTTTCATAAAATCAATCCCTTTTATAGCTCTTTTACGTTTTTTATCTTGTCACCATTATAAAGCCTGTCCTATGCGAAAAAAGTCGGAATATGGGCAGTTTTACGGATTTTTTGAAAAGTGCTCCTGTTTTCACGTATAGTTTTTCCTTTTGCGGCAAAACTATACAGGACAAAAAACAGTTTCGGGAGGAAAGCACATGCTTGCGGGAATTTCGGCGGACGGCGTATGCGAAAAACTGCGTCAGACCTTTGATAAATGCGGCGATTTCAACCTAAGACCGGTTCTGTGCGCCGGAAAGACGGTGTATCTTGCCAATATCGGCAACTTTTCCGGCCGGACATACATCACCGAAAGCGTTGTGAAACCGCTTGTCGCGTCACAGGTGCCGCCGGAGGATGACAATTCCTTCAAGGGAATCTTATGTTCCTCCGAGGCCGAGGCGCTGGATTCCTATGAGGCTGTCTGCCAAAAGGTTCTTGCCGGAAGCGCAGTCGTTTTTACGGACATTCCGCAAGGGGTGAGCGCCTATGCGTCGGCGGCGCGGAACGATCCGTCGCGCTCGGTCGGAGAACCGGAAAACGAAGTGGTGGTTCGGGGGCCGCGCGAGGGCTTTATCGAAAAAGCGGAAGATAATGTGGCGCTGTTACGCAAACGGTTACGCACCCCGGCTATGAAAGTGCTTGACGCCAAAATCGGCAAGTATTCCGAAACTTCGGTGAAAATAATCTATTTGGAGGGCGTTGCCGACGAAACGCTTGTAATGGATCTCTTACGCCGGATTGCGGAAATCAAGCTGGATTCGGTGATGGATTCCGGCTATATCGAACAATTCCTCACCGACGGTGCGCCGCGGCTGTTTACCGAGGTGGGAAACAGCGAAAAACCGGATAAGGTGGCGGCAAAGCTTGCCGAGGGACGTGTGGCGGTAATCTGCGACGGAAGTCCGGTGGTGTTAACCGTGCCGTATCTGTTCGTGGAAAGCCTACAATCGGCAGAGGATTATCTCAAAACGCCGTATTATGCGACGTTCGTGCGCATTGTGCGCTTTCTCAGCATGCTCATTTCCCTCTATCTTCCGGCCTTTTACATTGCCGTCATGGAGCACCACAAAAACGCCGTGCCGCCGGGTATCTATGCCGCCATGACCGGTGCAAGGCGCGATATTCCGTTCAGTCTGTTCGGAGAATTGGTGGTAATTTTGCTCATTTTCGAGTTTATCCGCGAGGTGGGTGTGCGAATGCCGGGCGCGGTGGGAGACGCGGTGAGCATTGTAGGCGGTCTTATTCTGGGAGACGCGGCCATTTCCGCCGGTATTTCCAGCGCGCCGGTGATTATGGTGGCGGCTCTGACGGCCATCTGTACGTTTATTTTGCCGCCGTATATGAACACGACCGTGTTGGTACGGTTTATGAATTTAATAGCCGCAAGGCTATTCGGCGTAGTGGGCATTGCTTTTGCGGTAACGCTTACCGTAGTGCACTTATGCGGAAAAACATCGTTCGGTGTACCGTATATGAAGCCGTTCTGCCCGTTGAGTTTGGCGGGGCTTAACGATACGCTGTTCATGCGGCCGAAAAAAGCGCTCGGAAACGCGGCGCGCGAGTTGGAGGATTCATAAATATGAGACGCACCGGAATTTACAAGCAGTTTACACGGCGAGCGGCCGTTTTCGGCATGTTTTTTCTCTTTTCCGCTATGCTTTGCGGCTGTGCGGCAAATACGGACAAATCGACTTTCTATGTATACGAAATTGAGCTTGACAAGGATGAAGCCGGGTTTAGGCTGTATGTGACCGGCGAGCCGGAAGAAACGTTTTTGGACGGAAAAAAAGAGACCGGTTCGGATTCATCGGACGGTGCGGCAAAGGGCGCAGAAAGCGAAAAAAGCTCCGGCGAAAACCCTGGTTTTGCGGATTCCGGAAAAAACGCGGCAGGCCAGGCGGATTCCGGCAGAACCAAAACGGCAGGGCAGGTTCTCGTATATGGCGGAAAAACGCCCAAAGCCGCGTTTGACGCTTTTTTTGCCGATCAATCCGACGTATATACCGGAACATTGGAAAGATATATTTGGGGCGAAACGCTCAACGAAGAAGATCTCTTTGCCGCGGCGCTGTATTTATTGGATTCGCCGTCTTTGCCGTTAAAGGTCTATGTACGGGGTGAAACGTAATTCTGTACCGATAAAACTTAACGATTACCGACAAAAGGGGAAAGACTATGAAAAAAACGCGTAAGGCCGGAAATTTGTCGGTCTCGTATACCCTTGTGACATTTGCCTATTTATATGCCGGAACGGTTTTGCGCAAACCGTTTTTTGCCTGCGGCGTGCCGGTGCTCGGCTTTTTGGTAAGCGGCGGCGCAGTGCTTGCCTTTTCGTATTTCTGCGGCCGCTTTTTTGCCGGTCATACCGACCGGGGCACACGGGCGCCGTCGGGACTGTTGGCGGTCTTTTTATGCATGCTTGCCCTCATCTTTTCCGCCTCCATGGCAATGCGCTTTATTTTTTCGCTTGCGTATTTTTCAGCCGATTACGGAACGCTGTTTGTCATAATAAGCGCAGGGGCAGGGTGTATCGGATGTGCGCTTTTATGCGCTTCACGCGGCCGATTGAGTGTGAGCGGTTTTGCTTTTCTGACGGCAGTGCCGTTTGCCGTTTGGACGTTTTTCGGGTTCTTTGCGTTTTTTGAAACAAAAAAGGTGTTTCCCCTTGTATCGCCGTTAAAAGGCTTTACCGTAAACGGACTTGTCCCTCTTTTGGCGGAAACGGCGTATATGTGTTTGGACATGGTGTTTTTGGCGGTGGTTTTGTGTGACCGGGAAAGCAAAGAGACGAGAGCTGTTGCGCCACGGGCGTTTTTTCACGGAGCGGCGCTGTTTGTTTTGGTATCGGGAGCAAATTTGTTCAAGAATCTGCTCTTATTCGGCGAAAAAATGGCCGCGGCGGCCGCCAGTCCGGATTTGGCGGCAATCCGCTTGGTACCGCTTTTTGATCTGCCGGAGATCAGTGTTTTTATGGGGACATTTGCCAGCATTGTCAAAATCAGCGTTTATTTAACGTGTTTAATGTACACGCTGCGCAATGCTTTTGGGACAAGCTACCGGCACAGGACGGTATGCGGATTTTTTGCGGCGGTGCTTGCGGTGTTATGTATCGGGTTTTATTTTTTGCGGCAGAAAACCGGAGCGGTGGGTGTCGATTATGCCGTACTTGGCATTTTTTGTTTAGCGGCTTTATTATGTTTTCCGCTGTATGCGGAGAAGTACAAGGGAGCATAAAAAGGCGGCCGTGCCGCCTGCCTGTTCTCACGCGAAGCGTGAGTTTGCCGCCCCGTTAGGGGCGGCTGGGGAGCCGTTGTTACTTTTCGGAAAGTAACAAAAGAGGCATTTGGGAGGGCTTTTCTTTTCCGGAAAAGCCCGGAAAGAGTGCTTTTCGTTTCGCGAAAAGCAAGTAGGGGACGGTTTTCTGTTACTTTTTGCGGCGTGCAAAAAGTAACAGAAAATCGTCCTTTTGGTTCTTTTTGCTAAAAGCAAAAAGTAACGCAAAAACCTCTCTTTATCGGGCTTTTCGAGAACCGAAAAGCACCCCAAACCGCCCCTTCGGGAAATTTTCTGAAAAAGGAAAATTTCCCTGAATGCTCCCTTTCCGGGCCCTCCGAAAGACAACCGTAAAAAACGGGAAAGCTAAGCTTTCCCGTTTTTTATCGCACAGCCTTGCGGAAAGACCTCGGCTTGGCGCCCCGTGCCGCCGTGAACCGCGCTCCCACCAAGGAAAACAGCGGAAATTCTCCGCATAACAATAGTTTGAGCGGTAAAGAAACCTCTCCGCTCGTTCCATAAGCAAACGCAAGCGATAAAACCCATACAACCGCTAATAAAAGTACCCCTGCCGCAAGCCCCGGCATAAGAATTCCTGCTCCGGCCAAACGCGCACAAACCGCCCCCGAACAAACCGCCGCACACGCCGCCAGTAAAAAGACACACGGTAAAATTAGTTTTTCCGGCTCGGTACTCTTCACAATCAATACGGATAACCCGATAAGCAGAATGATCCAGACCAATCCCCCGGCAAGCGTCCCGGCCGCAAGCGCCTTGGCAAGCGGTATCTGCACTCTTTCGCCTTTCTTTCGTTTCGGTGACATACATTCGTTCCTTTCCCGTTTTTCTTTTTGTTTTTTCCGCTACTATGATATGCAGGATTTTCCGGAATATGCCCGCTCCTTGCCTTTTTGACAAATTCGCGATATTGTGCTATGATTATATACAAAAACAATACTTTACATTTCTGTCAAAATAGGGTATACTATTATAAATCAGAAAAACGGAGTGATTGGACTTGAAAAAACTCAAAAGCCTGTCCCCGGCGTTAAAAAAACACGCTACCGACAGCGCTCTCGCCCCTACCTTCAAATTCTTGGAGGTCGTGTTTGACCTGCTTGTGCCGGTCTTTGTCGCAAAAATGATCGATGTCGGCGTGGCAAACGGCGATAAACCGTATATCGTGCGTTGCTTTTTCCTGCTGTTGGTCATGGCCGCTGTGGGACTTACCTGTACCGTCACAGCACAGTTTTTTGCCGCCAAGGCAAGCGTCGGCTTTGCCGCCGATCTCCGGCAACAGCTGTTTGACCATATCCAGAGCCTTTCGTTTTCCTCGCTTGACGCACTCGGTTCGGATTCGCTCATCACACGCCTTTCCGACGATGTCAACCAAGTGCAGAACGGCTTGAATATGGCGCTAAGACTGTTGATCCGGAGCCCGTTTATCGTGCTTGGCTCCATGGTCATGGCTTTTACGATCAATGTGCGCTGTGCGCTTGTTTTTGCCGTTACCATTCCGATTCTGTTTGCTGTTATTTATTTTATCATGGCGGTCAGCATTCCGCTTTTCCGCAAGGCGCAGTCCGGTCTTGACCGCGTAACCGGCCTGACGCGCGAAAACCTGACCGGCGTGCGCGTCATCCGCGCCTTTTGCCGCGAAGAACATTCGGTAAAAGAATTCGAGGAGGGCAACCGCGAACTGACCCGGTTGAACGAGTTTGTCGGACGGCTGTCCGCACTCCTCAATCCGGCAACTTATGTGCTTATCAATCTTGCCGCCGTGGCTCTCATTCATACCTCTGCCATTCAGGTAAACCTTGGCTCCATGCAGCAAGGACAGACAGTGGCGCTGTACAACTACATGCTGCAAATGATCGTTGAACTTGTCAAGCTTGCCTCTCTCATTATCACGCTCAATAAATCCATCGCCTGCGCAGAGCGCGTGGCGGCGGTCTTGGACGAGAAAAACGATATGAGCTACCCGGCCGAAACGGTAAATGTGATCGACGATACGCTTTCCGACGGAGCCCAAAACAGTGCTGTGTGTTTCGACCATGTTACGTTTACTTATAAAAACGCCGGCGCACCCAGCCTCACCGATATTTCTTTCATTGCCCGAAAAGGCGAAACCATCGGCATTATCGGCGGTACGGGCAGCGGTAAATCGACGCTTGTCAGCCTTATTCCCCGTTCCTATGACGCGACAGAAGGCACGGTCTATGTGGACGGCAAAAATACGCGCGACTATTCGCGTGACGCGCTTTGCGGCAAAGTCGGTACGGTTGCCCAACGCTCGCGCCTTTTCAAGGGAACGATCCGCGAAAATCTCCTTTGGGGCAATCCGAACGCCGACGATAAGACGCTGTGGGACGCGCTGACCGTTGCACAGGCGGCGGATGTTGTGCAAGCCAAACCCGGAAAACTGGATTTCAAGCTGGAACAGAACGGCGGCAACCTGTCCGGCGGTCAGAAACAGCGTCTTTCGATTGCCCGGACTTTGGTTAAGAATCCCGAAATCCTAATTTTGGACGACAGTTCCAGTGCGCTTGACTTTGCCACCGACGCCGCACTGCGGAAAGCCATTTCCTCTCTCTCCGGCGTAACCACGTTCCTTGTATCCCAACGCATCGCCGGAATCCGCGACGCAGACCGGATCTTGGCTTTGGATAACGGACATCTGGTCGGCAGCGGCACACATGAAGAGCTTATGAAAACCTGCGAAACTTACCGTGAGATTTATTTCTCACAGTTCCCCGAGGAACGCGCCGCTTTTGAAAAAAACGGAAAGGAGGGCGTCGGCCATGAAGAATAAAAACAAAAAAATGAGCCTGTCCGACAACAAAAATACCCTTTCCAAACTGCTTGCACAAATTGCCAAGTACCGCCTTATGTTGGTCGGAAGCATTGTGCTTGCCGGCATTTCGGTGGTCTTACAGCTGTATGTGCCAATCTTATTCGGTTCAGCCATTGACGGCATTATTGAAAAAGGAAACGTCAATTTTGAAACGGTCGGCTATTATCTGGCGCGCATTATTTTTGCCGCCGCGCTTTCGGCTCTTGCGGCGTATGTGATGAATCTCATCAACAACCGCATGACGTATCATGTTGTGGAGGATTTGCGTTCGGATGCTATCAAGCGCATTCAGAAACTGCCGCTTTCCTATCTGGATTCCCACAGCACCGGCGATATTGTCAGCCGCGTCATTGCCGACACTTCGACGCTTTCAGACGGCTTGCTTCTCGGCTTTACACAGCTGTTTTCCGGCGTGGTGACAATTGCCGTGACGCTTGTTTTCATGTTTTCCAAAAACGTGTGGATTTCCCTTCTTGTCATGCTGTTGACGCCGCTTAGCTTTTTGGTGGCAAAATTCGTTTCGTCGCGCTCTTATCATATGTTCCGCAAGCAAAGCGAAGTGCGCGGCCGTCAGACGGCTCTCATTGAGGAAATGATCGGCGGACAGAAGATCGTGCACGATTTCGGCTATGAGGACAAAGCCTCCGCCCGGTTTGCCGGCGTCAACAAGGAACTGGCCGATTGCAGTTTGAAGGCTGTCTTTTACAGCAGTCTTACCAATCCGTCCACACGCTTTGTCAATAATATCATTTATGCGGTCGTGGCGCTTGTCGGAACGTTTATCATTTTGAGCGGCGGCTTAACGGTCGGCGGACTTTCCGTGTTGCTCTCATATGCCAACCAATATATGAAACCGTTCAACGACATCAGCTCTGTCATCACGGAAATGCAGAATGCGCTTGCGTGCGCCTCGCGTATTTTCGAGCTTTTGGAAGAGCCGGTAGAAACAGAAGAAACCGGAACGCTGGAAAACGTGCGCGGCGAAGTGGATATCGAAGATGTAAAATTCAGCTATGATAAAAATGTAAGCCTTATTGAACATTTCAATCTGCACGTCGAACCGGGTATGCGCGTGGCAATTGTCGGGCCGACCGGCTGCGGAAAAACGACCTTTATCAATCTGCTTATGCGTTTCTACGACGTGGACGGCGGCGAAATCTCCATTGACGGAACGCCCATCAACACGCTTTCGCGCCATGCTTTGCGCAGCAGTTTCGGTATGGTCTTGCAGGATACCTGGATCAAACGCGGCACGGTTCGGGAGAATATCTGTTTCGGAAAACCCGATGCCACCGAAGAAGAAATGGTTCGTGCGGCCAAGGAATCGCGCAGCTATGACTTTATCCGCCGTCTGCCCCAAGGCTTTGACACGGTTTTGAACGAGGACAGTATCAGCCAAGGACAAAAGCAGTTATTGTGCATTACGCGCGTGATGCTTGCCTTGCCGCCGATGCTGATTTTGGACGAAGCGACCTCCAACATCGATACGCGCACCGAATTGCAGATTCAGGCCGCGTTTGACAAACTCATGGAGGGACGAACCAGCTTTGTGGTAGCGCACCGGCTTTCAACCATTCGTTCCGCGTCGGTCATCTTGGTCATGCGCGACGGAAAGATCATCGAAAAAGGGACGCATGAGGAGCTTCTTGCAAGCGGCGGCTTTTATTATACGCTTTATAACAGTCAGTTCAGCGCCAATCCGTCTTGACAAATACAAAAAGCGGTAGTATAATAATAAAATATGATTTTTCGCATAAATACGGAATTTTGTGAATATGCTTATAAAAAACGAGGCTTGGAGAAACAATGGGACTTGCGGAATTACTGCTCTTGGCGGTCGGACTTTCCATGGACGCTTTTGCCGTGTCCGTCTGTAAGGGGCTTGCGACGCGCCGGATAAAGACAAAGCATTATCTCATCATCGGCGCATGGTTTGGCGGCTTTCAGGCGCTTATGCCGCTTGTCGGCTACTTTTTGGGTACGTTGTTTGAAAAATACATCGTAAACTATGACCATTGGATCGCTTTCGGACTTTTGGTCTATATCGGCGGCAACATGATCCATGAAGCGCTTTCCAAAGACGAAGAACCGGCCGACGCGTCGTTCGCGTTCAAAAATATGCTTCTTTTAGCGCTTGCAACCAGTATCGACGCATTGGCGGTCGGAATCACACTTGCGCTTTTGTCCGACGTGAATATCTGGTCCTCCATTGCAATCATTGGCTTGACAACGTTTGTGATCTCGGCAATTGGCCTTAAAATCGGCAACGTCTTCGGCACACGCTATAAATCGCGCGCCGAGCTTGTCGGAGGTATCATTCTGATTCTCATTGGATGCAATATCCTGTTTGAACACTTGGGCGTATGGGAATTCTTGGGTAAAATGATATAAAACAAAAATCGCCGTATTTTCAAAAGAACCGCAGGTTAGTCCCTGCGGTTCTTGGCTTTTGTACCCAAGCCGCGGAATTTCAAAATAACACATTTCCCGGCATTTTCAGAAAAAGCGGACATTTTCCAAATAGCCATGAAACCTTCGCCATAAAAAGGCACATGACGATTGAAGTATTTCAATCGTCATGTGCAAAAACGAAATTCTTTTGTCCAACTTTTCTTTTAAGAAAAGTTGGCGAGGTCGCAAGGGCGAGCAGCCCTTGCATTTAACTCAGCCTTTTGCATATTGATTTTTTGTAGGGAAATACTATTGGAAAAAGACAAAAAGTCAGGAGTCGATCATATGAATACGGACACACGAAAAGGGTTATATGAAAACCCGTATGCAAAGAAAGGCGCACAGCAGGATACCGATAAGAACGATACGGAAAAAAGAGAAGAAACCGGCGAACTTGGCGAAAACGAGGATAAGGAAAAGAAAGAAACCGACGAAGAGGTCCGCCAGGCCAAAAAGCAGGAATTACAGTTCGGCAATATTTCCGATAGCGGCAGTATTACCACGAAGCATGACGATGTGACTATCCATTCGCTTGTCATTGCCGGACAGATCGAGGGACATTATCTTTTGTCGGGACAAACCAAAACGACGAAATATGAACATGTCATTCCCCAGCTTGTGGGCGTGGAGGAAAGCTCGGAGATCGACGGACTGTTGGTGCTCATCAACACGGTCGGCGGCGATGTGGAGGCAGGCCTTGCCATTGCCGAATTGATTTCAGGCATGAAAAAACCGACAGTGTCGCTGGTTCTCGGCGGCGGGCATTCGATTGGCGTGCCGCTGGCGGTCTGCGCAAAAAAATCGTTTATCGTGCCGTCAGCTACCATGACCATCCATCCGGTGCGCATGAACGGACTGGTTATCGGCGTGCCGCAGACGTTCACTTATTTCATGCGCATGCAGGAACGAATCGTTGATTTTATCGTAAAAAATTCACACGTTTCCGAAAAAGAGTTTAGGGAATTGATGTTGGAAACGGATGAACTTGCGGCGGACGTAGGCACGGTGATTGACGGCATACGGGCGGTTGACATAGGGTTGATCGACGCGGTAGGAAGTCTTTCGGAGGCCATGGACGCCTTGAAGGACATGTGCCGGTAAATGGAAAAGCAAAAAAGAGGTTTGCCGAATGGCAAACCTCTTTTCAGCTTGTTGCGAAAACTTTGTGACTGTTTCGGACGCACCCGATTTAATAAAAATTGGAAAAATCGAGGATATGTGCCGCGCTTATGCCTGTTGCTTGTCAAGCCAGACCGAGCCAATGTTCAGCGCGTCGGCCAGAGTCTTGCGCTCCACTTCATTCAAAATTTTTTCTTTCTTCATGGCAAGCGCCGGGTCGGTGCTCTGTAACTGCACTAAAATGCGCGACGGCATCTTGGCGTCACCCTCGCCGGTGTTTTCCAATACCGTAAGCACAATAATCGCCTTGTTGTACGGCTCGCCATAGTAGATCTTGTTGGCGTTCCGGACAAGCGGACGTCCTTTGTAAGTCAAAATATCTTTGTTTTCCATATCGTAGCCCCATTCCTTTCCGAATTTTGTAAACGCGTCAGCGTTCTGCATAAAGAGGGGCGCTAATTTGCAAGATAGCTGGCAACTAAAATTTTTAATAATTCGTCGCGGTCAAGCTTTGCAATAATCGCCCTTGCATTGTTATAGTTGGTGATGTATGTCGGATCCTCGGAAAGAATATAGCCTACAATCTGATTGATCGGGTTGTATCCCTTTTCCTTTAAGGCGTTATAGACCTTGGTCAAAGCCTGTTTTGTCTCTAATTCTTTGAGTTGTGAAATGGAATAGGTCATGGTCTTGCCGTTCGGATTTTCAGACATATGCTTCACTCGCTTCCCGGTTGGTATTTTATACCTTATATTATATAGGAATTTGCCGCAAATATCAAGAGTACCGACCGCGATTTAACATTTCTGTAACACATCGCGCGCTTTTGGTCGGATTCTGTCGAAAGATTTCGCCGCTTTGGCAGAGTTTTTCGCGCTTTCCGAAAGCGTTTCGACAAATCTGTAACGTTTTGCGTGACTGACTTTCGGTCGAACCCCGATGTTTTTTGGGGAAAATGCAGGAATTTTGAAAATAAAATGCAAAAAAATGAAACTTTGCCAATGTTTCTCTTTACAAAGGCAAAATCTTGTGATATAATCTAAAAAGATTATTTATGGTAGAATACCCTAAATAATACTATTTTGTTTGGAGGAAAACCACTATGAAGAAATTTTTAGCCTTTTTCATGGCAGCTCTTATGATCTTCGCACTTGCTGCCTGCACACCGGCCGGCCCGGCGGATGATAACAATCCGACTGACAACCAGACCGACAACCAGACGGATGTGACTCCTTCCGCCGACGGCGCAAAGGTCGTCAAGATCGGTATTTTTGAACCGGCTTCCGGTGATAACGGCGCCGGCGGCAAACAGGAATCCATCGGTATCCAGTATGCCAACAGCCTCGTAAACACTGTCGAAATCGGCGGTGAGACTTACGAAGTAAAGCTTGTTGCCGTTGACAACGAATCCTCGAACGATAAGGCTCCGACCGCAGCCGCTACTTTGGTCAGCGAAGGCTGCTCGGTCGTTCTCGGTTCTTACGGCTCGGGCGTTTCCATCGCCGCAAGCGATGTCTTTAAAAACGCAGGTGTTCCGGCAATCGGTGTTACCTGCACCAACCCCCAGGTAACCGACGGCAATACGCACTATTTCCGTATCTGCTTCCTCGATCCGTTCCAGGGCACGGTTCTTGCTAACTATGCTAAGGAAAACTTTGGTGCTGCCAAGGCATATTGCCTCTCCAAGCTCGGCGACGACTACTCCGGCGGTCTTTCTCATTACTTTGCCGAAGCTTTCAAGGCCCTCGGCGGTGAAGTCATCTCCGAAGAATTCCAGGACGGCAACAGCGACTTTACCTCTTACATCACCAAGGCTAAGAACGAAGGCTGCGATGTCTTCTTCGCACCGACTTCTACCGAAGCTGCTGCTCTTATCATCGAGCAGGCCGCTTCCCAAGGTCTTACCATGCCGCTTATGGCCGGCGATACCTGGGACGCAAACGTAATCCTCAACGCCGCTAAGGGCAAAGACGTCAAGATCTATGTCACCACCTTCTATCAGGAGGGCGGTAACGCTGAATTTGATGCCGGCGTTAAGGAATACATCAACTCCAATCCTACTATTCTTGCCAACAACGGCGGCGACGACACCGTATCTGCCGTTACCGCAATGGGCTATGACGCTTACTTTACCGCTCTCGAAGCTATCAAGGCTGCCGGTTCTACCGATCCGAAAGCTGTCAACGAAGCTCTTTGGGGCGTTAAGTACGACGGCGTGACCGGTCACATCGAATTCAACGAGACCGGCGACGCAAAGCGTGACGCGGCATACGTCAAGACGGCCAACACCGAAACCGGTGCTTGGGACTTCGTTGCCGTTCAGAAGGTCGAAGGCTGATTTCGCGTTGATTTTCGCGGCGGAGGCGGCGAAACGCCGTCTCCGCCCGTTTCGGTTCTGCTAATGGCTTTTCCGAAAAAGAGCATAAACGAAAAAAATCCAAACGGAGCGGTTGTGTTTTTTTCCGGGAAATGTCTTACTTGAACCGTGGACGCAAAAAATATACGTCCGTAAAAAAACCTGTTGATGTCCTATGACTGAAACGGGGTTCAGAAAGGCTTGATACATACATGTTAGAGTGGATCCACCAGAATCTGCCGTTTTTGTTGGCCGGTATCTCGGTCGGCGGTCAGTATGCCCTGATCGCGATCGGATATACCATGGTATACGGTATTCTGCGTCTTATCAATTTTGCCCATGGCGATATCTTTATGGTGTCCGGCGTAGTCATGGTTTATGCAACGACTCTCTTTACCCGTCAGTTTCCTACCAATCCTGCGGTGGTGTTGGTGATAGCGATTCTGTTTGTTTTCGGATTAACCGTGCTTTTAGGTTTCTGTACCGAAAAAGTCGCTTATAAGCCGTTAAGAAACGCGCCGCGTATGTCGGTCATGATCTCGGCAATTGGCGTCAGCTATCTTTTGCAGAATCTTGTGTATTACATCACCGGCGGTTTAAACCAGAACTATCCGACCATTCCGTGGATCAGCGATACCGTTAAGGTTCTTGATAAAAAAACCATTACCGTGACAGACCCGGCCACTGGCGAAACGGTCGAAAAGATTTTGAATGAATGCGTCACCAAGCGCGTTACGCTCATTACGCCGGTCTTGACGATCGTGTTGGTTATTGCTCTTGTCTGTCTGATTCGATATACCAAGATCGGTATGGCTATGCGCGCCGCATCCAAGGATTTTGAAACCAGCCAGCTTATGGGCGTGCGTATCAATTCGGTCATCAGTACCACATTTATTATCGGTTCTTTTCTTGCCGCAGTCGGCAGTCTCTTATACTTCACTAACTATACCGGCGTTACACCGACTTCGGGCGCTATGCCTGGTCTTAAAGCCTTTGTCGCCGCCGTGTTCGGCGGAATCGGCTCGATTCCGGGTGCGGTGGTCGGCGCATTTATCATCGGTATCTGCGAGAACATCATCAAAGGACTTGGTTGGACGACTTTCTCGGACGCGTTCACCTTTGCCCTGCTTATCGTAATTTTAATCGTCAAGCCGACCGGTCTTTTCGGTGAAAAAGTCACCGATAAGGTTTAAGCAGACGGATTTTGGAAAGGCTTGGAAAACAACATGACTAAAACAAAGAACTATGCAAACCTCCTCTTTACGGTGGTCGGGTTGCTTGCAATCGTAATTCTTACGGCGGTTCTGGAACGTGTGCTTCCGGCAACGCACATTGTCTTTACCGTCATCAAAAAAGGCTCTATCTACGCGCTTGTCGCCGTGTCCATGAACCTGTTGAACGGTTTTACCGGACTGTTTTCGCTCGGACAGGCAGGTTTTATGTTGATCGGCGCGTATACCTATGCGATCTTCACCATTCCCGAAGAAGCACGTAAAAGCGTTTATCAGTATTTCGACGGAGGCTTGGTTCATTTTGACCTGCCGGTTTTGGTGTCGTTGCTTCTTGCCGGTGTGGTCGCCGCGATTTTTGCATTTCTTATCGGACTTCCGGTGCTTCGCTTGAAGAGCGACTATTTGGCTATTGCAACGCTTGGTTTTGCCGAAATCGTGCGTGCGCTTGCCCAATGGAAAACCTTGGGCCCGATTACCAACGGCTCAAACATTCTTCGTAAATTCCAAAATCTCGATACGCTGTACCTGACTTTCGGCGGTATGCGCTATAAGATCTCCGGTACCATGTTCGCCTTGGTCTTTTCCGGAATCTGCATTGCCATTATTGTGCTTCTCATCAATTCCACCTATGGACGCGCGTTCAAGGCTATCCGCGACGATGAAGTTGCTGCCGAAGCCATGGGTATCAATCTGGCGCACCATAAACGTCTGTCGTTCTGCATCAGCTCGTTCTTTGCCGGTATTTCCGGCGCACTGCTTGCCATGTTCCAGACCTCCATTCAGGCAAGTCAGTTCAAATCGGCTATGACCTATGAAATCCTTTTGATCGTCGTTATCGGCGGTATCGGCTCGATTTCCGGTTCCTGCATCGGCGCGTTCCTCTTTATCGCGTGCAGTGAATGGTGGCTGCGTTTCCTGGATAACCCGACGGTTATCCACCTGCCGTGGGGCGCTTATAACGCACCGCTTCTTCGCGTCGGTTTCCGTAAAGTCGTGTTCTCGGTAGTCATCATGATTATGGTGCTGTTCTGCCGCCGCGGCATTATGGGTTCAAAAGAGCTGCCGGAAGTTGTCATGGGCTGGTTCAAGAAAAAGAAGAAAGAAACGAAAGAGGTGAGCGACCATGAGTGAGAACGTGTTAAAGCTTGAAAACATCACCATGCAGTTCGGCGGCGTTATCGCAGTCAACGACTTGTCGCTCGAAGTCGATAAAGGGGAGATCGTGTCGCTCATCGGCCCGAACGGCGCAGGCAAGACCACCGTTTTCAACGTGGTCACCGGCGTGTATGAGCCGACCAACGGCGCTATCTACTATGACGGCAAGAAGATCATTTCCAATCATCCGCAGGGCAAGATGAAAAAATTATATACCGGCAATGACCCGCATAAATTCCATGACGTCATCACCCAGACGCCCGATAAGATCACCCGTATGGGAGTCGCGCGTACTTTCCAGAATATCCGCCTGTTCAAAACCATGACAGTGTTTGAAAACGTCCTTGTCGCCAAGCATATGCTCCGCCACAGCAACGTTTTTTCCGCTACTTTCCGTCTCAACAAAGCGGAAGAAAAGAAAATGCGCGAGGATACCGATGCACTCTTGAAGCTGCTCGGCCTTGACGATGTGCGAGACGAACTGGCAACCTCTCTTCCTTACGGCAAACAGCGTTATCTTGAAATCGCGCGTGCACTTGCCACACATCCCAAGCTCTTGCTTTTGGATGAGCCGGCCGCCGGCATGAATCCGCAGGAAACGCTGGAACTTACGGAGTTTATCCATGATATCCGCAAAAAATTCGATATTACTATCCTCATGATCGAGCACCATATGAATATGGTTATGGACATTTCCGACCGTATTTACGTAATCGATTTCGGTAAAATGATCGCAAAGGGCGTTCCGGAGGAGATCCAGAACGATGAGGTCGTAATACAAGCGTACTTAGGAGTGGCAGACGAGAATGAGTAATATACTTGAAATACGGAATCTGTCCGTTAGTTACGGCGGCATCAATGCCGTAAAGGATATCGACCTTGACGTGCCGGAGGGACAGATCGTCACACTGATCGGTGCAAACGGCGCGGGTAAAAGCACGATTCTCCGCACAATCAGCGGCCTTGTCAAAACCAAGACCGGCTCGGTAAAATATGAGGGCAAGGAATTGCTCGGAAAATCGCCGGACTTTATCGTGTCGGAGGGCATTACGCTTGTTCCCGAGGGCAGACGGGTGTTTACCGACCTTACGGTCTTGGAAAACCTCAAAATCGGTGCCTATTTGAGAAAAGATGATATCGAACCGGATATCGAATATGTATACAGCCTGTTTCCGCGCTTAAAGGAGCGCGCTTGGCAGTATGCCGGAACGCTTTCCGGCGGCGAACAGCAGATGCTTGCCGTGGGACGGGCGCTCATGTCGCGTCCGAAGCTCATTATGATGGATGAGCCGTCGCTCGGACTTGCTCCGCTTGTCGTTAAGAGTATTTTCGATATCATCAAAACCATTAACCAAAAGGGAATCACTGTGCTGCTTATCGAACAGAACGCCAATATGGCGCTGATGGCGGCGCATACGGCGTATGTTCTCGAAACCGGAAACATTACCATGAAAGGAACCGGTGCGGAATTGCTCGCTGACGAACGTATTAAAGAAGCTTATTTGGGCAAACGTAAACAATAAAAGAACGAATAAGGAGTTTAACAATGAAACGGGAAATCATCAAGAATATTTTTGAAGACCCTGCCTCCTTTGACGGCAAGACCGTCACACTCGGCGGTTGGGCAAGAAGTATCCGTGACAGCAAAGCGTTCGGCTTTATCGATTTGAATGACGGCAGCTGTTTCAAAGGCGTACAGGTCGTGTTTGAGCGTGAGAAGATCGCCAATTACGACGAAATCGCCAAACAGAATGTCGGCGCATCGCTTGTCGTAAAGGGAAATGTCGTGCTGACGCCGGAAAATAAGCAACCATTTGAGATAAAAGCAGCGGAAATCGCGGTCGAGGGAACTTCCACGGCGGATTATCCGCTCCAAAAGAAACGCCATACGGTGGAATACCTGCGTGAACAGGCCTATTTGCGTCCGAGAACCAATCTGTTTTCAGCCGTGTTCCGTGTCAGAAGCGAAGTGGCGTATGCCATCCATTCGTTCTTCCATGACCGTGAATTTGTATATGTTCATACACCGCTTATCACTGCCAGTGACTGTGAGGGCGCAGGTGAAATGTTCCGTGTGACCACGCTTGACCTTGCCGATGTTCCCAAAACAGAGGACGGAAAAGTCGATTACACCAAGGACTTTTTCGGAAAAAGCGCGAATTTGACGGTTTCCGGTCAGTTGGAAGCCGAGACCTATGCGCTTGCCTACGGTAAGGTTTACACGTTCGGGCCGACATTCCGTGCGGAAAACTCCAACACGGCGCGGCATGCGGCGGAATTCTGGATGATTGAGCCGGAAATTGCGTTTGCGGATCTAAACGACGATATGCAGCTGGCATGGGACATGATAAAGTACATCATTCACCATGTTCTGAAAAACTGCAAGCAAGAGCTTGAATTTTTCAACAGCTTTGTGGACAAGACGTTGTTGGAACGGCTGAATGCGCTTGCGGACAGCGATTATTGCAAAGTGACTTACACCGAAGCAATTGAGCTTTTGCAGAAGAGCGGCGCAGAATTCAAGTATCCCGTGTCGTGGGGCTGTGATTTACAGACCGAACATGAGCGCTATTTGACGGAGCAGGTATTCGGCAAGCCGGTCTTTGTCATTGATTATCCGAAAGAGATCAAGTCGTTCTACATGCGTTTGAACGATGATGGCAAGACGGTAGCGGCGATGGATCTGTTAGTGCCGGGCGTCGGAGAGATTATTGGCGGCAGTCAGCGTGAAGAGCGCGAAGACGTGTTGCTTTCGCGTATGGCAGAGTGCGGCTTGAAAGAAGAGGACTATTGGTGGTATGTAAATCTCCGCCGTTACGGTGGAACGAAGCATGCCGGCTATGGACTTGGCTTTGAGCGCATAATCATGTATTTGACCGGTGTTGCGAACATCCGTGATGTGATTCCGTATCCGCGCACGGTCGGCAACGCAGAATATTAAGCGGCTGCTTTTAGGTATGAAACGCGAATCCCTCAGAGAGGGATTCGCGTTTTTTGCTTTTTGCGAAAAGCCTGTAAAGAGCGCCTTTTCGTTTCGCGAAAAGCAAGTAAGAGACGGTTTTAATATTACTTTTCGCTTCTGCGAAAAGTAACCCAAAGAGACGTTTTACGTTCTTTTTGCTTCTGCAAAAAGAACCAAAAAGCAGACGGGACTTCGTCCTGCGACCTCGGTTCAAAACCCGCGCGGTGGGATTTTTGATAAAGTTTGAAACATTCAGCGTATTAAAAACGTTTGCACAAATTTGTTAGTGCCGCAAAACGCACGGCCATGTTTTGAACCGTTGCGAAAGGGCAGTTGTAGCGCTAACGCAGAATTGGGCTTTTGCGAAAATTGAAGTTGCGGTGGGGGCTTGCCGCCGCAAGTGATCGGCTAAAAGAGAAACTGCACGTTATCTTTGTTGCGGTGGAAATAGAAGACCAGTGTGGGCAAATAGAAAGTTTGGAGTAGAGCTTGGCTTGCTTGTGTGCAGAAAAACGAAATTTTTACTTACTCAAAACTTTTCATTCTCTCAAAGATAGCTTTCCATCGATTAAAATCAAATTCCCACCAAACCAACCCATTTCATAAAACACATAACCTACTGTCCACCCAAATCGGAGCATGTCTTTTTAAAAACACCTACAAATCCTTGCGCAGAAAAGTTATCCTTTCGCACCGGTTCAAAATACTCCGAGCTATATTGCACATAGTTGCAAATTTTCGTAGAAATTTCTTGATAGCACTTAGCTTGTGACTTAATCAAAAAATCCACCGCTCGGAATTTTGAACCGTTCCCTGGGAGTCCAGAGGGCAGAGCCCTCGGCGTGTTTTTGGTTACTTTTTGCACGCCGCAAAAAGTAACAGAAAAACGTCTCCCTTATAGTTACTTTTTCGTACAAGCGAAAAAGTATCACCAAAACCGTCCCTTATATGCTTTCCGCAAAACGAAAAGCACCCCTGATCGTCCCTTAGGGAAATTTTCCGAAAAAAGAAATTTTCCCTAAGAGCCTCTTTCCAGGCTTTTTCGAAAAAGCAAAAACATGCGACGGTTTGATGAATCAAACCGTCGCTCATAAAATCATATTTCGTTTGTTTTGCATTTCTTTTAAGAAATGCAAAACCGGATACGCCTATCAGACCGCATCCAACGCTCCGGCATCATCCGGCACATAGCGAAGCTCAATATCCGCCCCGACACGCTGTAATTTTCCGACAATGTCCTCATATCCGCGCTGAATATAGTGAATGTGGTCAATTTCCGTTACACCGTGCGCCATAAGGCCGGCAATGATGAAAGCCGCTCCGGCACGAAGATCGCACGCCGAAATCGGTGCGCCGTGCAAATGAGACACACCGGTAAAGACCGCGTACTGCGAATCACTCTTGATCTTTGCCCCCATGCGGATCAATTCATCCACATATTTGAACCGATTATCCCAAACACCCTCACGAATGCTGGATTCGCCTTTTGCTATACACATTAAAACGCCCATCTGCGGATTCATATCAGTCGGAAAACCGGGATAAGGCGCTGTTTTGACATAAGTGCCCTTTAAGGAACATCCGAACGCCGACACGCGCACTGCGTCATCGAATTCTTCGACATTAACGCCCATTTCAAGCAGTTTTGCCGTCACGGTATCCAAATGCTTCGGAATAACGTTTGTGACCGTTAAGTCTCCGCCGGTGGCCGCCGCCGCAATCATATACGTTCCGGCCTCTATCATATCCGGAATGATGTCGTAATGCACGCCGTGGAGCTTTTCCACGCCGCGGATCTTGATAACCTCCGTACCGGCGCCGGAAATATCCGCGCCGCAGGAGTTAAGGAAGTTTGCAAGGTCCACCACATGCGGCTCACGTGCCGCATTATCAATTACCGTCGTGCCTTTTGCCTTACAGGCGGCAAGCATGATATTGATGGTCGCACCAACCGAAACCACATCCAGATACACCGAATCGCCGTACAGATAACCGTCCTCGGTGGTAATATCGACGTATCCGCCGCGCGAAACGGATTCTACATTGGCGCCAAGCGCCTTGAAACCCTTGATATGCTGGTCGATCGGGCGGATGCCGATATCACAGCCGCCGGGATAGGCGGCCTTGGCTTTGCCGAAACGGCCAAGCTCCGCGCCGAGAATGTAATAAGAAGCACGGAATTTTTTTACAAGGTCATACGGAGCCGAACAAGGATTGATATGTGTTGTGTCAATTTCGTAGGTAGTTTTATCCATACGGCGGATCTTTGCGCCGATGGCAGTTAATATTTCAAAAGCGTCTGCTATATCGCTGATCATCGGAATATTGCCAAGCGTACATTTATCTTCGGCCAAAATTGTGCCGAACACGATGGCAACTGCGGCGTTTTTCATGCCGCTTACCTCGATTGTGCCATGTAATGGTTTATTGCCGGTAATGACAATTTTCTCCATTAAAAGCCATTCCTTTCAAAACAAGTGTGAAAAAGAATTCTTATCTATATGCGCCAAAACGCGCAAAACCGTCCGCAGGCTTTTCCCTGCGGAAAATACTGTCTTTTACAAATAGATTCTTTCAATATACCGGATTTACGCTTATTCGTTTACGTAATCCTACAACCTATGTTATTATAGCACAGTTTTCACGAAAAAAACAGCGAAATCTGTCAAAATTAACCTTTTATTCACATGTTTATTTTTTTACATCATCAACATATAGTATCTGTGAATGCTTATCCTTATCAAGATATACGATTTTCCAGACCGGAATCAGATAATGCGTGCCGCTCCCGGTGTAACGGTGCGTATAAACAATCTGCTCGGAAACGATGCCTGTAACAGAGGCAAGATCAAGAGACATGAGCGCATTGACACCATCAACAAGCGTTCCGCTGTAAGAGCGCGAAAGCGACGCAAAAATCCGGTTTCCGCAGGCATATGTCACGCCTTCATCGGTTAAGTAAAGATTGGCAAACATGTCGCCAATCGGATAGTCGGCATAGACATTCTGCGAAAGGCTGACATAGACGCCGCCCTCCACATTCATAACGCCGCAAAGCGTATAAGAATTCCGCGTGTTTTTTGTGGCGTTCAGAGCGTCCATGAAGGTATCGACCGTTTTTTTCTGCGTTTCGGTCAGCATCGGTTCTTCGCTGGTAAAAGCATCTGCCGAAAGAGCAAGCGAGTCGCGGCGGAAATCGGTTTTAGCATACTCAAAGCGGAACGAGTCGCTGTACACGCGAAAACTGGCCGCGGCCTCTGCGCTCTTTCCGATGGTATAGGACACGCCGTCCGGCGTTTCAACAAAGCTGACCGGCGAGCCGGAAAAGAATGTATCGGAAAGCTTGGAGGCCACGCCGAACGCAAGCGCCGGATTCTCGGTCTGAAAGGTATAGATGGCGTTATCCGGAATTTTTCGGCTGATAACAGCCGGTTCGACCGCCACGTTCCGGGCACGGATATAGGAAACAGCGCTGTCAATCATTTCACCGGAAAGGTATAACAGATTGCCGCGCGTATACAGGCACAGAACAAGCAAGAACACATCGACCACCAAAAAGGCGGCGGCAAGAAAGGTACAGACTTTTTTCAATTCCACGACTCATTCCCTGCCTTTCCGGCGACCCACACCAATTTTACCTGATTGGTGTCCGGGTCGTTTTCAAACATTGCGTGGTACGCATAACCGTTTGTTCCGTCAAACAGCGGCAAAGTTAAACGCTGTGGCAAAACCGGCTTGGTCAGACTTCCTCCGTCACAGAAAAGCGTTACGACCGAAAGCTTTTTTATGCAGTCGTTCTGAATGGCAACCGTCACGTCCGCGGCATTTTCCGTCAACATGACGCCATTATAGAAATATTTCAACCGAAAGACCGATGAACCGTCGGCGTCTCTTGTAATTCCGACAAGCGACGGAGCCGCGTCGCCGCCAACCAGAATGCGGTCAAGCGCGCCAAGCAAGTATTTCACGCATAGGATCTGGTCATTGAATGTATACGATTTTCCGTCAGCCGGATAATACCCGAGAAAATCGGACAGCGGAATTCCGTCTGCTCCCGACGAGAACGTAAAACGGTTGTCGGAAAGCGAAACGGTGAGTTCCCGTTCGCCGTCCACAAAGCTTGACACGGTATTGCCGCCCGAACGGATATTTTTGACGGTATTGATATTGAACCCAAGCGTTTTCAACAGATTTTTTGTCTTTTCCTCGCCCGGATCGTAGTTGTAAAAAGTACCGGAGGGCAGAACCACCACAGAGTCCACGTCAAAGGAAGTGGTGAAAACGGCGCTTTCGGGAAGTCCGTCCGCAAAGGAAAAACCGGCATACCCTCTCACGCCATTATATGCCGAAAGGCGATCGACGGTGTACGCTATTTTTTCTTTGGGATACAGAAATACGGCGTTATAATCGTCATCCAAGCACACCGCATACGTTTCGTCGTTTTCGTCCGGCAAAAGGAAAATGTAGCGGACAAAGAAGTTTTCTTCCAGCACAGGGAATCCCCCGGCACGAACGGAGGGCACAAGAGAAGCGGCCGGAAGTTCTCCGAAAAGCGAACAGAACAGATATCGTTCGGATTTGCACAGATCGGCGGCAAAAGCAAGCTTGTCCGCGTCGCTGCGGATCTCAGTACGCCTGACTTCGCCGGACAACAGGGCCTCAAACGCTGATTCTAATTCTTTTTGCAGATTTTTGCGCGAAGTGGTATCAAAGGTAGCCGCCGTCATGGCCCCATCCCCTGTTTTAAAGCCGATAAAAGAAGGCGAAAGCAGATTATTAGCGCCGCTTTGCAGGTTGTTGCCGCTGCCGGTAAGAATCCAACGGTCGCTTGCCGGAATTTCCGGCAGGGCCGACGCGCCGCCGTTAATACTTAAATTCAAATAGATGCCGCTTAAAACAAGCATTGCCAAAAACAATACGGCATTGACGGCAATCAGTGCGCCCAACATCGTATCTCTTTTCGGAGCTGCTGTTTCGCCTATCATCTTACGCGGCGTTTCGGTGTGTTTCTTCATGCTTTTGCCTCCCCTCACTTATGTTGTATACCGGTACACAATCACATCGCAGTCGCGGTCATAAAAGTATACCGGTATACCTTATTTGTTTTCGGCGTCTTCTGCCTTTTCCGGATCTACCGAATCCGGATCAACTTCGGCGCTTGCTTCGTGCGGCGTTTCGATTTCTTTCAACAGTTCGGAAATGCGCGCGCCATGTTCCGCGCCGGTATCTTTGATAAAGCTAAGTTCCGGCGTATTACGCAGGGAAAGCCGGTTGGCAAGTTCACGCCGGATATAGCCGATAGCCGAATACAAGCCGGTTTTGACCTCTTTATCGTTACCGCTCAAATTGCTGTAATAGACTTTGCAATATTTGAGGTCAGGCGTTGTTTCGGTTTTGGTTACGCTGACAAAGCCGCCCGAAACACGGGGGTCTTTGACATTCTGCAAGATATACATGAGTTCTCTTGCGATATCTTCATTGACGCGATTGGTATGGTAATGCGGTCTTTTTTGCATAGACACAAAATTCCTTTCCACGGACGGGCATTTTACCAAGAAAACGCCCATATATGCCGCTCGGCAGAAAGCTTATAAAAAACCTCTGCCGATCGACTGTTTCAAAGCGTTTGACGCTTCTCTTATAATTCTCTCTTGACTTCTTCCATAATATACGCTTCGAGGATATCTTCTTCTTTGATATCGTTGAAACGTTCCAAGGCGATACCGCACTCATAGCCTTGGGCAACTTCCTTGGCATCGTCCTTAAAGCGTTTGAGAGAGCTGATCTTATCTTCAAAAATCACAACGCCGTCACGGACAACACGGATCTGCGAATTACGCGTGATCTTGCCGTCCTGGACATAAGAACCGGCAACAAAGCCGATACCCGGCACGTGAATGGTCTTTCTGACCTGCGCATGGCCGAGAACCACTTCTTTATATTCAGGTGCAAGCATACCGTTAATAGCGGCAGTGATTTCTTCAATGCACTCATAAATGACGCGATAGGTACGGATATCGACATTCTGGCGTTCCGCTGAATCCAACGCGCCCTTATCGGGACGGACATTGAAGCCGACGATGATGGCATTGGACGCGGAGGCGAGCATAACGTCACTTTCGGTAATGCCGCCGACCGCCGAGTGGATCACCTTGACTTTGACTTCCTCGTTGGAAAGCTTTTCAAGGGAAGCTTTGACAGCCTCTGCCGAACCCTGTACGTCCGCTTTGACGATGATGGCAAGTTCCTTGACGCCCTCGCTCAATTGATCGAACAGCGTATCCAGCGAGACTTTGGCATTCGCCTTGAATTCTTCTTCCTTGGCGTCGTTCTTGCGCTTATCGACAAGCTCTTTAGCCATACGTTCGTTAGCGACCACGCGGAATTCTTCACCGGCCTCGGGCGCTTCGGAAAGACCTGTAATCTCGACCGGCGTAGAGGGACCCGCTTCTTTTACCGTTTTGCCGGTGTAATCGCACATAGCGCGGACTCTGCCGAGTGCCGTGCCGGCAATCACCATATCGCCGCGGTGCAGAGTACCTGCCTGAACAAGGACGGTCGCAACCGGGCCGCGGCCTTTATCCAGTTTGGCTTCGATAACAACGCCTTTGGCAGCGCACTTGTAGTTGGCTTTGAGCTCTTTCATATCGGCAACAAGAAGCACCATTTCCAGGAGTTCTTCAATACCCTGATGTTTTAATGCGGAAACCGGCACGCAGATGGTATCGCCGCCCCATTCTTCGGGAACGAGATCGTAATTAGTCAGGTTCTGCTTGACAGCCTCGACATTGGCGCCGGGCTTATCGATCTTATTGATTGCGACAATAATGGAGACACCGGCAGCTTTGGCGTGGTTAATGGCCTCGACCGTCTGCGGCATAATACCGTCGTCGGCGGCAACCACAAGAATGGCAATATCGGTTGCCATAGCGCCTCTTGCGCGCATAGCGGTAAAGGCTTCGTGGCCGGGGGTATCAAGGAACGTGATATCGCGGTCGTTGATATGCACCTTATACGCACCGATGTGCTGGGTAATACCGCCGGCTTCTCCTGCGGTGACATTCGTATGCTTGATAGCGTCCAAAAGCGACGTCTTACCGTGGTCAACGTGACCCATGACCACAACGACCGGGCTTCTGGGTTCAAGGTTTTCCTCGGATTTGGCTTCTTCTTCGGCAAACAGTTTTTCCTCAATGGAAACGACCACTTCGTGTTCTGCCGCGATGCCGAGTTCATCGGCAAGCAGATAGGCGGTATCGAAATCGACCACTTTGTTCGCGCCGACCTGATCCATGCCAAGTCCCATACCGAGGAGCTTTTTAATGACTTCGCCGGTCGTGATCTTCAACTTTGCAGCAAGATCGCTGATCATGATCGTATCGGGCAGGGTAATCGGACCGGTGAACTTTTTGACCGGTTCGGCAGGGGTCGTGACCGCTCCGCGGCGTTTGCCTTTTTTGCCTTTTCCGCCCGGTGCGGAATACATCACATCGCGCGCTGCGGCTTCGTTTCTTGCGATACGTCCGCCAACGCCTTTCTGAATGCCGCCGACATTTTTCTTCTTGGCCGGTTTTGCACCCTTTTCGCCGTCTCCGTCTACCATTTCGGCAAGGTTATCCAGTTTTTCATCGTATTTGGAAAGGTCAACTTCGCTGGTGCGGATATCGACCACGCGAACAACGCCGTCGCTGTCTGCCACGGGAGACGCGCCCTCTTTGCGTTCGCCGGCATAGCGGCTCTTGATGCGGCCGTCTTTGTCAAAGACCGGTTTTAAGCTCGGCTGACGGACGGATTGGGAATCCTCGTCACGGTCGCGCATACCCTGACCGGCAGACGGTTTCTGGAAACGCGGTTTGGAGGGCTTTTGTGCGGCCGGCGCCGGTTCGCTGACAAAGCCGTCCTTGGTAAATTTGACGTTGCTGTATTTGTCAAAGCGCTCGTTCTTGTCATAGCGCGGATACTGTTCCATCTTTTCGGGACGGATTCCCTCCTGCTTCAAGAGCTGTGCGCCCTCACGCTGAATCTTATTGATCTGACGTTCGATCTGCTTGTCGGTCATCTGACCGCCGGCATTCTGTCCGTAAGGCGGACGCGAACCATTCTGTCCATACGGTTTTCTCTGACCGTCAAACGGGCGTTTTTCAAACGGACGGTTTGAGGAGCCGTTCGGTGCGCCATTACCGTTCGGGCCGCGGCGGTCGCCGAACTGACCGGGACGGTTATAGCCATTTTGGCCGTTCTGCCCATTCTGTCCGCCTTGACCGTTCTGTCCATACGAGGACGGACGGTCACCGTTACGGCGGAAGTTGCCGTCGCGGTTGTCGCGATAAGCCGGACGCTGGTCGTTCGGACGGGAATCGCGGTGTTCGGGACGGGAAACGTTGGCACGGTCATTAGACGCGGTCTGTGTCGGCGCGTCAACCGGTTTCGCTTCCGGCTTTACTTCCGGTTTTGTCACTTCCGGCTTGGTTTCCTTGACCTCCGGCTTTACTTCCGCTTTCGGCTCGGCCTTGGCCGTTTTTTCGTCCTTTTCGGCTGTTTCCGGTTTTGCCGCCTTTTCTTCGTGTACTTCGGCGGTCTTCTTTTCCGGCTGTGCCTTTTCCGGCGTTTCCGCTTTGACGGTCGGTTTGGAAGAGGCAAGGTAAGCGGCGATATCCGCGACCTCGCTCTTATTGATATAGTGATTGAGCACCAAATTGATTTCCGTGTTTTCCATTACGGAGGAAGAGCTTTTTCCGTCAAAGCCCTTATCTTTAAGAAGCTCCACGATCTCCTTTGTCTTTTTATCGAGATCCTTCGCCATGTTGTTTACTTTATACTTCTGTGTTGCTGCCATATAAATCAAGCACCTCCGTGTTGGTTGTGTGTATTTTTATACCGGTTTTTTCTACGATCTTCACAAAGCCCTTATCCGTCAGCAAAACAGCCGCCGTATCGGATTTTTTACCGGCTACATGCGAAAGCTCCGCTTTGGTAAGCTCTGTCAAGACATACGGGATATGATGAAATTCGGCTGTTCCGACTAACCGTTTACGGGTATTTTCCGATATGTCGCACGCCGTGATCAACAGTTCTCCCTTATCGGCACGCATCCTTTCAACGCTGAGCGTTGTTCCGACAAGTGCGGCTCTTGCCTTTACGGCAAGTCCCACGGCACCTAAGATCCTCGCTGACACATCGTTTCCTGCTTGTGTTCCTGTCACGGTTCCACCTCCGTGGCCGCCTCTTCTGCGGTAAGCTCCGCAAGACGCCGACCAAGCGATGCGTACACTTCTTCCGGAATAGCGGTTTCAAGGCTTTTTTCAAAGCGTTTCGCCTTTTTGGCCTTTTCTAAGCAGGCAAGGCTCGGGCAAATATAAACGCCTCTGCCGGACAGTTTGCCCTTATCGTCAATGCAAATCTCCCCCTCGGGAGTGCGAACGACGCGAAGAAGCTCCTTTTTCGGTTTTTTTTCTCCGCACCCCATACATTTTCGTTCAGGGACTTTTTTTGTTTTTTGTGGCATGAACTAACGGCGGCCAATTCCGCCAAACCTCCTGTAAAAATACACCTATGCTTTTTATGTTTCGGATAAAACCGTTTTACGCCGTGCCTTTATTAAGCTTCGGTCTTTTCGGTATCGTCCTTTTTCTCATCGGACGCTTCATCCGTTTTTTCTTTTTCATCGGTTTCCATGGCAGATTTCAATGCCTGCGCAAGATTTTCACCGAACGAACCCGACGCTTGGGTTCTGCCCTCGATGATATCGTTGAAAGCGGCGGCGCGGGCAGCCGTCACGCTCTTGATGTCAATCTTGTTGTAGCCGGTCAGGCGGGCGGCAAGACGGGCATTCTGTCCTTCCTTGCCGATAGCAAGCGAGAGTTGGTCGTCTTCCACTAACACATTGCACGAGCGGTCGCCGGTTTCGGTAACCGAAACGACGGTAGCCGGAGCAAGAGCGGCACGGATGAATTCTTCGGGCACATCGCTGTATTTGATGATATCGATTTTTTCGCCGCCAAGTTCATGGGTAATGCTGTTTTTGCGGATTCCCTTTGCGCCGATGCAGGCGCCGATCGGATCGACATTCGGGTCGCGCGAATAAACGGCGATTTTTGTCCGAGAGCCGGCTTCGCGCGCAATCGACTTGATAATGACCGTGCCGTCCTGGATTTCCGGAACTTCAAGTTCAAACAGGCGCTTGACAAGACCGGGATGTTTTCTGGAAAGCACAATGGCCGGGCCTTTGGTTTCGCGCTTGACGATGGTAACATAAACCTTGATCTTTTGTCCCTCGATATAGTGCTCACCGGGAATCTGTTCGTTTTTGAAGAGGGTCACTTCGTTTTTGCCAAGTTCCAATACCGCATTTCCGGTAACCGGGTCGATACGCGAAACGATAGCTGTGACGATCTCCTCTTTCTTGTTCTCATATTCGCGCACCATACGGTCGCGTTCCGCCTCGCGGATACCCTGGATGATAACCTGTTTGGCGGTCTGTGCGGAAATACGTCCGAAATTCTTCGGCTTGATCTCGACTTCGACGATATCGCCGATATTGTAGGTCTTTTTGATCTTCCGCGCTTCTTCAAGCGAAATTTCGGTCTTGTCGTTGAAGCGGTGTTTACGGCGGATAATGGCAGGCTTTGCGCCGCTGTCGTCATCGTCGAACACGTCGCCGTAGGGCGTGGTGTCGTCGATTTCGATCAAACGGTCGGTGCGTTCATCGAAATCATCGAAGTTGTATTCCGCCGTCAAGGGGATGTCCTCTTCCAGATCGGGGTCTACGACGGTCAACTGTTTGAACACTCTTACGTTCTGCTTGACCGGGTCAAGCTCGATGCGTACATTGGAATAGCCGTTATCTCTCTTAAAGCCGCTCAAAAGCGCCGCTTCCACTTTTTCCAGCATGTATTCCTTAGGGATTCCCTTTTCTTTTTCCAGCATATCCAACGCTTTAAAGAATTCTGCGTTCATTGCCTTTCATTCCTCCAACTATCTATCGTCATTTGTTTTTTACTGATTCTGTTAAAATTCGCACACCGTGCGGATGCTTGCAATTTCTTTGCGTGCAAGCTTTATCGGATTTTCGCCGCATACGACGGTAATACTGTCGTTTTCTTCATCAAACGCCGAAAGGATGCCGTGAAGCGTTTTGGTTCCGTCAAGGGCTTTGAAAAGCTTGACGGTCACTTCGGAATTCAAAAATGCCTTGATGTGTTCCGGCGTTTTCAGTTCGCGTTCCAGTCCCGGCGACGAAATTTCGAGGTAATAACTTCCCTCAATCGGGTCAGCCGCGTCAATGAGCGGCTCAACCGCGTCGTTGACCATTTCGCAGTCGGTCAAGGAAACGCCCTCCGGCCGGTCAATGTAAATAATCAGATTGTGATCCGGTCCTTCTTTGACAAACTCCACGTCCCAAAGCGATACGCCGCATTCCTCGACAGCGTCTTTCACAAGCTCCGCCACACGGGCGGCAATCCCGCTTTTCTTTTTTTCAGCCATAATGATCCTTTCGTTTCCGACAGTGTAACCGTGTTATGGGTTATGTCTTTCAACAGTAAGGAGCGGTTTTGTCAACCGCTCCTTACATCCGTATTCTTCGTGTAATAGTATAACACATCTTTTTGGAAAAATCAATAGTTTTTTCACAAAAAACCGATGAAATCCAAATATCGGTATTTTACACAAAAAATCCGTCGCTTTTTCCGTTAATCCAAAATATAAACCCAAACATTCCGGCGGCCGAACTGAATACATTCGTTGTACGACATAAAGGCAAGATCGACGATATCGCCTTTAATGGCTCCGCCCGTGTCCTCCGCCACGCCGACGCCGTATTCAAGCGCATCGCAAGTGATATACATCTTCGTATGCAGCGGAATGACGTTCGGGTCAACCGCAACAATGCCCTTGGCAAGTGTTGCGCCGGTTGCCGTGGTCATCGTGGTAAGCCCCGGCATATAGGTATAGGCCGTCGCTTCCATGAGTTTGCGGTAATTGTAGGTGTAGACGGTACCGTCCGACGCTGTCACCGCGCCGCCGACGCCGTATTCTGCCGTGCCGTTTACGGCAGGCACGATCACATCCTCTGCAATGATCTCGCGTTCGACGGCAATTCCGTCCACGCATTTTTCGATGTACGTGACGTTTTTGATTCCGTTCACGCCCTCAGTCAAGACGCGCATCTCCCCTTTCGGGATCGTATCGACATCCGTCAGATCATAGTCATACGCAAGCGGTTCCTCAACGGTGTACTGCTTATATTCGACCGTTGAAACATCGATCATCATGTTGTCGTATAAAATCGTGTCGACCGGTACGTTCAAGGAATCGATCTCGGTTAAGGTTACTCCGGCATAAGCCAGAAAATCCGTGCATTCCACGGGGAAATAGGTGTAGTCGTATTCGTTGCCGTTCATTACAAGCGTGACATCTACGGGACCATCCGTTAAATCCGTTAAAAACGATTGGGTTTCGGCGGTATTTTCAGAAGCAATACCGTAGATTTCGGAAAAAGCGTACGTCGGGACGGCAAGGACGACAGCAATCACAAAAACAAGCAGAAATAGAACGGTCTGTTTTCGCGCTGTCGTTAACTTTTCATTCACAACCATACTGTGCTCCTTTTCGGAAATTTGGCAAAAAAGCGACCTCCGCAATTTTGCAATCGTGTATACTAGCACACTTCACACGATTTGTCAAGCCTTTTTTGGGAATTTTGTCGATTTTCCGCCGATTTTCAGGAAATTTTCAGATATTTTTCCTGTTTTTACCAGTATATGCCCAAAATCCGAAAATTATTCACACGCATAAAAAATGCATAATTCAGTTTACATAAAATCTGACGTTAAAAAAGAGTTTACATTTCGACAAGTCTGCCAAAGGCGTTTTTCAAGGCAGAATTTTTTGACAAATCTGCACAAATACAGATGCTAAAAATTGTAAATTATACCGAATTTTTACTTAGGTTTTCGTTTAAGAAATTCCGTTTTTGACAAAGGCGGCAAAGAGAATCTGAATCAACAGAATAAGCGGAATTCCGGCCATGAATTTTACGTGTTTTGTCTTGTGACGGATAAGAAGCATGGTGAGAAACATAGCGGCCGAACCGCCAAACGCCGCGGTGCACAAAAGGGCGTTTTCCGAAATCCGCCACTTTCCTTTGCGCGCGGCATACTTGTCGTACACGGTCAAAAGAATTGCCAAGACTGAAACAGCCGCCAGATAATAAGAAAAAATCTTCATTATATTATATATGGTACCTCCTGTTTTTTTCGTTAATTTCATATACCGGTATATTGTTTTTTAGCGTTCTTTTTTTAAAAACAGACGTCTGAACCGGCTCTGTTTTCTTTTATGTGAGCACTGTCAGACGTCTGTTTTAATACTTTTCTTCCTTATATATTATATAAGCAGAATTCAAGCCTTTTTCTCGTCGTGTTTCTCTGCTTTTGCGGATGCCTTTTTAGTCTTTCTCGCTTTTTTTCTTTTACGGACAACAAGAAGTATCACCGCAAGAATTACCAGAATTCCTGCCGCCAAAAGCAAGTTCCACAAGGCGTAATTATGCGTTTCGATCAAGGCAAACGACACAGTCTCTCCTTGTGCGTCAAACACAAGATAACTGCCGTCTTCCGACGAATCGGCCTTCTCCCACTTTGTGCCGTCAAAGAGGTAAACGCCGGTCTTTTTGAAGGTATCCGGCTTTTTGACGCGCACCCGATAGCCGTCCAAACCGCACGATGTGCCGGAAATGGTAAAGCTGTACGCAAGCGGCTGTGATTTTGTTTCGGGAAGTCCGGCAAGACTACCGTCAAAGGCTGTAATTTCAGCAAGAGCCGTCGTGTTGAAACTGCCGTCCAAAAGGACATCCGGCATGGACTCGTCGCCGGTCGCCTGCAAGGCTGTGACAAACGGGTTATACTCAGCCTCAATGATCCGGCCATAGGTAAGCGCCGCGCCGTCATACTGCCATTTTCCCTCATAACCATCCTTTTGCGGAACCGCCGGAATGCGGTCAGCCGGGATCGGCTCGCCATAATTGTAGGTAACGCGTGCAACAACCGTATCCTCGGCCTTGAAAACAGCGGTTTCGGTTGCAAAATCCGCCGGAAGTCCGGTTTCGGCACGGAGTTGGTCATAGGTCATCGGCTCGGCCTTTCCGGCGTAGCTTACGCCGTCCCAGCCGGCAATTTCGCGGCTGACAAATCGATTGGAGAGCACATCTCCGTCTGCATCTCCTACAATTGCCCCGACAAACTGTTCTCCCTCGTCCACGGCAGGAACGCTGATGCAGTTTTTCACGTCATGTCCCATACCGGCAATGCCGCCGACATATCGTCTGCCGGACAGCGTAGCCTTGGCTTTACAGCCAAAAACCGACGTATAGCTGATGCCGACAATGCCGCCGACATAATCGCCGCCCGTACTGGTGACTGTGCCATAGCCGACGCAGCCGATAACCATGCCGATATCCATGCGTCCGACAATGCTGCCGGCTGCATTTTTCTTGGCTGTAATCTCGCCGCGGTTCTCGCAGTCGCGTAACACCGTTCTTGTGCGGAACACAAAGTCGGTCGAGCGGTTTCCGATTTTCTGCAAATCGTCCTCGGGGTCAAAATCGCGCTCAATGGCCATAGATCCGGCAATACCGCCGATGTTGACATCGCCCTCTACCGTGCCGTAATTATAGCAATTCGCCACTTTTCCGGTGGCATTGGAGCTCTCGGTGTCGTTTTCGGAAATATCTTCATACACGTCGTCCACCGTTTTATCGGCGGTTGCGTCGTCGTTGGCTTTACGGAAAAGTGAAATGATATCGCTGAACTTATTGTTGATTCCTTTCAGGTCGGAAACCATGGTATCGGAGGAGCCGGTAACAAGGTTATTAAGGGAAGAAAGGATATCCTGCATTTCGGTTACGCTTTGGTTCAATGAATCGGAAGTACTGGAAACTTTATCGCCAATCTTGGAAAATTCAATGTCCGGCATAGCGGTAAGCTGATCTGCCGTATTTTTCAAGCGTTCGCTTGCTTTGGCGAACCAATCGAACGCGCTTTGGAATTCTTTTGTCACGCTTTGCATGGATTCCGCCGCGTCGGTAATCGCTCCCCCGGCTTCTTTCAGGTCACTGCTTAACGCAATCATGCTGTCAAGAGCTGCATTGATGTCGTCCGAGGTGTTGGCCAGAGTATCAAAGGCACGCGACATGGTTGTGAGAGAGGTACGGAGCATTTTGGGGTCAAGCTCGCCCGTAATCACGCTCACACTGTCAAGAATGAGCGTCAGCGCGTCGTTTGCCTTACTGACGTTTTGCGCAATATTCTTAAATTCCTTTTTAAACGCCTTGAAGTCGGAAGTAATGGAATCAATATCCAGATTTAACGCTTCTTCGGCAGTCAGACCACTTAAATCGGGAATCTCGATGAGATCCGCGATCTTGGAAATCGAAGTATCGATTTTATCCAGCGCTTTGGAAAGCGCTTTGAGTGCGTCGGTGATATCATCGAGCGCGTCAGACGTTTTATCGGCATCGCCAAGAGCCGCATTAAGAGCCTGCATCGCGTCAGACAGGTCTTTTAAGGCGCTTTCAGCTTCGGTCGATACGGTTTTTATGCTGTTTAATGCATCTTCTAGATTCTGGGAATCGGTTAAGATACGAACGGCTTCTTCGGAATTGACAAGCGCGTCGTCCAAATAATCACAGGCGCGCGAAAGTTTATCAAGCGCAACCTGCAAATCAGTCACGGCCGGGGAAACATTGTCGATCACAAGCGAGACGCGCGAAATGGCGTCGTTGATGGAATCGATACTTTCATCGCCCCAATCGCTGACCGTATCGATCAGTTCTTTGGTGCTGTCCTTGGCGCCGGTCAGGCTGTCGTTCAAGGAATCTAAATGCTTCGATATATCGCCGGGCAAATCGGTGTTGTGATCAAGCATATCCCCAAGCAGTCCTTGTAGATTATCGAATTCATCGAAAATGTCGTTCAAAATGCTCTGGTTATAAGTGAGCGCCACATACGGCTCTGCCTGACCGACAATCCCGGCCACTTCTTTTCTGCCGTAGATCTTGCCGTAGTTACTGCATTCGCTCATGAAACCCGACTGACGTCCGGCAATGCCGCCGACGTTATAGCCCGTATGCGGATAGCCGACCGTGCCGCGGTTGCTGCACGAACGGATAATGCCCGAAGAATAGCCGGCGATACCGCCGGTATCGGTACAGGTAAGGTTAGTTTCGGCATCGGTGATCTTCCGGATATCAAAATCGCTCACATCAAGCGTGACTTCCACTTCAACGGTATTGACGCGCGCGTGGTTGGCACTGCCGGTGATACTGCCGGTATTCTTGCCGCAGATACCGCCGGTGCGGTATTCGCCGGTGATACTGCCCCACGAGGTGCAGTCCACGATCTGGCCGGTCTCGCCGTTAAGGCCTGCGATTCCGCCGACATCACTCTTTCCTTCGATTGTGCCGTTGAACCGACAGCCGACAATTGTTCCTTTATTATCGGCGACGATTCCGCCGACGGTCGCTTTTGTCCCCTGCGGTCGGATAACGCCGCGCACAGTCAAATTCTTGACCGTCGCACCCTTTGCCACATAGCGGAAAAAGCCGCGTGTCGAACCGCCGGCCGTTATGGACACGCCGTCCACAACATGGCCGCCGCCGTCAAATTCTCCGGCAAAATACGGGATTCCGGAAAATTCATCATAATCCATGCGGATATCATTCGTTAAGAACACTTTGAGTCCGGTCGAATAGCTGTCAAGGGAGCAATTTTGGGCAAACGCGATAAGCTCTTCGGCTGAGCCGATGAGAAGCGCCCCCTCGGGGTAAACGACTTGAACCGGCGCGTCACTTACAGTTTCCGCCGCCTGTGCATCTGCCGCTCCGGTATTCGGAGCACCGTAGACCGGAAGAGAGCCGAGCGTTAAAAGGACCGACAGCGAAAGCGCAGTCGTTTTTCCGGCAACATGCTGAAAGTTTTTGAAGAGATCGTTTTTATTAAGCGTTTTCATGCGTATCTTCCTCCTTTCCGGTCTGTTCTTTGTTTTCGGGCGATTCGATCCGCTCTGGTGTTTGAGGGGATTCCGGCAGACTGTTTTCTTCACGGATATTACCGGCCTCGACGATGGCATTCACATCACCGCGGATAACACCGGTGATATTGGCGTCCACAAAGCCGGAAACACGGCCGCGGACTCTGCCGCTGACAAACACCGTGCCGGAAGCGCTCTTGGTAACTTCGGGCAGCGGAATCGAGAATTTTGTTTTTTCAATGATAATATCGCCGAGAAGCAGTATCTGCGGCAATGCTCCCATAACAAGAAACATGGAAATCAGCGTTCCGCGTCCGAGATTGGAACCGATGCCGGCGATAACGGGGTTGGTCGAAAGCTGTGCAATCAGGATGCCGGCGGAAGCAAGAATCGTACCGGAAGTAACGATGGTCGGGAAAGCAAGGTTAAGCGCTTCGACAATGGCTTTCCGCGGCGGCATGGAATTTTTCAGTTCCATATAGCGGCTGGAAATAACGATAGCATAGTCGATATTGGCGCCCATCTGAATGGAGCTTACGATTAAGTAACCAAGGAAGTAAATCGGGCTTGACGTAATGGTCGGGAAGGAGAAGTTGATCCAGATACTGCCTTGGATGACGGCGATTAAAAGAAGCGGCAGACCGACCGACTGGAAGGTGAACAACAGGACGATAATGACAAATACAGCAGAAAGAACGCTGATCATGATATTATCCGTCACAAAGGAGGCCGACAGGTCATAGTCGTTTTCCGCGTCGCCGGCCAGAACGACCTTATCCGCGTCATAATACTTTTCCGCAATGCCGTGAATGGTCTTTAAGAACGCAAAGGTCTCGTCGCCCTCTTCCGGCAATGTCAGGTAGATAAGCATTCGCGTGTATTCGTCGCTCTGCAGCTGTGCTTTGGCGTCGAGCAGCTTGTCATACAGCTCATCGAGGTCGCTGTCCAATTCATCGTCATCTAACGTTATATAGCCTTGATCTTTCTTTTCGCAGATAAAGAGGAACATATCGATTAACGGCACGCTGTATGAGTCGAAGCCGCTCGCAAGTTTTCCGTAATTTTCGTCGTCCAACGCATAGGCGGCATAAACGGCGCACACCAATTCATAATCGATATCGGTCATTTCGGAAAATTCACGCGGTGTGAGTTTATCGGTGAGAAGATAGCCGTCCATAGCCTCTTGGTTGGCAAGGCCAACAGTATGGTCTACCTCGTCATAGCGTTCCAGTTCTTTGAGGATATTTCCCTCGGCTTCATAATCGCCGGACGGAACGATAAGCGCCAGCAGATTCTGTTTGCCGAACGTATCCTCGATTTTTTCCTCAGCCAGTTGCGTTTCGTTTTTGCGGGACGTATCGACAAGCGTAAAGCCGTACACATACGGACAATGATTGGAAAGGAAGAACCCACCCACAATCACTAACACAAATACCGGCGGCACAATATAGCGCGTCGCAACGACGACCTTGCCCCATTTATCAATCTTCGGAACAAAGCTCTTATGCGCCGATTTTTCAATCAGTCCGGAGAATAATACCAACAAGCCCGGCATTAACGTAAATACCGAAATCAGGCTGAGCAAAATCGCTTTGACAAGCACAATACCCATATCAAAGCCCAGGCGGAACTGCATGAACATCATGGCGACAAGGCCGGAAATGGTTGTAAGACTGCTGGAAGATATTTCGGGAATGGCTTTGCTGAGCGCGGCGATGGCCGCCTCACGGGTCGGTTTGGTAGCGCGTTCTTCGGTGAAACGGTGCAAAAGGATGATCGCATAGTCAATGGCAAGCGCAAGCTGCAGCACAACCGTGACCGAATCGGACACGAACGAGATTTCATCAAACATGAAGTTGGTTCCTTTGTTCAAAAGCGCCGCCGCGCCGAACGTCATGATAAGAACCGGAATCTCGGCATAAGTGCGCGAAGTGAACAAAAGGACTAACACGATAATGACAGCCGCAATGAGCAGAATTAAATTCATTTCCTCGGCAAGCGTTTCGGAATCCGAACTGCCGACCGTGCTTTTAACATAGACGTCATAATCGGAAAGCGTTTCCTTTACCGCATTCATGGCGTCAATCGCAAGCGCCTCATCCTCTTCGGCATGAAAGGTGATGTCGAACATGGCGGAAGCGTTTTTGAAATGCTCGTCGGTGTCATCGAAATCCACTTCGCTGACGCCGTCGATCTCCTCCAACGTTTCTTTCAGCTCTTCGGCTTTGTCATAGGTAATATTGGAAACCATGACGCGCGCTGTGCCAAACGTGGTGAATTCCTCGTCCATAATGGTAAGACCGCGCCGGGTTTCGGTTTCGGGCGGAAGGTATTCGGTGATGTCGTTGCACACCTTTACCCAGCCGCTTGAAAAAATACAAAAAATAAAAGCACTGATATACAGAAAAAAGATCAGATTGCGCCGATCCACCACCACCGTTGCAAACTTCTCAAAGAACGACGGCTTCTGTACGGTTTCAGGTTCTTTCAAGTCGGGTCACTCCTTCTTCCTATTATAATATATTATTATATAACACAATCGGGCACAGTGCAATAAACATTTTTTTAATATTGTCATATTTGCTGACATTTTTCTGAAAATGTATAAAATTGTCCGAATCGCCCTGTCACAGCCAAGAAAGATTTTAAAAGTTTTGCACATTTGCTTATTGAATTTATACACAATGTGTGATACAATATAGTAGAAAAAATTTGTCCTCGGCATAAATCAATTTGCCGAAACAAATATGCCGTTAAAAAACTGCAAAGGAGGTGCAGACATGTTTTCATTCCGCAAGCCGGCCCGGACGCTCGATGAGTCACTGCCGGAGGACACGCGCGACGCGTATCTTGCCGCCGGCGGCGACACCGCCGCTTTTGAACGGTTAGTGCGCAAATATGAAAAATATGTCTGCACCGCCGTTTATTCGGTTATCCGCAATTACGACGACAGCTTTGACGTGTCGCAGGAAGTCTTTTTGAAATTGTATCACTGCATTGGTTCGTTCAAGGGCGAAAGCAGTTTTTCAAGCTGGTTGTACCGCATTGCCAAAAACGCCGCGCTCGACTATCTGCGGCGCGAAAAGAAAAACCGAACGGTAAGCATTGACGCCGAAAACGAGGACGGCGAGAAATACATAGCCGAAATTCCCGACGTTTCCGGCAAAAACGATCCCGAAAAGGCGGCTCTCGATTCCGAGCGGCGGCGCATTCTCTATGCCGCATTAGAAGAATTGAGCGATGAGCACAAAGAAATTCTGTTACTGCGCGACATAAACGGCTACTCTTACGAAGAGGTCGGCGAAAGGTTAGGCTTAGAGGCCGGAACCGTCAAATCCCGGCTTTTCCGGGCAAGAGAGGCACTGCGAAAAAAATTAGAAGAAAAAAAGTATTTTTAAACGGAACTTTTTTCCGATCGGGCGCGTCATATAAGTGCAGCCGGAAAAATTAAGAAAAAAAATAAGATTTTTCTATCACAAAGAATCCCTGAAAGGAGGTGTGCGGACATGAAAAACTCCACCGGCGGCATGATAAACGAGCCCGGCGCAGACGGCTGTTTTGGCCATTCGGACGAATTGTGCGAGAGCACAAGACTTGCCATTGCGGACGAAAGAGAGCTGACTGACACACAAAAGGCTCATTTGAAAACATGCGATTTCTGCCGGAATTTTCAGAACGAGACGGAAATCATGAAACAGGCCTTAAAAGAACTTGATGTCGAACCGCTTGTGAAAGGCGGTGTCGGACTTGCCGATTCCGTTATGGATGAGATCGGCAAGCAAGCAATTTTCGGACGCACACCGTCCGTAAAGCCTAAAATTTTCCGTCACGCGGGGCTTGCCGCCGCCTGCCTGATGGTTCTCGTTCTTGCAGCGCCGACCGCGCTCAACTTTATGCATGCCGGCAAAGCCGATATTACCCCAAACGAAACGGCGTTAATGCCAAAGGCATCTTTCTTCGCCGGAAACGCAAGCGACTCCAAAGTGGTTGCTGACGAAGATGAAAATGCCGGCGATGATGCGTTCCTGACAGACAAAACCGCCGAAAACGGCAACACAGAGGATTCGGATTCCTCTTGCACAGCCGATATAAGCGATTTTGAAACGAATTCTGCCGCGGACTCCATAGGCGAAAACAAAAATGTCCTGTATTTTGCCAATGCCGGCTCTTCGGAACACGCAGAGTTTGAAAACTCTGCCGAGCCGTCCGACAGTGCACCTGCCGACATACAACCATCAGACGCTTCGGTGAATTCAGACGTCCTTTCCGGTTCGGGCGGATTGTTCTCCCTTAGAACTTCCGGCGGCGGTTCATCCGCTTCTTCGGGAACAGACGCTTTGTCAAACATGGCTGACAGCGTAAGTGAAACAGCTGACGGTGCAAACGATGCAAATTCCAAAATGCCTGCCGGAAATGCTGACAGTACGATCGACGAATCCGCAAGCAACGCCCTTGCTCCCTCCAACGACGCACAGATCTCCAACGGGGAAAACGGTTTTGACGACTCCGACAGAGACGCGTCCTCCGTTTACGAAGCTGAAAACGGAGACGCAAATAATGCGTTGCCCGAAAATTCTGCCGCAGAAAACGGAAACGCCAATTCTGTCGTTCGCGATGAAAACGATTGGCAAAGCAATGGAATTCCTGTTTTATCTTTCGTCAAGACTGCCTGTGATGCGGCCAATGCACGTTTTGGTTCGCGCTACACAGTGGATGTGAATAAGGCGACCTATTCCAGGCTTTCGGAAAACAGTCTATATGTGGATATTCCCCTAGACCAATCCGATGCACACATTCAGGTCTTTATGGTTTTAGAAAACAGTGAATGGAAAATTGCGACCGATGCGGACGGAAATGAGCAGATTTTTGAAGTCACCGCACGTTACAATTTTATCGGCTGAAATTTCACGCAAGTGTCTTTACTCCAAAGCAAAACCGGCACATCGAAAGATGTGTCGGTTTTGCTTTTTTTCTCGAAAAATATAAAGGACGGTTTTAACGTTACTTTTCGTCTCTGCGAAAAGTCAAATCTCCACTCATTCGAAAGGCTACCTTTGCGTTTCGCGGTACACTGTCGGTGCAAGCCCAAAAGCATGCTTAAAGCAATGGCTGAACGAATACACATCCGAAAAGCCGCATTGAAGGGCAATATCGGAGACCGATTTTGCGGTATTCTGAATCAATAGCTCGGCTTTGTTCAATCGAAAGTCCCTTAGAAATTCATGCGGTTTCTTCTTGTATATATCAAAAAACAAACGTCTGAAATGTTTTTCGCTTATACCCGTGATTTCCGCTACCTCGCTGATTTTCAGATCCGGGCGGCTGTAATTTTGGTTTATATAATCAAGGGCAATTTCAATTTTCCCTGCCATTTTATAATTGACACGATTAAACCCCATGTCGTTATAGAGCATTCCGATCATTTGACATAAAATTCCATTGCAAATCATCCGTGATCCCGGCAGATCCAAGCTATATTCCTTCACGGCCTTTTGAAACATGTTTTCGTACTGATAGGCATTTTTATCGGAACAAACCGTTTTAAACGGGAAAGCGCTGTCCGCTTTCTGGACCTTCTTCTCAAAATTGAAATTGACCGCCATATAGGAAACCGCGTCGCAATCATATGCGCCGCTTTCATCAACCGAACCTTTGGCGATATAGGCAACCTGCCCCACTTTTATCTGAACGGTCTTCCCTTCTTTTGTATATCCGAGCGTTCCGTTTGTGACAAAGGCAAAACTTTCATGATTCCGGGGTTCAGCCGCTATATACGGTTTACCCTTTGTCAGCGTAGCACAAAAGAATACAGCGTCCTCAATAGGCAATGCCTTTTGAAGTTCATAGGACATTTTTACACCCCTTATTCTTTTCACCATGTTCTTTACTGCCTTTTATTATAGCACAGATCTCTGTCAAATTCAAGAAAAATGTCTGTTTCAAACAAATTTATGCTGTTACAAACATTTACTTTTCTGCGAATTGTTATATAATCATAGTAAATCAAACGAAAGGACGAGATCAAAATGAGAAAAGCTTTGGTTACCGGAGCAAGCAGAGGCATTGGATATGCCATTGCAAAGCAGTTATCGCAAAACGGTGACAAGGTCGTTATAACCGGAAGAAACAGCGAGGCCCTGGAACGCATTGCGCATGAATTGGGAGAAAATGTATTTTCCATGGTTTGGGATGCCGCAGAATTGCATAAGGCCGAAGAAAAAATATGGGAAGCGGCTGATAAATTAGGCGGATTGGACATCGTGGTAAACAATGCCGGAATCTTTGCGCAAAGAAGTGAATGGGATAAGAAAAGTCTCTTAAAAACAACGATAAAGGAATGGCAGGATGTTTTCGATGTTAATGCAAGCGCTGTCTTTTTTACCATGCAGGCTTCTGTCCGATATATGCTTGAAAACGCTGTGAAAGGGAACATTTTAAACATCACCTCGGTAGCCGGCGAAGAACCGGTTTTCGGCGCCTACGGCGGCTCCAAAATTCTTGCGACAGGGCTTACGCGCGGATGGGGCAAAATGTTCGCCTCAGACGGAATCACGATAAACGGAATCGCTCCGGGACCCGTTGCCACGGAAATGAACAACTGGCACGAGGGGGATTCCATGAAACACGACAGGATTCCCTATGGAAGGTTTGCAACAATCGATGAAATTGCCGGGCTTGCCATGTATCTTTTGGATGAAAAAGCAAAGATGATCTGTGGAGAAACCGTTATTATAGACGGCGCGTATTCCATCCGGTAATTCAGGAGTGTAGATAAGATGAATGAAAGAATCGAAAAGTTAGTTCAGAAGACCGTTTCGGGTCAGATGTTTGTTTATCCGGTTAAAACAGAATACGACCGGTGCGACCTTTTTTTGCCTCCGATAAAAATGTCCGCCAAAAGAGTCTGCGAATATATCCGGAATCAGGAACCGCTTCTTGTTGAAGAATCCGCCTTTACAGGGTTATTGGCATTCGACGGCAGTGTGGAAGGAGAAATATTCAACAGGAAAGGACACGTCAATTTCGGAATCGCTTTCAAGAATTTCTATAACAAGCCGGTTGACAATTTACTTACGTTTGAATGGCAACACTCCGCAGGAGATTTCGGAAAAATCATTAACGGCGGTATTAGCGGCATGAAGAGAACCATCCAAGAATCCATCGAAAATCATAAGGATGACGAAAAAGCCCTTCAATTTCTGGAAACCCAAACAGATATTTGCGACGCTGTGATTGACTGGGCGCACAAATGCTCCGAAAAAGCGCTGGCTCTTTCAAAAAACGTATCCAATGCAACGTATAAAGAAAATTTGGAGAGATTATCCCGTTCCCTTAAAAATGTTCCGGAAAAGCCTGCAAAAAGCTTTTATGAGGCTATTTTATCCTTATACGTCTGCTATGGCTTAATTCCGGACAGTATCGGGTTAATTGACCGGTATTTATATCGTTTTTACAAAGCCGATATCGAAAGCGGCGTTCTGACCAACGAAGAAGCGTCTGCGTATTTGCAGGAACTGTTTTTAATGCTGCAGGCAAGGATCCACAAATCCTCCGACCGTTTTTACCGCGGCGGCGAATCTCATTTTTGCGTTGGCGGCTATCTTGAAAACGGCAAGGACGGTTTCAATGAGTTATCCCGACTGATCGTGGATTCACTCATGGAATTGCCGACATGGATTCCGCAGATTTCTTTGCGTTGGACGTCCAAAACGCCGCACGAAGTTCTGCACTACATGATGGATTGCGAACGGAAGGACCCGAACAAGCGCATTGCTTTTGTAAACGATGAACCGCGCATCAAAGGCTTGACCGAATATACCGGGTTTTCTTATGAAAAGGCCGTGAGTTACACCATGATTGGCTGCAACGAGATCGCACTTCCCGGCGGAATCGTGTTTGGTTTTGACCCGATGAACATTGTCCGCTGCGTCCAGAACACATTTTTCAACCGCAGCAAAGAGATTCAAAACGCCCGGACATTTGATGAGTTTTATGCGATATTCCAAGAAGAAATGTTCAAAGACCTGCGCGAAGCGGACAACATCGGCAAAGGTTTGCAGGCGATACGCAGCCGCGACTGCAATCTGGTGAGCAATATCTTTCTTGACGGTTGCATCGAAAATGCCAAAAGTGTTACCCAAGGCGGCACGGATACCTATGTGGCGGTGGGCTTGTTAATCGGCTTATCCAATGTGATCGACTCTTTATCTGTAACAAAGCAGTTGGTTTTTGATGAAAAAAAGGTAACCATGAAGCAACTGACCGAAGCTTTGCAGCATAACTGGAACGGGTTTGAGGAATTGCAAGCATATATCTTGAAAAAGGGAATGTTTTTCGGCAATGACGACGGCCTTTCCAACGATATGGCTCACAGATTCTTTGAAAGTCTGTATAAGTGGAACACCGGCGACAACTATTTGCACAAAAAGCTTGTATTCGGCAATCTTGTGGGGTACAACGAACATCACAAATTCTTCGGAGACCACATCAAGGCGACACCTGACGGACGTTCTGACGGAGAGATGTTGAATTTCGGAATCGGTCAGACGGAGGGAAAGGACAGGAACGGGCTTACGGCCTTGTTATCTTCGGTTGCAAAATGCGATCCGCACGCCATTTTAACAGGACCAAGCGTGACAAATGTTCTGTTAGATGAGAAATTGGTGAAGAACGATGAAAACTTTGAAAAATTAGTTTACTTGTTTGAATCTTATTTTAAAATGGGCGGAACACATTTCCAACTTACCTATGTTTCCAAAGAAGATTTGCTGAATGCCAAGAAAACGCCGGACAAATACAGAAATCTGCGTGTCAGAGTTTCCGGTTTTTCCGATTATTTCGTCTTTTTAAACGAGGGATTGCAGGACGAGATCATCCAGAGAACCACGCATACAAAATAGGGGATCATGATGAACACAGCCATTCTTTTTGATATTCAAAGGAATTCTTTTGTTGACGGACCGGGAATACGAACCACTGTTTTTTTCAAAGGCTGTAACTTAAATTGCAAGTGGTGTCACAATCCCGAAAGTCAATCTCCCCTGCCCCAGATACTCTTTTACAAGGAAAAATGCACCGGATGCGGCCGGTGCAAGGGCATCACGGAAAAAGATACCGAATTTGTCTGTTTCAATGACGCAAAACAGATCTGCGGAAAGCCATACACAGTCGAAGAGGTTTTTCACTTAATACAAAAAGACAGACCGTTTTATGAAACCTCCGGCGGAGGTGTGACCTTTTCGGGCGGCGAATGCATGTTGCAGATCAATTTTCTGTGCGAGATATTGAAAAAATGCAAGGAAAACCATATCCATACGGCCGTTGATACAGCAGGATTTGTTCCGTGGGAGTATTTTGAGAGAATACTCCCCTGCACCGATTTGTTTTTGTACGACTTAAAGGCACGGAACGACGAAATACATAAAAGATTTGTCGGCGTTTCCAATGAGCGGATTTTATCTAACCTCCAACAACTCTTTGACTGCGACGCCAAAATCCGGATAAGAATACCGGTCATTCCTGCGGTCAACGATTCAGCGGAAGAGATGAAAAACATCAAAGCGTTTCTTGCTGATTCACACCGGCCGGTTAAAGTCGAACTTTTGCCCTACCACAAAATGGGAGAACACAAATATGCGGCTCTTGGAAGAAACATGACAGGTTTTGCTGTCCCGTCCCCGGAAAAAATGCGCGAATTAAATGGGGTCTTTCAAGAAAAATGATACTATAAAACAGAAAACGCACGGCAAGCCGGAACATTCCGGTTTGCCGTGCGTTTTTAAGGCTTGCCCTCTTTTCTTGTCGGAAAAGAGGGCAAAATTCGCGGGGACGCCCCCATTTTTGTTAATGACAAACGGTTATTTCAGCACGCTGATTGCGTCGGTAATCGTCTTTTCCAACGCCTGCTTGCCATACTTGTCCACTTCCGCTTTGTTCTTTTCGCCATGCGTCAAACAACCGGCACCGCCGATACAGCCGCCCATACAGGCCATACCTTCGATGAAGTTTCCGTCAAGCACACGTTTGGACGCTTTTAAAAGCGCCATGCGGCAAGCCTCGATTCCGTCGCATGCCACTGCTTTGAGGTCAAAATTATCGATTCCCTGCTCTTTCAGCGCTTGCGCAACTGCGTCGGAAAGACCGCCGCTGCGTGCAAAAATACGGCCATAGTAGGAGGCGTTGTCGAGCACATCCTCTTCAAGGGTTGTGATATCGATGTCCTTGCTGTCAAACAAGGCCTGCAATTCCTCAAACGTAATGACACAGTCGATATACGGATGAACCGTTTCTTTCTGGAATTCCATTTTTTTAGCCGTGCACGGCCCGATGAACACGATCTTGCAATCGGGTTCTTTTTCTCTCATATAGCGTGCAATTGCACCCATCGGCGAAAGATTATGCGATATGTAGGGCGCAAGATCGGGAAACTGCTTTTTGACATAATCCACAAACGCCGGGCAGCAGGAACTGGTGAGAAAGCCCTTTTCGGCAAGCTCTTTTGATTCCGAATACGCCACCATATCCGCACCGAGCGCCGCTTCAACAATGGTATAGAATCCGAGCTGTTTGATACCGCTTAACACCTGACCGAGCTTTGCATAGGTAAACTGGCTGGAAATCGACGGAGCCACCACGGCATAAACTTTGTATTTCTTGTTGTTATCGCTCTTTTTCAACATATCAATGGCGTTCAAAAGGAACGATTTATCGGTAATCGCGCCGAACGGACACTGATAAACACAAGCGCCGCAGGAAATACACTTGGAATTGTCAATGGAAGCGGCTTTGGTCTCGCTCATGGTGATTGCCTTGACTTTGCAGGAGCGTTCACAAGGACGCTTATAATCCATAATCGCGCTGTACGGGCAAACTTTGGCACAGGCGCCGCACTCAACACATTTGCTTTTATCAATGTGCGCTTTCTGCTGATGATCAAACGTGATCGCGCCGCGTTTGCACACATCCTCACAGCGGTGTGCCAGACAGCCGCGGCAAGCGTCAGTCACTTCATAGCCGCCCATCGGGCATTCATCGCAGGCAATGTCGATAACTTCAATGACATTGGGGTTTGTTACATCGCCGCCCATAGCAATCTTCACGCGTTCGGCAAGAATGGCACGCTCCTTATACACACAGCACCGCATGGTCGGCACTTTGCCGGGCACAATGGTTTTCGGAATATCGAGCGCTCCTTCGAGCAGCTTATCGTTCCAGGCAAGGCGCGCGACTTCTCTGAGCACCTTGTATTTGAGATACTGTATTTTGGTATCAAACTTTCTCATGGGTTTTCTCTCTCTTTCATGGGTTACGCCGCTCTTGCGGCTTTTTTGTATACAGGTATCTTAAAAATAGCTGACCTTGACGCGTTTTCCCATTTTTTCAAGGCATTCGGTCAGCTCTGTGACAAGCTGCATTTTTATGCTGAAATTGATCGGCAGATCGGGATTCTGATGCGCAGGGTTTATCGCACGGCCGACAAAAAAGTTGATATCGGTCGCTTCCTCGAACAAGAGCCGGCAGATGAGCGACGCACCGTCGCGCTTACAGCTCCATTCGGAATAGGAATTGTTGTCTTTGATATAGTTTTTGGCGTATTCCAATACGCGGTTTATGGTGATAACGCCTTCAGTGACAAGATCCGCCCCCTCCAAACTTGCCGTCGGCGGAATATCCTTATCCGCAAAATCGAGGTTGACACGTAACGGCTTTCCCAAGAATTTTGCGGCAATCGACGAAGTTGTACCGCCGCAGATGATGTGTTTGCCCTCTTTGGAGAAGAAGAGCGACATCATTTTGCCGCAGTCGTCGCGGTTGGAGGGCGGGCCGAACAGAATATTCATCGGCTCGCGTTTGCGGATACGCACAGTGCAGACCGTGGCGTCATCGGCCGGTTTGCCGCCGTACAGCTTATTTACCTCATCAAGTAACAGCGTAGTCAGTGTCTTTGCCGTATAGCCGACGAAATAGAAGGTTTTCATGAATTCGATGATATCTTCCCGTTTCCAGCCAAAGTTGAGCGACATTCCCACACCTGCATGCGGACAGCCGTCACTCATGGCAATGAAAATATCGTTCTCGTTTAAACGCACGCGGGATTTATAGATCTTCTTGCCGCCGATATTCATTTCAATTTCGGGATATTCGACGTTTTCGCCGTCACGCAGCAAAATCACGTGCGGATTGTCATACTGAATGATTTCGGCTTCTTCGTTGTTCACGATATGGAGAATGGTAAACGTGGAATAGGCAACCTTGCGTTCTGAGCAGATCGGAAGCGTGGCGGCAATGGTTTCGACGCAATCCTCCAACGATAGACCGTTTGCCATCATGGTGGAGATAATCTTTGAGGTGAGCGTAGAAAGAATGCTGGCCTTTACGCCGCTGCCAAGGCCGTCGGCAAGCACAACGATGGTTGAATTTTCATCCGGTTCGATGATATCCACATGGTCGCCGCACAACTGCTCGCCGTCATGATTGATGCTTTGCCAGCCGATATCGACACAGAGATCATTCATCTTTGATCGACTCCTTTAACTTGGTAAGCGCAATTTTTGTTTCCGCGGCTGTTTCACCCAAAAGCGACGCGATCTCCTGGACAATGCGCATTTGCTTGTCAACCACCTTATCGGCGATTTCGACGGTCTGCGTGCGCATGGATTCTTTCTTTTCGCGCAATTCTTCCTCTTCGGTGACATCTTTCAACATGCAGATAATAATATGGAATTCGCGGTCATAGAGAATGGTTTCATCGACATACCGCTTATATTCGGCAAGATATTTGCGTTCGTCATAAATATTATGCCCGGTATTGCTGACATCGACAAACGCTTTGGGATCCATAATGCGGATAACCGGCTCGCCAAGCACATCGGATTCTTTGGAAATATTGAGAATCTTCATGGCAGAGCGATTGATCTGCTGAACCTCGAAATTCTCATTGATAACAAGAATGCCGTTAGGCGTATTGTTGATGATATAGTCCGAGAAGTTTTCGGCACGCTCCATAAGGAACGGCAGACACATAGAAATCTCGGCTTTTCCCTCACAGACGGCAATCGCCTTTTCGCGGCAGGTATTATAGCCGCAGGAACCGCAGTTGAGTTCCAGTTCCGGCTTGGTTTTGCCCATTTGGCGAAGTACGGCGAAAATCTCCTGTTCGGTCGGCTTGACCGCCTCTTGGATAATGGCCGGCATAGGCTTAATCAATTCCGCCGCGTCCGGCATGGTAAAGTCAAAATCTTCGTTTCCTGCATAAGAGGTCACATCGATATAGCCCTTGATCTGAGACTTATGCTGCTTTTCCATGACCGGGCCGCCAATACAGCTCCCGGTACAGGCAGACATTTCGATAAAGCAACGGTGCAGTTTTCCGTCGGCAATGTCTTTCAAAGCCGTAATACAGTTTTCCGTGCCGTCGACAGCAATGTATGTATAATTCTTATAATCAAGCGTCATGCTCTTCAAAATACCGCCGGTTGTCGGGAAAACGCGCGTTTTTGACTTTTCGGTATGATCAAGCTTTTGCTCCGGCACAATATTCTTTTCTTCAAACATGCCGGAAAGCTCCTCAAAAGTCAATACGGCATCCACATACCCCTCGTAGCGATCGGCTTCGTCTTTTTTGGCGACGCATGGGCCGACAAATACGACTCTCGCACCCGGGTGGCGTTTTTTGATATCCGCCGCATGCGCCTGCATCGGTGAAAGAATATCGGCAAGGAACGGAAGCGCCGCCGGGAAATGCTTTTGAATCATGAGGTTCACCGAGTGGCAGCAGGAGGAAATAAGAATATCATTTGAACCTTCAGCAAGGATCCGTTCATATTCGGTTTTGACAATAGCTGCTCCCACCGCCGTTTCTTCGGCGTCGGTAAAGCCTAACTTTTGCAGGGCTTCGCGCATACCCTCGATTCCGACGTCCACGTAGTTTGCGGCAAAGGACGGCGCAAGCGACACATACACATTTCCGTCCTGCAGCATAACCTTGACTTTTTCGGTACTGTCAACGATCTCTTTTGCATTCTGGGGACATACGACAAAACACTGTCCGCAGAGAATACATTCGTTTTCTACGATATGCGCCTGACTGCCCGAAAAACGAATGGATTTGACCGGACAGTGACGGATGCATTTATAACAGTTCTTACAATTGGATTTTTTCAGCTTTAAAGCTTCCGCCATAGGTAGAATACTCCTTCCGCATTGCGCTATGTGCGACAGGCCTTTAAAAAGCGTGTCAGATTTTTGCCAAGACTTCGGTGTTAAAGAATTCTTCGGTATTTTCCGGCGTCAGCGAATAGAACTCATCATCGAGAAGCACACAGACGCCCTCCTGACATCGGCCAAGGCAAAACGTGCCGGCAAGCTCTACCTTATCTTTTAAATCATGCTCGGCAATTTTCGATTGGAGTAACTCAACTACCTGCCGCGAGCCTTTAATATGGCAGGAACTTCCGATGCAAACAGTAATTTTCATAGTTCTGTCATTTCCTTTCTTGTTGTGCGTTTCTTTACAAAGCGTCACCTTGTATTTCGCAAAATCTATCATAATTATACGAAATTTGGCGGTATTTGTCAAGCCAAACAACCGGAAAACGGTAAAAATGTTAAAAATTCTACGAAGGGGATGGAAAGGGGTTTAAATACGGCTCTGCCGCACGCCGGAAATTCCGACCTGCGGCTGAGTGCAGTGCTTGAATAAAGCTCTTTTTTATTCGTATTCCACAACGTTTACCCAAGAGAGCAAGAAGTCACGCTCTTCGGGTTTGCCCTTGACAGACTGGGAGGCGGCAACGATCGGGAGCCACTTCTGGACGTACTGTTTGGCCGTGTCGCTCTTTTTGCAGAACAGGTCAAGGTACTTATCGGCCTTGGCACGGTCGCCGTCCAAGCAGAACAGCAAGTAGGTGCGCGCCACATCCGCAGACGCATTGCCTTGGGTGGCATGCGCCCAGTCGAGGATATAAAGCTCGCCGGTCTTGGTAACGATGATATTGGACGGGTTAAAGTCGCCATGGCAGACCTTGTCATGCTTCGGCATGGATTCCAGACGCGTATGAAGTTCATAGCGTGTGGTAGCGTCAAGATCAGTCTGGGTAATCTTGCGGTTCATCTTATCCTTTAATTTGTTCAACAACGGAGCTTTTTTGGAATGAACCAAAAGCTGCAAGTCCACGAACTGATCCAGATATTCATCGAACTTGTCGGGGTTCTCTTTCATCAGTTCCGCCATGGTCTTGCCCTCGATATATTCGGTGATGATCGCCCATTTGCCGTCGATCATGGTTACTTCGAGGACTTTCGGAATAGCAAGTCCGGTTTCTTCAATACGCGCTTGGTTGAGCGCCTCATTCAAGATATCCGCCTTGGAATAATCGGAATCAAACACTTTGATAACGCGGTCGCCGTCGCGGTAAATGGTCTTACCGGTACGGACGGCAATGATTCTGTCAAGTTTCATAATGATGCATCCTTCCTTAAATCTCTTTTTTCTCAAATGGAACGGAATTGCGGACGTTCTTCGGATCAGATCACGTCGTGCTTGCCATAGTAGGCGTTAAGGTACATGCCCTTGATTTCGCTCATTAACGGGTAACGCGGGTTTGCGCCGGTGCACTGATCGTCGAAGGCCTGCTCGGTCATATCGTCAAGACGTGCAAGGAAGTCCGCTTCATCCGGCACATAGTCGCGGATGGTCTTTTTAATGCCGACGCGCTCTTTCAGTTCGTCGATTGCGGCAATCAGGTTTTCAAGCTTTTCGGTGTCGTTCTTGCCCTTGATTCCGAGGTAATCGGCTACTTCTGCATAGCGGGCAAGCGTGTGCGGATGGTCATACTGCGGGAACGTACCCATCTTGGTGGGAACTTCGGCCGCATTGAAACGAAGCACTTCATCAATCATAAGAGCATTGGCAACGCCGTGCGGCAGATGATGGAAAGCGCCAAGCTTATGAGCCATGGAGTGGCAGACGCCGAGGAATGCGTTTGCAAACGCCATACCGGCCATGGTTGCGGCATTTGCCATCTTTTCACGTGCAACAGGGTCGTTCGGACCGTTATCGTAAGCACGCGGCAGATATTCAAATATCATTTTGAGCGAACGGAGTGCAAGACCGTCGGTATAATCGGTCGCCATCATAGAAGCATAAGCTTCAAGAGCATGCGTTACAGCGTCGATACCGGAAGCCGAGGTAAGTCCTTTCGGCGCCGTCATATGCATATCCGCGTCGATAATCGCCATTTTCGGCATCAGTTCATAGTCAGCAAGCGGATATTTCACGCCAGTCTTTTCATCGGTGATAACGGCGAACGGGGTAACTTCACTACCGGTACCGGCCGAGGTCGGGATAGCGATGAAATATGCCTTTTCGCCCATCTTCGGGAACGTATAGATACGTTTACGGATATCGACAAAGCGCATAGCCATATCCATAAAGTCTGCTTCGGGATGTTCATACAGAACCCACATGATCTTGCCGGCATCCATGGCGCTGCCGCCGCCGATGGCAATAATGACATCCGGCGCGAAGGCGGTCATCTGAGCCGCGCCCTCTTTGGCGCAAGCGAGCGTCGGGTCGGGAGCAACGTGCGAGAACGTGGTGTGGATAATGCCCATCTGATCGAGCTTTTCGGTGATCGGCTTGGTGTAGCCGTTCTGATACAAGAAGCTGTCGGTAACGATAAAGGCCTTCTTCTTGCCCATGACATTTTTCAGTTCATCCAAGGCAACCGTTAAGCAGCCTTTCTTCATATATACCTTTTCAGGCGCACGGAACCACAGCATATTCTCTCTCCTCTCGGCAACCGTCTTGATATTGAGTAAGTGCTTGACACTGACGTTTTCACTGACCGAGTTGCCGCCCCAGGAGCCACAGCCGAGGGTGAGCGAAGGAGTCAGTCTGAAATTGTAAAGGTCGCCGAGGCCGCCATGGCTGGACGGAGTATTGACAAGAATACGGCAAGTTTTCATGCGCTCGGCAAACTCGTCGATCTTGGCACGTTCGGTAACGGCGTTAAGGTAGATAGACGAGGTATGGCCGTAACCGCCGTCTGCGATGAGGTGTTCTGCCTTGTCGAAAGCATCATCCAAATCCTTTGCCTTGTACATGGCAAGAACCGGAGAGAGCTTTTCATGAGCAAATTCTTCGGAAATGTCTACCGATTCCACTTCGCCAATTAAGATCTTGGTGGATTCGGGAACCGTAACACCGGCAAGAGCGGCGATCGTCACCGGTTTCTGACCAACGATCTTTGCATTGAGTGCGCCGTTGATAAGAATGGTCTTTCTGACCTTTTCAATCTCATCAGGCTTCAGGAAATAGCAGCCGCGGTCGGTAAATTCTTTCTTGACTGCCTTATAGACTTTTTCATGAACGATGACCGACTGTTCGGAAGCGCAGATCATACCGTTATCAAAGGTCTTGGAATGGATGATCGAGTTGACGGCAAGCAAGATATCCGCCGTTTCATCGATAATGGCCGGTGTGTTGCCGGCGCCGACGCCGAGAGCCGGTTTACCGCTGGAATAAGCGGCTTTTACCATGCCCGGTCCGCCCGTAGCAAGAATGATATCGGCTTCTTTCATAACGAGGTTAGTAAGCTCCAAGCTCGGTACGTCGATCCACGAAATGATTCCCTCGGGAGCGCCTGCCGCAACAGCAGCTTCAAGAACGATTTTGGCCGCCTCAATGGTGGAATGCTTTGCACGCGGATGGGGGCTGATAATAATACCGTTACGCGTTTTGAGAGCAAGAAGCGTTTTGAATATAGCGGTCGAAGTCGGGTTGGTGGTCGGGATAACGGCCGCGATAACGCCGATCGGCTCTGCGATCTTCATCATGCCGCCGGCCTTGTCCTCTTCGATAACACCGCAGGTTTTGGTGTTCTTGTATGCATTGTAAATATATTCGGAGGCAAAGTGGTTTTTGATGACCTTATCTTCAACAATGCCCATGCCGGTTTCTTCCACGGCAAGCTTCGCAAGCGGAATACGTGCTTTGTTTGCGGCAATGGCAGCGGCAAAGAAGATTTTATCCACCTGCTCTTGGGTAAAGGTTGCAAACTTCTTCTGTGCTTCCCTTACGCTTGCAATGGTAGCTTCGAGAGTTTCCACGCTGTCAACCGTGCCATAGTTTTTCTTTTCCATGTTTTTATCCTCCTAAATTAGCTTAGCGAAAATAAGTTGTTCCGGACATACATGACATGTTTTGCAAAAACATGTATGCAGAACGGTCCTCTTTCTCTTTGTTAAGATTTTAACACACTTTTCTTTCCCTGTAAAGTGTTTATTTTGTATATGGGTATGTCAAGCGTGATATATCTATATTCCACAAAGATATCTCATTTTTCGTCTAAAAACTGTCTTTTTGCTGAAACGACCTGTTCGATAAAGCAATTATCAAGCGGCGTCAGCTTGTAATCTTCCCGGAAAACCAGCACATCTTTATGCTTACGCGGATTTTCCGCTGGGATCTGCACCAAATGATACTTTTCAAGCAGATCCTCCGGTATGGGAGACACCCACATAAAGGTGTTCGGAACATTTTCAAGAAGGCGGAACTGACTGCCCCTTTCAAACACAAACACATGCTTATCCACAAATTCCGAAAGCTCCGCCTTTCGCGCGTCAATGAGCGGAAGCGACGGCACATACGGGTCAGCATGGCTGATTTCGATAAACGGCGCAAGATTTTCGGGTGAAACGTTATTTTGTTTGGCAAGCGGCGATTTTTCCGACGCGAGCAATACATAAGAGAATTCGGCAAGCATGCGGCTCACCAAGCCCTTTTCGGCAAACTTCCGTTCAAAATACGGCTCATACACGCTCTGATACCGCACAATGCCAAGGTTATACTCTTCTTTGGCAACGTTATCGATGGTGCGCATGGAATTGGTTTCCTTATAGAAGATATCGCACGGCGACGCCGGGTCAATATGCTTTGCAAATTCCGCAAACGCATAGGAAATATAGCTGGCGCGCGGCACACAGGCCGAAAAACGCTGTTTTTTGGTACGCACGTTTTTGTACAGCTCTTCAATCTCGTCCACCTGACGGATAATGCGTCTTGCATATTGCAGGAATTCTTCTCCATCCGGCGTAACGGTGATTCCTTTGGTATTGCGCTCAAAGATGACAATGCCGAGCGATTCTTCCAGTTCTTTTATGGCACGGCTGAGATTGGGCTGACCCATATATAAATTCTCCGCCGCTTTGCTGATGGATTTGGTTTTGGCCACTTCCACAGCATACTTTAAATGTAAGATATTCACGCGTTCACTCCTTTCGGACTTGCTGAAAACGGCGCTGTTCTATATACCGTCTGTTGCAAAAGTCTCCGTGATATTCCGGGCATAGCCCGATTGAAATTCAATTTGAAAAAGCCGCAGGCTATGCCGCGAATTTTTCTCTGACAGATTCATAAGCGCCCCAAAGCATAAACTATCCGGCATGAGGCGCAGAAAAACGAATCCGGTGCGTGCCGTAAAACCAAATTTTACGGCACACTTATTATACCCGGATATTATGCCGAAAATTTGCGCTTATCGGGTAACTTTGATGTCCGTTTTGTCAACGTCAATGCAGTTTTTTCCGGTATACACCTCAAAAGCGCCCGGTTCAACGTCGAAGGTTCCGTCCGCGTCATAATAACCAAGCTCCTCAAAGCCAAGTTCAAACGTAATATGCGCGGTCTCCCCTTTTGCGATCAGCACCTTTTCAAAGCCTTTCAGCTCGCGAAGCGGTCTGGTCATGCGGGAAATCGTATCGTGAATATAGCATTCGACGACTTCTTTTCCGTCGCGTTCGCCGATATTCTTAACGTCCACCGAAATCTCGAATTTCTTTCCGTTTTTCAGATCGGCATAGCTGATCTCCGGCGTTTTTACTTTCGGCGCGGAATACGCAAATTCCGTGTAGCTGAGGCCATAACCGAACGGATACAACGGCGAACCGTAGCAATCCTCATAGCTGTGGATGGAATACTTATCACTGTAATAATAGTCGTTGACCGGACGGCCGGCGCCGGAGAAATTGTAGTAAAGCGGCACTTGTCCGGTAACGCGCGGGAACGTAATAGCGGTTTTTCCGCTCGGGCAGGCATTGCCGTAAAGCAGGTCGGCGACAGCAGGGCCTATGGCGTTGCCGCTCTGCCATGCATAGAGGATCGCGTCAAAATACGGTTCAACGCTTTGCAGGGCTAACGGTCTGCCGCAGCAGAACACACCCACGACTTTTTTGCCGCTGGTACGAGCCGCAAGAGCAAGCGCTTTGGTTTCATCCGGCAATTCCAGATTGGAAAGGCTTCTTGCTTCGCCCGATACGGCGCGGCTTTCGCCAATGGCAAGCACGATCACGTCGTGTTTTCTCATTTCCCTTTGCGCTTCCAACGGGATCTGCGAAGAAACATATGTCACCTGACGGCCGGTTTTCTCCATGGCGTCTTTGATCGTGACGGTCCATTCGGATTTGGCTAACGTCCAGCACCCCATAACGTTCTTGGTGTCCTCCGCCATAGGGCCGGTCAAGAAAACATCCGCGCCGGCATCCAACGGCAAAACGCCGTCGTTTTTCAGAAGCACCGCGCATTCGGTGGCAATTTCCTTTTCCAAGCGCATATGCGCGTCATAATCGACCTCTATATTTCCGATATACGGGTGGTCAAAGAGGCCTGCGGCAAACTTGATGCGCAAGATCCGGCGAACCGATTCGTCAAGCTGTTCCATAGAGACTTCGCCCTCGGCAATCAGCTCTTCCAGGTGGTCGATATAGCAATTATCCACCATATCCATGTCAAGTCCGGCATTGAACGCCAGTTTGGCGCATTCCTTACCGTCCTCGGCGACGCCTTGGTTGACCATCTGATAGATGGAGCCCCAGTCACTGATAATATAGCCCTTGAAACCAAGCTCGCCGCGCAAAACGTCCGTCAGCAGATACTTGCTGGAAGTAGTCGGCTGTCCGCTGATCTCATTGAACGAGGACATAACCGTCGAAACGCCGGCCTTGACTGCCTCACGAAAAGCCGGAAGGTAGACGTTGCGTAATGTATAGTCGGAAATTTCGGTCCGGTTGTAATCTCTGCCGCCCTCCGACGCACCATAGCCGATATAATGCTTGGCGCAGGCGGCAATCTTTCCCTCATCCGCCAAATCTTCCAAAGTTTCCCCCTGAAAGCCCTTAACCGCGGCGGCGGCGCATTTTCCGTCCAAGTACGGGTCTTCGCCGTTGCCCTCCACAACGCGTCCCCAACGCGGATCATGCGCAATGTCCATCATCGGGGCAAACGACCAGTGTACGCCCTCCGACGCGGCTTCACGTCCGGCAGCGGCAAAGGATTTTTCAATCAGATCCATATTAAAGGACGACGCGCAGGCAAGCGGAACCGGGAAACCCGTGTTATGGCCGTGAATGATGTCTTTTCCGTTAATGACAGGAATGCCGTGCGGCGATTCTTCAACGGCAATGCGTTGAAGTTCGTCTAACATCTCTGTCTTGGTGCTGTAACTGCTGTGACCGGCATACGCGTCCCCGGCCAGGATGAGCGACCCCACGTCTCCGCGGCGGATCTTATCTTTGATGACTTCCACATCGCCGGACAAGGCGATCTGCGTCACCTGACCGATCTTTTCGCGAACCGTCATACCGGCAAGCAGATTTTCCACCTTTTGAGCAATTTGCTTTTCAATCGTTTCGTTCATATCCTTATGCTCCTTCTCGTTTGTACGGGATCTTTTCCATGCCAGATCTTCCCATTTTCTGATAACTATTATATCATTTCTTTCCGGAATTCACAAGAGCCAAAATAGTGCTTACGGCAAAAAAACTTGTAATTTTAATAATTTTTTTTGCTTATTTTGTAAATTACGCGATATTCTCTTGACAAACAACAAAAAGATTCTTATAATAGAGCCAATATTTCCGAGAGCAAGCTTTCCGGAACAACAAAAACGAAAGGGAGTAAAAGTTATGAACCGTTTGAGCAAAATGAATCTTTCAAACAACAACTTCTTTAACTTTTACTTTTTTAGCTTTGCTTATTATTTTAGCAAGGCCTTTCGTCGTTGTGCTTGTTTATAAGAAGTCGTTTCAAACAGGTAAATCAACCGAAAGGCCGTAGTTCAACAAACTGCGGTCTTTTTTCTGTTTACCGGTATCCGTCAAGTAAACCAAGTAACCGAAAAGAAAAAATAAGGAGAAACTATCATGGTAATCGTACTTAAAAACGGCTGCGACAAAATGCAGCTTGACCGTCTCACCTCTTGGCTCGACGAAATGCACATCAAACCGCAGTTCACGCACGGCGTCGGACAGACCATTATGGGACTTGTCGGCGACACCTCCAAAATCGATATCGACATGTTACGCGCGCTCGACATCGTCGAAGATGTCAAGCGCATTGCCGAACCCTACAAAAAGGCAAACCGCAAATTTCATCCCGAAGATACGGTTATCACACTGGATAACGGCGCCAAAATCGGCGGCGGCAATCTCATGGTCATGGCAGGCCCCTGCTCCATTGAATCAGAAGAACAGCTCTGCACCATTGCCGAGGCTGTCAAAAAAAGCGGCGCTACGGTTCTTCGCGGCGGCGCGTTCAAGCCGAGAACTTCGCCGTATGCATTCCAGGGCATGCGCGAGGACGGCTTAAAGCTCTTGATCAAAGCCAAGAAAAAAGCCGGCATTCCGGTTGTTACCGAAATCATGGATTACGCACATTTGCCGTTATTTGAAGATGTGGACATTATTCAGGTCGGCGCACGCAACATGCAGAATTTTGAGCTTTTGAAGCATCTCGGCAAGACGAACAAGCCGATTCTCTTAAAGCGCGGCCTTGCCAACACGCTGGAAGAACTGCTCATGAGCGCTGAATACATCATGTCCGAAGGCAACGAACGCGTCATTTTATGCGAACGCGGTATCCGCACCTTTGAGACCGCGACGCGCAACACGCTCGATATTTCCGCTGTTCCGATGTTACGCTCCATGACGCATTTGCCGATTGTGGTTGACCCCAGCCACGCCACCGGAAAAAGCATGCTGGTACCGTCTATGGCGCTTGCCGGCGTCATTTCCGGTGCAGACGGTCTTATCATTGAAGTTCACAACAATCCGGCCAAAGCTCTGTGCGACGGAGCACAATCCCTCACACCGGCACAGTTCGACGACCTTGAAAAGCGCATTGCCGAAATTAAACCTTTCGCCTACCGTCCTTAATGAAATAAATATTTTTCATTTGCGAAAGGACATAATCTTATGAAAATCGCCATTATCGGTTTGGGACTCATCGGCGGAAGCCTTGCCAAAGCTTTCAAAACTTACACGGACAATCCGGTCTACGGCTATGACGCCGACGCCGCTACCCTTGCCTATGCCAAACTTTCGGAAACGATTGACGACACCTGTGCCGACGACACACTTTCCGAATGCGATCTGGTTATTCTCGCGCTTTATCCGGACACGACCATACGGGTTCTTACCGAAAAAGCGCCTCTTATCAAGAAAAACGCACTTGTCATCGACACCTGCGGCACAAAAAGAAAAGTCTGCAAGGCTTGCTTTGCGCTTGCGGAACAATACGGATTTACGTTTGTAGGCGGACATCCTATGGCCGGTGTTCAATTCTCCGGCATCAAATATTCGCGTGCCGATTTATTTAAGGGCGCGTCCATGATTCTTGTTCCGCCGCATTTGGACGACATGGCGTTCTTGACCGGCATGAAAGCGCTGTTTTTGCCGCTCGGCTTTGCCACCGTCACTGTCACCACGCCGGAAAAGCATGACAAAATTATCGCGTTTACCTCACAGCTTGCCCACATTGTTTCTAACGCTTTCATCAAAAGCGACACCGCCAAGCTTCATCACGGCTTTTCCGCCGGTTCTTACCGGGATATGACGCGCGTCGCCACGCTCAATGACACCATGTGGACAGAGTTGTTTCTCGAAAACCGCGACAATCTGCTCCACGAGATCGACAACATTGTTTCGGCCCTTACGGATTTTCGCGAAGCTCTGGCCGCAGACGACGGAGAAAAGCTCTCCTTCCTTCTGCGTGAGGGCACGGCGGACAAAAGCCGCATTGACGGATAGAAGATTATTATATAAATAGGTAGGAATGATCATGAAAACCATTCGGGTTGCCACACGCATACCTTATGATGTTCTCATCGGGAAAGACCTTCTTGGGTCGGTCGGTGCTATAACAGCCGAGATCAAGAAACCCTGTCGAGTACTTCTTGTATCGGACGACCGTGTTTTTTCCTTATACGGTGAAACCGTAAAAAACGGTCTTGAAAAGGCCGGTTTTACGGCAAGTGAATCTATTTTTCCGCACGGAGAAAGTTCCAAAACGCTTGAAACATTCGGAAAGATTCTCGAATGCGCCGCCCGCAACCGCCTGACGCGCACAGACTTGATCGCCGCGCTCGGCGGCGGCGTTGCGGGCGATGTGGCAGGGTTTGCCGCCGCCTGCTATTTGCGCGGAATTGATTTTATCCAGATTCCCACCAGCTTGTTAGCGGCGGTCGATTCATCGGTCGGCGGAAAAACGGCGGTCGATTTGGAGGCCGGAAAAAATTTAGCCGGCGCTTTCCACAGTCCTGTCCGCGTCATTTGCGATGTGGGCGCCTTTGAAACGCTCGACGCACGGGAAAAAGCCTGCGGCATGGGCGAAGTCATCAAATACGGTCTGATGAACGACCGTGCGTTTTTTGAAACACTCGAAAAAGATACGCCGCCTTTTGAAGAATTGGCCGCGCGTTGTGTGGAAAACAAACGGAACGTTGTCGAATGCGACGAGTTTGACAACGGAGAACGCAAAAAACTCAATCTCGGCCACACATTCGGACACGCCGTCGAAAAGCACAGCGCTTTTTCCCTCAGCCATGGGGCGGCTGTGGCAATCGGCATGCACATGATCTGCCATGTCAGCGAAAAGGCCGGGTATGCCAAAGAGCCTTTATGCAAGCGCCTTGACGCTATTCTTGAAAAATACGGTCTGCCGTGTACTTATCCGATTACCGCCCAAGACCTGTATCTTCTCTCGCGCGGCGACAAGAAAACCGAGGGCGAAAACATCACGCTTGTTCTTCCGGTTCGCATCGGCGAATGCATCTTAAAGAAAATGCCGCTTGCCGAATTTGAAAAGCTCGTGTTTCTGGCCTGCGAAAACCAATCGTTACGGAGTTGAGATCATGCTTCCGAAAATCATAACCCTGCCGCCGGTTGATCTTTGCGGCACGCTTGACGCCATTTCCTCCAAGTCTGACCTGCACCGTTTGGTCATCTGTGCGTCCCTCTCGCAAAAGCCGTCGCAGATCCGCTATCATGCGGCTTTATCCAAAGATATTGAAGCAACTGTCAGCGTCTTACGCGCTTTGGGCGCGCAAGTTTCCGTCGAACCGTCGACGGACGGCTATTCCGGAAGAATTGACGTCATGCGTCCGATCGATCCCGAAACAGTGCGCCGCGGAACGGTTCTCGACTGCGGCGAAAGCGGCTCGACCGCACGGTTTATTCTGCCGCTTGCCGCGCTTTACGGCAAGGACGTGACGCTCACCGGAAGCGGCAAGCTGCCGGAACGTCCGTTTGAAGATCTGTGCACCGCGCTGGAAGCTATGGGAGCGCGCTTTTCTTCGCACAAGCTGCCGATACGCGTTGAGCAGACCCTGAAACCGCACGGTTCTTTTGAGATCCGCGGCAACGTAAGTTCCCAGTATATCACCGGACTTTTATTCATTCTGCCGCTCTGCAAAGCGACCGGCATTCACCTGACGACGCCGCTCGAATCAGCCGGCTATGTGGAATTAACCACCGACACGCTTCGCTGCTATGGAGTTGCCGTCGAATGGGTGGATAACCATTTGCGGACAACAGGGAGCTATGTTTCGCCGTCAGACATCATCGACGCCCAAGGCGATTGGTCGAACGCGGCGTTTTGGTTAGCGGCAGCGAACGGCGGCAATAAAATTACGCTAAACGGATTGAATCTTTCGTCCCAGCCCGACCGTCTTGTTTTAAAACTGCTTTCCGAAATGGGCATGGAAATAAAAACGCAGGGCAGTTCGGTTTACGCGTTTGCCCCAGGCCGCACGCACGGCATACACTTCGACGCCAAAAACATTCCCGATTTAGTGCCTGTTTTAAGCGTCCGCGCCGCGGTAAGCGAGGGCTCGACCGTCATTTCCGGCATTCGCCGCCTGCGCCTGAAAGAAAGTGACCGCGTAGAGGCGGTCTGCCGCATGATAAACGGTCTTGGCGGAAGCGCCCATGCGGACGAAGACAATATTTATATTGAGGGAAAAGAAACATTATCCGGCGGTGCGGTAGACAGCTTCAACGACCACCGCATTGCCATGTCGGCGTCCATCGCGTCGGTTTTCTGTGAAAACCCGGTCACGATAAACGGCGCGGACGCTGTTGCTAAATCCTATCCGCAATTTTTTGATGATTTTAAGAAATTAGCCCGCAGCAAAACACAAAATGCCTGATTCGGAGGAAAACGCATGAATACCTTTGGAGACAAAATCAAAATCACGGTTTTCGGCGAAAGCCATGCAGACGCTATCGGCGTAACGGTTGACGGACTCCCGGCCGGAACGCCGGTTGACACGGACTATATCCAATCGCTTCTCGATCTGCGTGCCCCCGGAAAGAGCGACACCGCCACACGCCGCAAGGAACCCGATCATGCGGAGTTCTTATCCGGCATCAGGGACGGCTATACCTGCGGCGGCAGTATCGCCGCCATCATCCGCAATACCGACACGCGTTCCGGCGATTATGCGTCGCTCGAAGCACGTCCGCGCCCCTCTCATGCCGACTATCCGGCCATGATTAAGTTCGGCGAACATTTTGACCGGCGCGGCGGCGGTCAGTTTTCCGGACGGCTCACCGCGCCGCTTGTCATAGCAGGCGGCATAATTCTGCCGCTGCTTGCGCAAAAAGGCATTCACATTGCCGCACACATTTCCGCTATCGGAAATATCCGCGACGCGGCGTTTGACCCTCTTGCCGATCAGGGTGAGCTTATGGAAAAATTAAACCGCATGCCGTTTGCCGTCATTGACGAAAATGCCGGCGAAAGCATGAAAGAATGTATTCGCGCGGCGGCCAAGGACGGCGATTCGATTGGCGGAACAATCGAATGCAAGATCACAGGACTGCCGGCCGGCGTCGGTTCGCCGATGTTTGACGGAATCGAAAATGTCCTTTCACGCGCTGTTTTCGCGGTTCCGGCTGTCAAAGGAATCGAATTCGGCACAGGATTTGACAGCGTGACCATGCGCGGTTCGGAATACAACGACGCCTATTATTACGACGAAAGCGGAAAGATTCGCACACGCACCAACCATGCAGGCGGCATCTGCGGCGGTATGGCTACCGGTATGCCGGTTCTTTTCCGCGTCTGCGTCAAGCCCACGCCCTCAATTTCTCTCGAACAGGACACGGTAGATTTACGAACGCATGAAAATGTGAAGATTGCCGTTTCCGGACGGCACGATCCGTGTATCGTACCGCGCGGTGTAAGCGTGATCCGTGCCGTAACGGCGCTTGCGCTGTATGAATTGCTATAAACAGTGAGGAACGATATGGAGAAAAACGAAAACTGCGAACAGACGCTTAATTTAGCGAAGATCCGTGAGCAGATCGATGAAATCGATAACAAACTCTCGTCTCTTTTTGTACGCCGCATGGCGTTATGCGCCCAAGTTGCCGCAAGCAAAAAGCAAACCGGCAAGGCCGTACGCGATGCCGCACGCGAAAACGCTATCGTCGCGCGCCTGACGGAGGGGCTTTCCGAAAAAGACGCCAAAGCCGTTGACAAACTGTACCGGACAATTTTTGATATCAGCCGGGCAAGCCAACAGGAGCTTCTGGCAGGCGACATAAAGAAAAGCGCGCTCTTTGAAGAACTGCAAAACGCCATTCACCACAAGAACACATGGGAATCCTCTCCGGCCATCGCTTGCCAGGGAGTGGAGGGCGCTTATTCCAGCCTTGCCTGCAAGGTCTTGTTTGAAAAGCCGGATATTTTATACTTCAAAGACTTTGAATCCGTTTTCAAAAGCGTCGAATCCGGACTCTGCCGCTACGGCGTACTGCCGTTTGAAAACAGCATCCACGGCAGTGTCACCGAAGTCTACGACCGGCTTTCCCAAGGGAGAGTCAAAGTGGTCGCTTCGGTCAAATTACCGATTCACCACGCGCTTGTCGCCGCCAAGGGCACGTCTCTTTCCGATATCACTGAAATCTATTCGCACAAGCAGGCGCTTGGTCAGTGCAGCGACTTTTTAGCCGCTCACCGGAACATCAAGGTCAACATCTGCGAGAACACCGCTATGGCCGCCAAAATGGTCGCCGAAAGCGGAAGGACCGATATCGCCGCCATTTCCTCCGAAAGCTGTGCGTCCTTATACGGCCTTTCGGTTCTCGGCCGCGATTTGCAGAACAGCAACGTCAACTACACCATGTTCTACTGCATCTCCAAAAATCTGGAAATCATCGGAGAAGTTGACAAGGCGGCGTTCATGTTCAACATTCCCAACCGCACCGGGTCTCTTGCCGATGTGCTCGGCCGTTTTGCGGCATACGGAATCAACTTGATCAAGATTGAAAGCAAGCCGATCGGCGGCAAGGATTTTGAATTCATGTTCTATGCCGAAGCCGACTGCAAAACACTTGACGAGCCGCTGATACGGCTTTTGTGCGAGTTGTCCGAAACGCTCGAAGTTTTCCGCTTTATCGGCGCTTACCGGGAATATGCGCCCGAAAAGGCATAAATCTACCATCCGAAAGGCGGTTTCTTTATATGAGTTCCTACGGTCTTTGCGGAAAGACACTGAAACACAGCTATTCCGCGATCATTCATAATCTTTTGGGAAATACCGATTATACCCTTCTCAACATGACAAAAGACGAATTCTATGCATTCATGCAGAAACGAGAATTCCGCGGGGTCAACGTCACCATTCCCTACAAGACCGACGCGCTTGCGGCCTGCGACGAAGTTTCTCCCGAAGCCGCCCAAATCGGCTCGGTCAACACCGTTATCCGCCGCGGCGGCAGACTTTACGGCTACAACACCGACTATTTCGGGTTCTCGTATATGTTGGACAGCGCCGGAATCGATGTGTCCGGAAAAAAGGCGTTGATTCTCGGCACAGGCGGCACGAGCCTGACGGCAAGACATGTGCTTGCCGACCGGAAAGCCGCGCGGATTTCCCTTGTTTCGCGCACCGGTGCATTGAACTATGAAAATGTCTACGAACAAAACGACGCGGAGATCATCGTCAACACTACACCGGTCGGCATGTTTCCGAATAACGGGGAAAGCGTCGTTGACTTGCGCCGTTTTCCCAAGCTTTGCGGCGCCGTGGATGTCATCTATAATCCATTACGGACAAAATTTATAAGTGACGCGCTTGCTCTCGGCATTCCGGCCGTGAGCGGACTTTCCATGCTGGTGGCACAGGCAGTGGCGGCGCACGAACTGTTTTTTGAAAAACAGTTCGCAGACCGTGCGTCTGTGATTGAAGACGTTCTGAAAAAATGCACGGCGCACTTGTGCAACCTTGTGCTTGTGGGAATGCCGGGCTGCGGCAAGACCACGGTCGGGAAGAAAATTTCCGAAAGGACGGGGTTGCCGTTTTATGACGCAGACGATGTTTTTACCGAGCATTTCGGGACAACTCCCGCCGAGGTCATCTGCAACAAGGGCGAAGCCGAATTCCGCGGCATGGAAACGCGGATTTTAGCGGAGCTAACCAAGCGGTCAGGCTGTATCATTGCCACCGGCGGCGGTGCAGTCAAACGCGAGGAAAACCGGACGCTCATGAAGCAGAACGGCTATGTCGCCTATATAGAACGTGCCGTCGAAAAGCTTGCCACAAACGGCAGACCGCTGTCCTCCGGCGGCACAGAGACTTTAAAAAAGCTGTTTGACGAGCGCGACGCGCTGTACAAGGCTGTTGCGGACAAATGTTTCCCGACAGAGGAAGATCCGGATAGGTGCGCCGAGAAAATCGTGCAATATTTTGGATTTGAGCGCCAAGATGCGTAAAAGCATGCGGCATAAGCGCCATACGGAAAGGAAAGAAAAAATGAAAATTCTTGTGATAAACGGTCCGAATCTCAACATGTTAGGGATACGCGAGCCGGACATATACGGAAAAAACACCTATGCTGAGCTTATCAAAAAAGTGACTGACTACTGCACCGCGCACGGGCATATCTGTGAATGCTTTCAATCCAACCACGAAGGAGCGATTGTTGACAAGATTCAAGAGGCCTATGGCCGCATAGACGGGATTGTCATCAATCCGGCGGCGTACACGCACACAAGCGTCGCTATTCTGGATGCGCTCAAATGTGTGGCGATTCCGACCGTTGAAGTGCACATTTCGGATATCGCGACGCGAGAAGAATTCCGTCGGCATTCGTTTGTTTCGCCTGCCTGTATCCGCACAATCAAAGGGCTGGGGTTTGACGGCTATATTGAGGCTGTCAAGGAATTAGAGAAATATGCGGCGGAAAATAAGCACTGAAACAGTTAAGCCTTGCTTTTCATGACCTGAAAAGCAAGGCTTAAAACGTTTTTACGCTACTTTTCATCTCTATGAAAAGTAAGCAAAAAGGATGTTTACCAAAGCGCCATGCGTGACACTTTGCGCAAAGTCGGAGAAAGCGGTCTTTGCACAATGGAGTACGAAAGCGGCTACACAAGGCGGCTTGACAGCGCTGTGCGAATGAATCTTTTAGAGGGAATCCGGCAGATCAATCAGGGAATCCAAGACCAGATTGGAGAAGAACTCGGAGCGGACGGAGTGGAGATTTCCGCGCACATTTATTGCGCTCCCGACCATGAGGACGTTCAAGGGCGGCAAATGACAAATGCAGAGTACGCCAAATGGGACGCGGAGCATGCTTATCCAAAGCGTCAAATAGGCAAACTAAATTGTCATCACTTTGTTTTCCGTGTTCTTTTGGGGATTCAAGAACCGATTCATACGCCGGAAGAACTTGACCGGATGAAAGAAGAAAACGCCAAAGGCATATACTTTGAGGGCAAGCATTACACCGGTTATCAGGCAACACAGATCCAGCGTTCGCTTGAAGCCCAAATCCGAAAGTATAAGGACATCCATACATTGGCGCGTTCTGCCGGGGATGATGTGCTCAAAAGAAAAGCACAGACGCAAATCACGGCCTTAACGCACAAATACAAAGAGTTTTCCGAAGCGGCCGGTTTGTCTTTCAAAGGGAAACGGTTGCAGGTAAGCGGATATAAACCAAGCGGCGCAGGGTTGACAAGTGCGGCAAAGAATAGTATAATTATCCCGAAAAGCGTAGGAGCAAAATCGGCTAACTATGACATTATCGACAAACAAACAGGTCAAATTTATCATTTTGTCGAAGGAAGCCGGATAACAAATCCGACAGTTTTTGCAGGATATAAGGGAACAAAGCCGTTAAATCGTGAAACTGTTGAAGGATTGGTCTCTGAATTTGGAGGATCTTTTGACAAATGGCAACATGCAAAAGGAATTGGAAATCTTGATGTTCACGGAGAAGAAATTAAAGCCGAGGTACACTGGTTCCAAGAAGAGACCATAGGAAAGGTAAAGTTTAAGGTGAAAAAATGGATAGAAAATTGAATGTAAGGTTTATTGGAGACACAACCCCGTTAGAACTGACAAACAGCAAAATATACCCTGTCATTTCCATAGAAAAAGGCTGGTATCGAATAATAGATGACACTGGCGAGGATTATCTTTATCCGCCGGAAATCTTTGAAATCGTGTCTGAATAAATATATATCGTTTTTTCTAACGTCTGCAATTTGCAGACGTTATTTTTTTATGCCCAAAAGACTTCACTAACTGTGACATAGGCCTGCTATAATCATCCACAGATACACTGATTGAACAGGCTTTCGGCAAGCGGCAAAAGGCGTATACCTATGAGCCGCGCAAAGCACCGGCACGAGCCGAAACCGTCTCATATGCCGAACGTCTCTGCGACGCAAAGGAAAAAGGGAGACGGGCGGTTTTGCCCTATGAAATTGCCGTTTTGGAGGGCATTGTCACCGGCGAGAGCTATGCAACACTGTTACTCGGTATGTGCAGAGCTTTAAGCCTTGTACTTGAAGAACCAAAGTTTTATGCGGATGTTTACGGTTCACTTGAAAAAAGACTGCGCCGGGAAAATGCGGCACTGTCCAAAGCCTCTAAACAGGTATAATACTTTCCCACTATAAAAAAGCAACACAAAAGAGAGGGCGCGAACCCTCTCTTTTTGTTTTTGACATTAGAAACAAACGTTTGAATATCCTTCAAGCGCGTCAAAATGCCTTGTATTTTGATTTTGTATGTTCCTTGATACAAGTTTCGTTCGAAAGCCGAGACACGTCTTGCAGGCGATTTTGCGGCGTCCTGCGGCGTGCACGATGTTTTGTGCTGTTTTTCGGCGGCTTCTTCTTCCACGTATTCCAATAGGTCGCCCGGTTGGCAGTGGAGAAGGTAACAAATAGTGTCTATCGTCTTCCACGATGTCAATTCACCGTGTCGAAGCTGTTGCAAAGTGGCTTGTCCTATGAGCTTGTCTGTTCTGATACATACACTGATATAACAAATCATATCACCAAAACATGTTGTTTATTTGTTGCCAATGTTGATGAACCTTTGCAGTAAGTCTAAATGAATATAAGTTATAAAAACACCGTCAAAGTGTAGTATGGTAGTATATCACATCAAATCTCGATTTATGCTTATCTTTTTCGAATCAGCCGCTGTTAAAAGAGAATTAAAAATATCATTCGAGGAATCCATAAAAAGTCGTTCTAAGAAGCTGATATTCCAGGTTTTGATTTCGTCCTCCGCAAGTCCGAAGGTATAGAGCAATTTCCGCGCCTTTTCTGTGTCCAAAACAGTTAAATACCAACTTAGCAATTCATCCTGAAATATCTCATTAGCGTAAAAAATGCAATAATATACATATTCGCTCACTGCTAACTTTTCGCAGAGGTTTTTCAGTTGATTCAGACCAAGCTTGTTGTTTCGCAGATAAAAGTATATATCACAAAACAGAAAAAGCTTTAAGCTGCCTTGTGAGAGTAAATAAATAGAATTTATATCCTTGTAGTGATGCAGACACAGGGATATGAACTCCGTTTCCGCCGTCAACTTTCTTATTCGACTCCCACATATTTTTTCGTTTTCTGTGTAAGACAGCAAAAAATCCATATCAGCTTTTTGCTCGCTTTCGCCCCAAAAGATATCCATGTTGATATCTACATTGACATAAGGGCACAAAGGGTTTGAAACTTTTTTTATAAAAGGCGCAATCTGATGACTTGCAACGGATTGAAAAAGAAGCTCGCGGCGCGAGAACAGCTCAATGCCGTTGTCCGTTACCCGCCCCTGTGCAACACCATTGTCAAGCATAATTTTTTTCACAACGTCAATATTTTTGCGACTGACAAGCAAATCAATATCGCCCGATTTTCGCATATTTATATCTCCGTATGCAGATTTGGAAAGTACAGCGCCCTTAATGACTGCATAAGGAATTTCGCTTGCTTCAAAAGCTTCAAGTATACTCCGGCAGACCTTATATCTCTCCGAAATACAAATTTGATTCATCACCATTTCTGTTTTGTATGCATTTGCTCTATCGTTTTTTGAAAGCAAATAAAAGCATTTGTGCTTATAAAGAAGCGATGAAATGTCTATTTCCGATTTCCCTTCTTTTGCAAGGGAACGAACATTGTTAATAATATCTTCATATTGATTCATGATTCAAGACCCCGTTTTTAGCATAAAAATCAGCATATCTGAGATTTTTATCTGTAGGTATGTATACTCCTGACAGAGATTTATCTCCACAGTGTTTTTTAACTTCATCAAACAATAAAGTTTCAAATCCCCTGCCAAATGCGCGGCAGGAAAGATAAAAGCTATCAATAACCGCTATGTTCTCAAAAACAGATACGACTGTCGCACCGATAATGCCCATATCACCGTATTTATCACTGGCAGAAAGAGATATAATGTGAGTATTTTTATCATTAATGAATTCCACAATTTGCTCTTTGCTATATCTTATTCCTGACAAATTAAATTGATTGGTTCTCTGCGAAAGCTCTGCAATGCGTTCAGCCTGAGTAATATCATCAAATCATCAACCGCACATACCCACTTTGTTTCCAGCGAGTTGTTATATTCCGCAACAGTAGAAACATGCAGCTTGGTTTTCTCTCTTTCTTTCTGCTGAATATAGATCTGAGTGCGGTTTATGTCCTGCGCAGGCTGTTCGCCAAATAAGCTTTTTATCTGTTCTAAACACGTCATATCATCATAATTCACTTTAACCGTTTCAACTTTCGGCAGCAGATTGTTTATAAGCCCTAACTCATAGTCACTGTCATCAACAAACACAAAGCTATCAGTCGATAAATTCAACTCATTTGAAATTGCCTTGATGTTTTCCACTTTATTACTCAAATTAATTTTGGATATAATAATATGCTCTTTTTTAAGTGGCATTTTAAGATTGGCAAAAGCACAATCAATATTTTTTTGCAGATTGCGGCTGCAAAGACACAGCAAAACTCCTTTGTCATAAAGTTCGATAAGCATATTCTGAAACCGCACATTTCTTTCGTCCATAAATATGCTTTCCTCTCCCGCAATACCATTCCACAACACATTGTCGCAATCGCAAATCAAAACTTTTTTAGAGCGGCATCAGGCAAGTATTTCTGAAACGTCAGAATCAAAGCACCAACCGTTTCAAAGTTTGACCTAACAAGGTCGCTGTCATAGACTTCAATCCCAAATTTTTCCTCAAATCTAATAATCATCTGAATAAATTTAAAAAGTCTATAATATTTTGATTAGTGCAAAAAACACCAATGCGGCATTAGAAATTGCGTCTGTTATTGGCACAATTGACTATGTAGCTGTTGACAAATAGTAGAATTAATGTTATAATATTCACAGTCGAGTTCATTATGAGAATGTAATTGAAAATTGTCTAATAAACTAACATACTCAACAGTCATCAATATCGCATATAAAAACATGTTTTAAAAAATAATTGCACGGGGGATTTTATTATATATCAATATACAAAAGAACAAAGAGGATAATGACAATTGAAAAAATATATAATATGGTAGCCGTAAACTCCTATACAACTGAAGACAATTTAACTATTATCTTGGATGATATCAATGTATATATTTTAGATGCAGTAGCAACGCTGATATATAATTCTTGTACAGGATTGTCACTTGATGAAATCATTTCTAAAATACAGGGTGAATGTATAAATCTTCCAGATTTGCAAACATTGCGGAATGATATAACAGAAATTTTATTAGAAATGATTGAAAAAAAAACTCGTTAAAGTCTCATAATTGCTAATTATGTGCGGTCTAATACTTAATGAGTCTACAAAAGGAGATAAATTCTAATGCCCTCCCTTTTATTCCTCACGCAAAGTACGCATTTTAAAATTGATAAAAGAGTTTTTGTTGATTTAAACATAAATCTTTTTTTTGATGATAAAACATTAGAAACTATGAGTTCGATATGTTTTGAGGATGAAATTATTGCACGGCAAGAGTTGTTTCGTGCTTTAGAAAATGAATCATTCAAAAAATATTTGAATGATTTGCGGAATATTTTATTGGCTTTATCTCAAAAAGAGAGTGCGGTCAAAAATGCAAAATCCGAATGCGAGAAATATTTTCAATTTCGTTTACTGGTTGAAGAATATATTCATTTATTAGATCACTTTTCTGTCATGGTCATTCCGTCGAATTGTTACTTCATATCTTGTCTTTCAAATTATGCAGAGCAAAATCTAAAAAATTACCATAGGTTTCGAGAACTCTTAAATGAATATACGAATATTATAAAAATCATATCATTTTTCAAAACAACAATAACAACGAAAATCATACATTTGAACATTCCTCAAAATATTGGTGCTTCAGTAAATGATGAAATTAAAAACTGTGCAGAAGATTTAGGTATTTCTATTTCTAATTCACTTCGCAACTTTAATAACTTACGGTTGACAGAAGACTTTTCTAATGCAGTGATTAGTGTATTTCCAAATGAGTTTAATAAGCTTTCCGTTCTAAAAAAACAAGCTGAGATGTTAATGGATTTGGATGTTTTGAATTTGAAAAGTGAAATTGATTTCTACTTTTCTGTTTTGGATTTGGCAATAAAAGCAGAAAAAGAAAAAAACATCCCACATTCCTATCCCCAAGTTGCAACTATTCCAAAATATGTTGTAAAAAAAGCGTATGATATCACATTGCTTGCCAAAAATATTGATACCATTGTTCCTAATGATATCGACTTTAAAAAAGAAAACAGCGTATACTTTTTAACAGGTGCAAACGGCGGTGGGAAAACCACTTATCTTAGAACCTGCGCTGTCAATCTCATATTGTTCTTGTTGGGATGTCCGGTATTTTGTGAAGCTGATTCTTCAAGTCAATCAGAAATATATCCGTTTCATGCTATATTTACTCATTTTCCAACGGATGAAGGTTACGAGGCTACTGGCAGATTGGAAGAAGAAGCTAAACGAGTAAATAACATCGTTCAACATGCAACGGAAGGTGTATTCGCTTTCTTTAACGAATCCTTTTCTGGTGCTAACGAAGATATTGGTGAAAAGCTTACTTTTGAAACTGCTACAAAATTAAAAGAGGCAGGAGCTTTTGCTTTGTTTGTAACACATTTTAACAAATATAACTATGGTTCTTTTCCGATTCTGAATGCTGTTATCGATAAAACAAACGAAAACAAGAGAACTTTTTTGATAAGAAAAAGTTCTGCAATGGAAGCTTCCTACGCTAATGATATTTTGAAAAAATACGGATTGGATAAGAAAACTCTTGAACGTAAAAAAATTTTGGCACAAAACACCGAAAGCATTTTGTAAAAGGAGCATATAACATATATGATAAGTATTTTGTATCCGACAATAGAATGCAAAAGAAATTCAAAAGATCATATTGAGTTATCGAAAGCATATATGTTAGACGAAGCATTTTTACGCATCTGTCCAGATGTAGCAAAACGTGCTTATTTTCTGAATGTGGTTTCAGAAACCCCTAATTCAACTACTGTAATATATCGCCAAGAAATAATACAGGACCTTAACCAAGAAAAAAATCTTTGTACTCAATTAAAAAATCTTTTTCAAAAGCTAAATAAAATCCTAGTCGATTTTGAAGACCAACGTAAACGAATCTTTGCTCTCGATAACCAAAAAGGCTCTGATAGCTCCATTTATGTAAGTTCCTCTCGGCTCAACATTACAGCACTGACCTTGGAACAGTTATTAGCTGTTCTGCGCGACATCTCGTTAATTTTGATGCCTTTGGAATTACATTCCGAAGGACTTTGTGCTCTAAAAGAACGAATGAAAAATTTTTACAGCAACAAAGCTTACGATGATTTACTCGCTCTTTGTCAAAAGTATTCCAATTATAATTACGAAAACGGATATTCTGATCTGCTGGTTACCCTTAACGAAAATGCTGAAATTGCAAATGCAGTGTTTTTAAAACAAAGTGGAACTAATGTATCAAGCAATAATTTAATATTGGAAAATACAGAACAGAAAGTAAAGAAACACTTCTTATTTTTTAAAGCAGCAGACAAGCTGAAACATGATAAAAATTTTGCAAATGATTTTTCTGCCATATCTATTGGTAAGTATCAATCCAATATATTTATCAGTCAGGCAGTCGACACACTGACAAATACATTTGCCGCAGTAATAAATGTCTTGAAATCTGAATTTTATGATATATGTATTGAACTGGATTTTTTCTATGTAGCACAGCGATATTGTGAGTTTTTGTTAGAGACTAATATGTTTTGCACATTTCCAAAAATTTCAGATGATGGAACAACTTATTTTGAAGAATTATACGATCTGTATTTACTTTCCCGAGATTATTCAAAAAATAATATTGTTCCGAATGATTTTTTGCTTGATAATTCAATTCATGGTATTTTAATAAAAGGTGATAACGGAAGTGGAAAAACAGTCTTTTTGAGATCCGTCGCCACGGCACAATTGCTTGCGATGGCAGGACTTCCTATACCGACAAAGCAAGCAAAGGTAACTATACGCAGAATATATGCTTTGTTTGCTTCATCCGAAAAAAGTTTAAATGATTCTGCGGTGGATGCAGGACGTTTTGAAGAAGAAGTAAGAGAAGTTGCTACAATTATTGAAGGAATGGAAAAACGTTCTTTGATGATTTTAAATGAAATTTTTCAAACAACTTCATATGAGGAGGGTGCTGAAGGATTATTTCACATTTTAGATTATTTATCCTACAAAGGTGTACAATGGTTGGTCGTTACTCATATGCTTACATTGTTTGAAATGTTTGATGACAAGAAAATCAGAAAAATGGAAGTAGATAAAGCGACACACATGGTGAAACATTTTGAATGAAGTTTCTATTATTATATTAGCGCTGCTATAAAGGGGGACTTTGTACCATGGATTCACTGAAAAAAATGTTATGGATCTTTTCAAAATCATTGCGATTTTGCTTTTGGCCAATAATATTTAGCGTGTTGTTTCTTATTACATCTTCCTTGCTGTCATTGATTGTGAACATAATAAATAAAGATATAATAAATGTTTTGGAAAAAAGTCAGCAATTGGGAGTACTTGACAGTCTTTTCGTCGGATTGCTATTAGCGTATTTGACAATTTATTTTTTCCAGTATTCTGCAAAATTTCTTCACACGCTAATTGATAATAATTTCAAATTCAGTATAGATGAATTGTTTCACAAAATGTTTATGTGGAAAGCTTATAATACCTCACAAACGGATTTTCTTAACTCGGAATTTCAAAACAAATATTATTTTGTAGGTGGCAAAACGAACGAAATCAGTACATATCTTAACAGCATTTTGAGACTTGTATTTCAAATTCCATCATATTTTTTAAGCTTTGGGATAGCAAAGAAGAATATAAGTTTTCTCCTATTAGATTTGTTAAGCAACTAGAAAACTATATTAATAGTATGCCAGATTACCACGAGCATTTTGTTGCTACAAGTATTAGTACCGCCTCGCGAAACTATTATGGCATAAATGCTATAAAAAATACGTGCAACTTGTTTTCCAATGAAAGTGAAATTGATTATGATGACTTTAAAAACATTCATTTTTTATATGAACACAAAAAATCAATAAAAAATAAGTTAAATTACATAAAGAAACAAGGCTATTTAAATGATGATAGCAATAATATTATAGGTGAATACGGTGAAATTGTTCAACAATACGAAGTTCCTAGAATGCTGGCACTAAAAACGCTTTATTTGTCCGACATTAAAATGAAAATGTCAAATCAAGAAAAAATCAAAGAAAAAATACAAAAACTAATCGATAAAGAAGTTTCTTGCCTGATAAAAACTATAAAGAGAATTAAGTTTATCACATCCTCTAAATCAATTGATTTATTGAATTTTGAAGCGGTGTTAAAAGAAGATATTCTTGGAACATCTGAATATCAATATGCCCAAAAGCTTACGTTTATATGGAAAGATTGGAAAGAAATAAAAACAATAATAATTCCTAAATATAATTTAATTAATATTTTTGCAGATAATGTTGAAAAGTACAAGCTGTTTTCAGCATACGCTCAACCAGATATAGACTATATTTATGATGCCAATTTTAAATGTAAAATGATAGAGCTTTTAGTTTATTCCACTGTTGAGATATGTAGGGATGTATTACCAATATTTTATCAAAACGATTTAACATATAAAAAAACAATACGTGTTTCGAGTAATTATGATGATAATTTTAGCATTGATATAAATGGATATGGATATTGGAGAGCAGCTGCACAGCTAAAAGAATATAATGGTTCTGATTGGTTAGAAGTTGACTTTGGTGAAATAACAAAAATCAATACAATTATTGTTGGCGAGCTAGACTATTCTCCTAGATTAATAAAATATAGAGTTCTGTTTTGTGATGAAACAAATCACTGGAGAGAACTATTCGTACATAATTTCAAAAAAGGACAAGAACAATTACACAGCTTCGATACAATTTCGATTACCAAGCTTCGGGTTGAATTTTTGAATGTCAAATAGAACAAAATGGATATTCCGAACCGATAATTAATACATTATATAACGGGGATTTTCAAGGATCCCTTGTTTTGTTGTATCTATAAAAAGCAAAATCCCCTCTCGACGCCAAAATCGAGAGGGGATTCCTGTTTCCGGATAGTTACCGTTATTGTTTTCTTTTACCGGCTACTTCTCCCAAGCAAACGAAAAACCGGCGAAAGCCATACGAAAAAGAGACTTTTTCCGTATACATGCAAGAGCCGGACGGAACTCTTTGCAAAGCCTGTTTTTTTGCGATAGTTGGACAAAAGTTGGACACGGGCAATTTTCCGAGACAAAAAGAAAAACCGCCCACGTCGCCGAAATGGCTTCGTTAAGCGGTTTTTCCGTGGCGCGCTGCAAGGGACTCGAACCCCTGACCTTTTGGTTCGTAGCCAAACACTCTATCCAGCTGAGCTAGCAGCGCATGGCGTCAAATAATTGAACAGCCGCTGTCATCTGAAATTACTTTTCCCTCAGACAGCTTTAATATAATAGCATAATTTTTCCGTTTTGTCAAGTCCTTTGACACGTTTTTTGAAACTTTTTTCAGACAAATTTCCGACAAAACAGCAAAAGGCACGGTTTCATAAAATTCATCACATTTTTTAATCAAAATAATACAATTGACGCGGAACATCTTTCTTTTCCCTGCGTCTTATACGTGTAAATACATACGGCACGCATTGCCGGTATACACAAAAATACAGTTATCACAAAGGAGATTCCCATGAACAAAGTAGCACGCTCTCTCACCGCACTTGCTTTAAGCGCCGCCTTATCGGCCGGCATGGCTCTTATGCCGCTCGCCTATGAACCGAAAACCGCCGAAACAAAAGCTGACGTATTGAATACGCTCGGACTTTTCAAAGGCACGGAAAACGGCTATGAATTGGACAAGCCCTTGACCCGTATGGAAGCTTTGATTATGTTGATCCGGCTTTCCGGCAAGGAATTAGACGCCTTATACAACATGAAAGAATACGAAATGCCCTTTACCGATGCACCGGATTGGGAAAAGGCAGACAAATACCTCGGCTATGCCTTTGAAAACGGTTTGGCCAAAGGCATAAGCGATACAGAGTTTGACCCCGAAACCCGTGCCAGTGCACAGATGTACATGACGTTTTTACTGCGTGCACTCGGTTACACCGATACCGAAGAAGCGACCGTCTGGGACAACTGGGAAAAGCTTGCGACTGACGCAGGACTGTTTGCCGATTCGTTTGACCGCGAAAACTTCCTGCGCGGCGACGCGGTGCTGGCTTCCCGCGCGGCGCTTGACGCCAAAACCGCTGACGGTACTCAGACGCTTTTGGAGAAGTTACAAAAAGAGGAAGCCTTTTCTTCGTTGAATCTTGCCATTGCCCAGATTGAAGAAGGAAAAAACGTTACCATCGACAGTCCGCTCATTGATATCATGGGTAAGGTTTATGCCGGCGTAGACGGAATTTCTGCCGATGGTCTGGTCGTTTCGACGATCGAACCGGAACGTCAAAGTTTCTTCATCGGAGCAGACGCTGAAACCCTTCCGTTGGAAGAAGGTATTGTCTGCGAGCCGATGATGAGCTCACAAGCACATTCGGTCGCTCTTGTACGCGTGAAAGACGGCACCAACATAGAAGAAGCAAAAAAGAATATCCGTGAAAAGGTCAATCCGCGCAAATGGATCTGCGTTGGCGTTTCCCCGGCCAATATTCATGTAGAAAGCATCGGAAACACCATTCTTTTAGTCATGGATAACACGGCTCCCGATGCATTGGCAAACAATTTCCGTCTGCTTGACGAAAGCTATGTCCGTGCTGACGAAAACGGTATGATAAAAGTAGACGACAACTATATTGAAGCAGACGAATTTGTCAATTTCAACTCTGTTTTCAAGTATGGTGAAAAGCTTAATACGCTTGCGGAGAAATATTTCCCGGAAAACACCAAATATTTTGTAACGATTCCCGAAAAGAGCTATTTTGTGCGTGACAAGGTATTGAATTATCTGAATCACGACGAAATTGTCGGTGACTTGAATGACATTTTATATGAGTGGAAAACGGTGGATCTCAGTTCGGTTCTGTCATTGGACGACTACTACAACACCGACCGTCACTGGCGTCAGGAAAAGATCTTTCCGGTTGTCGGAAAGCTTGGCGAAATGATGGGCTTTACAGTGGATGAAAAGGCCTTTACCGCCCACACGGTCGAGAATTTTATCGGAGCATACAAATCGATTGCCTCGGATATTCCGGCTGAAACGCTTACTTATCTGACAAGCGACGCAACCGAAAAAGCCACCGTCTCCAACTTCCAGAACGACAAGTTCACCGGCGTTTATGAGACCGAAAAGCTCGAATCCAAAGCGCCTTACGATGTCTTTTTATCGGGTGCAACACCATTAACTGTCATCAAGAACCCGAATGCAGAAAAAGAGCGCAAGCTCGTCCTTTTCCGCGACTCCTACGGCAGCAGCATTGCTCCTCTTCTCATAAGCGCTTATTCTGAGATCACGCTTGTGGACTTACGCTACATGTCGAGCGATCTCTTAGCGAAACATGTGGATTTCACGGATGCGGAAGTGCTGTTCCTCATGAGTGACAAGGTCATCAATAACAGCACTCTGTTAAAATAACCAACTCCTTTCCTTTGCTTGACGTGCCTTTTCCGTTTGCCCGACGGAGAAGGCGCGTCTTTTTATGTTTTTGTAAAAACATGAAAAGACGTTACCGATGCTCACGCGAAGCGTGAGTTTGCCGCCCTGAAAGGGGCGGCTGGGGAGCCGCTGTTACTTTTTGAAAAAGTTAGAAAAGAGACGGTTTTTGTGTTACTTTTTCGCTTGTACGAAAAAGTAACCAAAAAG
>ERZ857757.114-NODE-114-length-98167-cov-12.505137_pt1 | contig 98167 bp, 87 predicted proteins | sample MGYA00519764_ERZ857757 | MGnify/ENA primary metagenome ERZ857757 (study PRJEB31778, sample SAMEA3449359) | human gut metagenome | biome: human gut; feature: human-associated habitat; material: faeces | place: United Kingdom | collected 2010/2012 ...
AAGAAAGTGCCCGCCAGCTGGACAGGCTCGGTCTGCTCAGCGGGTGGGCATAATTATTATTTTGTAACATAGAAAACGGGCGAAAAATAGAATGATTATCCGCGAATGTGCGTTTAACAAAATGGGCGCAGCTGGAAATGGTAGTGCGAAAAACGGCAAAACGGCAACGCCGTGTCACTGAGAAATGGCTGGTTTGCTTGACTTTGTCCACAAAGTGTGGTACGCAACCGTTGGAATTTTGGCACAAACGCACAGGGCTTGTTTTGGAGTGTGTCGGAATAACAATTGCGTATATTTAGCCGATGAACTTTACGCCGCCTGCAAGTGCATCCTTTTGCCAGATCGTCCCCGCAAGCGCCCCCCTGATACGCAGCAGGAGCGCGGCAAAATGCCGCGCTCCTGCTGTCTTGTTTTACGCCACAGGCTCTGCCGTCAGGTAGCACATATAGCGCGTTGTGCTCTCCGAATAGCTGAGATTGCTGAAATAGGTGCACTCGCCGCGGTCGATGAGCCATCCGTCCTCATAGGGCACAGCCGTGATGCCCAGCAGCGCCGTCATATCGGCATCCGGCGCATCCTTCCCCGCCTCCCACGCTTCGCACCACTGGCGGATCAGCATCGCGGGCGTGTCCAGGCCGCTGATCACGTTGATGTGCTCCGCCGCCGACACCATCCGGGAGATACACGCTTACGAGGGAAACAAAAACGCATGAATTTCTCAAAGTTTTTAGGTTAGACGCAAAAACTTATTGCATATCGCTCAGCTTTCCCGCCTCGCTGATCGACATCACGCAGACGACCTCCAGCCCCTTCAAAATCCGCGGCATATCCTCATCACTGCGGATGGGGTCATCGGCGGAGTGGTGCTCTGCAAATAGTTCAAAGCGCGTGCCCTGCGGCAGTTCCGTCAGCTTGAGGAGATAATAAAACGTGCGCTCTCTGGGCGGGCAGCAGTGGAGCAGATAGCTCACGCAGCCCTCCAACCAATGCTTTGCCCTCCGCAGCGCAGCATGGCCGGAGCAGGATGCCAGCGAGAACAGCAGCCTGTCGGCGATGTAGTCGGCCACAAGCGGCTTGGGCATCCCCTGTAAATGCTGCGGCAGCAGGATTGTCAGCGGCGTATCCAGCGCCAGCAGCCTACGGCGTTGCTGATAGAGCTCATCGTCTACCTTGCGGATGAAATCTTCCGCCTGATGGCGGTCAAGAGACGTGGCCATAGACGTTACCTCCCAGTGTTACAGCGCCGGAGAGCTTGCCCTCCGCCAACGCATACAGCAGCGGCTGCACCAACGCTTCCACCGCGCCGTCCAGCCCCCGGGCGCCCGTTCCCTGCACCACAGCCTCGCGAGCCAACTGCTCTACCAGCTCATCCGGCAGCTTGAGCCGAACCTTGTGGGCGCGGAAAAATTTCCTGTACTTCACGAATGCCGAGAGGTTGGATTCAGTCAGGATGCGCCGCATCTGCTCCGTGGTCAACTGCTCCACCGGCACGAACCGACCGATGCGGCCCATCAGCTCCCGTTCCATGCCGTAGGCGCAGAAGTCCTCGGCGGTGCGCTGAGTGACCGTGGGATGGGACGGCACGTCCCGCACGAAGCCGATAGGATTGGCGTATCTCTGTGCATCCCGCATCCTGCCGAACGCGCCGCCGAACAGGAACAGCAGATCGGCGGTGTTGATGGTCGCCCTCTCCGTGGTGACCTCAATCCCCTCCACCATCTTCAAAAGCGCGTGCTGCGTCCCCTGACAGTACGATTGACGCCAATCATTACCGTGAGCGGACAGCTTGTCCACCTCATCGATGAAAATGATGGCGTGTCGGACTTGAGGGTGCTCCTTGAAGCCCGCCAACAGGTCTGTCACGATGTCCGCCGCGTTTTTCCCACGATACCCCGTCTCGGTGATGCCGGTGGCATCCACAGTGAGGAACGGCAGCCCGGCGATCCTGGCTGCCTCACGGATGATAGCCGTCTTGCCGCAACCGCTGGGTCCATACAGCAGCAGATTGGTTCGGGGAACGCCGGCATCCCCGTTGGCGCGGAGCATCTGCTTCCAAACTGCCAGCGCCACGGCAGCCTTTGCCTGCTCCTGCCCGATGATGGACTTATCCAGTTCCTGAACGATGTGCTGCGGCGTGATAGATGGCGCAGATACAGCCTCCTCCGTGACCTCGTCAGACGCTTTCAAAATATGAAACGAGGTTTGGAGACAACCGCGGCAGACCATCCTGCCGGTGCTGCCCACCACGTGATCGTTGCCGAGGATGTTGATGACACCCTTGCACAGGGCGCAGCGCGAGACGACCGGGGTTCGTTTTTTCTTGCTCATGTGATCACTCCTTATTTCAGAATGATCGGGGGTGGATGTAAAAGACGTTTCTCCTTATTTTCATCATCAAACCTCCATGCAAAGTACTGATATGCCGAATGGCACGACACCCGTTTTCACACGCGGTGCTTTTCTCTGTGGTCGGCGCATAGAAAAAACGCACCTCTCCGTCTATTTTATGTCACAAATAATATTCATTTTTGTGACTTTGTCAATAGCGGATTTGCTGTTTCTGTACTTTTTGCGTCAATTCGTGCACCATGCATATATATCACCTGCATTTTGCACGCCATAATTGGACGTTTTGAACATATTTCATTGGTACGTCACACAAAACAAACGCAGGCGACTCCCGCTTACAACGGAGAGCCGCCTGCTGCTCGATGTTCATTTCAGCCTGCATTCGATCGACGCACGGACTATCGCCCCGCCCTGCCATAGCAGTCGCATATAAGCTCAATAATGGGGCGCAGTCTCGGAGGCACAAGAGAGAGGTTCTCTATCAGGTCTTTTTTGACCTCGGGCGCAAGCGTTCGGGATAAAGCCGCGACCTCGTCGATGGTGATCCTGTGCCTGTCCAGATCCGAAAGCGCGCTGATAACAACAGCGCCCTCATCCGAGAGGCCATCAAACAGCTTTGCCGCGGAATGAACCAGCAGCACCTCATGACCGGGGGCATATTCGACACGGGTCTTGGGGCCTGTGCTCAAGTACTTTGGCAGCTTCGGGTCTTCATCGGACAGACCGATCCTGCGCCTCGCAAGCTCCGTAGCCGGAAGTATCCTCCAGTGGCTTCTCCGGGCAAGGGCCTGCGCCACAGCTTCATGAGACGGCAGCGCAGGGACATCGTCACACTGTTTCGGGTTCAGCCGATACAGGCCCATGCAGATACGCTCTATACGCTCACTCTGCGCAAGGCGGGACAGCGCCTTGCGGACCGCATCGTAGCTGCCCAGCGCACCGAAATCCTCCACAGCAAACACCGCATCGTGCGGCTTGGCATACATAAACGAAATGATCTCCCGCTCACACGCATACAACTGCCCCTGCATGATCCATACCTCCGTCTGCATTTGTCACAAATTATACTTGTTTCCGTGAAATTGTCAAGTTTGGCGCATTTCGGCTATCCCATTTCGAGGCAAGCTACCCACGTATCTTGCCCCACTATGCTGCAACCGCACGGCTCATACAGCGGAATACCAACCCACATTTGGACAACCAGCGAGTGATCAGACATCGATCCCTTGCACCAACATGGGGCAGATATACCACATGTAGCCATCCCCCACAGCCAGGGAGGACAGACACTCTCCCCGCATCCATAGTATCAGGACGGAGGATAGATCCCCTTCCACGTGAGAGAAAACCGATACTCATTAGGCTTGCGGAGAGCCTTCATGCTCCGCACTTCGATCCATCCTCCGGCCTCAAGCTCCCGGATATACCGGCAGAGCGACGAGTGCGGGATGCCGTACTTCTTCGCCGCACTCTTAGGCAGGCGAAATTCGCGCCGCGGCCCTGCCTCCATCGTCATACAAAGGTAACAGTATCGCGCTCCGTGGGAAAGCCGCTGAAACCGATACGACAGCAACAGCGTATTGCCGAGCTGGATGAAACGCTTTTCATCGCAGTCTACCCGCGCCGTCAGCCACGGCCGGAGCGTCGCTCCGGCTTTTCTTCTGGAAGCGCTCATCTCGTCACCTCCCTTGCCGCAGTGCCTGCATCTTTCGCCGCCGGCATATAAGTGTTATTGGTGTTATTGGTCATGTGTGACCACCTCCATAGTGTAAGTCCGCTGCGCGCCGCGGCCAATAACACATTAGCCCATATTTCACCATAAATCAATGGATCTGCCCGTATATGGCGCACGCAAATGGGATCTTTCCATTTGCGTCAGTGTCCTATATGCAAAAGCAGCACAGCCCCGCGTGTTCCACGCGATGCCGTGCTGCTTTGTCGTGACAACGGAAGTCTTCAGTCCCCGTTCGCAGACTGGCGATAACAAACTATGCAGATGTCAGACTACACCAACGCCGCATGAAGCGCTGCTGCTAACATATTGCTTCCTCTCCGCGTCATGTAAGCTTAGTAAAGTTCAGTTCATCCATCTGGTCTGCCAGCCAGTCCATAGCCTCGGTTTCATTGGAGAAGGAAGAGTCGAAGATAACAAAGTCGTTCTCACTGTAAGTCAGGTGGCCGTCATCGCCCATCATGCAGTCGGGGTATACAACAAAGATGACGTCCTCATAGGGCTCATCGTCCCAAGGATTGTCAAGTACGACCTTGGCAACGCCGATGATGCCGCAGTACCCGCTAAAACCGTGGGTCATATCAAAGAAGTAAGTGCCAGGCATCTTGGGCTCAAAGTAATACAGCGACCAGAACTCAGAATCCAGGACGGGCATGTCTTTGACAAGAATATCCTCGGCAGCATAGGACAGCGCGGAAGACATGGTCAGATCTTCAAAACGGCTACGCTCGGAAACAGGCAGACCGTCAGAGGGACGGAAAAAGTCCTTCAGGCCGGAGACGGTATATGTCTTACTGCACTGCTCGGGGACGGTATAGCCTAGAGAGGCAAAATACTGCTGGTCAAAAACAGCGTTAAGAGTGACTTCTTCACCGTTGGACAGGTTGTAGTTATTGGCGAAGCTGTAGGTCACACCCTTATACATCGCATCATCAGAGACCAGGCCGACAATGGCCTCGCCACCGCCAGAGGCCCCGGTGAAGGCAACGGAAATGACGTCCTCGGAGAAGGGGTCAAAAGGCAGGCCGTCAGCCAGGCCTTCCACGGTATAGGTGATCTTGCCGCCGCGCAGCTCGAAGTCCAGTTTCTCGTTGGTAGGGTTATCGAAGCTGACGGTCAGCGTGACCTTGTCGCCGTTGGACAGGTTGTCGGACTTGTCTGCCACCACAGAGACTCCCTCCAGAGCGGCCCAGATCTTCTCGGTCTTCAGCAAGTTCTCCTCGCTGAAAAGGGCTTCAATGTCCTTATCGTTCTTGACGTCGATGCCGGCGATCTTCTGATACACGGAGTAGCTGTCAAAGGAATACTCCAAATGACCATATCCGTCTGCGCCGGATACGGCATCGATACTCACGTAATCTGTCAGGTCAATACTCTTGCCGCCGCAGGCGGTCAAGGTCATCGCCGCTGCCATCAACAGCAGGGACAGGCAAATAGTTCGGAAATTTGTGTGTTTCATAATAGTCTCTCTCCTATTGTTTTTATTCACCCCTCATAGGGCCGCCATATCCATTCGATGTTGTCCAAGATCGTATCGTACTGCTCGATCATCGCCGTATATGTGTTCTGCGTTTCGGGCGTAAATTGGACGTCGGTGGGACGGCTGGCGACGAATTGCCGGATGATGCCGCTGGCGGGGTGTGCGTATGTGCCGAGGTACGTGTAGTCGGGCCAGTGCAGATAGTCCGTGCTGTCAGGGCCAAACAGCGTGACAGAAAATAATTCGCCCGCGCCTGCGGCATAGCTTTCGACCTCATACACGGTGTAGTACTCCCGCAGGCCGTCATCGCTGAAATTGTTGTCAACAATGACCTTACCCTCCCAATCCGCCGGGAAATGGAGGATAAGCTCCACCAGCTCAACAGTAAAGTCGCTTTTGGGCGTGAACTCGTTGGGCTTCAATTCCAGCCGCTCGGCGGTTTTGACAAAGGTGTCGCCGTCTGTTTCGCCCGGGAAATAGTAATAATCCTCGTAATCGGCATCCATTCGGTCTTTATAAAACTGTTCTGCCTTACCGACATAAGAGATACCGGGACGCCCCATACAGCGAAGGTAGGTATCATTGATGAGATAGATTGAATCGTAATAGCTGCCGACATCGCCGACCAGCCGAAGGCCGTCATCGTCATAGGCGTAGAACTGGGCATCCGTCAGCCACTCCGCTGTCCCGGGATTGTTGGCTGTCAGAAGCTCAGGGATACTGTCCTTCTCCAGGTCAAAGGTGGTGTAATACTTGATCTCCAAGCCGCTGTCCGTGACACCTCGCCGGAGCAATTCTTCATAAGCAGCGTATGCCTCCGCCGCCTGTTCTTCCACCGACACTGCCGTTTGCACGACAGCATCCGACACATCGACAGCTCTGTCGACGACTGCATTTTTTGCCGCGGCTGCGCCGCCTGCGACCAGGCCTGCCGCCAGCACACCTGCGGCGATTTTGACCGCCAAACCGCCCGCGGCCTTGCCGGTGACCGCAGCCGCCGCGCCCGAAGCAACCACATCGGTTGCCGTGGCCGCGGCAGCGCCCGCCGCCGTAAGCCCGGCGGGCAGCGGCATCGCCTCGGCCTCCTGCCGCAGCAGCAGGGTCAGCAGCGCCATAGGTGTGAGGCCGTACAGCTTCGTGTCCTGCTTTTCCAGCGCTTCCACCTTGGACTTGACCTTCCGCCGCCCATAGTTCAGACGGCTTTTTACCGTGCCCTCTGACACCTGCAGCGCCTGGGCGATCTGTGACACAGACAGTTCATCCCGATAATACAGCAACAGACACAGCTTCTGATCCTCCGGCAGTCCGTCGATAATCTCCGCCACCAGGCGCACCGTCTCCTGATGCTCCAGCCGCACCTCCGGCAGATTCTCCTCCCGGTCGTCCGCCCAATCCGGCGCTGGGGCATCGTCCTTTTGCAGCTCGGTGAACAGGGCAGGTTTTTTCTTCTTCAGATAGTCCCGGCACTTGTTGGCCACGATCATATATAGCCACGAGGGGAATTTCTCCGCCTCCTTCAGCTGCGACAGTCTCCCAAGGGCGGCCAGGTACGCCTCCTGCGTCAAGTCCTCCGCGTCCTGCGAATTGCCGCAGACCTTCAGCGCCACGAAGTACGCCTCCCGACAGGTGGCGTTATAGAGCTCCTCCCACGCGGCAGTGTCCCCCTGTACGGCGCGAGGAACAGTTTTCGCCCAGTTCACTCCTGCGCCTCCGCTTCCTCCGGGGCACGCAGTCGGACGACGGCCCGGATCAACGCGATAGGATAGGCGACCCAGCCCGTGACCATGGCCACCACCAGCCGCAGCATATAGAAGATGATCATGACAGGCAAACTTCCCACCACGCCAAAGGTGATGACCTTACCACTGAGCTGCCAGCCGTAGGGTACACCGGCAAAAAAGATGGCAAAGAGCAGCACGCCCCACCATTCCTTGTCGCCGCTGCTGGTGGCAAGAATGACACCTGCCACCACGCCGATCAGGCCCTTGATGATGAGCTTTTTCAGTTCTTCTTTTCTCGTGTTCATTTTGTTTCCTCCCGTTTCTCCTCTGCTTTGTTTGTGTTGTCCCAACCTCTGGGGAATTGAAGCGATTGAAACAGTGCTGCCAGCGCTTCCCGGATAAGCTGACCCAGCCGGTCCATATAGACGTACCTCCATCTCTGTGATGCCTATAAGACGAGCACGGGTCTATGACGGTTTTATGAAGTAGAAAAACTTTTTTAGTTTCCAAATTCCGTCGCCGTCAAGCGTACTGACCAGTATAGCGGTCAATATCTAAACCGAGTGTAGCATACAATAGCCTCAGTTGCAACCAATACTGGTCAAAAATTTGCCTGAGGTGAGAGAATGGAACAGAAAATCAGACGTGACCGCAATATGGGCGATAATCTGCGGCGGCTGCGGAAAACACACAAGCTGTCACAGGAGAAGCTGTGCGCCGAATTGCAGCGGCGTGGCTGCGACATCGGGCGCACGACCTACGCCAAGTATGAGTCCGGCGAGCTGAACATCCGCGCCAGTGTGCTTATCGAGCTGCGGAGCATTTACGACTGCGCGTATGAGGAATTCTTTACGGGGCTGGAGATGCGGAACGAGTAACGCGCCTCCCGGCATCCTCTTTCCTTTCGGATGCGCCCATAATGCAGAAATACGCGCAGCGATCTCCAACAAACTGAGCCGCGGCCAAATAGCCGCGGCTCAGTTTTGCACTGCGCCTTCCAGAACCGCACGCAAATAGAAATTTCCCATTTGCGTGCGCCTAAAACGCCGTAAGCTAGTGACGTCCGAAGTCCTCACCCGTATAATATAGCCAAATGCAGCGCTGTGTAATTTATCCTACAAATGGCAATACTATCCAGTACAGGGAGGGTACAAAATGGAACTCGACATTAAAAAGGATCAGGGCATCGCTCTGATCTGGCTGACTCGGGCAGAGTCCGCAGACCCCGCCGTCAGTGAACATCTGAAGCCGATCTACGCAGAGTGCCGCGCACAGGGGCTGATGCCTGTCGTCATGCACTCCGGCAGCGGAGATCTCTACGCCAACACCCGCGATCTGCTGGTCGATACCCGCCGCCGTCAGGCGGAGAAGGCGGTGCGGGCAGAGCGGGCGGCCTCACGCTGAGAATATAGGGAGGCCGATGGGCCTCCCTATATCACATTTGGCCTTGCATACCGCCGCAGCGTGTGATACAATGTAGTCTATAATCAGATTGCATTATCTAAACAAAATTGGTAGGTCGAGGTGTGCTATGGAACAGAAAATTTCGGAAACCAGTGAGATCCTGCTGTATCAAAACGGCGACGACAAGGAGTACATCCGTGTTATCTTTCAAGATGAAAATTTTTGGCTGACACAGGCCGGTATGGCAGAGCTGTTTGACTCCAGCAAATCCAACATCAGCGAACACCTGACACATATCTTCGATGAGGAAGAACTTGATAAAGCCGCCTGCATGAGAAAATTCGGAATTTCCGAATTTTCTACGAAACCCACCCACTTCTACAACCTCGACGCCATCATCGCCGTCGGCTATCGCGTGAATTCCAAAAAGGCCACGCGCTTCCGCCAGTGGGCGACGAGGACGCTGAAAGAGTACATCCAAAAGGGCTTTGTGCTCAATGACGAGCTGATGAAAAACGGCCACCCCTTCGGCAAGGATTACTTCGAGGAACTGCTGGAGCGCATACGTGAGATCCGCGCCAGTGAGCGCCGGGCCTATCAGAAAATCGCAGATGTCTTCGAGCAGTGCAGCTACGACTACGACAAGAACAGCGAGACCACGAAAGCCTTTTACGCCTTCGTACAGAACAAGCTGCATTATGCCGTCACCGGCAAAACCGCCGCGGAGCTGATCTCCGAACGGGCCACGCTGGACAGCCCTACTATGGGTCTGACCACCTGGAAAGGTGCGCCGGACGGAAAAATTCTGAAAAGCGACACGCTGGTGGCAAAGAACTATCTGAGTGAAAAGGAACTGTCCCGTCTGAATCGCTTGGTGACCATGTTCATCGACTATGCCGAGCTGATGGCGGAGGATGAACAGTTGATGTCCATGCAGGACTGGCTGGATGAGACGGATCGCTTCCTGACCAACAATCGCCGTCAGGTACTGGAGAGCAAAGGACACATCTCTCGAGATGCAGCCATGAAGAAAGTCGGTGCGATTTACGATGAATTCCGCAAGAAGCAGGACGCGGAATACATCTCCGAGTTTGACCGCGAGATAGCAAAATATCTGAAAGGCGGTGGGACTCAGTGATCGAACGCTTTGACATCGCGGGCTACTGCCGCATCTCCGTGGATGAGGAGCTGGATCGGGACAACACCTCCATCGAGAACCAAAAGGCGATCATTACCGACTTCGTCAAGCATCGCTTTCCGGACAGTACCTTGACCTTCTACGAGGACCGCGACCGCTCCGGCTACACCTTCGAGCAGCGGGAGAATTACCAGGCCATGCGCCGGGGGCTGATGGCCCGCAAATATGACATCCTCATTGTCAAGGACTTCTCCCGCTTCTCCCGCCGCAACTCCCGCGGGCTGGTGGAGCTGGAGGACCTGCGGGACGCAGGCGTCCGCATCATCTCCATCGGCGACAACATCGACTTCCCCAACGATGATGACTGGCTGAAGATCCAGTTTCAATTCCTCATCAATGAGATGCCCGTCACCGACACCAGCAAAAAGGTCAGGTCCGTCATCAAACGCCGCCAGACCGATGGCAAATGGCTCTGCGCCGCGCCCTACGGCTACATCATCAACAAGGCGCAGCAGTTCGAGATCGTCCCCACCGAGGCAGACATCGTGCGGCAGATCTTTCAGCTTTACAACGACGGCTGGGGCTACAAGAAGATCGCCAACCACCTCACCGACCAGGGCATCCCCACGCCCCGTATGTCCGAGCGGGAGCGCCGCGAGGCCCAGGGCGAGAGCGTCAAGCGCGCCGCCAAGTCCGCGTGGGCCATCGTCACCGTGCAGGGCATATTGGACAACGATTTCTACATCGGCACGCTGCGGCAGGGCAAATACACCCGCCGGAAGATCAACGGCGCGGAGGTCAAGCGGGACGAGAGCGACCACCTGGTGTTCGAGCACCACCATCAGGCCATCATCGACTACCGCACCTTCGCCACCACCCGCGCCCTGCGTCAGCAGCGCACCACCAGCCATTACCGGGGCGTAAAGATCAACGACAACACCTACTCCGGCTTTCTCTTCTGCGGCGACTGCGGCAGCCCCATGTTCGCCATGAGCCGTTCCGACCTGAAGGACGCCTACCGCTGCGGCGAGTACCACAGGCGGGGTCTGAAGGCCTGCACCAGCCACCATATCCGGGTGGACAGGCTGGACCAGCTGCTGAAGCTGTATATCCAAAAGGTGAAGGACAACTCCGCTTCCATGCTGGAGCGGCTCAACGACGACCTTGCCCGCGAGCAGAAGGACGTAGCCGAGACGGAGCGCGCCGCCGAAAACCTGGAGCAGCTGCTGCTGGACGCGCAGGAGGAGCTGAAGGCTACCAAGCGCCAGCGCATCCGGGACATCATGAAGCACCCGGAAAACGAGGAAACGCTGGCAGAGACCTACGACGAGCTGGAAAACGACCTCCTGCACCGCATTGAGGGACTGCACCATCGGATCGCCATGGCGGAGGACAAGCGCAACACCATCATCCGGGTCAATCGCGCCGCCAAAACGGCTATGGAGGTCTTTGATGACCTGCTGCACAAGGAGCGGCTGGACCGCAGCGACCTGCAGCTCATCATCGACAAGATCAAGGTCTACGAGGATCACCTGGAGGTCTGGCTCAAGTCCGACATCGACACGCTGCTGCGCTGCGGCACGCTGCCTGAGGAGGGTGCGCCCGCCGCCGTGGAGGGTGATATTATCTCCTTCCCCAAAGACGCGGAGAGCGCCCCTCCCATCACCCTCATTCAACAGACCTCCAACCGCCCCGACAAGGTCTTTCGTGTCAATGTCATCAGCAACGGCGACCCGTTGGAGATCTACACCACCCGGGACGGGGAGGTCATTTTCAAGAAGTATTCCCTCATCAGCGGGCTGGAGGATTTTGCCGCCCAGTTCTGCGACACGCTGGCCCGCAGCACCGACTTCACCGCCGCCGTCACCGACCGGGACGCGGTCATCGCCATCGCCGGGGCGGGCAAGCGGGAGCTGCTGGGCAAGCGGGTCTCCGTGGAGCTGGAGCGCATCATGGGCGAGCGCGGGGTGTACTGCGGGCCGGGGGTGGCCGTCAGCGACGAGAACGGGCAGTTCCGCGTCACTGTGGCCGCGCCCATCCTCTGCGAGGGCGACGTGCTGGGCGCGGTGCTGTTCCTCTCCGCCGATAACCGCACCGGCGGCGAGACGGAGTGCAAGCTGGCCCAGACCGTGGCCGCCTTTCTGGGCAAAAATATGGAGAGCTGAGGGACAGCAAAACACCGCCCGCCCGGGAGACCCGGGTGGGCGGCGGTTTTATTCACATTTACGCAAGCGTCACGCGGATATAGTCGCTCAGGCGGCCCATGTGGTCCACCAGCTGGGCTTCATCGGCAAATTTCAGCACCAGCGTGCCGATCATGCAGTTGGCGCCGGTAAACTCGCGAATCTCGTCGCCCGGCTTGACCCACAGGTCCTTCTGCACCACATGGCTCGTCTCGAAATCCGGGTCGATCTCCAGCGCCTTGAACACGCCGCTTTTCTCGCTGTGCAGGATCACCTCGGCCCAGCTGCCGCTGTAGACCGGGTCGCCGTGGATGCCCTCTACCGGCATACCCACCGCTGCCCGGACCGCGTTGGTGATCAGGTCGGTATCCGCCGCGATACGCAGCACCTCCGCAATGCGGTTGCCGCCGCCCCGGGGGGACACCTCCATGATGTAGGGCTTTCCATCCACGCCAAGGCGTGTTTCAATGTTGTAGAGCGAGGTCTTCAGCCCCAGCAGAGTGATGAGCCGCTGCAGCTCGCCCCGCAGCGCCTCCTGCACCGCCTGGGGCATATCCGAGGGCCAGCTGTATGCCGACGGCGTGTAGGGATTGGCCGCCTCGTCATCAAAGCGCTGGCTGCTGAAGGAGCAGAAGACCAGCTTCCCGTCTACGGAGAAGCAGTCAGAGTCTGAGGAACAGCCCTGCTTCTCGATAAATTCCTCCATGATGAAGGTCTTTGTCTTGGAGAACTGCTTGGCGTATTCCGCCGCCGCAGGGATGTCCTCCGCCCTTGTGACCTTTGTCACACCCTTGCTGCCCGCGGAGTCCGTGGGCTTGATGATCACCGGCCAGTGGAAGTCCCCCGCCTGGCTGACGGCGTCCTCCGCGCAGCTGTAGCCCCGTGCCATCGGCACGTTGAAGCCGTTGTCCGCCAGGAACTGCCGGAAACGCGCCTTATTCTGCAAAATATCCACCGCCGCGGAGCTGCCCACAGAGGGGAGACCCAGCTGCTCTGCCACGTAGGCTGCCGTGTCCACACCGGAGTCGCAGGCAAAGGACATAATGCCGTCCACCTGCAGCTCACGGGCCAGAGCCAGCACCGCCTCGCGGTCCGTGGTGCTGACGTTGTGGTACTCATCTGCGAACTTGTGGGCGTCGTTATCCGGCAGATAGTCGCAGGTGATGGCCTGGCAGCCCAGACTGTGCGCCGCTTCGATCACCGGCAGCAAAAAGCGAGAACCTCCCAACAGCAACAGTTTCTTCATACTCTTTCTCCTCTCTACAGTGCTCTCCGCCGTGTCAGCAGGCGGAGCAGCGCTTCTCCCTATCCGCGCAGTCCAGCGCTGCGCGCACCACCTGGTCCATGTCGTAGTAGCGGTACTCGCCCAGCCGGCCGCCGAAGATCACGCGATGCTCCCGCTGCGCCAGCTCACGGTACGCCCGGTACAGCGCCGCGTTCTTCCCATCGTTGACGGGGTAGTACGGCTCGTCTCCCGGCCGCCACTCCGCGCTGTATTCCCGGGTGATGACGGTCTTCGGCTGCGTGCCGTACACAAAATGCTTGTGCTCGATGATGCGGGTGTAGGGCGTCTCCGCGTCGGTGTAGTTCACCACCGCGTTGCCCTGATAATTGTCCGTGTCCAGCAGCTCCGTCTCGAAGCGTAGGCTGCGGTATTCCAGCGCACCCAATCGGTAGTCAAAGTACGCGTCGATGGGGCCTGTATACAGCACGCGCTCCGCCAGGGCCGACAGTTCCTCCCGCCGGGGGAGGAAATCCGTGTGCAGATGCACCGGGATGCCCTCCAGCATCCGCTCCACCAAGGCGGTGTAGCCGTCCTCCGGGATGCCCTGATGGTAGGCGTTGAAGTAGTTGTTGTCATAGGTGAACCGCACCGGCAGCCGCCGGATGATGAACGACGGCAGCTCCGTACACGGACGCCCCCACTGCTTCTGCGTATACCCCTTTATCAGCTTCTCGTAGATGTCCCGGCCCACCAGCCGGATGGCCTGCTCCTCCAGATTTTGCGGTTCGCCGCCGGAGGCCTCCTGCTGCCGCCGTATCTCCGCCCGGGCCTGGGCCGGCGTCGTAACGCCCCACATCTGGTGGAACGTATTCATATTGAAGGGCAGGTTGTAAAGCTCCCCCTTGTAGTTGGCGATGGGGCTGTTGGTGAACCGGTTGAAGCGAGCGAAGCGGTTTACATAACTCCATACTGTGTCGTCGTTCGTGTGGAAAATGTGCGCGCCGTAGCGGTGGACGGCGATCCCTTCCACCGTCTCGGTGCAGGCATTCCCCGCCACATGATCCCGCCGGTCGATCACAAGACAGCGCTTGCCGGCGTCCGTCATCTCTCGGGCGAACACCGCGCCGAACAGGCCCGCGCCCACGATAAGATAGTCGTACTCTCTGCTCATAGCTTCAATTCTCCCGCCAAAAAGGCCTCGTACCGGTCACAAATCTGCTGCACATCGTCCCCAAACTCGATCTGCCGGCCCTTGTGCAGCCACAGGATCTTGCTGCACAGCTGCCGTACCTGGGTAATGGAGTGGGAGACCAGGATGGTGGTCGCGCCGGACGCCAGGATCTCCCGCATCTTCGCCTCGCTCTTCTTCCGGAACGCCCCATCGCCCACGGACAGTACCTCGTCCAAAATCAGGATGTCCGGCTGCACCAGACTGGCGATGGAGAAAGCCAGGCGGCTCTTCATGCCGGAGGACAGCTGCTTGAACGGACGGTCCTCAAATTCCTTCAGCTCCGAAAACTGCATGATCTGCTCGTACATCTCGTCCATGAATTTGCGGGTGTAGCCCAGCATAGCGCCGCGGAGATACGTGTTCTCCCGCACCGTCAGGTCGCCGTCGAACCCGCTGGCCAGCTCCAGCAGCGCCGCGATCGTGCCCTCCCGGTAAACGCTGCCCTGGGTGGGCTCCATGATGCCGGAAATCACCTTCAGCAGTGTGGACTTACCCGCGCCGTTGGTGCCGATGATCCCCAGCATATCCCCCTGCTCCAGGGTGAAGCTGATGTCCCTGTCCGCCCAGAATTCCTTGACGTGGTAGTCGTGGCGCAGCCTCCGCAGCACGTATTCCTTCAGTCCAATGTCCTTGAAATCCCCCGTGATATAGCGGATGGAGACATCGCGGACCTCTAAAATGCTCATTTCCGCCTCCTTACACGTAGTACAGAAACCGCGTGTTGTACTTCTTATACATCCAGCAGCCCAAGCCCAGCACCGCCAGCACATCTGCCGCCATCAGCAGGTGAAACCACACTGTCGGGATCGCGCCGTCAATGACGATCTTCCGGAAGTAGCGGATAAAGAGGTATATCGGGTTGACGAGGAACAGGCACTGCACCGTGTAGTCATAGTGGTCGATGGTGTAGAAGATCGCGGAGGCGTACAGCAAAATCTGGGTAAAGATGCCCCAGAGGTACTGGATATCCCGGAAGAACACATACAGCGCCGACAGTATCAGGCCCACACCGATGTTGAACAGCACCAGCAGGCAGACGGGATACAGCAGCAGCAGGAATTTCCAGGTAAACAGAATGTGGTCAAGCCCGCAGAACACGAAGAAAATGCACAGCGTCAGGCTGAAGTTGATCAGCGTCTGCACGTTTTTGGAGAACAGGAACAGGTACTTGGGGATGTTGACCTTGGTGAAGATGGCCGCGTTGTTCACAAGGGATGTCATCCCCTGGGACGTAGACTCGTTGAAATAAGAGAACACCAGGTTGCCGCAAAACAGGTAGATGGTGTAATGCTCCATGGTCCTGCCGAAAAACTGGGTGAACACCAGCTTCATCACCAGCAGCATGAGCAGCGGCGAGAGCAGACTCCACGCCATGCCCAGCACCGTGCGTTTGTATTTTTTCTTGAAATCACGCTTCACCAGCTCCTCAAAGAGAAAGCGGTGGCGCAGGTATTGCTGCATCATGTCAAAATCCCAACGGCGCGTCTTTCGCGCCTGCTCCATTGGTTTCGCTTCGGTCTATTACTTCGCCGCCCCGGTGTAGGTCTCAAGCAGCCAGTCCACCGTGTCGGCCAGCGTATACTGCGGTCTCCATCCCATCTGCGCATAGAACAGGGACGAATCCATCTCGTCGATAAGCGCCGCGTCCCGCTTCTGCCGGGTGATGGACACCCGCCAGCCGTACAGCCGCTGTGCCTCTTTCTGGATGATGGGCGCGATGTCCTTCAGCCGGGTCGCCTGCTCCGCGCCGAAATTATACAAGGGCCGCCACGCCGTCGGCTCTTTCCGCAGCAGCGCCCGTATGCCTGCGGCGGCGTCCCGTATATCCAGCATGGAGAACTGCTGCTCTCCTCCCATGACGGTGAGTGCGCGGTCGTGAATGGCCCGCATGGTCATCTGCGACACCAGCCGCGCCTCCATGCCGACGCCGATGAGCCCGGCCATACGCAGCACCGTATAGCGGAAGCCATACGCCTCCGCCGCCTGGCGAGTCAACAGTTCCTGGGCCGCCTTCGCCAGGGCATACGGCGAGGCCGGCATCAGCTCCGCCGTCTCCGTCCAGGGAGTCTGCTCATTCTGGCCGTACACGCTGCGAGAGGAAATGTCCACCCACGCGATCTCTTTTCCGGATGTGCCCGCCTTTTTCAGCAGCGTACCGGTCAGATCCAGCGCCTCCGTCAGCTCCTGTCCGTTCTCCTGCCTGGGAAACGCGCCGTGGACGATCACGTCACCGTCCGCCAGGGGCATCTGCGCCAGCTCGTCCCAGGAGCAGCATTTCATATTCACATAGCCCTGCCAGCGCCGGGTCAGTGCCTGTGGCTGCCGCGTGACCGCGACGATCTCCGCCTGCGGGTCGGCCCGCAGGGTCTGTTCGATCAGTTCACTGCCCAAAACACCGGCCGCGCCGGTCACGATCAGCCGCATACCGCACCTCTTTCGCCTGCAATATCTTCCTTCACCACGGTAAACGGCTCGACGGTGCAGCCGTCGCCCACCGTGACGCCCGGCGCGATCCGCGCAAAAGCGCCCACGGTGACGCCGCGGCCCAGCACCGCGCCCTCACCGACCCAGCTGTCGTGCAGCAGCACGCAGCATTCGCCCAGCACCGCGCCGTATTCCACCGTGGCGGAGTGCAGCAGGCAGCACCGGCCCACCGTACTCCCGGCGTGGATATAGCTGTGTCCCATCACCGTGCAGCCGGCCTCCACCGCCGTCCCGCGTTCGATGACCGCGGTGTCGGCGCAGTACGTATACAGCGCCGCCCGTTTTTCCTCCGGCAATCTCTCCAGAAAGCGTCCGCGCTGTGCTGCCGTCTCCAGCGCGTTGACCAGCCCGTCGCCCTCCTCCAGCCGGATGTCCTCCATCCGGCCGATCACATCGCAGCCGTCGATGTCCTCCGGCAGGCACGCCATTTCCTCGTCCGCGAAGCCCCGCACGTCCCACTTCATGCCGCTCTCGTTGCTCCGGAGCATCTGGCAGCAGACGCTCTGACCCAGGCGGCCCGCGCCGGCGATGACCACGCTCCTGACATCCGCCAGCACCGTATTTTTCGGCAGGGCCACGTACCGGGAGAAGTCGATGTAGTTCAGCTTTCTGCGCGCCGCGCCGCCCTGCTCTGTTTTCGGGAAAACCTTCTCCAGCCTCCGCCGTATCTCCTGCTGCCGCTGTTCATCGGAGGGCACATACGTTTTCCCCTCCTTCCGGCAGCGCAGCGCCTCGAACATATCCCTCCAATAGACCACAGACGCTTCCGGATGGTGATGCTCCCGTATCCACGCCACGGCCCTGTCGGACGGCAGCGGCCTTACAAATTCCTCAAAGGACATCTTTTCGATGTCGTCCGTGCACCCCAGTTCGATGCCACCGGCTGTAAAGCAGGTATAGACCGGGTTGTTCCGTGGCAGGAACACCTTATTCCCCACGTAGAGGGAGCGGAAAATATTCCCCAGCGCGTTCTGCCGGTGGGCCCCGTACACGCTGACATCGATGTCGCACAGCGCGTCGGTATACTTCTCCGCCGGCATAAGGCGCTTGAGACACACCGCCTTATCGCCGAAATAGTCGTCGGCCCGTTTCTGCACCTTCGCCACGTACCCGTTCTTCTGGTTGTACCAGTCGTTGCCGTAGCTCAAGGGCAGCACCACGCGGATGTTCTCGTCCCGGTACTGCGCCAGCGCGTCCAGCAGCTCCAGATGGTGGTTGAACGCATAGGCGTTGTGCGCCACCTGGATATAGACCTTGCCGTTGGCCCGGGGCGCACGGCCGCGAAGGGATTCCATAGACGCAAAGGCGTTCTCCGAAAGGGGATAGGGCGTATAGAACACCTTGGCCCTTTGGCCGAACTGCTGGTGATAGACCTCCTCGTCCGGCTCAAAGATCACACACACATAGGGCATATTTTTCCGCCCGTGGTAGTTCACAAAGTTGATCGCCCAGCTCTTCGGCCCGCGCTCCTGCTTCCGCCAGTTATACAGGTCGATGCCCCGGATGACCCAAACGGACTTCCGCATATATTTGCGGAACAGCAGCGGGATCAGCACCCTCTTGGCGCCGGACATCAGCCCGTGCCAAATGATATAGTCCGCCGCGTCGAATTCCTCGCAGATGGTACGAAACCTCTGGCGCAGCGAACCCATTACCTCCTTGGAGTTGCCGTATTCCAGCAGCCTTCTGTCCTCTCCGCCCACCTCGTCGCAGTAGAGGAAGCGATGCTCCTCCTCCGGGAAATTGCTTCGGATCATGCGCGTATAGGTGTCCATCATACGCACGCTGGACAGCGATACGTGTAAAAAGCGCATTTCTTCCCCTCCTGTGTTGTTTCTTTCTCCATATCGGTCATAAAGACCGCAGGCGGCGCACACACCTGCGCCACGTCAGCTTTATCAGCTCAAGCGGCAGCAGCACCACGCAACACCAGCCGCCATCCTCCCCCCGGAGTTGGGCCGCCTCGCCCTGCATGGTCTCCGACCGTCCAAGCACCGCCCGCACCCACGCCTTCGCGTACAGCTCTCTGCGGAAGCGGGAGAAAACGATCCTCCGGCCGAATTCCTCATACGCATACCGCTCCATGGCCCGCGTGATCTGCACATCCCGCACTATGGAGGCCTCCCCGGCCAGCTGGGACGTAACGTTGCCGCCCTGCAACGCCGGCACGTAGCGGTACACGCTCATAGGCTGGTCAAAGCAGTAAAAATCGCCCTGCAGCAGAAAGATAAGCATGGCAGTCCTGTCGGAGATCATGGTGTCCGCCTCCGTCAGAACGGAGTAATCGTGGGCGGGCGCACGGAAAATATTCCGGCGCATCAGACTGGACGCCTGGCCAGGCAGATGCACCCCGTCAAAGTCCGCCAGTGTGAATACCCGCTTCTGCCTGATCCATTCCGGCTTTCCCCGGATGGCGCAGCCGTTTTCATCCACGCACCGTATCCGGGAGGTGCAGCCGATGAAGCCCGGCGACTCTCTGAGAAATGCCGCCTGCTTTTCCAGCTTGCGGGGGTCGATCCAGTAGTCGTCGCCCTCCAGCGACGCGATGAGCTCTCCCCTCGCCTGCTGCAGCAGCAATACGGCGTTCCGCGCCGCGCCTACGTTTTCCGGCCTGATAAATACCCTGATGCGGTCCGGGTACGCCCGTGCGTACTCCGCCACGATGTCGCTCGTCCCGTCGTCGGATGCGTCGTCCCCGATCAGCAGCTCATAGGGGAAGGACGTCTCCTGGGCCAGCACGCTCTCGATGGCCTGGCGAATATAACGCCGCTGGTTGTACGCGATGAGTATCACGCTGACCAGCGGCTTTTCATCGCACCGTTTCCTCTTATCGTTCATAACCATACACCCGGTCAAAACGGCTCATGGAGACGCCGGACGTCAAATGGGCAGAACAGCATATTCCGTCCCTCCGTGTCCTCCACCCGGATCAGCATCTGGATGGCCCGGATCACCTCCGCCAGCTCCTCCAAACTTTGCCCTTTTATGTGGGTACGGAACACAGACTGGGTCATGGCCGCGTCGTCGGCGATCACATCGCCCTCTGTTTTCAGGTACTCCGCCGCCAGAACGTTTTCCAGCGCCAGCACCCGCTCCCGGCCGCTCAGGCGACCGATGACGCCGCTCCTCGCGGTCATGTTGAAGATGCCGCTGTAGCCCCGCATATCGGAATAGGCCTCCCGAAGCGTCCCCTCACCCATGCTTCCGGTGAGGGCAAAGCGGATCATCATCTCCAGATAGTCCACCCCATAGGCATCGCGGATGTTGTGATAGTCGCACAGGGCGTTGAGCCTGTAGCCGCACTCGAAAAAGGTGACCCTGTCCGGCGCGGCGATGCCCTGAAAGAAAACACAGCCGTTGGACGCGCCCACGCGCGCCAGCAGCCGCCTGAACCCGGGGTCGCTCTGCCGCAGGAACAGGTTCATATATTTGGAGGGCATCAGCGACAGGTCATACTGGGATGTGACCCGCTCATGCTCCCTGGTGGGATAGCGATCCCGGAGGCAGACAAAGCTGATGACGCCGTCCTTGATGACGTACACCGCCGTGACCTCGCGGCCCACCACATATTCCTCCGCCACGATCTGTCCGCTGGGGGACTCCCGTACCGCCAGCGCCACGGCCTGCCGCAGCTCTGCCTCATCGGTGCAGATCGTCACGCCCACCCCGCCGCCGCCATCCCGGGGCTTGATGATGAGCGGATACCGCAGCGCCCGCAGCTCGTCCGCTCCCAGGGCGGGCGTTATCCCATAGCTCTCCGGCACATCGATGCCCGTCCGCTTGCAGCTTTCCTTGAAAAACACCTTGTCGAAGTTCAGCCGCAGCTGCTCCTCCGACGCATAAAAAGGCTTTCCGCACAGGGCGCAAAGCTCTTTTGTCCTCTTCAGGTTGAACTCATGCACGCCGGTGAAGATACCGTCCACGCCCTCGTCCCGGACGCGCTCCGCCAGGCGCTCCACCTCCGCCGTGCTGATGTCCCAGTATTCATCCGCCATGAGCTTGGCCGGTGACCTCTCCGGTGGGACGTTGTCCGTCACGATGGTGTAGACTCCCATCCGTTTGGCCGCACGCACAATGTCCGGCGTTGCCGCCGGACGGCCGCCCATGATGAGCAGCTTTTTTCCTGCTACGCTCTGTTCCATCCTGTTCTCTTCCTCACTTATCGCGCTCCATGACGAGCTTCTTCACCCTGGCCCGCAGACCGCTTCCCGGCGGCAGCAGTGCGTTGATGACCTGCTGCTTCACGCGCCGGCCCGTGTCCGGCTCAAAATGCACGCGGGGCAGCTCCAGGCAGGCCAGCGATGCCCGCCGCTTCGTGTAGTACACGCCGAACAGCCGCTCCGCCAAATACCCGTCCACCCGCAGCTCCTGGGCGCTATACCCGCTGAGATCAGCGGTCTCGTCAAACTCCCGCAGGATCGGGAACAGCCAGCCGCAGTAGTCGAAAAACGTCTCCCGGTCCATGATATAGATGTTGCCCCAATAGCATATCGTTCCCGACAGATAGTGCTCCATGGCCTCCGCGTACTCCGGGTATCTTCGGGCCACGATGCGCTCCGCCAGCTCCAGATCCTTCGCTCTGTGGAACGGCGCCGCACCGTAGTGTTCCCGCACGGAGACGTGCATATCCTCCCCTACGGGCGCAATGAGCTGGTATTGCCCGATCAGCCCGGCAAACGTACCGTAGCCCAGCTTCTCCAGAAGTGCCCCGTCGGGCTCGGACCGGATGATATACGGCCTGCGGCAGTGCGTGTCGGGGTAGAGATACCGCCGGTAATGGAAAAAGCCGTAATATTCGGCGTCCGCATTCTTCCAGGCCCAGTACTGGCCCGTCAGCTCGCAGTAGCACCTGTTCAGGCGGGAGATATTCTCTCCGCTGTCATCCCGGATGTAACCGTCCAGCGGCCGGTCAGCCAGCGCCGCCCCCACATGGATGGGATACAGCAGGCCGCCTTCAGGCACGGGAAACGCCTTGTGGCACGAGACGAATATTCGGATGTCAGGCGCGTGTCTCTCAGCCATGGGCATCTTCCCTTTTCTCTGCATCTGTCAGCCATACACGGGCCGCCTGCAGGCGCGTCCCGTCGTTTACAGTCCTTCGATCACGTCGCAGACGCGGTCCACCTGCTCCAGTGTCAGGTCCGCGTACAGCGGCAGACACAGGATCTCCTCCGCCGCCTTCTGCGCCACCGGTGTCTCCTGCACCGGGTAATTCTGCCGTACCAGCGGGAACGATGAGGTCAGCGGATAGAAATACTTCCGGGCGAAGATCTCCCGCTCCGCCAGCGCCGTCAGCACCGCGTCCCGGCCATAGCCCAGCTGTTCCGGCAGGAAGCGCACCGGCATATAGGCATAGTTGGAAACCACGCCCGCCTGCTCCGGGGACAGCACGACACCGTCCCGCCCGCTCAGTCGCCGGCGGTAACGCTCCGCCGCCTGACGGCGGCAGGCGATCTGCTCGTCCAGATGCCGCAGGTTGCAAAGCCCCATAGCGGCGGAGAATTCCGTCATCTTGGCGTTGGTCCCCAGCATCTCTGACTGCTCGCCGTCGTACATGCCGAACCGCTCCCACGCCGTGAAAAACGGCTTCAGCGTCCCATCACCATAGGTAAGGCAGCCGCCCTCCGCCGTGTGGAACACCTTGGTGGCGTGAAAGCTGAACATGGACACGTCGCCCATGGCTGCGGCGCTGACGCCGTTTTCGCTGATGCCGAAGGCGTGGGCCGCGTCGTAGATGACCTTCAGCCCGTGTCTGTCCGCGATCTCCCGGATGGCCTGCCAGCGGCAGATGTGTCCGTACACATGGACCGGCAGGATCGCCACAGTCTTATCCGTGATCAGCGTCTCCAGCTTCTCCGGGTCTAACGTGTACTGCTCCTCCTCGATGTCGCAGAACACCGGCGTCAGCCCTGCCCGCGCAATGGCCAGCGTGGTCGAGCCATAGGTAAACGGTGTGGTGATGACCTCACCGCCCCGGGGGAATTGGGCCAGCGCCGCCTCCAGCGCCTGGTGGCCGTTGCAGAACAGCGACACGTTCTCCACCTGGAAATACGCCCGCAGCGATGCCGCCAACTGCTGGTGCTTCGTGCCCATGTTGGTCAGCCAGCGGCTGTCCCATATATCCCGGATCTCCTCCACGTACTCCTCAAAGGGCGGCATAGAGGATCTCGTTACCAAAATCTTGTCCATCGTCTGTCCCTCCCGCTTCTCGGCGGTATACAGGACCGTGCTCCCGCTGCCATCAGCGGCCGGTCCAATGCGAATGTTCTTTGCTTCGCAAAGAACGAACCCCACAGGGGTTCAGCACATAATACATATTCTGTATTATTATACCCAAATAAAGGGCAGAACGCAAGAACTTTTCCCACGCGAACAGCATATATAGTGCCCGCCCGGGAGACCCGGGCGGGCGTTTGTTCACTTTTTTCGCTTCCGACGGCAGCGCACCGGCTCGTTTCGCCGCGCACTGCGCAGCGCCGAGCGCTCCTGCTCCGTCACCTGGGGCACCGTCCGCCGCCCCTGCCACCGGCCGTCCTTCCGCTGCACCACCGCCATACGCACGGGAAACCGCCCGTGCTCCTCGCAGCAGAACGTGCCGTAATACAGCTCCTTCCCCTGGGGATACCAGCAGCTCACCGTGCCCCGGCGCTGGCAGATGGGGCAGGTCACGAACCGCGCCGAACGGCTGTTCAGCACATCCTCCCGGGCCGGACAGCACTCCGTCCGCTGCCGGGCCTGCTTCGGATACTCCAGCGTTGTCAGCGATCTGCCCCGCACCCGGCGCGCCTTCTCCTGCTTCGGCTCTTCCACCGCCTCCGGCTTGATCCAGCCGCTGACCAGCGCCGCATACATGGCGTCGTGCAGCGCGTTGTGGTACTCGAACACCTCCGGTATCCCGCAGTACGCCACCGCGTTCTCCAGTGCCAGCCGCCGGCCCGTACCGATGCCCAACGTGCGGTTGAACGACGCCTGCAGGTCCACGTATTCCGGCATCTCCAGCAGCGGCAGCTTCCACAGCCGGGCGTTTTTCGTCAGCACGCCGTCGTCCTGTCCGCCCCAGCCGGCAAACACCGTCTCGCCGCCGCACCACGTCAGAAACGCCTCATACCCCTCCGCAAAGGGGACACCCTCCGTCATGGACAGCCTGCCGTCCGGCAGCTTCCGGGCGATGGGCGACAGCTTTTTCTGTATAGCCGGTTTTATGTAAACATTAAAGCGCCCCGACAGCGGCGCACCCAGGCGGTCCAGCCGCACCGCGCCGATCTGCAGGATCTCCTCCATCCCGCCGCCGTAGGGCTGACTCCACTCCAGATCCAAAACGATCATCGTACTCCACGCTCTCTCCTGTGAAAATATAAATTCCCCCGTATTGTATCACTTTTCCCCCTGCCGCGCAACCTCCTTCACGTTCTCCCATTTTTTGGAATTATGTAAGCCCGGCTTGTGCGGCGGCCCGTCCCCGTTTTCCCTTCCCATGTGCAAAACTCGCGCAAATCTACGCAAAATATGCACAAAATGGCTCTGCTGAGAAATTGAAAACTCCCACCCCTCGATGATATACTATATGTGTTAAATTGCGCGTTCCACCGTGCGCGTGCGCCGTTTCCATTTCCTTTGCATGGGATGTGAGAATTGCTATGGAGCTATGCCGTATGTCCGCTGTGTTCGCCGCCGCCGACGCCGCGCGTTCCCCTCACAGCGACCCCACTCAGGCTATTTATATCGTTCTGGCCGTCCTGCTGGTCATCGCCGTTATGGTAATGCTCCGCATGAGCGGCCTGCTTCGCGCGCTGCGCCGCCAGCGGAACGACAGCGCCCTTTCCGATGACCTGCTGGGTGACAACAGCCGCTTTCTCCGCCGGGATAACCTGGTGGGCTCGTTCCGCATCGACCTGACGGCGGATACCGTTTCCGGCGGCTGTAAGCCCGTTTTTGGTTTCCCCTCCAACCGCTACGAAGGCCCGCTGGACGAGCTGGCCGACCGTATGCGCCGGCTGGTGCATCCCTCCATGCAGGACGATTTCTTCAACCAATTCCGCCGCCAGAACCTGCTCTTCCTCTACGACAGCGGCATCTACTCCGTCCGTGAGCCCTATCTCTTCCTGCTGGAGGGCAAGGGCTACGCCTGGCTTCGCCTCTACGCCGAGCTGAACCGCGACCCCCACACCGGCCACATCATGGCTTTGGGCTACGGCCTGGACATCAACCGCCTCAAGCGCCTGGAGGAGATCTGCGAAACGCTCATCACCACCGAGTATACCCGCATGGGCCTGCTGGATGCGCGCTCCGGCTGGTATCTCCCCTTCCGCACCGGCCACGAGCTCTCCGGCACGGTGGACGAGGACGCCGGCTTCCGCAGCTACGAGGGCGATATGCTCCATGACCTCGAGAGCCTTATGTACCCTGCGGAGTACAAGGACCTCCGTCCCTCTCTTTCGCTGGACCGCGTCGTCGCCGCCCTGGAGCATCAGCCCTTCTACGACCTGACGTTCCGCACCGCTCCCACGGCGGAGCGCCCCATTCGCCACCTGAAGCTGCGCTACCGCTACCTGAACGACCTGCGGGAGAGCATCGTCTTCACCTCCGTGGACATCTCCGCCCTGGTGGCCACCACCATCGACCCACTCACCGCCCTCTACAACTCCCACGGCTTCGTCCAGCGTGTGGACGGCTGGCTGCGGGACAACCCGGGCCGCCCCTACCGTCTGATCTTCTTCGACTTCGACGATTTCCGCTACATCAACGCCACCTTCGGCCACCAGGCCAGCATGGACCTGCTCCATGACAACGGCCTCTACCTCCACGAGCACGACGGCCCGAACTCCTTCTCCGGCCACCTGAACTCGGGCCAGTTCGTCCGCTTCTGCGCCGTGGACGACGGCCTCACCCCCGAGGAGAGCTACGCCCTGTTCCTCAAGTACTACCGCTGCTACAAGCTGGACTACCCCATTCATATCCACATGGGCGTCTACGACCTGTGCGAGCCGGACTGCGACGCCTACACCATGATCTACAAGGCCCTGCTGGCCCAGCAGACCATCCTCGGCGACCAGACCCGGCGCATCGCCTACTACACCGCGGACATGGGCGAGCGCTCCCAGCGGCGGCACACGCTCCTCAGCGATGTGCGCACTGCCCTGGAGGAGGATCAGTTCCAGGTCTGGTTTCAGCCCCAGTTCAACTACACCAGCGGCACCCTCATCGGCGCGGAGGCCCTGGTGCGCTGGCAGCATCCCACCCGTGGCCTGGTCTCCCCCGGCGAGTTCATCCCTCTGCTGGAGCACAGCAACCTGATCTCCCGGCTGGACCGCATCGTGTGGGAAAAGGCCTGCCGCTGGGTCAGGCGCTGGAGCGATATGGGCCTTCACTTCCCCGTGTCCGTCAACATCTCCCGCAACGAGCTGCAATTTCACGACCTGTGCGGCGGCCTCATCAGCCTGACCTCCCGCTATCAGCTTTCCCCCTCCCAGCTCCATTTGGAGATCACGGAGAGCATCTGCGCGGAAAACACCGAGCTCATGTCCCTTCAGATCGCCCGCCTGCGTCAGGCCGGCTTCACCGTGGAGCTGGACGACTTCGGCGCAGGCCATTCCTGCCTGAACATTCTGAAGGACATCCCCGTGGACGTGCTGAAGCTGGACATGAAGTTCCTCTCCGGCTACAAGGACGACGACGACCGCACCCGCACCATCCTCTCCTCCGTGATCTGGATGGCCCGCAGCCTGAACACCGAGGTCATCGCCGAGGGCGTGGAGACGGAGCAGCAGGCCCAGGGCCTTCGCCGCCTGGGCTGCCGCCGGATGCAGGGCTACTGGTTCGCCCGCCCCATGACGCCGGAGGAGCTGGAGCACCACCTTCTCTCCGGCGAATACAAGCTCTTTGAATGATCATCAAGAAAGGAGGCGCGTTATGGCCTATATGCGTTTGGGCGATCTGCTGATCGCCGCCGGTGCGATCACCGACGAGCAGCTTCAAACCGCGCTGCGGGATCAAAAAGCCAGCGGCCAGCGGCTGGGCGACGTGCTCATCGACAGCGGCGTCATCACCCAGCGTCAGCTCATCGACGCGCTGCAAATGCAGCTGGGCGTGGACTATATCGACCTGACCCGCGTCTCCATCCCCGTGGAGCTGGCCAAATACGTCCCCCGGTCCATCGCCAAAAAATACTGCGTCGTCCCCGTCAAGCTGGTGAAGGACGAGCTGTACGTGGCCATGAGCGACCCGCTGGACTTTATGGCCCAGGAGGAGCTGAAGGCCGCCTCCCGCAAGCAGATCATCCCCATGATCTCCACCCGCCGGGCCACGGAGCAGGCCATCGCCACCCTCTACGGCAACGAGGGCACAGCCCGCGTCATCGAGGAGATGAAGCGGGAGGCCGGCGACACCGGTGCGGACATCGTCCCCGCTCAGATGGTCTCCGGCCCGGAGGACGCCGACGCCGCGCCCACCATCCGCTTCGTCAACTCCCTCATCGAGCGGGCGTTCAGCGAGCGGGCCAGCGACATCCATCTTGAGCCCCAGGACGGCGAAATGGTGGTCCGTATGCGTATCGACGGTCTGCTCCACAGGATGCTCACCGTCCCCGCCAACCTGCAAAGCACCGTTATCTCCCGCCTGAAGATCATGGGCGGTATGAATATCTCCGAGCGCAAGATCCCCCAGGACGGCCGGGCCATGATCCGCCTCCGCCAGCACGAGCTGGACCTGCGTATCTCCTCCATGCCCACCATCTACGGCGAGAAGATCGTCCTGCGCCTGCTGGACAAGTCCCGCCGCGACATCAGCCGGGAGAGCATCGGCCTCACCGGCGAGGACCTGCGGAAATACGACGCCCTGCTGCAGAACAGCTCCGGCGTTATCCTCATCGTCGGCCCTACCGGCTCGGGCAAGTCCACCACCATGTGCGCCATGCTCCAGCAGCTTTCCAGCGAGGAGACCAACATCATGACGCTGGAGGACCCGGTGGAGTACGACATCCCCGGCGTCAGCCAGTGTCAGATCAACGAAAAGGCGGGCATGACCTTTGCCGCCGGACTGCGGGCCATCCTCCGGCAGGACCCGGACATCATCTCCGTGGGCGAGATCCGGGACGGTGAGACCGGCTCTATCGCCATCCGCTCCGCCATCACCGGCCACCTGGTGCTGTCCACCCTCCATACCAACGACGCCGTCTCCGCCATCCCCCGTTTGGTGGACATCGGCGTAGAGCCTTACCTCATCGCCAACGCCCTCCGGGGCGTCATCTCCCAGCGGCTGGTGCGCCGCATCTGCCCCCACTGCAAAAAGCCCTACCGCCCCGGCGGCGACGAGCTGGATCTGCTGAAGCTGCCCGACGACGCCGACGTGACGTTCTACCGCGGCGAGGGCTGCCCCGAATGCCGCCACACCGGCTACCACGGCCGCCGGGCCGTGTTCGAGATCCTTACGGTGAACAACGGCCTGCGCCGCCTCATCAGCCGGGGCGCCGACTACGACGCGCTGCTGAAGGCCGCCGCCGACACCGATTTCACCTCCATGCGGGACAACTGCCGCCAGCTGGTGCTGGCCGGCGAGACCACCGCCGCCGAGGCCGCCCGCGCCATCCATTCCACCATCGACTGAGGAGGTTCGCGCCATGCTCTCCCTGAACCAGCTTTTGGAAAAGGCCCACGGCCTGCACGCCTCCGACGTCCATCTCGTCTGCGGCCTGCCGGCCAAGTGCCGCATCGACGGCGCTGTCACCGACCTGACCGATGAGGTCCTTACCGCGCAGGACTGCGAGCTGTATGCCCGCGCACTGGCCGGTAACGTTTACGAGACCATGTCCTCCATCGGTGAGCTGGACCTGGCCCGTTCCTTCCCCGGCATCGCCCGCACCCGTGTCAACCTGTTCCGCCAGCAGGGCTGCGTCTCCGCCGCCATCCGTCTGCTGGCCGACCATATCCCCTCTTTGGAGGAGCTGTCCCTGCCCCCGGTGGTAGCCGATTTCGCCGCCTACCGCAGCGGCATCGTCCTCGTCACCGGCGAGACGGGCTCGGGCAAATCCACCACCCTGGCCGCGCTGCTGGACCGCATCAACCACTCCCGCCCCGGCCACATCATCACCCTGGAGGACCCCATCGAGTACGTCTACACCCCCGACCGCTGCATCATCAACCAGCGGGAGATCGGCGCGGACACCCGCTCCTATGCCGACGGTCTCCGGGCCATCCTCCGGGAAGACCCGGACGTGATCCTCATCGGCGAGATGCGGGATCTGAACACCATCGAGACGGCCCTCACCGCCGCCGAGACCGGCCATTTGGTCTTTGCCACGCTGCACACCAACTCCGCCGCCGATGCCGTTGACCGCATGGTCAACGTGTTCCCCGACGGGCAGCAATCGCAGATACGCCTCCAGCTGTCCACCACCCTCCGGGCCGTTTTGTCCCAGCAGCTGCTGCCCAAGCGGGCCAGCGCCGGGCGCATCGCCGCCTGCGAGATCATGGTGGTCACGGACGCCATCCGCAACCTGATCCGGGAGGCCAAGACCCCTCAGATCGACAGCTTCATCACCATGGACGGCCGCAGCGGCAGCATCACCATGGATCAGGCCCTCCGCCGCCTGGTGGAGGACCGCACCGTGTCCTTCGACACCGCTCTGTCCTACGCCCGCGACCGCGAAGCCTTCCGCGCCGCCGTCCGCCCCTATTGAGCCCACTCCCCCATCCCACTCCGAACCGAGGTGACGCCCCTTGACCACCTTCAAATACAAAGGTCTCTCCCCCGACGGCGCAAAGGTCGCCGGCGTCATCAAGGCCTACGACGAGTACGAAGCCGTCGCCCAGCTCCGTGAGACCTGCTCCGTGGTGACGAAGATCGAGCCCGTCCCCGAGCAGCGCAGCGGCCCGATCACCATCGGCCGCAGGCGCATCAAGGACAAGGAGCTGGCCATCCTCTGCTCCCAGTTCGCCATCATCCTCACCTCCGGCCTGCCCATCGTCCGCTGCGTGGAGATGGTGGCCGCCCAGGCCCGCACCCGGGAGGTGCGCCAGCTGCTGGAGCGCGTGGCCGAGGACGTGTCCGGCGGCTACAGCCTGGCCCAGAGCTTTTCCAACGCCGGCACGCTGCTGCCCGTCACGTTCATCGAGACCGTCCGGGCCGGTGAGCAGTCCGGCACGCTGGAGCTGTGCTTCCAGCGTCTCCACACCTACTACGACAAGTCCGCCAAGACCCGCGCCAAGCTGGTCAGCACCCTGACCTACCCCGTGCTGGTCCTCATCGTGGCGGCCATCGTCTTTCTCATCATCATGGTGGTGGCCGTCCCCATGTTCACCTCCGCCTTCGCGGAGATGGGCAGCGAGCTGCCCGCCGTCACCCGCGGCCTCATGGCCGTGTCCGGGTTCTTCCAGCACTACTGGTGGGCGCTCCTCCTCATCGTGCTGGTGATCCTCATCGCCCGTCTGCTGCTGCGCCGCAGCGAGCAGGGCCGCCTGTTCCTTGCCGCCGGCAAGCTCAGGCGCTCGCCCCTCCGCCGCCTGCACCAGATGAACGCCGCGTCCCAGTTCGCCTCCACCATGGCCACCATGCTCACGGCGGGCCTGCCCGTCACCCGGGCGCTGGAGGTCACCTCCGGCGTGGTCAGCAACTACCTGTTTGCCGACGCCGTCCGCCGCGTCCGTCAGGGCGTGGAGCAGGGCCGCGCCCTGGCCGACTGTATGCTCACCGACCCCGCCTTTCCCCGCCTGCTGACGGAGATGACCGGCGTGGGCGAGCGCTCCGGCAACCTGGAGCAGACCCTCACCGTCATCGGCGACTACTTCGACAACGAGGTCAGCGTCACCACCCAGCGGCTGCTGTCCCTCCTCGAGCCCGCCATCACCATCGCTCTGGCCGTCATCACGGTCATCCTGCTGCTGGCGGTCTACCTGCCCATGTTCACCATGTACGGCAGTCTCATCTGAACGAGTTGTATCTCGCCCCGGCAACCCTTTCAAGCGGGCGGTTACATAGATAAAAAACACAAAAGGAGAAAAAACAAAATGCTTTCCAAGATCAAGAAGAATGAAAAAGGCTTCACCCTGATGGAGATGCTCATCGTCGTCGCCATCATCGCCGTTCTGGTGGCCATCGCCATCCCCACCTTCACCAGCTCCCTGAACAAGGCCAAGACCGCCACCGACGCCGCCAACATCCGCGCCGGCTATGCCTCCGCCATGCTGAAGGTCCTGGAGTCCGACATGGACGCCGCCAAGGCCGATGTGACCGACGGCACTGTGTTCTATCTGCAGAAGGACGGCACTGTCGCTACCACTGACACCAACGCTTACGTATGCAAGGGCGCTTCTGCCACTGATGTCGATGTTGCCGGCCAGGGTGTCACCTGGGCTAAGGACAACAAGATCACCTACACCTATACCACTGCCGACGGCAAAGTGGCAATCGCTGCGAAAACCAACTAACCCCACTCCCCCATCAACCCATGTACCCCTATATCACCTGCACCACAGAAGCCGAAGGGTTGCGGCTTCTGTGGTGCAGGCATCAGAAAGGATCGCCGCCATGCTCTACCTCTCCCCCGCCATCACCGCCTACTGCTGCCTCCTGGCCCTGCTGCTGGGCGCCTGCATGGGCAGCTTTCTCAACTGCATGGCCTCCCGCCGGGTACACGGCCAGTCCGCCCTCCGCGGCCGCTCCCACTGCGACGCCTGCGGCCACACCCTCGCCCCCCGCGACCTGATCCCCGTCCTCAGCTGCCTGCTCTCCAAGGGCCGCTGCCGTTACTGCGGTGCGAAGCTCTCCCCCCGCCATCTGTGGGCCGAGGTCTGCACCGCCCTCACGTTCCTGCTGCTCCTGCTGCGCTATGATATTTCGCTCCAAATGCTCCAAGCCCTGCTGCTGGCCTGCGTCCTGCTGGCCTGCGCCTTTGCGGATTTGGAGGGATATATCATCCCCGACCGGTATGTGCTGGCCGGCGTTGTCCTTCGTATCCCCTTTTTCTTCCTGCTCCCCGACCTGAAGGGCCAGCTCCTCAGCGCCGCCCTGGGCGGCCTCGCCGTAGGCGGCGGCCTGCTGCTGGTGGTGCTGCTCTATGAGAAGCTCCGCCGCGTGGACGCCATGGGCGGCGGCGATCTGAAGCTGCTGTTCCTCACCGGCCTGTACCTGGGCTGGCTGGAAAACCTGCTCTGCCTGCTGCTGGCCTGCCTGCTGGGCATCGTCTTCGGCCTGGCCACACAGAAGCGCCGCGCCGCCCGGGAAAATGCCCAGCTCATTCCCTGGGGGCCGTCTATCGCCGCCGCCGCCATTCTCACCCTGCTCTTTGGCGACGCCGTCACCTCCGCCTACCTCTCCCTCTTCTGAAGGAGCACCCCCTTGGCTCTCCCTTTGGGAGAGCTGTCACCGCAGGTGACTGAGAGGGCCTTGGCTCTCAACAGACCTTCCGCAGGGGGCGATGCCCACGCCGCGAAGCAAGTACCCTTGGGGTGCGCCGCCCCTCCCGCCCAAACCACAAACGCACCCCCGAAAGTGAGGTAATCCCCATGCCCTCCAACATCATCGCCTTTGACATCGGCACAGCCCAGCTCAAGCTGGTTTGGTTCGCCGGTAAGACCTATAAGCTGGCCGTCTCCGCCCCTATCCCCGACGGACTGGTCCGCGGCGGCGTCATCGTCTCCATGGACGCCATGGCGGACTTCCTTTGGCAGCTGGCCAAGGAAAACGGCCTGCCCCGCAGGGCGCAGGCCGCCGTGGTGCTGCCCGCCGCCCTGACCTTCACCCGCGTCACCGAGCTGCCCCCCATGACCGCCGGCCAGCTGACCTATAACCTGCCCTTTGAGTTCAAGGACTACCTGACCCATGAGAAGAGCCAGTATTACTTCGACTACGCCGTGCAGGAGCTGACCCGGGATGAAAACGGCCAGGTGAAGCAGATGAAGCTCTTCGCCTGCGCCGCCCTCAGGTCCACCGTGGAGGACTACCGCAATATGTTCGCCCGTGCGGGCATGAGGCTGATGTCCGCCATCCCCGAGGAGGCCGCCTACGCCGCTCTGCTGGCCGCCGGCAGCACCCAGCCGGGCAGCGACGCCGACCACTGTTTGGTGGACGTGGGCCACACCGGCATCCGTATGTATGTCCTCCGGGGCGACCACTTTATCACCCGCCGCACCATCGACCTGGGCGTGGCCGATCTGATCCGCTCCATCTCCCAGCGGCAGGGCGTGGACGAGCACATCGCCCTGGCCCACCTGCTCTCCGATTACGACGGCGCGACCACCGACCCCGCCAGCCTGGACATCTACCACCGCATGGCCGCCGAGATCACCAAGGCCGTCAACTTCTACAACTACAACAACCGGGAAAAGACACTGGAGCGCGTCTATCTCTGCGGCGGCGGCGCGGCCATCCCTCAGATACACGACGCCATCCGCCAGCTCACGGATTTGGAGATCATCCCTATCTCCGCCCTGCTGCCCGAGGGCGTCGCCCCCGACGCGCCCTATCTCTATCCCCGCGCCATCGGCTGCGCCCTGCAAGACTAAGGAGGTCTCGCCATGAAAACCATATCCGGCGCTGCGTCCTCCCGTGTCAAAGCGCCAAAATACCCCAGCAAACGCACCGTCAACCTGGCCCAGCGGGAGAGCCATTCCCGCAGCACCCTCACCCTGTCCCTGGGTCTGCTCATCATCCTGCTCCTGTCCTTCTGCGTGGCCAACTTCGGCGTGCTCCGCCAGCTGGACCGCCAGCGGGCCGCTGAGCAGGCGTACAGCACCGCCCACTCCCAGTACACCGAGATGCAGACGGCGCTGGCGGACTACGACCAAGTGGAGCTGCAATACCGCACCTGGTCGCGCGCCTGGATGCACGATGAGAACTCCCCCGTCTACGTCCCCGTGGACCGCATGGAGGTGCTGGACCTGGTGCAGGAGTACCTGATGCCCTACGGCACGGTCAACACCCTGGTGGTGGATGAGGATGTGATGATCGTCACCATGTCCGATATGAATTTGGAGCAGATCTCCGCCATGTTCCAGCGGCTTCAGCTCCAGCCCGCCGTCAAGGCCGCCACCCTGACCCTGGCCGCCACACCCAGCGTCAATCCCGGCGACAAGGTGGATTTCTCCATCACCGTCACCCTCCGGAGCGCCGCAGAAAGGGAGGCCGCCCAATGAAGCACGTCTTTACCAACCGCGAAAAGATCCTGCTGGTGATCCTGGCCATCATGCTCATCGCCGTGGGCTACTGGAAGCTCATCCTCACCCCCATCAACGACGACATCGCCGATCTCCAGTCCAGAACCGCCTCCGAGCAGGACGCCATGATCCAAAGCGCCGCCCAACTCTCCCAGCTCAACCGCATGAAGTCCGAGCTGGAAACGGTGCTGGCCGATCCCGATGCCAAGCCCCTGCCGGACTATGACAATTCCGAGCGGCTGCTGGTGGAGCTGAACACCATTCTCTCCGGCACGGACTATACACTGAATTTCGGCAACACCGTCCCGCTGGAGGACGGCAGCGCCATTATGTGCCGCCCCATCACCCTCACCTTCGAGGTCAGCAGCTACACCTCGGCCCGGGCCGTGCTGGACGCCCTGCATGACAGCCAGTATGTGAACCTGATCTCCGACCTCCGCATGGACCTGGAGGGCCGCACCGTTCAGACCTCCCTCTCCATCACCTACTTTGAATTGCAGAAATGACCCTGCGCCCCTCGCACGCTTGTCCTTGCGAGGGCGCATCGCGCCTGCGGCGATCCACCCCCTCTTTTCAAATTTATCCCGTTTTTTTCAACCTCCTTTGTAGAAAGATCCCCATCCTCTTTCATGCTTTTATAAGGTAATTTCAAGTTTTTTTCAACCTCTCAGGAGCATCTCATGACCCCATTTTTCTCTCAAAAAACGAAATATCGCAAATATGAAACGGCAAATTCCGGCTTCACCATGGTCGAGCTTCTCACAGTCATCGCCATCCTCCTCCTGGTGGGCCTTATTGCCGTTTTTTCGTTGAGCAAGCTCCGCCGCTCCCTGCGCCAGCACGAGCTGGACGCCAGGGCCGAGATCATCTACGTGGCCGCCCAGAACCGCATGGCCGAGCTGCGTGCCGCGGGCTGCGAGGGCTTATACAGCAAGGGCTTGAGCGATGGAGACAACGGCGTCTATGCCATGGATTTCGACGGCACGCACATGGATGAAAGCTCCCGCGACGTGGAATTTTGCTATCTCTATGTCAACGATGCTTCGGATAAACGCACCGGTGCGCCCGCCGCCCTCCTTCCCGACACCGCGGTGGACAAGGACCTGTGGAACGGCTGCTGGTGCATCGAATATGCCCCCTCAACCGGCAGTATTTACGCTGTTTTTTACAGTGAGTCCCCCCTCCCCTCCCACACCGACCTGAACGGCAATTATCGGAACTTCAACTACCGCGTCCGCACCGCTTCCGTCGGCTATTATGGCGGAGATATTGCACAAACGCAGGATATTAGCAAATTTAGCCCCAGTATCAGCATAGAAAATACAGAAAAGCTCACTGTTACTTTTTATTCCAACAACCCCTCCGATGACACCTCCGCCCATCCTTTGACCTTCACCATTACCATTTCTGACCAGTTCGGCGGCAGCTATACCCGCACCGTCACCGGCCTGCAGGGCGGCCTGCAGCAGCTGGACAGCCGCAACTATAAATACCAGTGGGTGCTGGACGATCTCACCTCCTCAAATAAACGATTTTTCGCGCAGACCGCCGGTAAAGTTTCCTGCGGCACCCCCATCACCATCAAGCTCACCGTATCGTCCACCGACCCTTCTATTGACACGGTTTTCACCACCCGGACCACCAACGGCCTGTTCGATGACAGGACCGATCTGGGCTATGGTGAGAACACGGCTCTGGTGGCGTATGGACGACATTTGGCTAATTTGTCCGACACATCCCATGTCAATACTTCCATCATCACCTCCGCCGTCCAGGTTGACGATATTTCGTTTTTCGATGACCCCGCCGACAAAACCGACTGGTACAGCCTTTACACCGCAAATGGTGTAAGATTTTCTCCAATTTACAACAAAAATCTGACTTCTTTCAGCGGAATACATTTTACCAGCGGCAGTTATGAACAACATATCATCAACGGGCTGACCGTTTCCTCCCCGTCCGCCGCCGGGCTGTTTTCCAGCTTTTCCGGTAAAATTTCCAATGCCGTTTTAGTCAATTCCCAGATCACCGGCGGCGTTGCCGGCGGGCTGGCCGCCCGGACTGACGGTGCTCTGACGTTGGAAAACTGCCGCGTCTATCTGACAGAATTGAGCGGGCTGAAGGCCGCCTCCGCCGACGCTGTTCCGGCGCGCATCACCGGCACGACGGTCGGCGGCCTGGTGGGTATTGCCGACCATTCGCTAACTATTCAGAACTCCTTTGCTTCCACTATTATTAAAGGCAGCACCGCCGCCGCCGGCCTGGTGGGCCACGCGCAGGGCGCTGTCAGTGTCAGCCGGTCCTACGCCGACAGCTACCTCACCGCGCCAACGACCGGAGGGCTGGTGGGCACGACCGGCAGCATTAGCGGTCTGTCGCTCAGAGATAGCTATGCCGCCGGATACCAGGTGGCCACCGATGCGGCAGCAGGCTTTGTGGCCGGGCGGCTGGCCAACGCGCACAGCGCGTACAGCGCCTGCGCCTTCCCCGGCACGCCTCAGATCATATACACCACCGCGGCGGAAGGGACTGCCGCGAATGTCAGCTCGGTATTCTACCTGACCAGCGGCCTGGACGGACAGAGCATCCACAGCCTTACCGGGACAACCCAGGGCCTGCCCTATGCGCAGATGAGCGCCGCATCGTTCCTGACAGCACTGAACAGCACCGCCTTCACCACCGCCAGCGCGGACACCACCGCGCCCTACAATCTGCTGAACCAGGGCCTGAGCACCTACTCCTATCCGCTGCTGATGGGAATGAGCCACTACGGCGACTGGCAGGCGGAGTTTGAGGCCGAGGCGCTGGTGTACTACGAGCGGTACGCGGACGATACGGTGGGCTTCTTCGGCGGCAACGTGGACAATTTGGCCGATGACAAGACTATCGTCGGCGACGGCTACGCCGTGGCCCTGTCCGCGCCGCTGGGCGGCGCACAGACCATCACGGTGCAGTGCGGCACGGTGAGTACGGTGCTGAATGCCTCCTCCCTGTACTATTCCAACAGCTATGAGGGCATCTCCTATTACCTGTACCCCGTCAGCGCGCTGACCTCCGAGATCTCTCACAGCGGGAGCTTCTACCGGACGGTGACCGTCAATCAGCGAAGCTACCAATTCAACCCCTACTTTGCCAAGACAGTGACCACCGGCAGCGGCGCGGACAGCGCTCCCGGCACGATCTATCTGCGGACGGCGCGCCATCTGTACGAGCTGAGCCGCCATTACGACGACCTTGCCGCGGCCACGGTGAACACCACGTTCCGGCAGGAGCAGGATATTAACTACGCCGCCTATGGGTGGACTACATACACCAGTTCCACCGATACTGTCACCAGCCAAGAGCCTATCCACAGCGCGGCAAACACGGCGGATGTGAGCGATACCGGCGGCTTCCGGGCCGCCTACAACGGCGACTGCCACACCATCGAGGGCGTGTCCTTCGTGAGCGCGGGGAACGACGTGGGCATGTTTGCCGTGGTCGCGCCCACGGGTACGGTGCGGAACGTGGCGCTGCTGTCCTCGGGGACGGAGCGCGTGGAGCGCAGCGGGCTGATCCAGGGCAGCACCACCGTCGTCTACATGGGTGTGCTGGCTGGGCGGAGCTACGGCACGATCAGCAACTGTGCCGTGTCCGACTACGGCTTCGGCAGCGGCATGGGCATACTGGCCTATCAGCACAGCACAGTCTATATGGGCGGCCTGGTGGGCGGCAACCTGTACCACAAGACCCACAGCGGGCGCATCCTCTCCAGCGAAGCCAACTGCCCCCTGGTGCAGGTATCCTCCTACAATGCCTCCATTTACGCCGGTGGGTTTGCCGGCAGCAACGCCGGCGGCAGCATCCAGTCCTGCTACGCGCTGGGTGTGCTGAAGGCGCTGGACGTGAGCAGCAGCACGGTGCGGCTGTGCGGCTTCGCCGGTGAAAACACCGGCGGCGCACTGGCCTACTGCTACAGCGCCACGGCCCTGACCGCCGCCGGTGAGGCGGAGGTATACGGCCTGACCCGTACCGGCGGCAGCGCGGCCCAGTGCTGCTATCTGGACGGCGGCACATACGCCTACAACAACGCGCTGTATGCCTACAACGTATCCCACAACAGCTTCAGCGCCAACGCAGCCCAGTCGCCCATTACGGGAGAAAGGCTGGAGAGCCAGCGCCTGTACGGCTTTTCCAAAGTCACCGGCAGCGGTACGGAAACGGTGTACCCCTACCCCGCCGTGGTGCGGGATCGCGTCGGCCGCGCCGTACACTACGGCACATGGCCGGTGCAGCAGCACATCGGCACGATGGGCGTGTTCTACTGGGAGCGGGAGCAGGGCGGCAACGCCGGCTACCACCTGAGCTACATCGGCACAGACAACGGCGTGGCCTTTTCCGGCAGCACGCTGTGCGTCCAGCACAACGACAGCGGCGTGGTGACGGAGTACGGCTATGGCTACTTCTTCAAGCCCGGCGGCCTGACGGACACGGTGCGGCTCGATGTGTCCGCCAACTGCTACCTGGGCGCGGCCAACCCCACGGCGGCCAGCGCGCTGGAGGCGCAGATGCCGGACTACCGGTTCGTGGCCTATACCACCGGCTCGATGTGCCTGACCACCATGGATGCCAACTGCACATGGACACTGCGCTATCAGGGCGCCAGCGCCCAGTACAGTGCCCAGTATACGGTGTGTCCGTTCTTCGCCGATGCCATCAGTTTGGACAGCGTCAGCGGCGCGGCCACCAACAGCGCCAAGCCCGGCGCGACGGAGGGCAGCGCCTATCAGGTGCGGTCCGTGAGCCAGCTGCAGTACCTGAACTGGAACTACAACACACGGAGCACCACCCACTCCATTCTGGCCGGCAGCTATACCGACGGCAGCATCACCAAGTATCCCTATCTTGGCAGCTACCGCAACTCGGTAAACGGGAACGAGAGCAGGTTCGGCAATCAGACCCGGCGCTACTGGGTACAGAGCCACGACCTGGACGCGGCGGCGGAATACGACGACCCCGACCACCTGTTCACCCCCATCGGCAACATGGTAGATGAAAACAACGGTGGTGGCAAGGCCAACCCCTACGTATCCTTCTTCTGTTCGGACTACGATGGCGGCGCGTACACCATCAAGAACATCCAGATCAAAGCCTCCACCCAGTGCGTGGGCCTGTTCGGCTATACCATCGGCGCGAATCTGAAGGACATCGTCATGTATTCCGACCGGGGCAGCAAGATCGTCAATGACGAGAACGGCACGGGTTGGTACGCCGTGGGCGGTCTGGTGGGCTTTGCCGGTGCGGGGAAGAACAATGCGTCCTTTACCAACTGCTCCGTGTCCGGCTATACCATTCAAGACACACGGGCCAACAACCCTGACTGGGGCGGCGGCTGCGTGGGCGGCCTGGTGGGCGCGACCAATATGAACATCACCGGCTGCACCGCCGTGACGGATATTGTACTGAGTCCCACGTATGATATTGGGTATAAGAACCTGCGTGTGGGCGGCATCGCCGGTGTGTGCCGGGCCACGCTGGACAAATGCTATGCCGGCGGCTCGATCACCGCCGCGGCGATGAAAAAGTCGCACGTTGGTGTTGCTCACTCCACCAATATTTGGGTGGGCGGCCTGGTGGGAGGCATTATCCTTCGAGATCACGGTAATTTGGAAAGCTATATGGGAGTGACCACCAACCCACTGACAGTGCAGAACTCCTATGCCTTTGTGGCGCTGCCGCCGTTGAACACCAACACAAATAAAAATCACGTGATGGCTGTCTATTCCCTTGCCTCCAATGGCGAGATGCAAAACAGCAATTTCACCCTTAACGGCGTATACAATTCCGATGCATACATTCAAAACTGCTACGCACTGACAGACGTTGCCGCCAACACCAGCGATTATATTAGAGTTGGCAGCAGAGCAGACTGGAGGGGGCAAGTGGAGCTGACGGGCAACACAAATTCAGGCCGCCGCGTATATCTCACCAACAGCGGTAACACCCCCTACATCACCTATGAGCAGATGCAGACGGAGCTGAAGGACTGGCTCAACGGCGGAGCATCCGCCTCGTCCCTGCGCTTCGACACCGTCACCGTGACGGAGAACGGCGCGCCCATCCCCGGCAAGTACAGCTTCCCCGGCGCAGGCGCTGAGATGCTGGACGGCCTGGATTTCCCCTTCCCCACCATCCTGACCCAAAAGGACGTGGCCGGAAGAACCGTGAACGTACACTACGGGCGCTGGCCCACCAGCGGCCTGTACTGGGAGCGGACGCGAACCACGCTGGACCTGTGCGCGGACCGCACCGGCCAGGGTGCGCCCACGCTGACGGTGAAGCTGTATCTCAAGCCCGACGGCACGACGCTGAGCGGGACGCCCACGCTGACGCTGGTGAACGACACCGACGGGCAGGTCAGCACTCTGCTGGACTGGACCGCGCCGGTCTACAACAGCGCCGAGCGCTGCTGGGAGGTCACGTTCACCGGCAAGGGGCGGACGGGGCTTGCCGTCGCCCGGGCCGTGCTGGGCGGCCATACCGCCGAACTGACCATTGACGTGACCCAAACGCTGCGGCTGACCAACGACAAGGCCTCCTCCGGCGTGACCGTGACCTACGGCGGCGGGGAGCAGACCGTACAGCTGCTGCTGACGGACTCCAAAAACAATCCCATCGTGGTCAAGAGCGGCGAACGGCTGGTCTGGGAGGTCACCGCCACGAAGCAGGGCGGCGGGTACGATCCCGGCGACGAGAGCATCGTGGAATGCAGCGCCGTTACGGTGGTGGACGCGGCCAGGGGGCTGTATCAGTTCACCATCTCCGGGTTCTCCAGCGGCGTCTCCACCGTGACGGCAGCGTGTACCTATACCTATCCGGAGGGCGACGAGCTCAAGACCGTGACGGCGCGGTCGCTGCTGTCCGCCAAGTCCACCCGCGACGCGGTGGGACTTGTGTACGACGCGGCGGAGGATACCTCCGTGTATACCGTCGCCAGCGGCGTGTACCGCCGGGCGGAGAATGACGTCGCCCAGCAGGGCACAGCGGACGTGACCGTGCCGGAGTTCCCCCGGGAGGTCGGAAAGCTGTATCTGTTTGCCGGCAGCGGCTATACCGGGCTGGGCGGCTTTACGGTCGATCTCACCGGGCTGACCGCCGTGGACGCGGCGGGCGATCCCGCGGCGGTGACCGCCGCCGGGCTGGGCGACATACAGTCGGCCGAGGGCGTGCAGTACCGGGAGGTGCTGTTCAACAGCCCGAACACGGTGCTGATCAGCGGCGAGATCCGCTTAACCCACAGCACGACCGGTACAGTCTATACGCTGTATCTGAAGGACTACACATACGCACCGTAAAAGGAAAGGCCGGTGACATTCCATGGGCGCACTCCACAGAAAATTGCATGAGCAGCGGGGCGCGTCCATGCTGATGGCCCTGTTCCTGCTGCTGGTGGCGCTGATGGTCAGCGCGGTGGTCATCGCCGCGGCCTCCAGCGCCGCCACCACCCTGCGCTCCGACAAGGCCCAGGAGCAGTCGTCGCTGGCGGTATCGTCGGCGGCGGAGTATGTGCGGGACGCCTTCCTCGGCAAAGAGATGGACGGTACGATCACCACAAACTACTGGACAGGCAGCGCATCGTACAGCAGCGACAGCGGCGGGGCGTTCCGGGACTTCGTGTCCTACGCCGTGCCGGAGCTGTACCGAAACCAGAACGCGCTGCCCCGGCGGACGTACAGGCTGCGTCTGTCCGACGACACCGTGGAGGACGTCTGGGCCGACTTTGAGATGAGCTTCGGGCAGAACGAGAACACGGAATACCCCACCTACATTCTCGCCGTAACGCTGCGGAACTGGGAGACCACGCCGGGCGAGCACCCATGCAGCATGACGCTGCTGCTGTGCAGCAATCTGACCGAGCGCTCCCAATGGGGTTACACATACACAGATGTGACCTGGGACGGGTACAACGTGATACAGCGATAGGAGGCGTTGGGCATGAGGAAAAAACTGCGCTCCCAAAGGGGCGACACGCTGGTGGAGACGCTGGCGGCACTGCTGATCGTGGTGCTGACCATGGCGTTCCTGGCCACCTCCCTTGTGACGGCGGCCCGCATCAACGCCGGTGTGCGGGAGACGGACACCTCCCTGCACTATGACGGCAGCGCCGCCCCTGTCCAGGGGACGCTGACCATCACGCGGCAGGGCGGCACGGGGACAGGCAGCGCCGTGCGCAAGAGCGTGTCCTTATATGAAACAGAGGGCGGCTATCGCTACTACATCTACCAGGAGTGATCGCCCCGGAAGGCAGGTGACGCACATGAAGCAAAAGAGAATAGCGGGCATGACGCTGATGGAGCTTCTGTGCGCCCTGGCGGTGGTGCTGCTGGTCAGCGCGGGCATGGTGTTGGGCGTGTCGCTGGCGGTGCGGAGCTACGAGCGCTCCGTGACCAATTCCGAGGCCCAGGTGCTGTGCTCCACGCTGCAGACCATCGTCAACGATGAGCTGCGCTACGCCGGTACGCTGGAGTATGAAAACGGCAGGGTGGTGGGCTTTTTCAGTCAGGAGCACGCCAACGCGGACAGCAAGTACTCCCGGTTCACCACCGACAGCGACGGCCGGGTGCTGCTGGGCGGTCAGAAGCTGCTGCCCAACAACGCCTATCCCCACGGGCTGCAGGCCGCGGTGGAGCTGACGGACTATGATAAAGCGACGCGCATTTTCACCGCCGTCGTCACCGTGACGGACCGCAGCGGCGACACGCTGGCCCAGACGAAGTTTCAGGTGAAGCAGCTGAACGAACCGGCAGAGCAGACATAAGGACACAAAAAAGAACCGCCCCCAGGCGGTTCTTTTTTGTGAGGTTTGGGTGTTGAAGCGGTGTGCTTACTTGTTCACCGGGTACTCGCTGTTGGCGAGGCACTTAGTATAGCCCACAACAGGCGCGTCATAGCTGCTGTTGCCATAGGAGACATAGTAATCACCGTAGCAGCACCAATAGTAGCCATCCCTATCCAAGTACTTGCCGGAAATTACTTTGGTCACGTCCGTACCGCTGGACTGGTCGTTGGACTTAAAGGTTGCGGAAACGTTGTTCAGATCAACATACTTCTCGCTGTCATCGTAGACCACATTGATATTCTCCACGGTGCAGTTCTTCACGGTGGCGTTGTCCACGCCGTTGCCGCGCTGGATGTTGCCGGCCAGGCCGCCGATGTCATAGGCCGCATGGATGGTGTTATTCTGGGACACGCAATCCTTGAAGGTGACCTTCACGCCGGGGTCTGCGCCCATGCCCAGCAGGCAGCCGATCTTGCCATAGCCCCAAATGGTGCTATCGGTAACACTGACATTTTCGAACAATGTAGTGCCGTAGGTATAGCCCATGACGATACCACCGATATTGCCCCAGCAGTCGTTATAACCAAAGGTGACATTTGCCTTGGAGAAAGCAACGTCCTTAATCGTTATAGCGCCGCTTGTGTCACCGATAAAGCCCGCTCCATAACCGCTGGTGTTGGTGCAGCTATGTACAGTCATGTTGCTGATGGTATGTCCGTTGCCGTTAATGGTAGTATTGGTGAGTCTGTCCCGGCTGTTAATAGGCTTCCAAAAGCCCTCACCAAGGTCAATGTTCTCCACAATATTCACGGTATAATTGGAATAATTGACCTTATCCGTGGTAAGCTGTTTTGCGAAGAGGGCCAGCTCCTCGGCGGAAGCGATGGTAACGACCTTGTTCACCGTATCAACAGGAGTGGCATATTCAGCCGCCGTGTTCTCATCCCAATCCACCTTGTCGGACGTATAGGTGAAGGGGGAGAAGGTCTTGGTGAGCATGGTCACCAGACCGGTGGCGCTGTCATAGTAGAACTCCTGGTCATCATCCACGTCCACCAGTGCAGAGCAGGCAGTCATAAGGCTACTGTTATGGAAGAGCTCAACGTTCTGCAGGCCTTCCTCAATGTAAAACTCCACCTTGATGAGCTGGTCATTAGCAGCGTCCAGACCGTTCATGGAGATGTCCAGGGTCTTGGGAGCGATCTGCGTGTTGGAAACCGTAAAGTTGGCGGGGGTCTCCGCGTCCTCGATGACCAGCTCCAGCTGGGTCGTGCCGCTGTCCACCTTAGCACCGGCGGGAACGGTAGCCGCAGCAACGGGGTTGCCGCTGCTATGGGTCTCGCCAGAAACCAGCTTTACCTCATTGATTGTTTCTCCGCTGGCATTCACCTCAACGGCTGCGGCGGCATAGACGGGATATTGCGCGCCCTTATCGTAGTTGTCTTTGCTGCTGTCGTACTCGCCGGTCATCTGGGTGGCGTAGACCGTAACGGCCACACCGTCGATGGACAGGCCCTGATAGTCGTTGTTGGCGCTGGTCTTCATCGTGCCGGAAATCTTGATGACACCCTTGTTGGTCTCGTTGGCGTTCAGCACATACTCGTCGCTGCCAGCCGCAAGAGGTGTTCCAACGTAAGTAATGGTCCAGTCGATGACGTCATTCAGGTTCGCCGTGCTGGTAGGCGTGCGGTTCGTCTCAATGCCGGTGATCTGCACCTTATATTTCAGGTTCAGGTTTCCGGCGTTGCTGACACGCAGCTCAGGCAGCCGATAGGTAGCGCCCGGCTCCCACAGGATGTCAGCGTTCTGCTCCACAGTCCCATCATCCTTCATTCGCAGGAAGCTCAGCGTCTCGCCCCTGGCATCCGCCCAAGCGATGGGCTTGCCATCTGCATCCCAAGCTGTCGCCATTTCCAGGCCCAGCTTCAGATTACCCGCCTTGATGGTGTTGACGTTGGCGGTGGCGGTGTCCGTGAACCACGCGAAGGTCGTGCCCACCAGCATGACCACGCACATGACCAGCGCCATGATACTGGTCAGCAGTGCGCGCTTGGTTGCTCTGCGTTCTCTCATGTCTTTGTACCCCTTTCAAAATTTCCGGCAGACACAACACACTATCCTTTGTACCACAAAGGATAAAACGCCCATGGGCGTTTTGCAGTTCTGCGCTTATGCCCAAAGTATAGCACCTCGCCGCATGAGTTGCAAGCACCGTGCGGGATAATTAACTATATTTCAGCATATTTGACAAAAACAGTTGTCGAAATTCAGCAAAACAGCAAAAGAACCGCCCGCAGGCGGTTCTTTTGCTATTCCTCCTCCCGGGGCAGGTCCAGCAGCTCGGTCAGAGATATGTCCAGTGCGGCCGCGATACGCCGCATCGTGCCGACGCGGGCGTGCCGTGTCGTGCCGGAAAGGATACGCTTCATGGTCAGCGGCGTCACACCGCACAGGTCGGCCAGCTGCTCCGGCGTGATGCCGCGCTGGACGCAGATCCGGCAGATGGCCTGGGCGTATAGCTGGGCATACGACATACTGTCACCCTCCTATTTCCCAAATCGACCAGATAATACCACTTTTTGCCTACGGATGCAAGGGGTAAATGCCGTTATCCGGCGGCATATCCGCCGCCTACGTCATTGCCCAGATCGCAGGTGTAGAGCCACTCCACCACATCGCCGTTCTGCAGCGCGTAGCGGGAGCAGCCGTAGTTGGGAAACCAGCCGTTGACCCGGTACATCCAGCCCGAGCCCTGGCTTACATCGAACTCGTACAGATTGTTGATGCCCTCCACATAGGCGCTGTTATACATGGGCGTCCAGCTGGCCTCCATGTGGATGCCGTTCTCCCGACAGACCCGCTGCAGCACGTCATAGACGCTCTCGCCCTCGCTGAACGTAACGGTGGTGCTGGGCAGGATCACGCCGTCGGAGGGGACTAAGGGCTTCTTCGCCGCGGCGGTGTCTGCGTCCCACTCGTCCCAGGCGTCCCAGTTGGCCAGGATCGTGCCGCAGGAGATGGAGATGGTGCAGGTATACTTGGTGGTCTCGTCCACCGTGGTGTCCTGCGGCTCGGAGGGTGTGGGCTTTCCCTCGGGAACGGGGTCAGTCTCATACTTGTCCTTGCCCGTATCAGGATCAATGACCTGCTCCGGCTGCTTCTTCTGCTCGTCCTGTTTCTTTTTTTCTTCCTCTAACCGTTTCTGTTCTTCTTGCTTTTTCTGTTCCTCTTGCTTTTTCTGTTCTTCTAACCGCTTCTGCTCCTCCAGCTTTTTGGCCTCGTCAGCGGCTGTCTGGCCCGCGTTCGCCGCGTCTGTCTTTGTATTGGTCTTGGTGTCAGTCGTATCGGTCTTGGCGTCGGTCTTGTCTCCAGCCGCCGTGCCGTCCTTCTTGTCCTCCGTCCTGGCCGTGTCGCCGGTCTTGCTGTCAACGGTCTGTTCCTGCTTGGTATCGGGCGCTGCGTCGCCGTCAGCCGCCTTTTTCTTGCCGCAGGCGGTGCAGGTCAGCAGCATGGCCAGGGCCAGCGCCACCAGCCAAAAGCTACGTTTTCTCATCATGCTCTCCATTCCTCTTAAAAGCGCCGCACGCAGAGGCGCTCTCGCGCCTCTGCGTCGGCTGTTTGGTTGTGTTACTTGGATGCACGCTTTTTCTTCTGTGTCAGTACCACCACGGCGGCTGCCGCCAGGATGGCGCTGCCCATCCAGATAGTCATCTGGCTGTCGTCAGCCGTGTTGGCGGAGGTGGGCTTGACAACAGTGGTGCTGCCGCTGCCGCCGCTGCCGCCACCGCTGCTGCGCTCCGTGTAGCTTATCGCCACCGGGGACAGGCCCGTCAGCGTGACCAGCAGGCCGTCCGCCGTCATAACGGCGGCGGGGAATTCCACCGTGCCCACGTCCTTGCCGCAGCCGGCCATGGTCACCAGGTGGGCCACCGTGAAGCTGTAGCTTCTGTAGTCACCGGCCACCTCGCTGGGATAGGGCAGCAGCACGGTGATCCGGCCGCCAGTCAGGTCGTCCTTTGTGGCAGGGCGTGACACGCCGTTCTCCGTGACCGTCAGGGTCACCTCCATCATCACAGTGTTCTTCTCCGTGATGGCGTTGTTCTCCCGGCTGATCTCCAGCTGCAGGGTGCTCTTCACCTTTTCGGGGGTGTTCAGCTTCTCGTTGTCCGCCACGACGGAGGAAACGTCCGCCTTGACGTCCACCTTCTTCACAGTGCTGTCGCTGGTCTTCATCAGGCCGCAGACGCACTGTACGCCCTGTACGTAGGTGTGGGACTCCTTGGTCAGCACCGCACCGCAGACGGTGCAGGTGAGCCAGTGGCTGTCCTTATCCATGGCGTAGACCGTACCGGCCTTGTGGCCCAGTGCGGGGATGTCCTTGGTCTCCTTCGCCTCACCGCACACGGTGCAGGTACGGGTGGAGACACCGGTCTCGGTGCAGGTAGCCGCCTTGGTAACGGTCCATTCGCCGAACTTGTGGCCCAGCGCGGGAATGTCCTTGGTCTCCTTCGCCTCACCGCACACGGTGCAGGTACGGGTGGAGACGCCGGTCTCGGTGCAGGTAGCCGCCTTGGTAACGGTCCATTCACCGAACTTATGTCCCAGCGCCGGGACGGTCAGGGTCTCCTCCGCGCCGCACACGGTGCAGATACGGGTGGAAACGCCGGCCTCGGTGCAGGTGGCCGCCTTGGTAACGGTCCATTCGCCGAACACGTGCTTGATGCACACGTCGTTCATGTCATACAGGAAGCTCCGGCCTCCGGTCAGGCGCATATACGCCGCCAGGGCATAGTAGGATTGCTCAGTGCCCATCTGATCCACGGTGGCGTCCGCGAGCTGATGCTTGAAGGCCTCGCCCGTGTAGAAGGTCAGCAGGCCGTCCACCACATGGAAGGAATTCTTGGCGAAGCGTGCGTCCGCGGTGGGATCGATACCCAGGGCGCACAGGGCCACCAGTACCTGGGCGGTGGATTCGCTGCTGCTGGCCACGCCCGCCATCTCGGCAAACGAGCCGTCGGACTTCTGCATGGTGCTGAGCCAGGTCAGCGCCTTGTCCACAGCGGCCTTCACCGCTTCGTTGGTCTTGTAGTAGGGAGCAAGCGCCTGGATGGCCATGGCGGTCATGTCCACGTCATCCGTGGTGCTGGTGCTGTTGATGTACCACGCGCCGCTGTCCTTCTGCAGAGACAGGATGGTCTCCACCAGCGCGTCGCGGGTCACGCTGCCTGCGGGGGTATAGCCGTGGCTGTCCAGGGCGATCAGCGTCCACACCGGACCGTTGGTGCCCTGCCGCTTGACGTACTTCATATCGTCCAGACCGGCCAGCAGATCGAAGCCGCCCACATCGGTGACATCCTTGCCGATGGCCGTCAGGGCCAGGATCAGCCGGGCGTTGTCCGTGGACTTATTGCGGTCGAGCCGGTTGGTGGTGGTGTTGATCTCGGCCTTGACGTAGGCCACAGCGTTGTCGTAGTAGCCCTCCGGCACGGTGCGGCCGCTGCGGGCCAGGCCGATGGTCAGCCACTCGCCGCCGATGCTGCCCACGATGGGCGTGCCCTTGCCGGACAGATAGTCGCCGGTGGTCTTATAGGCCTCCTGCACATCCGGGCCGGCGGGCTTGGCCACCGTCAGGGTGACGGTATAGGGCGCGCTGGTCTTCTCGCCGTCGCTGGCGGTAAACGCCAGCGTGGTCTTGCCCACGAGAACGGCGGTGTAGCGGAAGGAGGCCTCCGCCGCCACAGGCGCAGCGCCGTTGATGCTGACCGCGTAGGTCATCTCGTCGCCGTCCGCGTCGGTGAAGATAGCGGACAGGTCAATGGTGTACTCGTCGCGGAGCGTCACACCGGCCTCCGCGCCCTCGGTGGCTGCCGCAGGCGCGGTGTCGGCGATGGTCAGGCCGCTGACATAGGCCATGTCAGCGCCTTTGTTGTCGCCGCTGTCCTTCACATAGGTCACGGTGAGCGTCCATGTACCGGCGGTCAGAATGCCGTTGTAGGTATCCGCCTTTGTGCCGCTGATGCCGCTGGCAACGGTGTTGGTCTCCGTGCCGTTGCTCAGGGTGATGGTGGCCTTGTCGCACTTCTCCTCGGAGGAAACGCCGAAGTCGAAGGCGATGGTGCGCTGGCGATCCAGCGTGAACACGAAGGAGGTCGTGGAGGTGGAGCTGTTCGCGCCCGCGTTGCCGCTCTCGAAGCGCTCAGCGGCGCTGTTGTAGGTCCAGGGATACTTGCCCTCGTCCGTCATGGCGGCGCTGACAACGCCGGTGGCGGGCAGGGTCACATACTCCAGACGTGTATCGGCCCAAACCGTGATGAGCTCATTGCAGACATCGCAGGTATAGGTGTAATAGGCGGGATAGACCGTCCTCGTGCCGGCGCGCTCCGTGTGGCCGGTGGCGGCCACATAGGTGTCGCGATAGGACTCCCGGCACAGGGTGCAGGTACGGAGGGTGTAGCCCTTCTCCGTGCAGGTGGGCGGAACCACCGTGCCGCCCTCGGCCTTGTGGAAGGTCACGTCCTTCTGCCATTTCAGGGCGGGATAACCGCCGCAAATTAAGCCAAAAGCCTCGGTGTCCAGCTCCACGGACTTCATCTGCTCCTCTGTCAGCACGGCGGCGTTGGCGTCCGCCGCCAGGGCGTAGCAGTTGGTGACGGTGGCAGAGCCTGCGTCCACGCTGCCGAACGCGCCATTGCCGCCGGTGACAGTGCCCACACTGTAGCAGTCGGAGACAGTGGTCGTCGCCACCAGCTCACCGCTCCAGTACATCTCGCCCTTCGCAACGCCGCCGATACCACCGGCATTGCTGCTGGCGCTGACCGCGCCGGTGTTGTAGCAGTTGGTCACGGTAATGCCGTAGCTGCCGTTGCCGAAGATGCCGCCGGCGTTGCTGGCGGTGGCGGTGACAGCGCCGGTGCTGTAGCAGCCGGTGATGACGGCGCCGCTGCCGACGAAGCCGCCGATGATGCCGCCCACGCTGTCGCTGCCGGTGACAGCGCCGTGGTTGGCGCAGTTCCTGATGGTGGTGGTGCTGTTGGCATAGCCCACGATACCGCCCACATTTCTGCCTGTGCCGCTGATGGTCACGTAGCTGAAGCAGTTCTCAATGACGATGTTCTTGCCGCAGGCATAACCTACCACAGAACCGCCGCTGGTGGAGGAAGCGCAGGTCATCGTGCCGCGCAGGGTCAGGCTCTGAATGTGAGAGCCGCCGCCGATCTGCCTGAACAGGCCGCTGGTGGCGTTCAGGCCGGTGATCTCATGGCCCGCGCCGTCCAGCTCGACCCTCTTGCTGCTGCCGATATTCAGCCAGGCATACTTGCCCAGCTTGATGTCCGCAGTCAGAACGCCGGACACATCGGCGGTCTTGCTCTCGTTCACGAACCAGGCCAGCTCCGCGCCGGTGGCGATCTGATACACGCCGCTCTCGTTCTTCTTAGGCTCGGTCTTGCTGCTGCCGTCCCAGGCGCTGTCGGAGGTGACTGTCAGCGTGACGGAGAACTGGTTCGTGCCGTCCTCGGTGACGGTGACAGAGCCGGTGGTGTACTCCACGCCCTGGCCGGAGATGGTGTAAAAATACTCCTCGGCATAGCACTTGAAGCTGCCGTTGTCGGCCACGTTGACCACGTTGCCCGCGGCATCCTTCAGGGTAACGGTCAGGCTTGTGCGGGCGATGGCCTTGCCGTCGCTACCCACAAAGCTCAGCTTGCCGGTGAGGAAGTCCGTCTTGGCCAGCGCCAGCGTCAGCTCGGGCAGACGGGCCAGGACGCCGGAGGTGCTGGGTGCGTTGAAGCCGGGGTTCGTGCCGGCGGCATAGGTGATGCCGCGGTGGGTGGGCACGCCCGGCCACCCGGCCTGCTTGATCGCGCCGGAGAGGGAATACGTCTCGCCGTCCCAATACTTGGGGATGGTGATGCTGATGCGCTGGCGGTCCGGGTTGCCGCTGAAGTCGTACACGCCGAAGTTGCCGCCGGGGTTGGACTTGAAGAATGTGCCGTCCTCACCCTGATAGTACAGGGAGAAGTTGAAGTTATACGCGCCGGACAGCTTCTCCTTGGGGCTGACCAGGTTGCTGAACTGCAGGTTCACGGTGTCGCCGGCCTTGAGGGCTTTCATAGCGGCCTCCGTCAGCTCCTTGCCATCGTTGTCCACCAGCTTATAGCTGACGCCCCGGGCGGTGACGACCTGATAGTTGGCCACGCCGTCCTTCTCCACCTTGATGATGTGGCGGCCCGTGGTCAGGCCGGTAACGGTGACCGTGCCGTCCTCCGCCACAGTCACGCCGCTGTTGGTAAAGCCGCTGAAGGTCATCTCGCCGCTCACGGTGGAGCGGGCCACGGTAACGGTGCAGCCGCTTTCGGGCTTGAAGCTGTAGGAAGCGCCCTTATCGCCCAGGTAGAACAGGATGTCATGCTCCGCGTCCAAAATACGCTGCTCATCCTTGGTGATGGCGGCATCCATACGATCCAGTGTCATGTTGGTCTCGATGCCCGTGCCGTCGCTGCCCACGGTCACCACGAACACGCCGGTGCACTCCGGCCAAATGGCGGAGAACTCCTTGCTGGCGGTGCTGCTCTGACCCTGCTTATGGATCATGGCATCATACGTCACCAGCACGATGGCCGTACCGGCCTTGTTGGCGGTCATGGTGGCCACATTGCTGTTCTTGGCGTCCGGGGTGATGGTCACCACGTCGCTGGGATTGCCGTTGACGTCGATGACCTGATAGTGCATATCGGGCAGGGCCACCTTGGCATTCGTATAGTTCTCGATGGCGAACCAGTTGCGGAAGGAGTTCAGCTCGAACTTCTCGCCCACGGCCATGCTCTTGTAGCCCTGGGTATTGATGTTCAGGTAGATGTCGGCGCGGTCATACACGTTCTTTTCAAAGCGGTAGATCGTGTCCTTGGTGAAGCTCGTATCGCCGATGTGCAAGTCATCCTCCGTCAGGGTGATGGTCGTATCGGTTTTCCAGCTGGCATAGTCCCAGTAAGTCACGCCGTCGGGGTTCTGCACGCGGTAGAAATAGTCCGTGTTCTGATCCACGCGGTAGGTGACGGTGTTGGTCGCCTCATCGCGGCTCACGGGCTCGATGTAGGAGTACACATAGTACTTGGCCAGCGTACCCATGGTGACAGTGGAGCCTGCCGGAACGGTAAGGGTCACGGTCACGCCAGTCTTGCAGCTGATGGAGAGACTGTCGTTCATGGTGGGGGTCTTCTTCGCGGTGGCCGTATTGAAGGTGGGCTGCTTTTCCGGATTGGGCGTGACCGTGGCCTGCACGGTATCGCCTACCACGAAGATGCAGGTGTCGTAGGTTTTCTCCCACGTCTGGCCCTTGCCGCTGACAGTCTTGCCCGGTGCAGCGGTGCGCACCTGGTTGTCGGCGGAGGTGACCTTCACATCCAGGTTGTAGTCCGTGCCCAGCACCCAGCCGGAGTTCACGGAGATCTGATAGATGCGCTGGATCTTGGCCGCGTTCTCGCCGGCCTTGACCGTCAGGGACAGGCCGCCGTTGCAGTCGCCGTTGGCATCATAGCCCTCCACCCAGTAGTCGCCCACGGGCAGCGTCAGGGTATAGGCGGCATTGGCGATCGTCACATCCGCCAGCAGGTTGGTGTCGCCCTTGACGCCATCAGTATAGGTATACAGCTTGAGATACTTGACCTGCGCGTCATGGAGACCGCTGAGGGTCAGCTCGGCCTCTTCCACCGCGTTCACATCCACCGTGACCGGCAGGATGCTGAGAACGATGGGAGTCGCGTAGTTATCTTTGATCTCCGCTTTCGGCATATACGCCGTCAGATAATATGTACCATCCGTCTCCGGAGCGGTAAAGGACACTGTGCCGTCCTCTGCCACCACAGCGCCGCTGATGTCCGTCAGCGTGCCGTTTTCCGCATTGACCCATGCCAGCTGGGCGCCTTCCAGCGCACTGATCTGATTATTGGCTTCCAGCGCCTCCATAGGCACGCAGCCATAGTAACCGATCCAATAGCCCATCACGGTCATATTCACCGCCGCCTTGGGCTTTATCGTCAGGCTGTCCAGCTTGGCATCAGCCTTCTCCCAGATCGGGTAATTATCCAGTGCAGAGTTGTCCTGATACAGGAAGAAATCCACAACATTGCCGGTATTCACCTCCGCCTGTGCGACGGTGTAGCCGGTATAGCTTTTCCCGCCGGGAGCGTAGGTGTCATCCGCCAGTACGCCGTTATGCGGCACAGAGCCGTTGATGGTAAAGCCGCAGTTCCCCGTCTTTTCGCCGAAAATAGTGGTGATAAAACCGCTGCTGCTTACGACCAAATAGTCCGCAGCCGTCTCCTTGGTAAAAGCCTCACCATAGGTCAGCTCATGGGCGCGGACCAGCACGTCCAGCGCGGACACGCCGTCCACCTCGTCGGTAAAGTCGTACTTCTCCGCCAAATCAGACGCCACGGTCTGCTTCTCCGCGAAGCCGTGGAGATATGCGCCCGCCGCCTGAGAGCGGATGGTCACCTCCGCCGTGGTAACCACCGGCGCGTGGGGCGCGATCATCGTAACAGTATAGGTGGTGGGGGTAACAGCCGGCGTGGCGTTCTCACCCTCGCCGCTGGCCTCCTGTGCGTCGCCGCAGCGGATGGTCAGCACCGTGCCGTCCGCCACGGGGATAGACGCCGTGCGGCGGTAGGAGGTCTCGCCCACAGACAGATAGACCTGGTTCTGCTTGTTGGCTGCGGAGGCCGCGACAGTGACCTGCTCCACACCCTCCGACAGCTCCAGGGTATAGCTGGTGGTGTCCTTGTCGAACTCGGGCGCCAGCTTACCGGCGCTGAAGCTCAGGGCCGTCAGGCTGGTGTCGTTCATCGTCGTCCAGTTGCCGCCGATGTCCGCGCCCAAATTGCAGGTATACATGACGCGGATCTGGTCGCCGTTGGCCAGCGTACCGTCGGCCACGGTAAATTCTTTAAAGCCGCGGTTGGTGAACCAGTCGTTCAGCGTGCCCATCCAGCCGCCGCCCTGACTGCCGTCAAAGTGGCCCAGAGCCGCATCGCCCTTGGTGATCTCGCTGATATAACCCTTGTCCGCGCCCACGGCGGTGTAGCCCGCCGCACGCAGCGCGCTGTCTACGCAGCTCATCATGGTGGCATCCGCCGTCAGGGTCACGTCGGTGTCCACCAGCGTACCCTTCATCTCATCATACTGGACGTCGGTATACGTGGTGTTCTCCACGATGACGTGGACACTGCCGAGGCTGCTTTCGCTCCCCTCGGCCACTTCGGCCCACACGGTGGTGGGGATCAGGCTCAGCGCCATGACCAGTGCCAGGAAGAGCGAAACTAAGCGTTTCTTCATCTGTTGTTTCCTCCTTGTGATTTTCTCTGCTCGTTATATAAACGCCTTTCGGCCTTGCTGCCCCTGTCTCCCTTCAGGAAGAGGAGGTGGGAGAGGCCCGGCTTGGCCTCTCCCACCCTTATGGAAAGCTGACGGTCTCCGTTCAGACCGCCAAGGCTTGGCAAAAATAAGGGTGCTGCGCGTTCTTTCCACACGAAAAAACGCCGGTCATCCGCCTGCGCGGAAAACCAGCGAGTGCCGCAAGAAAAAAGCACCGACGCTTCCGTCACCGGAAACATCAGCGCGTACCCTTGCCTTGTCCATATCACACACGGAGAGAGCGCCCGCTGTTGTCGGCCCTCCTCCATGTAAGTCTCCTGCCTCGCGCCGCGGAGCTTTCGCTCCCCGTCTGCCGCCTACCTTCTCAGGACTTGCGTCCCAATGGCTGACTTTCGTCACACAGCTCTCGCCGCTTCGGTGCATCCTTGCGCCCACAGTGCCGTTCGCGTGGGGTTCTTGCGCCCCGTTCCTTTCAAAACTGCCGCCTGACCGTGCTCGGTCGTTGCGGCGGCAGCCACACAGCATCCTCGGACCACTATTCACTTATCCGGGCCGTCCGACCCATTGCAAATCATTATAGCCGCCCCGTCTTTCCTTGTCAAGGGGGCTGGCATCGCAAACTGTCATTTTTCTCCATTCTCCGCCACCCAACGCCGCACATAGTCCACGAACCGCCGGGTAGACGCGGACAGCGCCCCCTTGTCCTTCACGCCGATGCCGATGTTGCGGTAAAACCGCTCCGGCGCGTGGCACACCGCCACTGGATACGGGCTGTGGCGCACCATCAGCTCCGGCAGCAGGCTGATGCCCAGTCCCTTGGACACCATGGCCAGCATGGTCCGATCCTCCCGGGCGGTATAGCGAACGTTGGGCCGCACGTCCATCCGGTCCAGCGCCGCCGTGATCTCATAGTCGTCGCCCTCCTCCAGCCGGATGAACGGCTCGCTGGCCAGCGCCTGCAGAGGAAACGTGTTGTTCCCCGCCAGCGGGTGGCCGCAGGGCGTCACCACCACCAGCTCGTCCCGGTGCAGGGGGTACGTCTGCAGCCGCTTGGCAGACGGCAGCCGCAGAAACCCGCAGTCCACCTTGCCCTGCAAGATCCACTCCTCGCTCTGGCCGTAGAAATCGCCGGTGACCACCTCGAACTCAATATTGGGATACAGCTCCCCGAAGCTCTTGAGGATAGACGGCAGCCACTGGGCGGACACGCTGGAGAACGTGGCTACCTTCACAAGGCCCGCATCCATGCCCTTCAGATCCGCCGCCGACTGCATCAGCGCCCGGTGGGCGGCGCACAGCCGCTCGATCTTGGGCAGCAGGGCGCGGCCGTCCGCCGTCAGCACCACGCCGCCCCGGTTGCGGCTCAGCAGCGTGACGCCCAACTCGTCCTCCAGCGCCTGCACCGCGTGGCTCACGCCGGACTGGGTGAAGTTCAGCGCCTCCGCCGCCTTGGAAAAGCTGCCGCACTCCACCGTCTTGACGAACATCTGATATTTGGACACGCTCATGGTGCCACCTCCTTCTCGCCCTCTATCTTATCATACTTTTCCTCATACTTGCAAGTACAATTATGCGTTTTACAACTCAATAGCTTTGTGCTAATATAAGGACAGTCAAACGAAGCAAATGAATGGAGGTAATTACTTATGGCTTTGATTTCTAAGATGAACCGGTGCGCCGTCTGCGGCAGCAGCTCTGTGATCTATAACGAGGAGGCCCGCACCTACCACTGCGCGTCCTGCGGCAGCGACTGCGCCCACACCATGTCCGCCGCCGACCTGGCCCTCATCAACCGCATCGCCGCTCTGGGCGACCTGAAGGGCGAGATGCCGGAGCTGCGTAAGCGCTATCCCCATCTGGACATAACCACCTGGACGCGGGAAAACCGTGTGCAGGCCTGACCCCGATACCATTTCTTTTCCATACTACCCCTCTACAAGAGGGAAGCCCCGGCCGTCGGCCGGGGCTTCCTTCTTTATCTCATTCCTGTCATTACAGATTATGCACCCGCAGGGCGCGGATGGCGTTCAGCACCGCCAGCACCATCACGCCCACGTCGGCGAAGATGGCGGCCCACATATCCGCCGCGCCCACGGCCACCAGCACCAGGCACGCGAACTTCACCGCCAGCGCGAACACGATGTTCTGATACACGATGCCGATGCACTTGCGGGAAATTTTGATGGCCTTGCTGATCTTGGCCGGATCGTCGTCCATCAGCACGATGTCGGCGGCCTCGATGGCGGCATCTGACCCCATCGCGCCCATGGCGATGCCGATGTCAGCCCGGCTCAGCACCGGCGCATCGTTGATGCCGTCGCCCACGAAGGCCAGCTTGTCCCGGCCCTTCTGCTGCGCCAGCAGCGTCTCCACCTGGGCCACCTTGTCGCCGGGCAGCAGCTCGCTGTGGACCTCGTCCACGCCCAGCTCCGCCGCCACGGCCTCCGCCACCTTTTTGGCGTCGCCGGTGAGCATAACGGTCCTGCTCACCCCGGCCTTATGCAGCTGCGCCAGCGCCTCCCTGGCGTGGGGCTTCACCACGTCGGAGATGACGATGTGCCCGGCGTACTGCCCGTCCACCGCCATGTGGATGATCGTGCCCACGCTGTGGCAGTCGTGGTACGGGATGTTCAGCTGGGTCATCAGCTTGCTGTTGCCCGCCGCCACCGTATGTCCGTCCACACAGGCGGTGACGCCGTGGCCGCTGATCTCCTGAATGTCGGTGACGCGGCTGCGGTCGATGGCCTTGCCGTAGGCCTTTTGCAAGCTCTTGCTGATGGGATGGGACGACGCGCACTCCGCCAGCGCCGCGTACTCCAGCAGCTTACTCTCGTCCATGTCGCTGTGGTGGACGGCGGTGACCTCAAACACGCCCTTCGTCAACGTACCGGTCTTGTCGAACACCACTGTTTTCACCTGGGACAGCGTCTCCAGATAGTTAGATCCCTTGATGAGCACGCCCTCCTTGCTGGCGCCGCCGATACCGGCGAAGAAGCTCAGGGGGATGCTGACCACCAGCGCGCAGGGGCAGCTGGTGACCAAAAACGTCAGCGCACGGTAGACCCACTGCTCCCACTGGCCGTCCATGCCGCCGATCAGCCGGATCACCGGGGGCAGCACCGCCAGCGCCAGAGCGCTGTAGCACACGGCGGGGGTGTAGACGCGGGCGAACTTGGCGATGAAGTCCTCGCTGCGGGACTTGCGGGAGCTGGAGTTCTCCACCAGCTCCAGGATCTTGGACACGGTGGACTCACCGAACGCCTTGGTGGTGCGGATCTTCAGAAGGCCGGTCATGTTGATGCAGCCGCTGATGATCTCGTCCCCCTCGCGGGCGTCCCGGGGCAAGCTCTCGCCGGTAAGGGCGCTGGTGTTCAGGGTGGAGCTGCCCTCCACCACCACGCCGTCGATGGGGACCTTCTCCCCTGGCTGGACCACGATGACCGTGCCCACGGCCACCTCGTCCGGATCGACCTGCACCAGCTGGCCGTCCCGCTCCACGTTGGCGTAGTCCGGACGGATGTCCATCAATGCGCTGATGTTCTTCCGGCTCTTGCCCACGGCGTAGCTCTGGAACAGCTCGCCGATCTGATAGAACAGCATGACGGCGATGGCCTCGTTGTAGTCGCCGCTCTTTTCATAGATGGCCAGCGCGAACGCGCCCATGGTGGCCACGGCCATCAGGAAGTTCTCGTCGAACACCCGGCCGTTCAGGATACCCTGCCCCGCCTTTTTCAGGATGTCATAGCCGATGACCAGGTACGCCGCCAGATACAGCGCCAGCCGCGGCCAGCCCGTCACCGGCAGAAAGTACAGCGCCGCCAGCATGACGGCGGTGATCAGGATGCGCGAGAGCATCTTTTTCTGTTTCTTCGTCATAGTCCCGCTCCTTTCCTCGATGGGAGAAAACGCGCCCTGCACCGATGCAGGGCGCGGCTGAATATGTCTTACAGCTCGATCTCGCAGTCAGGCTCGACCTTCTTGCAGGCCTTCAGAACGGCCTTCATGGTGGCCTTCACGTCCGCACCCTCGGCAAATTCCACGATCATCTTCTGGGTCATGAAGTTCACCACGGCGGAAGCCACGCCCTCGGTCTTGCCCGCGGCCTCCTCCATCAGGTTGGCGCAGTTGGCGCAGTCCACTTCAATGCTGTACGTCTTTTTCATGGGTATGCTCCTCTCCGTGCCGGTAGTTTTACCATTAAGCACTTGTTTAATCATCATGGCCGTAGTATACTGTCCCTGCGCCCAAAAGTCAACAGCTCCGCCCCACTCTCTGCCAAAGGGGCGAAAAGCATTTCCGTTCGGGCGAAAAGGGAGGATACCGACATGGATGACCGTCAGCTGCCCCACTACCACGGCGAAGAGCCCACCCATACCGACGTGATCCGCCAGCTGCTGGACAGGGCGGATACCTTCCAGCGACTGGCGGACATTTTTCGCCAGCTGGGCGACGCCAACCGCATCCGCATCTTCTGGCTGCTGTGCCACTGTGAGGAGTGCGTGGTGAACATCGCCGCCATGATGGATATGTCCAGCCCCGCCGTGTCCCACCACCTGCGGACGCTGCGTGACAGCGGACTGCTGGTCACGCGGCGGGACGGCAAGGAGGTGTACTACCACGCCGCCGACACCGCCCAGGCCCGGCTGCTCCACGAGATGGTCGAGCAGGTCATGGACGTGGCCTGTCCCCAGTGGCGCTCCCAGGCGGAGCAGGTGCAGCTCATCCGGGAGATACACGACTACCTGACGGAGCACATGGACCGGCGCATCACCATTGACGAGCTGGCCCACCTGTACCCCATCAACCCCACCACACTGAAAGAGGTGTTCAAATCGGTGTATGGCACGTCCATCGCCGCCCACCTGAAGGAGCACCGGCTGGAAAAGGCATCCCAGCTGCTGCGGGAGACGGGCCTGAGCGTGGCGGAGATCGCCCGTCAGGTGGGCTACGAGAGCCAAAGCAAGTTCACCGCCGCCTTCAAGGAGCAGTACGGCCTTCTCCCCACCGCCTACCGCAGGACCTGACCCTCCGCAGGCGCGCCCCCAACAAAACACCAGGACCTCCGGCCACGCCGGAGGTCCTGGTCTCAGTTCTCATATAATATATCCCGCGCCACAGGCTGGTAAAACAGCTTCTCCGCCTCGTCGAACTCCCGGGTGCGTCCCAGTATCCACATCAGCTTGGCCACCGCCGCCTCCGTGGTCATATCGTATGCCTCCAGCAGCCGCAGCGTGCTTTTCAGCCGCCCGCCCACGTGATACACCGTCAGGTCGCTGCCCTCGTTGGGCACCTGGGTGGTCATGACCACGATCTTGCCCCGCTCCACGCCCCGGCGGATGATGTCGTAATAGCTGTCGTCCCCCTCGTATTCCGGCAGACCGCCTACGCCGAAGGACTCGATGACCAGCCCATCATACCGCTCCAGCATGAATTCCAGCACCGCCGCCGGCGTGCCCGGTATCAGCTTCAGCAGCCCCACGTTATCGTCCAGCCTGTCGTAGAACAGCGGCCTGGGATAGCAGGCGCAGCGCATATACTGCAATAAGTGCTCGTCCTGCACCACCGCCAGGTCGGGATAATTCACGCTGGAAAACGCCTGAAAGCTCTTGGAGCAGGTCTTTCGCGCCCGCGTGCCCAGAATGACCTTGCCGTTGAACACGATCTGCACGCCGCCGCAGCCCCGGCAGGCGTACAAGAACGCGTCCGTCAGGTTGCGCTTGGAGTCCGTGCCATCGAACCAGATGGGCTTCTGCGCCCCCGTGAGGATGATGGGCTTGGGGCTGCCCTGGATGAGATAGCTCAGCGCCGCGGCGGTGTAGGCCATGGTGTCCGTGCCGTGGGAGATGACGAACCCGTCATAGTCGTCATACCGCTCCTGTATGGTCCGCGCCGCGCCCAGCCAGTGGGCCGGGCGGATGTTGGTGCTGTCCAGACTGTATAGCTGGATGCAGTCCACGTGGCACAGCTCCCCGATTCGGGGCACGAAGGATAAAAGCTGCGCGCTGTTCAGCTCCGGTGTCAGCCCGGAGGGTGACATCTCGCTGGCGATGGTGCCGCCTGTGCCGATCATCAGAATACGCTTCACGGTCATACCTCCCTGTTGTCCATAGCGGCCACGCCGAACCGTGCGGCCAGCTCAATGCGCCGGCGTGTCTCGTCGTCCCCGCCGTCGTACTCCCGCCGCAGCTCCTGCAAAAAGAGTCCCCTTAGCGTGTCCTCGCCGCACTTGTCCCATATCTCCCGGCGCACGGTGGTCTCATCCCGCAGCTGCAGGGCGAAAAACCGCCCCTCCAGCGACTGCTGCAGCAGCGGCAGCCGCACCGGCTCCTCCGGTGTTCCCACCAGCCGCAGCCGGCATATATCCTCCGCCGTGTCCTGGGGCAGCAGCCGCTCCACGGCGGCCAGCGGATCGCCATCGGTGACGTCTGCCTCCCAAATACGATAGCGGCGGCGGGCGAAGGCCACGAACCGCAGCTCCGCCGTCCCCGGCCCGATGTCGCCGTACAGAAAACCCTTGTCCCCCAGCTCATCAAAGCCCCGGCCCTCCGGACAGCCGCAGTAGCCGTAGGCCACCCGGCCCGCCCGCACCACGCCGGTACAGCTGTGGACATGGCCCAGCGCCAGATAATCCAGCCCGCTGGCGGCGATGGATGCCGTGGTCAGCGGGCGGTAGCGGCTGTCGCCGCCGGTGACGTCGCCGTGGAGCAGGCCGATGTGGACCAGTCCGTCCTCCGGGGCGGTGAACCCCGCCAGCACGTGGTCCTCCGGCATCTCAGGGGCTGTGAAGGCCGCGCCGTATACGGTGCAGCCCAGCTCCGGGAACGTGACGGCCTGCATCCGGTCCTCCGTAAAGACATGCACATTGTCGGGCCACAGCGTCCGGGCATACGGCCCGTCCGCCGTGTAGGGGTCGTGGTTGCCGGGGGCTATGACCACCCTGCCCCGGAACGCGCCCAGCGCCCGGGCCAGCAGCGGCGCGGTGTCGCCCCGCAGCTCGCCGCCGTCGAACAGATCTCCCGCCAGCAGCAGAAGCTGCACCCCGCGGTCGTTGGCCCACTCCACCAGCCGCTCCGGGCTGCGGCGGCTCTCCGCCCGGCGCTGCCGGGCCTGCTCCGCTGTCAGCGCGCCGAAGGCACTGTCCAAATGGAAGTCCGCCGCGTGCAGTACCCGCACCACGTCAGGCCTCCTCCGGCTGCCAGCCCTTGCACACGTCCACCCACTGGGCGAAGTTCTTGCCGCAGCAGCGCTCCAGCTCGTCGCAGGTCAGCTCAATGGCGCTGGCGGCGCTGCCCACAGCGGGGAACACGGTGTCGAACCGTTTCAGCGACACGTCCAGATACGTTTTCACATCGTCGGGCAGGGCAAAGGGACACACACCGCCCACAGCGTGGCCGATGCGCTCCACCGCCTCCTCGTGGGTGAGCATCTTGGCCTTCGTGCCGAAGAAATGCTTGTACTTGCTGTTGTCCACCTTGGCGTCTCCTGCGGCCACGATGAGGATGGGAGCTTCCCCGATCTTGAAGCTCAGGGTCTTGGCGATCCGCGCGCCCTCCACGCCCACGGCCATGGCCGCCAGCTCCACCGTGGCGCTGGACACCTCAAATTCCCGCATACGGTCGGCCACACCGTAGGGTTTCAAGTATTCTCTCACTTTTTCCACTGACATAGGTATATTTTTCACTCCTGTATTCAAGTTTATTAAAGATTTTTCCAGTCCGTTTTTCTCGATTTATGGTTATTTAATCTCTATTCTATACACTTTTTCGCACAATCCCGTGTCGCTGTTCAGGGTAAACACGCACCCCTGGGCGGTACACGGCCCTTCCGCCGCCCGGTAGCGGCCCGGCAGCCCGCCCAGGAAAAACTCCATGGACTGGGCCGGCTCAACGCCCAGCACCGACTCGTCCGGCCCTGTCATACCAAGGTCTGTCACGTAGCCCGTTCCCTTTTTGAACACCCGCATATCCGCGGTGGGCACATGGGTGTGCGTGCCCCACAGAGCCGACACCCGACCATCTAAATAATAGGCCAGCGCCAGCTTTTCGCTGGTGGCCTGTGCGTGAAATTCCACCAGCGTAAATGTGGCCTTCTCCTCTGTTTTCAGCAGCTTGTCCGCCGTAAAAAATGGATTATCCGCGTTGAAATCCAGGACACAGCGTCCGATAAGCGGAAAAATCGCAACGGAAACCGCCCCTAAATCCACCCGCAGATACCCGTGTCCCGGGGCGCGGCCCGTGAAGTTGGCAGGCCGCAGAATATACGCTTCATCGTCTAAATAGGACGCGATCTGAGGCTTGCCGAAGGTGTGGTTGCCCAGGGTGATCACGTCCGCCCCGGCGGCAAACAGCGCCTGCGCCTGATCCCGCGTCAGACCGCTGCCGGAGATGTTCTCCCCGTTGACCACGGTGAAATCGATACCCTGCTCCCGCTTGAAAGCCCGGAGCTTCTTCTCCAACAGTGTCAAGCCTGTCTCGCTGGCCACATCGCCCAGCGCCAATACTTTGAACTCCGTAAAATGCGCCTCCTTTGCATTTTCAGCTTATTTTTGCAACTTTTTCACTCGTTCCAACCAATAATTTTTGTCAGCTGGCGATTGGTATAATAGTACGCCGACGCGGGGAAATTCCGCAGATCCGCCGTGTTGGAGCACAGCAGATAGTCGATGGGCAGGCCGTTTTCATCCCGGATCACGTCCAAAATGACGGTGGTGTGGTTGGCCGGCTCATCCACGCCCATGGTGATGATGTCGCCGGTCTCGCCGCTGAAATAGGGTGCGTTGACCACCGCCGCCAGGCCGTGCTCCCGCTCCGCCGCGGCGTAGTCCAAGAACCAGCCCACATTGACCCAGGGCAGGGTGGTGCTGTGCTGGCTGAACCAGTACCAGCCCGTCTCATAGCCGCCGGAGGTATCCATAGGAATGCCGCCAGCCAGCAGCACCTGAGAGCCGAAGTTCATGCAGTTGCCGCCGTAGTCATCATAGGCCATAAAGCCGGGATTGCGCCGTCCCACATAGGCCAGCATATACGCCCGGGCGGCCTGACGGTCATAGGGGTGGTCGGCGGTGACGGCGACGGTCAGCCCCTCCCGGGGCAGGTCGCGGCGGGCCTCGATGTAGTCGGTGATGGCGGGGAAATGGTTGTCCTGCCGGGTAGTGCGGTCATAGTCTGCGCTGTAATAGGCGTTGTCGTCGGACACGTGGGAGACGATGCGCCAGCGATCGCCGCCGACGCTGCGGAGCGTAAACGTATGCTTGATGCCGAACTGCTCAGAGGGAATACCGTCCAGCCCGGCGAAGTAGACCACGTTGCTCTCCTTCAGCACCACATCCACGTCGCCTTCCGTCTCCGGAGACGGCTCGAGGGACGTACAGCGCAGGGAATAGCTATAGGAGGTCATCGTCAGGTCGAGGGGCGACAGGCGGCGGATGATGCACAGGTCGTGCCAGATAGTCTTGTGGTACACCGTCTCGTCCACAGTGGTGAACAGATCGGAGGGGTCAATGACCTCCAGCGCGGAGATGGATTGATAATAGCAGTCCATGAAATCCAAAAGCAGCAGCTCCTGTCCCACGGTCATGCCCTTATCCGCCGCGCCGCTGATGCGCTCAAAGGAGGCGCTGACCGGGGTGGGGTCGCTGCCCCACACCGCACCGTGGCTGCGCTGCCACGTCTTTGTCTCCGGTACGTCGGCGGTAAGATGCTGCTCCTGCTGCTCCTGCTGCTCCGTCTGTCCCGGCCCCTCCAAAGGATCGGTGTTCTCCTTTTTCAGTGCGGCACAGGCGGTCAGTGTCAGGAGCAGGGCCAAAAGCAAGGCGGTAGCCAACACACGTTTCATACTATATCCTCCCCAAAAGCGCGGTGTTTTTCTTTCCTCTTCGCGGTTATTATAGCAGAACAAAACCCGGTGTGCAACGCACACCGGGTTTTCCGGACAGGGAATTTTTACTTGGCGTACTCCACGACCTTCGTCTCCCGCAGGACGTGGACCTTGATCTGGCCGGGGTATTCCAGCTCACTCTCGATACGCTTGGCCAGCTCCCGGGCCAGGATGACCATCTCGTCCTCGCTGACCTGCTCGGGCTTGACCATGACGCGAACCTCGCGGCCGGCCTGAATGGCATAGCTCTTCTCCACGCCGGGATACGAGCCGGTGATCTCCTCCAGCTTCTGCAGACGCTTGATGTAGTTCTCCAGGTTCTCACGGCGCGCGCCGGGGCGGGCCGCGGAAATGGCATCCGCCGCCTGCACCAGGCAGGCCACCAGCGTCTTGCACTCCACGTCACCGTGGTGAGCCTGGATGGCGTGGATGATGTCCTCTTTTTCGCGGTACTTGCGGGCGTATTCCACGCCCAGCGCCACGTGGGTGCCCTCGAACTCGTGATCCAGCGCCTTGCCGATGTCGTGGAGCAGACCGGCGCGCTTGGCGGCGTTCACATCAGCGCCCAGCTCGGCGGCCATCATGCCGGCGATATGGGACACCTCGATGGAGTGCTGCAGCACGTTCTGCCCGTAGCTGGTGCGGTAATGCAGCTTGCCCAGCAGCTTCTGCAGCTCCGGGTGCAGTCCGCGGACACCGGTCTCCAGCACGGCGCGCTCGCCCTCGGCGCGGATAACGCCGTCCACCTCCCGGCGGGCCTTCTCTACCATCTCCTCGATGTGGGTGGGGTGGATGCGCCCGTCGGCGATGAGCTTCTCCAGCGCCAGCCGGGCGACCTCCCGGCGCACCGGCTCGAAGCAGGACACGGTGATGGCCTCGGGGGTGTCGTCGATGATAAGATCCGCGCCGGTCAATGTTTCCAGCGTGCGGATGTTGCGGCCCTCGCGGCCGATGATGCGGCCCTTCATCTCGTCGTTGGGCAGGGGCACGACGCTGACGGTGATCTCCGCCACGTGGTCAGCGGCGCAGCGCTGGATAGCGGTGGCCACGATCTCGCGGGCGCGCTGGTCGGCCTCGTCCTTGGCCCGGGCCTCGATCTCCTTGATCTTCAGCGCCGTCTCGTGGGTCACCTCGGACTCCACCTGGGCGATGAGGTAATCCTTGGCCTGATCCGCCGTAAAGCCGGAGATGCGCTCCAGCATTTCCGTCTGGCTGCGCTTGATGAGCTTGATCTCCTCCTGCTCCTTGTCCATGGCGGCGTGCTTCTGGGCCAGGGCCTCCTCCTTCTTTTCGATCATCTCGGTCTTGTGATCGAGATTTTCCTCTTTTTGCTGCAGACGGCGCTCCTGCTTCTGCTGCTCGGCGCGGCGTTCCTTGACTTCCTTCTCGTATTCGCTGCGGTTTTTCAAAATCTCTTCTTTTGCTTCAAGAAGTGCCTCTCTTTTCTTGTTTTCAGAGCTTTTAATGGCCTCGTTGATGATGCGCGTGGCTTCGTCCTCCGCGCTGGAGATTTCTTTTTCCGCTACGCCCTTGCGGTAGCGAATGCCGAGGAGGAAAAAGACCACCGCCGCCACCAGGAACGCGGCAGCTGCCACGATCCAGCCTGTTACGGTCATAGTGCATTCCTCCTATGTTGTGTTGTTGCTCGGGTGATCGCGCAAAATATTGCGTCAGATATAACCGGCGGGAGGTTATGCTCCTACCGATAATAATCCTTACTAATATTAAACACAATGTCACCCGCTGTCAAGGGCAAATCGGAAATTTCGTCCCGCTTTTTTGCGGAGCGGGAAATCTGGTGGGGCGGGCAGGGCCGTCCGCTCACAAGGGAGCACAAGGGTTCGGCGGTAAAGCGGCAGATGTGTGCGGGAGCGGAGAGATTTTGCGTCGAGACGAGGCGCAGCATCGCAGGCGTACTTTGTGTACGGCAGGATGCTGCAACGAAGTATCGGCGCAAAAGCCCCCGCCGTCAGGTGATATAGTCCGCGAAGGCGTAGCCAAGAAGCCCGTTGTACCCCACAGTGTACCAGTCCTGATAGCGGCCGTAGACCATCACCGGCGCGCCGTCGGGCATGGCCGCCGCCACAGCGCCGTTCAGCGCCGGGGCGGTCCGTAGGTTCAGCGGTCCGCCCTGGGTCCGGACCGTGCCCCGCCAGGGCGTCAGGGGCACGACAAAGGGCAGCCCGAAATACTCCGTCAGCGACAGCACCAGATTGGCGGCAATGGCCTCTAAATTGTTCTCCACCCACAGGGCGTCGGCGGTGTTGTCGTGGTAGCCCAGCTCCAGCAGCACGGAGGGCATATAGGGCTGGCGCACCTCTCCCAGCGCGGTGGTGGCGCTGGCATAGACCTTGTCAGGCAGAGGGTAGACATCCTTCAGGTTTCTCACGAAGATGCCGGCGGCCCGTTTGCCGTTGGCACTGCCGGGGTAGTAGAAGGCGATGACGCCCCGCACCGTACCCTCCCGGCTGCCGTCGGTGCTGGCATTGGAGTGGAGGGCCAGGTAGAAATCGTAGCTGCCGCTGTTGGCCTGACGGATGGAGCTGGCAGCGGTCATATCCGGCGTGTTGCGGGTAAAGCGGATGGTGTTGGCCAGCAGATAGGGCTCCATGGCGTCGGCCAGCAGGTTCATGAAATATTCCTCGCTGCCCGCGCCGGTAATATAGGAATTGTACTCCTGGGTGGAGGGACTGAGATAGATCCGCGGCATGATGTGTTCCCCTTTCTCATGATCTCTTTACATTTATATGGAAATACGGGAAAAGATGTGCTATGATGGGCGGGAATATGAGCTATACGAAAGGAAGTACACGCCATGAAAGCAGTCCGTCCCTATGCCAGGATCACCGTAACACCCAAGGGGGAGCGCGCCCTCACCGGCGGCCATCCCTGGGTCTACGAGGGGGAGGTCGTGTCCCTCGAGGGCACGGCGGAGGACGGCGGTCTGGTGGACGTGGTGAGCCGCCGGGGCAGCTGGCTGGGCTGCGGGTTCTACAACAGCCGCAGCAAGATACGGGTGCGGCTGGTGAGCCGCAACGCCAACGACGACTTCAGCGATGAATTTTGGACACGACGGCTGCGCTACGCCTGGGAGTACCGCAAGACGGTGATGGGTGAGACGGACAGCCGCTGCTGCCGCATCATCTTCGGCGAGGCGGATTTCTTCCCCGGCCTGACGGTGGACCGGTTCGAGGACGTGCTGGTGGCGCAGGTGCTGAGTTTGGGCATAGAGCGCATCAAGCACCGGCTGTTCCCGCTGCTGGCGGACATCCTGCGGCAAGACGGCCAGACCATCCGGGGCGTATACGAGCGCAACGACGCGGCCATCCGGGAGCTGGAGGGCATGGAGCAGGGCAAGGGGTGGTATTCCCTGCCCGGCGAGACGCCGCCGTCACAGACAACGGTGGACATCGTAGAAAATGGCATCCGCTACACCGTGGATTTTGAGAACGGGCAGAAGACCGGGTTCTTTTTGGATCAGAAGTACAACCGCCTGGCGGTGGCCAGGCTGGCCAAGGGCCGGACGGTGCTGGACTGCTTCACCCACACCGGTTCGTTCGCCCTGAACGCCGCCAAGGGCGGGGCGAAGCACGTCACCGCCGTGGATGTGTCGGAGTTCGCGGTGCAGTGCGCGGCGGAGAACGCCCGGCGCAACGGGCTGGACGGTGTGATGGACTGTGTGGCGGCCAACGTGTTCGACCTGCTGCCGGAGCTGGAGAAGCAGCCGCGGAAATACGATTTCATCATCCTCGACCCGCCGGCCTTCACCAAGAGTCGGAAGACGGTCCACAGCGCCATGACCGGGTACAAGGAGATCAACTACCGGGCCATGAAGCTGCTGCCCCGGGGCGGGTATTTGGCCACCTGCTCGTGCAGCCATTTCGCCACGGAGGAGCTGTTCATAAAAATGCTCCACAGCGCCGCACACGACGCCGGGGTGCAGCTGCGGCAGATCGAGGCGCGGCAGCAGTGCGCCGACCACCCTATCCTGTGGGGCGTGGAGGAGACCAATTATCTGAAATTTTTCATTTTTCAGGTGGTATAAGACGGGAGTTTTTATTGCCACGGGACAGTTCCTGTGGTATTCTGAGATTTATGACAGAACGCTGTAAAGGGAGGCGGGACTATGACCGTGGGACAGAAGCGGCTGTTCCTGCTGGACATGGACGGCACGCTGTACGTGGACGAGCGGCTGTTCGACAGAGTACCGGAGTTCCTGGCCCGCGTCCGTGAGACCGGCGGGCGGTATCTGTTCCTCACCAACAACTCCTCCCGGGGCGTGGAGGGGTACATAGAGAAGTTAGGCCGACTGGGCATCGCCACCGGGCCGGGGGACTACCTGACCTCGGTGGACGCTACCATTGACCTGCTGCATCGGGAATATCCGGGGAAGAAGTGCTACGCGGCGGGAACGCAGTCGTTCCGGCAGCAGCTGGACAGCGCGGGCATCCCCGTGACGACCCGGGTAGAGGAGGATGTGGACATCCTCCTCAGCGGCTTTGACCGGGAGCTGACGTTCCAGAAGCTGGAGGACAGCTGCATCCTGCTGAACCGGGGCGTAACGTGGCTGGCCACCAACCCGGACTGGGTGTGCCCCACCTGGTATGGCTCTGTGCCGGACTGCGGCAGCGTGTGCCAGATGCTGACCAACGCCACCGGGCGAAGGCCCACGTTCATCGGCAAGCCCCAGCCCGCCATGGCGGAGCTGGCCATGCGGCGGACGGGCTTCGGCCCGTCGGAGACGGTGCTTATCGGCGACCGGGTGTATACGGACATCGCCTGTGCCGTCAACGCCGGCATCGACAGCATACTGGTGCTGTCCGGCGAGGGAACACGGGAGGACGTGGAGAAATTCGGTGTCCGGCCCACATGGATATACGACGATATTGCCGCGGTATACCGCGAGATGGAGGAAACGCCATGAAGCTGAATTACAAGCGCACCATACTGGTGGGGTTTGCATTTTTCCTGATCTGCGCCTTTTGGCAGGCCTATGACAACACCATTCCCCTGATCCTGACCAACAAGTTCGGCATGAGCCAGACCTGGTCCGGCGTCATCATGGCACTGGACAACGTGCTGGCACTGTTCCTGCTGCCGCTGTTCGGCCACATCTCCGACAAATGCACCCATCCCAAAGGACGGCGGACGCCGTTCATCGTGGTAGGCACGCTGCTGGCGGCGGTGGCGCTCATTGCTCTGTCCTTCGTGGACAACGCCCAGCTGAAGCATCTGGACAAGGTGTCTGCCATTGACGATCCGGCGGCGCTGGCGGAGATCTATCAGGAGCAGAAGGACGCCACGCTGCTGACCCCCGGCGGCGAGGAGTTCATCCTGGGGCAGAAAATCACCCAGGAGGAGTTCACCGCTATCCGCAGCCAGATCACCGAGGGAGAAAGGACCGTGACCAATCCGGACTACACCAACTACGTTGTACCGGCGCGGCAGGCCTGCGCCCACGCCGTCACCCGGACGCATCCGGGGACGGTGGTGCTGTTCGTGGTGCTGCTGCTCATCATCCTCGTCTCCATGGCCACATTCCGCTCCCCGGCGGTGGCGCTGATGCCGGACGTGACGCTGAAGCCGCTGCGCTCCAAAGCCAACGCCGTCATCAACCTGATGGGCAGCGCCGGCGGCATTCTGGTGCTGGCGCTGGGCATGGTGTTCGCCACCTCGTCGGTGGAGAACAGCCTGATGAGCTACACCGGCTATTTTGGCGTCATCGCGGCGCTGATGCTGGCGGCGCTGGTGGTGTTCATGCTCACCGTCCGTGAGCCGGAATGGGCCGCCGAGATGCAGCGGCAGGCCGTGGCCGCCGGGCTGGAGGAAAAAGAGGAGGCGGCGCAGCCCACGGAGAGCCGCAGGCTGTCTGCCGACGAGGTAAAGAGTCTGCTGCTGATCCTTCTGAGCATCGTGCTGTGGTTCTTCGGCTACAACGCCGTCACCAGCAAATACTCCGTGTACGCCAGCAATATCCTGCACAAGGACTATAACCTGACGCTGATCATCGCCCAGGCGGCGGCCATCGTGGCCTATCTGCCGGTGGGCTTCCTCGCCGGGAAGCTCGGACGGAAAAAGACCATCCTCGCCGGCGTGGTGATGCTGACGGTGGCCTTCGGCGTGGCGGGCTTCCTGACGGCGGACAGTCCCACCATGCTGATGAACGCCATGTTCGCCCTGGCGGGCATCGCCTGGGCCACCATCAACGTCAACTCCTTCCCCATGGTGGTGGAGCTGGCCTCCGGCGGCGACGTGGGCAAATACACCGGCTTCTACTACACCGCCTCCATGGCGGCCCAGGTGGCCACGCCCATGGTGTCCGGCCTGCTGATGGATACATTCGGTATGCACGTCCTGTTCCCCTACGCCGCCGTGTTCACGGCGCTGGCCTTCGTGACCATGCTGTTCGTCAAGCACGGCGACAGCAAGCCCGCGGCTAAGGTGGGGCTGGAGGTGCTGGACGTGGACAACGACTGAAAAGAGGTTTCCCTATGACTTGGCTCATCGTATTGGCCGCCCTGATCGCGGTGGTCTTTCTCCTGTACCTGCTGGCGCTGCGCTGTCAAAAGCGGCGGGGCGACTGGGACTATTTCAAAAAGTGGCGCTATGCCCACCGGGGCTATCATGACAAGCCACGCATCCCCGAAAACTCCATTCCCGCGTTCCGCCGTGCGGTGCAGTGCGGCTTTGGCGCGGAGCTGGACGTGCATCTGATGAAGGACGGCCATCTGGCGGTCATCCACGACGCCTCCCTGCTGCGTACCGCCGGGGCGGACGTGGAGATCGAGGACCTGACGGCGGAGGATCTGGCCAGCTACACCCTGGAGGGCACGGAGCACCACATTCCCCTGCTGGAGGAGGTGCTGCCCATTTTCGCCGGCAAAGCGCCCCTGATCATCGAGCTGAAGGCCGAGCGGGGCAACGCCGACGCGCTGACCGCCGCCGCCTGTAAGCTGCTGGACAAGTATAATGGCAGATATTTGGTGGAGTCCTTCGACCCCCGGTGTCTCATGTGGCTGTGGCACAACCGGCCTCAGGTGCTGCGTGGACAGCTGTCGGAAAACTTTCTGCGCCACGGCGACGGCGCCAATCTGCCCGGCGCGGTGCGCTGGGTGCTGGGCAATCTGCTGATGAACAGCTGGACGCGGCCCGACTTCATCGCCTACCGCTTTGAGGACCGGAGCAGCCTGTCCCTGAAGCTGTGCCGGGGCGTATACCGGGCGCAGGAGGCCAGCTGGACCATCCGCGACAGGGCGGACATGGACGCGGCGGAGGCCGCGGGCTGCCTGGTCATCTTTGAACGCTTTGATCCAAGGGGGCTGGACAAATGAGAGTGATCACCGGCACGGCGCGAGGCCGTGTGCTGAAGGAGCTGGAGGGGCTGGAGACCCGGCCCACCACCGGCAAGGTAAAGGAGAGCCTGTTCTCCATCATCCAGTTCGACATCGAGGGCCGCCGGGTGCTGGATCTGTTCGCCGGAACGGGCCAGCTGGGCATCGAGGCGCTGAGCCGGGGCGCGGCGGAGTGCGTGTTCATCGACCGGCGGGCCGACGCGGTAAAGCTGATCCGCGAGAACCTGGCGTTGTGCAGACTGGAGGACCGGGCCAGGGTGCGGCAGGGCGAGGCGCTGCCCTATCTCCGCAGCGGCGAGAAGTTCGACATCGTGTTTCTCGACCCTCCCTACGCCAGCGGACTGCTGGCCCAGGCGCTGACGGACATCGCGGCGTTTGACATTTGCCGCGCACATGGTATAATCATAGCAGAGAGCGCCGCGGACACGGTGCTGCCCGCCATGCCGCCGCCCTATACGCTGTACAGGGAGTACCGCTACGGCAAGATCAAGCTGACGGTGTATCATCGCGGCGGAAATGAGGATGCAGAATGAATATCGCCATCTATCCCGGCAGCTTTGACCCCATCACCCTGGGGCATTTGGACATCATACGCCGGGCCGCCGCCTGCTTTGACAAGGTATACGTCTGCGTCATGGTCAACTGTGAGAAGAAGCAGCCCATGTTCACACCGGAACGGCGGCTGGAGCTGATCCGCCACAGCGTGGCCCACATCTCCAACGTGGAGGTGGAGAACTGGAGCGGCCTGCTGGCGGACTATGTCCGGGCCAAAAATGCGCATATTCTGGTAAAGGGTGTGCGGAACTGCGCCGACTTCGAGCTGGAAAACCAGATGGCCCGCATCAACCAGGGCATCTGCCCCGGACTGGAGACGCTGCTGCTGCCCGCCAGCGCGGAGTTTGAGCATTTCAGCTCCACCATGGTGCGGGAGATGATCCGCTACCACCAGCCGTTGGAAAAGTATGTACCGGCGCCGGTCGCCGAGGAATTGATGCGGCAGCGTGGCTGATCGCTGACCGAAATAAGAGAAAGGACGGACTGCCCTATGGAAGAAAAGGATGTGCAGAGACTGCTGGATATGCTGTTCGGCATGATCGACGAGGCAAAGAGCGTGGCGTTCAGCTCGGACAAGTGCGTCATCAACCGCGACGAGGCGCTGGACCTGCTGGACGAGATCCGGGCCAAGCTGCCCCTGGAGCTGAAGAAGGCCAAGGAGCTGATCGCGGCCCGCAGCGAATATGTGGCGGGTGCAAAGAAGGAAGTGGAGTCCATGCTGCGGCAGGCGGAGCTGGACGCGCGGACCATCGTGTCCGAGAGTGAGACCATCCAGCTGGCCCGTCAGAAGAGCAGTGAGATCATCCGCCGCGCGGAGGACCGCAGCAAGGAGCTGTACCATGTGGCCAACACCTACACCGAGGACGCCCTGCGCCGCACGGAGGAGGCCATTCAGGCCGCGCTGAGCGAGGTTCAGGAATCCCGCGCCCGCTTCCGCGCCACCAGCCAGGAGCTGATGCAGGAGCAGAGAGCCCAGCTGAACGCCAGCGCCAGTCAGCCCGCCAGGCCCGGCGGCGAGGAGGGCCAGCGGTAAGCGCTGTATCATTTGTTAAAAATAGATAAAATTCTCGTTTGAATTTCTCTACATTCCACAAAAGAATAACATCTTGTGGTTCGCAAAACCGGCAGACACCAAATGTTGTGTCCGCCGGTTTTTTTGCGTCATCCATCTCGAACATACGTTTTGCAAAGTGGGAAAATTTTCCTGAAATCCCATATTTTAGTGGGGTTTCGCCCTTCCTGCGGGCACAATTTCTCCTTGCAAATCCGGGCCGGATTATGTATACTAACCTCGTAAGTGGTGAATTGTGGGGGTAGTGCCCCTATTTGTGGGGCGTAAGCCCACGGTTTATCCCATACTACACGAAAGGAGGCGGCCCTATGACCGGACAATACGCACACAATATCGACGCCAAGGGCCGCCTGTTCATCCCCGCCGCCCTGCGCCGGGAGCTGGGGCAGACGTTCCACGTCACCGTGGGGCAGGACCACTGCCTGTCCGTGTTCTCTGACGAGAGCTGGGCCGCCTTCATGGACAAGCTGAAGGAGCTGTCCTACAACGAGGTGAAGAAGCTCCGTGCGCTGTTTGCCTACGCCGCGGACTGCGAGCCCGATCCCCAGGGGCGCATTCTGCTGCCCGCCAAGCTGCGGGAGTACGCGGGCCTGACCAAGGAGGTCGTGGTGGTGGGCAGCTTCGACCGGGTGGAGATCTGGAACGCCCAGCGGTGGGCCGAGATCGAGAACGAGGCGTTCTCCTCCGGCGCGCTGGAGGAGGCCATGGCGGAGATGGGCCTGTGATGCACGAGGAAAAGGATTACGGCCATGTGCCGGTGCTGCTGCATGAATGTCTGGACGCGCTGGCCCTGCGGCCTGACGGCGTGTACGTGGACGGCACGCTGGGCCGGGCCGGCCACTCCCTGGAGATCGCCAAGCGACTGACCACCGGCCGTCTCATCGGCATCGACCGGGACGAGACGGCCATCACCGCCGCCGAGGAGCGGCTGGCGGACTACATGGACCGGGTAACGCTGGTACACAGCAACTTTGACCGGGTGGGCGAGATATTGGACGAGCTGGGACTGGACGGCGCGGATGGGATGCTGTTCGACCTGGGCGTGTCCTCCCCCCAGCTGGACGAGGCAGAGCGTGGCTTTTCCTATATGCAGGACGCGCCGCTGGATATGCGGATGGATCGCAGCGCATCGCTGACGGCCCGGGACGTGATCAACGGCTGGTCCTACGAGGAGCTGCGGCGCATTTTATACGAATACGGCGAGGAGCGGTACGCCCCGGTCATCGCCAGGCATATATGCCGGGCGCGGGAACAGGCGCCCGTTGAGCGCACGGGAGAGCTGGTGGACATCATCAAGTCCGCCATGCCGCCCCAGGCGCTGCGGGAAAAGCAGCACCCGGCCAAGCGCAGCTTTCAGGCGCTGCGCATCGCCGTCAACGGCGAGCTGGACGCGCTGCCGCCCATGCTGGAGGCCGCCGTGTCCCACCTGCACACCGGCGGGCGGCTGGCGGTGATCTCCTTCCACTCTCTGGAGGACCGCATCATCAAGAAGTCCCTGCAGGATATGGCCACCGGCTGTACCTGCCCGCCCAATTTCCCCGTGTGCGTATGCGGTAAGAAGCCCCGCATACGGCTGGTGAGCCGCAAGCCCATCGTGGCCGGCGAGGCGGAGCTGGAGCGCAATCCCCGCTCCCGCAGCGCCAAGCTCCGCGTGGCGGAAAAAGTATAAAAAAAGCAAACTATCGGCGGAAAAGAACCGCCGCCTGCGGCGTGTTATTTTTCGCCGCAGACGAGGCGCAGACACGCAGGAATAATTCGTTTATTTCAAGGGGCTGCAACGAAGTATCGGCGGAAAAGAACCGCCGCAGGGAAGGAAGTGACCGCGTCATGGCCGATTATAACAAGCGCTCTGCCGTTTACGGCAGCCTCGCATACGATCTGGACGCCCTGGCGCGGGAACGCCAGCTGGACGACGCGGGGAAACTGCCCCAGCGTCCCCGTCCCCAGATGCAGCAGGAGGCCCAGCCTGTCCGCCGGCAGAAAACGGCGGCCAGAGCCGCCGTGCAGCTGTCCCCCGCCGTGCTGATCGGCACGGTGATCGTGACGGCCATGGTGGTGGCGCTGATGCTGTGCTACGTGAAGCTGACGGGCATCTCCGACAACGTGTCCACCATCAAGCGGCAGATCTCCGCGCTGGAGGACGAGCATATCGCGCTGCTGACGGAGTATGAAAAGACCTTCGACCTGGCCACCGTAAAAACGGCGGCGGAGGCCGCGGGCATGAGCAAGCCCACCAGCGGGCAGATCGTCTACATCGACCTGTCCGGCTCGGATACGGCGGAGGTATACGCCGCCGGGGGCAGCGCGGCGCTGAACGGGCTCACCGACAAGGTTTCGCAGGCCTGGGCATACGCGGTGGAATATTTCCGCTGAGGCGCGCTTATAGTATGAAACGGCAGGGAGTAAGAAGGTGACTTCTTGCTCCTTGCTTGGTCTTGAAGCCGGGGCATTCGAGGAACGCGGACAGGCGCGGGAGGGTGAAAACGTGGCAGGAAGCAGCAGCCAAAACAGAAAAAACGAGAGCATCCGCCGGGCCAACCGGATCATTCAGAGCCGCACCTTCGCGCTGATGCTCATCATGGGCATCCTGATGTTCGTGCTGCTGTTCTTCCGGCTGTACGACCTGCAGATCACCCGGCACGAGGAGCTGCAGGGCAAGGCCGTGAGCCAGCAGACCCGTCGCACGGTGGTCACCGCATCCCGGGGCACGATCTACGACGCCAGCGGCAACATACTGGCCATCTCCGCCAGCGCGGAGACCATCATCCTCTCACCGCTGGAGATCGACCAGGCGGTGAACAGCAAGACGACCCCCGTGTCCTGGACGAAGGACAGCCTGGCCGCCGGACTGGCGGACATTTTGGGCAAGGACGCCGCCTCCATCCGCAAGCGGATGGAGAACACCGAGTCGCAGTATGAGGTCATCCAGCTGCGGGCCGAGGAGGACGTGGCGGCCAGGGTCCGGGCCTATGTGGACGAAAACGACATCGTAGGCGTGCATTTGGTGGCGGACTCCAAGCGCTACTACCCCTACGGCTCGCTGGCCGCCCAGGTCATCGGCTTCGTGGGCACGGACAACACCGGCCTGTACGGGCTGGAGGCCTACTACGAGGAGGAGCTGGAGGGCCAAAGCGGCCTGGTGATCTCCGCCAAGGACAAGGCGGAAAACGATATGCTCTACACCTACGAGCAGTATTTCGCCGCCAGGGACGGCGGCGACCTGACGCTGACGCTGGACGCCACCATCCAGTACTATTTGGAAAAGGGCATGGAGTCCATGCTGGATAAATTCTCCGCCGCCAACGGCGCGGCGGGCGTGGTGCTCAACGCCAAGACCGGCGGCATCATGGCCATGGCCTCCTACCCCAACTACGACCTGAACGATTTCTCCACGGTGCAGGATAAGACGCTGCTGGAGCGCATTGAGCGCAAGGAGAACACACTGGCGGAGATGCAGCTGCTCCAGTGGCGCAACAAGGCCCTGAACGACACCTACGAGCCGGGCTCGACCTTCAAGATCCTGACGCTGGCGGCGGCGCTGGAGGAGGGCGTGGTGGATAAGACCACCACCGTCAACTGCGGCGGCAGCGTCACCATCTCCGGATACACCATCCACTGCTCCAACAAGAACGGACACGGCCTGCAGACGCTGACCCAGTCCGTGGGGAACTCCTGCAACCCGGCGTTCATCAACTACGGTCTGCGGGTGGGCAACGAGAAATTCTACGAATACATGGAGAGCTTCGGCCTGATGGGCACCACCGGCGTGGACCTGGGCGGCGAGGCGGTGGGCGTGTTCGCCTCCCCCAACAGCTTCACCCAGCTGGACCTGGCGTGCTACGCCTTCGGTCAGAATTTCACCGTCACGCCTTTGGGCCTGATCGCGGCCCAGGCCGCCTGTGTCAACGGCGGCTATCTCCACACGCCCTATTTGGTGGAGCGCATCACCGACAGCGAGGGAAGCGTGGTCTACCGCCATGACGACACCCCGGTGCGGCAGGTCATCAGTGAGGAGACCTCCGCCGCCGTCCGGGAGTGTCTGGAATACGTGGTGTCCAGCGGCACGGGCAAAAATGGCCAGGTGGCGGGCTACCGCATCGGCGGCAAGACCGGCACGGCGGACAAGGGCCAGTCCGGCGACGTGGTGGTTTCGTTCCTGTGCTTCGCGCCGGCGGACGATCCCCAGGTCATCATGCTCATCACCATGGACACCCCCAGCCGCGCCACCGGCGTGTATGTGTCCGGCGGCAACATGGTCGCCCCCACCGCCAGCTCCGTTATGTCGGAGATCCTGCCCTACCTGGGCATTGAGCCCAGCTATTCCGCCGAGGAGCTGCTGGGCATGGACACCACCGTCCCCAACGTTATCGGCATGAGCGCGGACGAGGCCAAGGCCAAGATGAAGGAGCGCGCCCTGAGCTGCCGTGTGGAGGGTGACGGCGACGTGATCACCGACCAGACGCCTGCCGGCGGCGCCATCATCCCCGGCAAGTCCACGGTCATCCTCTACGCCAATGAGAAAAAGCCCACCGAAAAGTGCGTCGTGCCCACGCTGCTGGGCCGCACACCGTCGGAGGCCAACACCGTGGCCGTCAATGCCGGGCTGCTGATCCGATTCTCCGGCACGACGGGCAGCGAGTCCAGCTCCATCCGCGTGCTGAGCCAAAACATCGAGGCGGGCACAGAGGTGGACGCCGGCACGGTCATCACCGTGCAGCTGGGCGATACGTCCGTCACCGACTGAGCAGGAAACGCACGGTTTTCGGCACGAGCCTCCCTTTTCAAACCGGCAAAGCGTGGTAGAATAGCCATAGGCGGCCATTCCGCCGATACTGACTGCAAAGGAGATATGACCATGAAGCTGCGTGAGCTGTTGAACGGCCTTACCATTTTATCCAGCAGTGCCGACCTGGACGCGGACATCCGCGAGGTGCGGTACGACTCCCGTGCGGTGGAGGCAGGCGACCTGTTCGTTGCCATCACCGGTGCGGAAACGGACGGACATAAGTATATCCCCATGGCGCGGGAAAAGGGCGCTGCCTGCGTGGTGTGCCAGACCGTGCCCCGGGACGGCGCGCCCTATGTCCAGGTGGCGGACAGCCGCCGGGCGCTGGCGGTCATCGGCGCGAACCGCTTCGACCACCCCGCCGACGAGCTGACCATGATCGGCGTGACGGGCACCAGCGGCAAGACTACCTCCACCTACCTCATCAAGAGCATCCTGGAGCAGAAGGCCGGGGCGAAGGTGGGGCTCATCGGCACGATCCAGAACATGATCGGCGACCGGGTGCTGCACACCGAGCGCACCACGCCGGAGTCCTACGAGCTGCAGAAGCTGCTCCGGGAGATGGCCGACGCCGGGTGCAGCCATGTGGTGATGGAGGCGTCCTCCCACGCGCTGTACCTCGACCGGGTGTACGGCATCCACTACGCCGTGGGCGTTTACACCAACCTGAGCCGCGACCATCTGGACTTCCACCACACCATGGAGGAATACTGCGACGCCAAGGCGATCCTGTTCGACAACTGCGACGTGGGCGTCTACAACGCCGACGACCCGTGGCATGAACGGCTGCTGCAAAACGCCCGATGCCCCCGCCGGTTCTCCTACGCCGTCCACACCCAGGCGGACCTGACGGCCAAGAATGTGCAGCTCCACCCGGGCAGCGTGGACTTCGACGCGGAGGCCGACACGGAGTGGGCGCAGGTCCATGTGGACACCCCTGCGCTGTTCACTGTATATAACGCGCTGGATGCCATGGCCTGCTGCTGGAATTTGGGCGTGCCGCTGGCGGAATGCGCCGACGCGCTGGCCAAGAACCACGGCGTCAAGGGGAGGATGGAGATCATTCCCACCCCCGGCAAAAGCTACACCATCCTCAACGACTATTCCCACAAGCCCGACGCGCTGGAGAACGTGCTGCGATCCGTCAAGGGCTTTGCCAAGGGCCGCACCGTGGTGCTGTTCGGCTGCGGCGGCGACCGGGATAAGACGAAGCGGCCCGTGATGGGCGCTATCGCCGCCCAGCTGGCGGACTTCGTCATCGTCACCAGCGACAACCCCCGGACGGAGAAGCCGGAGGCCATCATCGCCGACATTTTGGAGGGCATGAAGGACACCGCCACGCCCTACGTCACCATCCCCGACCGGGTAGAGGCCATCCACTACGCCATGGACCACGCCCAGCCGGGCGATGTGATCATCCTGGCGGGTAAGGGCCACGAGGATTATCAGGAAATCAACCACAAGCACTACCCCATGGACGAACGGGTCATTGTGGCAGCGCATCTGAACAAATAAAAAGAGCCGCCGCACGGCCTGCGGCGGGAAGGAGCAAGCAATTATGGGATTTATGGAGATCGCGCTGCCGGTCGTTGTCAGCTTTGTCATCACCGTCATTGCGGGCAAGCTGCTGATACCGGCACTGGTGAAGCTGAAGGCGGGCCAGTCCATCAAGGAGATCGGCCCGACGTGGCACATGACGAAGCAGGGCACGCCTACCATGGGCGGTCTGATGTTCATCATCGGCATCGGCCTGACCATCGTGGTGCTGGGCTGGAAAAACATGATGGCGGGCAGCTTTGTCCACCTGTATGTATACCTGTTCGCCCTGGTGTTCGGCGTCATCGGCTATATCGACGACTATCAGAAGGTAAAGCACCACCACAACACCGGGCTGACGGCGCTGCAAAAATTTGTATTGCAGCTGGCCGCCGCCGTGGCGTTCCTGTGCCTGATGCGGTACGAGGGGATGCTCAGCCCCAATCTGTATATCCCCTTCTGGAACACCCATCTGGTGCTGCCCTGGACAGTGTACCTTATCTTCGCCGCCTTCGTCATCGTGGGCACGGTGAACGCCGTGAATATCACCGACGGGCTGGACGGCCTCAGCTCCAGCGTCACCGTGCCGGTGGGCGTGTTCTTCCTGGTCATGGCGGTGGTTTGGCCCGGCTTTCAGCAGCTGGGCGTGTTCTCCGGCGCGCTGGTGGGCGGTCTGCTGGGCTTTTTGGTGTATAACCACTACCCCGCCAAGGTGTTCATGGGCGACACCGGCTCGCTGTTTTTAGGCGGCGCGGTGGCGGCGCTGGCCTTCGCCTACGATATGCCGCTGGTGCTGATCCTGGTGGGCATCGTCTACATCTGCGAAACGCTGTCCGACATCCTCCAGGTGGGCTATTTCAAGCTGACACACGGCAAGCGCATCTTCAAGATGGCGCCGCTGCACCACCACTTTGAGATGTGCGGCTGGAAGGAGACGAAGATCGTGGCGGTGTTCACTGCCTTCAGCACCCTGTTCTGCGTCATCGCCTATTTTGCCGTGTACCAGCGCTTCAGCTTCTGAGCTTCCGCACTATTCTTCAGGAGGGAGGGATACCATGACCCGTGAGGAGCACCAGGCCGCCCGTGCGCGGCAGGCCCGTATGCGGCAGACGGAGCAGAAGCACCGGGAAGCCGCCAAGGGCCAGATGGACCTCCCCTTCCTGATCCTGACGCTGCTGCTGACGGCCATCGGGCTCATCATGCTCTTTTCCGCCAGCTTCCCCCGCGCCTATTACGACACCGGCGACGGCACGTACTACTTCAAGCGCCAGGCCATTTTCGCCGCCATCGGCCTGGTGGCCATGTTCGTGGTGGGCAAGTTCAACTACCAGCGCTGGCGGGGCGGGGCGCGTATTTTAGTAGGCTTCGCGCTGTTTCTGCTGATTTTGGTCATCATCCCCCACAACCCGCTGGCCATCACCTCCAACAACGCCACCCGATGGCTGGGCATCAGGGGCGTGTTCCAGTTCCAGCCCTCGGAGATCGCCAAGCTGGCGGTCATCGTCTACTTCTCCGACACCATCTCCAAAAAGCGGGAGAAAATGCTGACGTGGCGTCAGGGCATCCTGCCCTACCTGGCGCTGCTGGGCGTCATCTCCGTGCTGATGATGCTGGAGCCCCACCTGTCCGGCACAGTGCTCATCGTGGCCACCGGCGCGGTGCTGATGATCGTAGGCGGCATCCATGCGTGGCTGGTGGCGGCAGGTGTCACCGGCGTAGGCGTCATCGGCTTCCTGTTCGTCAAGCTGGCGGAGGCCGGCGTCATCAAATACGGCGCATCCCGCATCGAGATGTGGCACGACCCCTGGCTGGACTACTACGGCAAGGGCTACCAGCTGGCCCAAAGCCTGATCACCATCGGCTCGGGCGGTCTGCTGGGCGTGGGCCTGGGCCGCGGGCGGCAGAAGTTCCTGTACCTGCCGGAGCAGTACAACGATTTCATCTTCTCCGTGGTATGTGAGGAGCTGGGCCTCATCGGCGCGTGCGTCATCATGATCATCTTCTCGCTGCTGATCCTCCGGGGCTTCTGGATCGCCCTCCACGCCCGCGACCGCTTCGGCGCGCTGCTGGTGGTGGGCATCATGACCCACCTGGCCCTGCAAACGTTTTTGAACATCGCCGTGGTGTCCGGCTTCGTCCCCACCACCGGCATCTCCCTCCCCTTCTTCAGCTACGGCGGCACGGCCCTGTGCCTCCAGCTGGTGGAGATGGGTCTGGTCCTCAGCGTATCGCGGCAGATCCCCGCACCCAAAGCGGGTTAGCCGCTAAAATCTGACAACAAACCGTATTATTCTGCAAATAAATTACAACTCGTATTGAAATATAAACGTCCGCGCCGCAGACGGCGCAAGGGAGTAACAGCATGAGAGTCATTTTTACCTGCGGTGGTACTGCGGGACACGTCAACCCGGCGCTGGCCCTGGCCGGCTATATGCGGGAGAAGGACCCGGATACCGCGGTCCTGTTCGTGGGTACGCCCACCGGCATGGAGCGGGAGCTGGTAACGAAGGCGGGCTACGACTATGCCGCCGTGGAGGTCAGCAGCTTCCGCCGCCGTCTCAACGGCGAGGGGCTGCGCCACAACCTCCACGCCCTGCGGGTGCTGGCCGCGTCGGGCCGTACCGCCCGGGCCATCCTGCGGAACTTCCGGCCCGACCTGGTGGTGGGCACCGGCGGCTACGCCAGCTACCCCATGGTCAAGGCCGCCGCCAAGGCCCATATCCCTACGGCGGTACACGAGAGCAACATCATCCCCGGCCTGACCACAAGGATGCTGGAGAACTACGCCGACCTCATCATGGTGGGCTTCGAGGACTGCCGCCGCCACTACCGTCACCCGGAGCGCATCGCCGTCACCGGCACGCCCGTCCGGGGCGACTTCTTCCGCCTGACCAAGGCCGAGGCCCGGAAAAAGCTGGGCTTTGACGACGGCGCGCCCCTTGTGGTATCCTTTTGGGGCAGCCTGGGCGCCAGCCACATGAACGAGGACACCGTGGCCATGCTGCGGCGGGAGCAGGCGGAGGGCTTCCCCTTCCACCACATCCACGCCGTGGGCAGCGGCGGCTGGGACACCGTCTCCCGTCAGCTGCGCGACCTGGGCCTTGCCGGCCAGCCCCGGCTGGACGTGCGCCAGTACATCTACGACATGGATGTGGTCATGGCCGCCGCCGACGTGGTTTTGAGCCGGGCCGGCGCCTCCACCATCAGCGAGCTGACCGCTCTTGGCAAGCCCACGGTCATGGTCCCCTCCCCCTACGTCACCAACAACCACCAGGAGAAGAACGCCCGGCTGCTGGAGCAGCACGGCGGCGCGCTGGTGCTCACCGAGCCGGAATGCTCCGGCGACGCGCTGTACGACGCGGTGTCCTCCATCCTCTCCTCCCCGGAGAAGCAGGAGCGCATGGCCCGTGCCATGAAGGCGCTGGGCATCCCCGATGCCACCCAGCGCATCTACGACGCCGTGACCTCCCTGCTCCGCTGATGCACCCCTGAGGGCCGTCCCCTCATACAATGGCCTGTAAGCCAACATGAGGGGCGGGAGGGGTAATATGAGTCATATCACCATCCGGGGCGGCAGGCCGCTCCGGGGCGAGATCACCGTGCAGGGCGCGAAGAACAGCGTTCTGCCCATTTTGGCCGCCGCGCTGCTGGCCGGGGACGTGTGCCGCATACAGGGCTGTCCCCACCTCAGCGACGTGGACTCGGCCTGCGACATCCTGCGGCACTTAGGCTGCCGCGCCCAGTGGGACGGCGGCGACCTGCTGGTGGACAGCGCCGCGCTGACCCGGTGCGACATTCCCCAGTCACTGATGCGCCGTATGCGCTCATCGGTGATCTTCCTGGGGGCGATCCTGGCCCGGTGCGGCTGGGCGGAGCTGAGCTATCCCGGCGGCTGCGAGCTCGGGCCGCGGCCCATCGACCTGCACCTGGCGGCGCTCCGCGCCCTGGGCGCGTCCATCGAGGAAAACGGCGGTAAGCTGTACTGCCGGGGCCGCCGCCTGACGGGCTGCGAGATCGTCCTGGCCTCCCCCAGCGTGGGCGCGACGGAGAACGCCATGCTGGCCGCCTGCGGCGCAGAGGGCGACACCGTCATCTGCAACGCCGCCCGCGAGCCGGAGATCAGCGACCTGCAGGCGTTTCTCTGCGCCATGGGCGCGGAGGTGCGGGGTGCAGGCGGCTCGGTCATCACCGTGTCGCCGGGGAAAGCGCTCCACGGCTGCACCCACCGGGTCATCCCGGACCGCATCGTCACCGCTACATACCTGTGCGCGGCGGCGGCCGCCGGCGGGGACATCACCCTGCTGGGCGCGGACCACCGCCATCTGGCCGCCGTCACCACAGCGCTCCAGCAGGCGGGCTGCCGGCTGGACTGCACAGCGGATACCATCCATCTGACAAGCGAAGGCCGTTTACAGGCCCTGTCCCCCCTACGCACCGCGCCCTATCCCGGCTTCCCCACCGACTGTCAGGCCATTTTCATGGCGGCACTGCTGCAAAGCCGGGGCGCGACGGTGTTCGTGGAGAATATGTTCCAGAGCCGCTACCGCCATGTGCCGGAGCTGATCCGCATGGGCGCGGACATCCGTACCGAGAGCCGCGTGGCTGTGGTCTGCGGCGTGGAGCAGCTCCACGGTGCAGACACCGTGGCCACCGACCTGCGGGGCGGCGCGGCGCTGGCGGTGGCCGGGCTGGCCGCCCAGGGCATCACCACCATCCAGGGCGTCCACCACATCCGCCGGGGCTACGAAAACCTCCCCGGCGACCTGGCCGCGCTGGGTGCGGACATCACAGACACCATTGACGCCGCATAGCGGCGATACACCTGAGAGAAAGGGATGAAGAGTATGGCGAGAAAGCGATACAGCCGTCGGCGCAGCAAGGGGCGCTTTGCGTTTCTCTATAAGCTGCTGGCATTTGTGGTCATCTGCACCGCCATTACCCTGGCCCTGACGCTGTTTTTCCGCATCCGCACCATCCACGTCAGCGGCAACAGCCGCTACGACCGGGACACCATCATCCAGGCCGCCCAGATCAGGGAGGGCGACAACCTGTTCCTGATGAACAAATACGACGCCGCGGCCCGCATCCGCAAGACGCTGCCCTATGTGGAGACGGTGCAGTTCCGCCGCACCCTGCCGGACACACTGTCCATCGTGGTCACGGAGTGCACCTCCCCGGCGGCGGTGATCCAGGACGGGCAGGCGTACCTGCTGTGTGACAAGGGCATCATCGTGGATCAGATGTCCCCTGCCGCCGCCAAAAAGCTGCCGCAGGTGGAGGGCCTGACGCTGATCGACCCCGTTGTAGGCAGCGAGGCCGCCACCGCCGATGACCAGACGCTGGCGCTGGAGCAGCTGCTGGAGCTGCTCCAGGCACTGGACGACCGGGCGCTGGCCGGGGATGTGCAGTCCATCGACCTGACCGACCCGTCCCAGATCACCCTGCGCTATCTGGACCGCTTTGACGTGTGCTTCCCCCGCAGCACCGACTACGGCTACAAGCTGGATTATCTGCTGGCCGTGGTGGAAAAGCTGGAGGTCAACGAAAAAGGCACGGTCAACATGATGCAGGACGGAAAAGCGCGATTTATCCCGGAATAACGTTGACCACGGGGAAAGTTTTTCACCAAATTGGATGGGAGGTCTTGACTGACCTCCCATTCCGTTATACAATACAAGATATAGCATTTACACGCAGATAAAGTGTCGTTTTCATACAAATTATGGCAGGAGGAGCAGACATGGCTTTCGGATTGGAAACAGGGCCGGAAAATGTGGTCAACATCAAGGTCGTAGGCGTCGGCGGCGGCGGCAACAACGTGGTCAACCGCATGGTACGCAGCGGCGCCCAGGGTGTGGACTTTGTGGCGGTAAATACGGACAAGCAGGCGCTGAACGCTTCCAGCGCTAACTATAAGATCCAGATCGGCGAAAAGCTCACCGGCGGCAAGGGCGCCGGCTCTAACCCCGACGTGGGCCGCAAGGCCGCCGAGGAGAGCCGCAATCAGATGGCCAAGGCGCTGGAGAGCACCGACATGGTGTTCATCACCGCCGGCATGGGCGGCGGCACGGGCACCGGCGCCGCCCCGGTGGTGGCGGAGATCGCCCGTGAGTCCGGTGTCCTCACCGTGGGCGTGGTCACCAAGCCCTTCGGCTTCGAGGGCCGCCGCCGCATGACCCAGGCGGAGCAGGGCATCGAGGAGCTGCGCCAGAAGGTGGACTCCCTGGTCATCATTCCTAACGAGCGGCTGAAATACGCCACCGATCAGAAGATCACCTTTGCCAACGCCTTCGAGATCGCCGACGACGTGCTGCGCCAGGCGGTGCAGTCCATCTCCGACCTGATCCGCGACACCGGCTTCATCAACCTGGACTTCGCCGACGTCACCGCCATCATGAAGGACGCGGGCCTGGCCCACATGGGCGTGGGCCGCGCCGCCGGCAAGGGCAAGGCCGAGGAGGCCGCCCGCATGGCCATCTCCTCCCCCCTGCTGGAGACGTCCATCAACGGCGCCAAGGGCGTGCTGATCAACGTCACCGGCTCGATGGACATCGGCCTGGAGGAGGTGGAGCAGGCCGCCACGCTGGTGCAGCAGGCCGTCCACCCCGATGCGCTGACCATCTTCGGCGCGACCTTCGACGACACGCTGGACGATGAGATCCGCGTCACCGTCATCGCCACCGGCTTCGACGAGGAGCAGCAGGCCGCCAACGCCGCCGCTGTCACCAAGCCCGCCGCCGAGGCGTCTACCGGCAGCGCTGCCGCGCCCCAACCTCTGGACGAGGCCAAGGGCGAGCAGGGCCAGGACGACATGGACAAGTCCTTCGACGAGATCCTCCGCATCTTCAACAAGGACAAGTTCTGATCCCCTACATATAAACGCATCCCGCAGGCTCACGCCTGCGGGATGTTCTTTTTACTCCACCAGCCCGTATTTCACCTTGATGCGGTCCAGCTTCTCCAGCATAGGCTCGGCCAGCACCAGCAGAAACAGCACCGTAGCGGCGGCATGGACGCAGTCCATGGGGAAACCGGTGATGTAGTACGTCACCAGCACCTTCCACCGCACCTCCTGGCTGTACATCAGCGCCGAGGCCGGGTTCATGATGCCGCCGTAGATCACCACAGCGGCGATCGCCCCGTACACGCACAGCGCGCCGCGGCTGCGGCGCAGCCAGCCCTTGCGGAACAGCACCCCCGCCAAAAAGCCGATGATGCCCATGCTGAACATCTGGAACGGCGTCCACGGCCCTTGGGAGAACAGGAAATTGCTGGCCAGCATGGTCATCGCCCCCACCAAAAAGCCTGTCTCGCCGCCGAAGGCCACCCCGGCGATGATGGTCAGCGCCATCACCGGCTTGAACTGGGGCAGCATGAAGAATGCCGCCCGGCCCGCCACGCCCAGGGCGCACAGCACCGCGATGACCACCAGCTCCCGGGCCTGGGGTCTGCGTCCCTCAAACACCATGAAGAACGGCAGCATACACTCCAGCATCACCAGCACCGACAGCAGATAGTAGTTCCGCGTGCCGCCGTAGTAGCAGCCGATGAACAGCGTAGCCGGAATACACAGCAGGATCAGCACCGTGGCGGTCAGCGTCCGCTTGGACAGCCTCCGCTTCTCCACCGGCGTCTGCACCAGCGTGGGCGGCGGGGAACGGCGGCCTATGGCGGCCACCACCACCAGCAGCGCCACGATGAACAGCCCGTACATCCGCAGCGCGTCCCACCCGGCCTCCGACACCGTGCCGCCGCCCACCAGGGCCGTCAGGTCGGTGTGCTCCGCCGCGTTCCAGAAAATGAACAGCGCCACGGCGCTGGCCACGGCGGCGATGCACCTGCGCCACCAGGGCAGCTTGGCCGGCTTCCACGTCGCCGCCTCCTCCGCCACCGGCGGCAGCGGCTGGTATGCCCGGTCAAAGGCCGGCTCAGGCGGCACATCGCCGCCGATAACGGCCATCACGTCCTCCGGCGTCACCGCGCCGGGGCACAGCTCCCGGGCCATGCGGTCGGCGGAGGTGGTATAGAAGCTGTTGCCGGAGAAAAACGCCCGGGGTGCGTCCTCCGTCACGATGCTGCCGTCGAAAAACAGCGCGCAGCGGTGGGCATAGCGGGCGCAGAACTCCACATCGTGGCTGACCATAAGGATGGTCACGCCCCCCGCCGTCAGCGCCTGCAGGATAGACGCCAGCTCCTGCTTGAACTCCGCGTCCAGCCCCTTGGTGGGCTCGTCCAGCAGCAGTATCTCCGGGTCCAGCAGCAGCACCTTACACAGCGCCGCCCGCTGCTGTTCGCCGCCGGACAGGTCATAGGGATGCCGGTCCAGCAGCTCCGTCAGCCGGCACAGCGACACCGCCTGGGCGACGCGCTGCTCCCTCAGCGCCGGGTCTATCCTCTGCCCGTCGAACACCTCATACAGGTCCTCCCGGACGGTCTTTTTCACAAACAGTGCCTGTGGGTTTTGGGGCAGCGCCCCGATGCGTCCCGTCCGCTTCACCTCGCCCCGCTGGGGCGTCAGTGCCCCGGACAGAAGGTGCAGGCTGGTGGTCTTGCCCGCGCCGTTGCCGCCCAGCAGCGCCATGAATTCGCCCCGGTGAACGGTAATATCCAATCCCTTTACCACGTCCGGCAGCCCTGGCTCATAGCGGAAGAACAGCCCCCGCCCCTCCAGCATCGGCTCGCCCCGGGCGGGGCGCGCCTCCTCCGGCAGCGGCCGCAGCACGTGGTCCTTGTGCCATATCTGCAGGAAATCCCGGCCCTCCCGCACGGTGACAGGGCAGGGCGCGTCGCTGCGCACGCTGGCCCACACCCGCATGGCAGCGGGCATGGCCAAAAACATCCCGTGGCCACGGTCACGGAGCTGCCGCCCCACCTCCGACGGCGTGCCGGTACACAGCAGCCTGCCGCCGTCCAGCACCGCCGCGTCCGTGGCCAGGGGCAGCGCCTCCTCCAGCCGGTGCTCCGTCAGGATCACCGTCGTGCCCAGCTCCCGGTTGATGCGGCCCAGTGTCTGTAAGAATTCCGACGCCGCGATGGGGTCAAGCTGGCTGGTGGGCTCGTCCAGGATCAGCACCTTGGGCTGCAAAACCATGACCGACGCCAGGCTCAGCAGCTGCTTCTGTCCACCGGACAGCTGATCCACGTCCTTGTAAAACCAGTCCTGAATACCAAAAAACGACGCCATCTCTGCCACCCTGCGGCGGATGGACGGCGTGTCAAAGCCCAGACTCTCCATGCCGAAGGCCAGCTCGTGCCACACCTTGTCCGTCACCACCTGGTGCTCCGGCGACTGCAATACAAACCCGATCTCCGACGATTGCCGCCGGTTGGGCACATCCTGCAGCGGCACACCCTCAAAGAAGATACCGCCCTCCGCCGCGCCGTGGGGCGTCAGCACCGACTTGCACTGGCGCAGCAGCGTGGACTTGCCGCAGCCCGACGGGCCGCACAGCACCCAAAACTGCCCCGGGCGCACGGTCAGCGATACGTCGTCCAGCGCCCTGCGGCGCTGCTGGGGATAGGTGAAGCTGAAATGCTCCAGCCGAAACACCTCGTTCATACGGTGCGCCCTCCTTTCTCAAGACTGCGGAAGCGGTGGCCGGACACCAGTGAAAGACCCACCGGCGTCAGACACAGCAGCAGATATACGGCAAAAAAGCTGACGGTGATGGCCTGGGGCTGCGCCCCCATCAGCATGGGATAGTAGCGGAACTTCATGCCGCGGGCCAGCGTCCCGGCCAGCAGATATACGCCGCAGAACAGCAGCCACAGCAGCAGCCCCCGGTCCCGGTCGTCAAAGCGGTAGATGGAAAAGGCGGTGCGCCCCGGCTCGCCATAGCCCCGGCTGCGCATACTGTCCGCCGTGTCGATGGCGCTCTCCAGGCTCCACGTCACCATGATGGAAAACACCTTCAGCGCGTTTCTCGTCCGCTGGCGCAGGGAGCCGTTGGCGGTGTCGCGCCCCATATAGCGCTGGGCCTGCGCCACCGCCTGAAACTGCCGCTTGAACCGGGGCACGAACCGCAGCGTCATGCTCAGCACCAGCGACAGCGCCGGGATCACCCTCCCGAACAGATAAATGAACTTGTCCGAGGTCATCACCGCGCTGAGGCAGGAGAACCACAGCGCCACCGCCGCCAGCATACAGGCCGCCGCCAGGCCGTACAGGATGCTCTCCAGCGTCAGCGGATTGCCGGAGGGCAGATAGGCCAGCAGCGTCACGCCCTGGTGGACGAAGGCCGGGTTCACCAGCGCCGCCATGACCATCATGGGGATGATCCACCGCAGGTAGCCCCGCAGTGCCCTGCCGCCCCGCAGCCGGGCCGTGTACCACATCGCTCCGACCAGGGAGAACACCAGGCACACCGGGTGCATCAGACACATGGAAAAGGTGATGACCATGGCGAAATAGAGGAAATTCACCGCCGGATGGCAGTCATAAAACGGATCGCCCACAGCCCGCACCTCCTTCCAAAGCAAATTTGCGCACACGCATACAGGTTAGATTATATCCGCCCGTCCACAGCCTGTCAATCCCGGTCGCCGTCAGGAAGATTTTTCCAGCTCTCAAATTCCGCTCCACCGCGCCATTTTCCAATTCGACCTGCTTTTTCATTTCATGTGTTGGGCATCCTCTGCGCAAAGTAAAGCTGTCGCGGCGACAAAACAAAAGAAAACGAGGGGTGAGTAGCTTGTATGAAACGCGCAAGACCTCAACAATACGGCGCAGCGCCGGATGGCTGCTGGCCGTCGTATTCGCGCTCTCTCTGTGCTGGCAGCAGGCTTTGGCCTCCCCCGCGGAGGAGAAGACCGTGATCCCCTTGGGGAAAGCGGTGGGCATCAAGCTCTTTGCCGACGGCGTATTGGTGGTGGGCCTGACGGAGAACAGTGATTGTCCGGCCCGCCAGTGCGGCCTGCGGGAGGGCGACATCATCACCGCCGTGAGCGGCCGGCACATCTCCTCCACGGAGCAGGTGCAGGCGCTGCTGCAAACCAACGGCGGCGAGCCGCTGGCGCTGACGGTACACCGCGGCCAGCGCACGCTGTCCATGACCGCCTGCCCTGTGCAGAACAGCGGCGGCACGTGGCAGCTGGGCGCATGGATACGGGACAGCATGGCGGGCATCGGCACGCTGACCTACTATGACCCGTCCACAGGGCAGTACGGCGCGCTGGGCCACGGCATCACCGATGTGGACACCGCCCAGCTCATGCCCCTGTCCTCCGGCTCGATCATGGAGACCACAGTCAAGGCGGTGAAAAAGGGCGTCAAGGGCGATCCCGGCGAGCTGAAGGGCGACTTCTCCGTCCAGCGTGATGTGGGCACCGTCACCGTCAACAGCGACGGCGGCATCTTCGGCACGGTGGCGGACGCCGGCTTCCTCACCGGCGGGACGCCCGTGCCGGTGGCCTCGCCCAGCCAGGTCAAAACGGGACGCGCCACCATTCTCGCCACCGTCCACGGTGACGACACGGCGGAATACACGGTGGACATCGTCCGCGTCTACGGCGACAGCGCATCCACCCGCAATATGCTCCTGCACATCACCGACCAGCGTCTGCTGGACGCCACCGGCGGCATCGTGCAGGGCATGAGCGGCAGCCCCATTCTGCAAAACGGCCGCATCGTGGGCGCTGTGACCCACGTGCTGCTGAACGACCCCACCCGGGGCTACGGCATCTTCCTGGAGAATATGCTCTCCATGGCCGGATAGGAGGCGACACCATGTTTTCCCTGCTGATCAAGGACACCACCCGCGCCCAGCGGGAGGAGATCGTCCGCCGCAGTCTCAACGCCTGCGGTTCGCCCTGTGACGGCTGCAATGGCTGCGGCAACGCCGGCGGCGGGCGCATCGACGCCATCTACCAGCCCTATATCGACGGCGAAAAGGAGCTGGCGGACATCAACGCCGAATACGCCGCCTCCCGCAAGCTGATCCGCTGACGCAAAAGCAGCGGGGGACGCCTTACGGCGTCCCCCGCTCGCTCACTGCTGTTCCTGCTCGTAGGCCTCCCGCACGGCGATGGCCAGCTGGTCGGCGCAGGACGTAGGCCGCGGCCCGCAGGTATTCCCCCGCAGCAGCGTCTCGATCTGCGCCACCGTCATGCCGTCCACCAGCTTGCTGACGGCCTTCAGATTGCCGTCACAGCCGCCCCGGAAATGAACGTCATGCACCCGGTCGCCGTCCAGCCGGAACGTGATCTGGCTGGAACAGGTCTGTCTCGTCTTATAGGTATGCTCCATATTTCGTCACTCCTTCGGTATTTTTTCATAGCTCATGGGCTTTCCGCCCGCCACCGTCACCTGATAGCCTGTCCCCGGCAGCGGATTGTAGTCATACCGCGTGCCGCCGAACCAGTTCATCATCAGTCCCGATGTCACGCCGCCGTGGATGACGCACACCGCGTCCTCCCCCGCCGCCAGCACCGGCCCGATGGCTTCCAGGCTGCGTTCCAGCACCTGGGGCGCACTCTCCCCGTTGGGACAGGCATTATGCTCTCCGTCCTCGGCCCAGGCCCGGAACGATGGGTCGTGCTCCAGATCTCCGGTATAGGGCCGCATCTCGAAATCGCCGAAATCCATCTCCCGCAGCCCCGGCAGCACCGTAAAGGGCACGTCGCCGTAGATGGCCCGCAGCGTCTGCTCCGCCCGGAGCATCCCGCTGGTGTAATACCGCTTTCCCGTGGGGTACACGCCCCCGGCGGCCCGCTTTTTCAGCTCCTCCAGCGATTCGGGCAGCACCGGTATATCCGCCGCCCCGTAATACAGTCCGTTGCGGCTTCCCTCCGTCTCGCCGTGCCGCAGCAGCGTCAGCTTCATTTCAACACCTCCGTCAATCCGCACAGCACCCGCGTCACATGGCATGCCTCCCGGGCCAGCCGCTGCACCAGCACGCCGTGGCGCTCCCGCCACGCCCGCTCCTGCCCGTCCATGGGCACGATGCCGCCGTTCACCTCACGGGTGATGACCACCGCGTCCCGGAACAGCGGCAGATAGGGTGTCACGTCCTCCCGGCGGCTCAGCGCCTCCAGATGCCGATAGCATCGCTTCCCCGGCACAGGCGCACCCAGTGCCAGGTCGCATACATCCTCGTCTGTCAATCCATATCGCTTCACGGCGTATTCCAGCTTTCCCTGAAACGCGCCGCCTATGATCAGCTCCATATTTACCTCCAAACCGCCAGCGTCACCGCGCCCCACAGCTCGCCCACCGTCAGGGCGAAGCCCGATATATCGCCGGACATTCCGTCCAGCTGCCGGAAGCCGTACCACACCGCCAGGCCGTAGCCCGCCGCCGCCATGAGCGGGGCAAAGCTCCCCGCCAGCACCGCCGGCAGCGCCGCGGACGCCGTCAGGCACACCGCCGCGAACCATACCGGCCCGCCGCCCCGTGCCATCTCGCTGTACTGGCTGCTGTCCAGCGGCCGCAGCGTCAGCACCGCCAGCGATGCACAGGACCGGCTGGCCACCGGGATCAGCGCCAGCCCCCACAGGGACAGCCCCGGGGCCGACAAAAACGCGCTCCACTGGCCCATAGCCAGCAGCACCATGCAGATCACCGCGAACGCCCCGCAGTGGGAGTCCTTCAATATCCGCCGCCGCGTCTCCATATCCCGGCGGCTCATCACCGCGTCACACACGTCCATAAAGCCGTCCAGATGCAGAAAGCCCGTGGCCAGCCACGGCGCGGCGGCCAGCAGCGCCGCTGCCAGCGGGCCGGGCAGCCACTGGACAAGGCAGGCGCACAGCGCCCACACACCGCCCACGATGCAGCCCACCAGCGGCAGACACGCCAGCATTTTTCGCCGGGCGCTCTCCCGCCATACCTTCTTCGGGCAGGGGATGGCCAAAAACATCCCCCAGGCCATGAAAAAGCCGTATACCCAGTCACCCACGGGGCAGCGCCCCCTTCCATATCCGGGGCAGCCCCCCGGCCATCTCGCACACCACGTCGAACTCCGCTGCCAGCCCCCGGCAGATACGGGCCAGACCCCGGACGTACACCTCCGTGCCGTCCCGGTAATCCTCGCCGCCCCGCCAGATGTCGTCGCACACGGCGATAAAATGAGCCGGATACCGGCTGACGTGCCGCAGCTCCGCCAGCACCCGCTCCCCGGCTTTTTCATCCATTTCCCCGCCGTAGGGGAACATCTGCTCCGACAGGCAGGCCGTCACGCTGTCGAACAGCACCGTGCCCGCCGGGTCGATCTCGCCCAGCCCCGCCGGCAGGTCAGAGCTCCGCTCCACCGTGGTGAAGCCCATGCCCGCCCGGTCGTCCCGGTGACGTTGGATGCGGGCCTCGTCCTCCCCGTCGTGGGGGGTCATGGTGGCCCAGTAGTACAGCGGCCCGCCGCCGGCCAGTGATGCCGCCAGCCTTTGGGCGGCGGTGCTCTTGCCGCTCTTGCCGCCGCCGATAAACAACGCTCTCATGCTCCCTCCACCGTAAAGGCGTCCACCGCCCGTATCTCCTCCAGATAATCGTCCTGTATGGCCGCCTCCGCGAAGGTGGCCATACCCCGCATCACGCCGCAGGCTCCCTCCAGCACCCGGAACAGCAGCGGGCAGCCGCTGCCCTCCCCCAGCCGCATCCCTAAATGCAGACAAGGTGTCATACCCAGCTCCCGGGCCGCCATTCGGTAGCCCGGCTCATAGGAGTCGTGGGACAGGAAGATGTAGTCCGCCGCCGCGGGACACAGCCTTACGGCGCACAGCGCCGCCGCCACGGAGATGAACCCGTCCGCCGCCGCGGGGATACGCTCGTGGGCGCAGCCCAAAAACGCGCCGGTCATGGCGGCGATGTCCAGTCCGCCTACCGCCGCCAGTACGTCCAGCACGTCCCGGCGGTCAATAGGCCGCCGGGTAACGGCCCGCCGCAGCACCGCCTTCTTCCGGGCAAAGCCCTCGTCCGTCAGTCCGCCTCCCCGGCCCGTCACCGTGTCTATGTCCGCCCCGGTGAGCACCGCCAGCACGGCGGCGGAGGTGGTGGTGTTGCCGATGCCCATCTCGCCGATGCCCAGCGCCGTCACGCCGTCCCGCCGGGCCAGCGCGGCCTGCTCCATGCCCGCCGCCAGCGCGTCCAGCGCCTGCTGTCGGGTCATGGCGTCCTCCCGGGTGATGTTGCCGGTGGTGCGGCGGATATGCCGGTCTAAAATGGCGTCACAGTGGGGGTCCTGCTCCATACCCACGTCCACCACCGCCACCTGGTCGCCGAAGCACGCGGCCAGTGACGACATTCCCGTCACGTGCCGGGTCATGTTCACCGCCTGCTGCCGTGTCACGGACCGGGGCGCGCAGGACACGCCCTCGTCCACCACGCCGTTGTCGGCGGCGAACACCGCCACCCGGCACTTATCCATGGCGGGACACACCTGTCCGGTGATGCCCGCCAGCCGGACGGAGATGGTCTCCAGCTCCCCCAGGCTGCCCGGCGGCTTGGCCAGCTCCGCCTGCCGCTTTTCCGCGGCATCCATGGCCGCCCGATCCGCCGGGGCGATGGCCTGTATATACGCTTGCAGCTCCTGCTCTGTCATGTGTGCTCCTCGATATAGCCTCTCTCCGCCAGCCATATAAGCGATGGCCGGCAGTCCTGATTTTCAATGGTAAAGGTAGCCTCCGGCGCGGCCCGCAGCACCGCGTCCAGCACCGCCTCCATGGGGATGCTCCCTTCCCCCAGCGCCTGGTGCAGGTCGGTGTCGCCCACGTTGCTGTGCAGATGCACATGGCGCAGCCAGGGCGACATGGGTGCGATCCATTCCAGCGGCGGCGTGTCGCTGACGCAGGTGTTGGCGTGGCCCACGTCCAGACACAGCCCCAGCCGGGGATCGTCCACCCCGGACGCGATCTGCACCAGCGTCTCCGGCGACGGCTCCATCACGTTCTCCAGCGCCACGGTCATATTCTCCGGCAGCTTGTCCAGCAGCGCCCGCCAAAACAGCACCGACTGCTCCACATACCACTCCGGGTAATACACGTGGGGGATGAACCCACCGTGGCACACCATCCGCGTCACGCCCAGGTCCGCCGCCTGCCCCGCCGCCTGCAAAAGGCGCTTTTCCGCCACCTGCCGCACCAGCGGGTCGATGGCGCAGGGCGTCAGCTCGGCAAAGGGCGCGTGAAACCAGAAGCGATCCACGCCCTCCATATCCCGGCGCACCTGCCGGGCCGTCTCCGGCGTATCCAGCATGGGCGCATAGCAGAAGGCGGTGATCTCATAGCCCGCGCCCCACCGGCGCGCCAGCGCCGCCGCCTGTCCGTCCATCCCGGACAGGTACAGCTTGTCTTTCAGGCTTCGCGCCATGCGGTCGCCTCCCTTCGATGGTCTACCACGGATTATAGCACACTTCGCCAAAAATAAAAAGCCCCCGTTCAGCGGAACGGGGGCAGTCTTTCCAAAAATGGGCACCATAAAGCGGAGGACGGTTCGGCCCTCCGCGGATATGGCAGGAAGATGAAATGAAAAAAGTTTCTTGTAGCTGATGTATGTATCATACCCGCCGCTTATTAAAAAAATACGTATGGAATTATTAAAAAACTCTAAAACCTTTTCACGTTTTTTAAAATTATTTCCAGTTTTTTTCAAGATTTTTTCAAGGGTTTTTCAGGTCTTTCGGCCCTTTTCCTCCCGCATTTTCCGGAAAAAATCCCCCAGCAGCGTCCGGCTTTCCTCCCCCAAAATGTTCCCAAAAAGCTGCGGTTTGCGGGGAAAATCCTCCATAAACAGGTTCAAAACGCCGCCACACGCGCCCATTACCTCGTCCCGCGCCCCGTAGAACACCCGGTCCACCCGCGCGTTGATGATCGCCCCCGCGCACATGGGACACGGCTCCAAAGTCACGTACAGATCGCACCCCTCCAAACGCCACGAGCCCAGTGTTTTACAGGCCTCCGCCATTGCCTCCATCTCCGCGTGGGAGCGGACATCCTGCTTTTCCTCCCGTTGGTTTCGCCCCTGTCCGATGATTTTGCCACCATGCACGATGACGCAGCCCACCGGCACTTCGCCGTGCTCCGCCGCCTCACGGGCCAGCTCCAGCGCCCGCTCCATATACGCTTCCCGCTCCATTTTTGTTCCTCCTGTGTGACTAACTCCTGTCATATTTGTCCAAACTATCCGTACACTACTTATGATAGGGAGGACTCATCCATGGCTCGAAAAAATGCTTCCGATCCCATTATCCACGAGATGCAGCAGGAGCTGCTGCGCACCAATCAGGCCCTGAAGGACGCCTACACCCGCTTTGACTGCGTCTGCGACACCGACCTGATCGACGCCTGTATTTACGAGATCAACGCGCTGAAGGCCCGCAGCAACTACCTTCTGCGCCGCATCAAGGCCCGCAGCGGCGAGGATGTCCCCTCCGGTGTTCCTCACGCTGTGCCGGTGCGGACAGAGGATGCCGCCGTGGCCGCTGCGGCCATAAAGGAGGGAGACGTATGTCCGTCATAGAAAAATGTGCGCTGGGCCTGGTGCTGCTGTTTTTAGCGGTGGCCTGCGCCGCGCTGCTTCGCAAGCCGCTGAAAATGGTGCTGCGGGTGGTGCTGAACAGCGCCCTGGGCTTCGGCGCACTATGGCTGCTGAACGCCACCGCCGCCGTTACCGGCATCTCCCTGGGTCTGAACCTGTTCAATGCCCTCACCATCGGCGTGCTGGGTGTGCCGGGCCTGGGGCTTCTGCTGCTGGTAAAGTGGGTACTTATTTAACTCAGCGCTGCTGCTCCTGCAAGTCCCAGCCGTACAGCGGATACCGCTGCACCGCGCCGAACAGCTTCTTTTTCAGATCAGGATACCGCCGCTCCAGCTCCGCCAGCAGTTCCTTTACCTCCTGGCGGCGGCTGTGGCCATCCATGGGGCAGGTGTTCTTCACCACCGGCAGCGCCAGCTTCGCCGCCATGCGGCGGATGTCTGTCTCCTGGCAGTACAGTAAGGGCCGTATCTGCGTGATGCCGGTGCGGTCCAGGTACGTCACCGGCTGAAAGCAGCCGATGCGCCCCTCAAACACCAGGTTCATCAGCAGCGTCTCCACGGCGTCGTCGTAATGATGCCCCAACGCGATCTTGTGAATGCCCCGCTCCGTCAGCGCTGTATGCAGGCTGCCCCGCCGCAGCTTGGCGCACAGGGAGCAGGGGTTTTTCTCTTTCCGCTCGTTGAACACGATGTCGTACACCGGCACAGCGATGCGGGTATACGGCACGTTCAGCTTCTCGCAGTAGTCCGCCACGGGGCTGAAATCCATGTTCGGCATCCCGGTCTCCAGGGTGATGGCCTCCACCCGGAACGGCTTGGGATAGAACTCCTGCAGCCGCGCCAACGCCGTCAGCGTCAGCAGACTGTCCTTGCCGCCGGACACGCCCACGGCCACCGTCTCCCCCGCCGAGATCATATCGTAATCCTCCACACAGCGGCGGACCAACCCCAAAATATGCTGCACGCTCAGCCCTCCTATAGCAAAACCGAAATTGCGTTCCAAGAAAACAAGAGTTTTCAAGAGAAACCAAGAGAAAACGCAAGATGTATCTGTCATAAATCAATTTGTCGTTGACATCCCGCCGCGCCTGTGTTATAAATATCCTTGCGCGGTCACGCGCTTTCTCCGTCCCGATTGTAGCAAGGACGCACGGAAAAGTAAAGCAATACATTATATAAATTGGAGGAAAATCACCATGTCCACTTTCATGGCAAACAAGGCCAACATTGAGCGCAAGTGGTACG